>OLSK01000410.1_pt1 | contig 39257 bp, 41 predicted proteins | sample 1672781 | NCBI WGS metagenome assembly OLSK01 (sample SAMEA3136723, study PRJEB25190) | human gut metagenome | biome: human gut; feature: human-associated habitat; material: faeces | place: Austria | collected 2013 | reverse complement strand
ATTATAAAAACTTCTTTCAGGTGCATGGAAAACATGGACAATGACGTCTCCAAGATCGATCAAGATCCATTTTCCGCCTTCTTTTCCTTCAACTCTTCTTACTTCGTAATTGCTTTCTTCTTCCTTATCAAGGATTTCTTCTGTAATGGCGTTGATTTGACGTTCGCTATTTGCAGAGCAGATCATGAAATAATCTGCTAATAGAGAAACTTCACGAACATCTAAGGCAATGATGTCTTCTGCTCGTTTTGAATCTGCTGCTTTGACAGCGATTTGTAATTGTTCTTTGCTATTGATAATAATTTCCTCCTAATAGAGCAGCTGTTATTTTTGAGCCACCCAACGATTATATGTTTCAATTGTTTTGGGATAAATTTGTTGTTCTTGTTCAATGAGATGAGCCAATGTATGCTTGGTTTCAAACGCTACCGCTTCATCAAGATCGATCAAAGCAAGTTCACGTGCTTCTTTTACGCCAGGAAATACACGACCGGGTTCAATGTAGTCCGCCACATAGATGATCTTATCCAACAGAGACATTTTTGCCGCCCCCGTAGTATGAACACGTATGGCATGAAGGATTTCTTCGTCTGTAATACCCAGTTCTCTTTCGACAAAAGAAGCTCCCACAACACCGTGCCAGATCGCATTGCCATAGTCCAGTAATGCTGTATCATAACCATCTCTTTTGATCACTAATATGAATTCATCATCTGGACGTTCTTTTGCGTAATCGTGGGTCAGTGCAGCGATACTCGCTTTTTCAGGAGAACAGCCGTATTTTTCTGCCAATGCGATTGCCATTTCTTCTACACCAAGGACATGTTTGAACCGACGTTCACTCATTCTCATCTGGATTTTTTGCATCAATATCTCTCTCGAATAACCCGTGTATTCTTCACTATAGTTCATCTTGATATAACCCTTCTTTCTGGATATAGTCAATCACTTTATCAGGAACGAGATAACGAACAGAACAACCTTGTTGGATCTTTTGTCGTATCTTCGTTGAACTAATATCGATTTCAGGTACATCTACCCAGATGACAGGATATGGTGTCTCAGTCGTATAACCGGTACGCTGAATCCCGACAAAGTTTACCATTGTGACTAATTCATCGATTTTATACCATTTAGGTAAGTATTCTACCATGTCGCCACCGATAATAAAATAATAATCCGTTTCTGGATTGTTTTGAGTCAATGCCTTCATGGTATCATACGTATAGCTCTTACCTTTTCGAGTCAATTCGATCGTTTCTATTTTTAAAAAGGGATTATCAGCTATCGCAAGTTCAAGCATCTTTAAGCGATGGGAAGCATCGATGGTCTTTTTTTCATCCACATGTGGTGGTTGATAAGACGGCATCAAATAAACTTCATCCAAACCTAGATTTTTACCTGCTTGATCCGCCATAACTAAATGAGCAAGATGGACAGGGTTGAACGTTCCCCCAAGAATGCCTACTTGCTTTCGTTTCTCGAAAATTTGTGGCATTGCTTGAGGAAACACTTGGGAACGGACAAAAGATTTCGCTTGCGATTTCATTATCGTCACTCCTTAAATTGCTCTAACTTCTTTCGATATACGTTGATATTTTTCCTTGGAAGAAGGTTTATATAAAACAAGGACCCGACCGATGATCTGAACAACTTCACATCTTACTTCTTCTTCTAAAATTTTTGCCACATCCTCAGCAATCTCATCCGTATTTTGCAATAAGGAAACTTTGATCAACTCTCTTTTTTCAAGTGCTTCGGCAATCTGCACCATCATTGCTGAATTGATTCCACCTTTTCCTATTTGAAAGATTGGTTGTAAATGATGGGCTTTACTACGTAAAAAACGTTTTTGTTTTCCTCTTAGACTCATATCGTTCCTTCTTCCTTAAATCAATGCTTTTCTTTTCATTACATTTACCCCTTTAGGCGCCCAACCCGCTACGACAGCAGGTTGCGTAACAGTGATCCAGCCTAAACCAGCAAACACGATATCCGTTTTCTCTTTGACAGAAAATTCAAAACGGACAAGTTCTGGAAACGCTGCTACTTCATCAGGACGAGGCGGCTGCAATAAACCACCTACGTGTTTTTCATAGAATTCATCCGCTTTTTCCAATTTTGTTCGATGTAGATTCACATCATTCGACACATAAGCAATAAAAGAGCCACGTTCGCCGCTGATAAAATCAAATCTCGCTAATCCGCCTAAGAAAAGGCTCTGTCCTTCATTCAGTTGGTAGCCTTTAGGTTTGATTTCCTTAGTTGGCGCAATGATCCTTAGATCTTTTTTTCCTAAATAATGAGCCATTTGATGGCGATGGATGATTCCTGGAGTATCAACCAAAAAGTGTCCATCATCCAAAGGAATCTCGATCTTATCTAATGTAGTTCCGGGGAACTGAGAAGTCGTGATGACATCTTGGACACCTGCTGTATTTTTGATGATCTGATTGATCAACGTTGATTTTCCAACATTTGTCACACCAACGATATAGACGTCTCGTCCTTCACGGTATTCTTCGATTTTTTCCAGCAACATTTCCATTTCATTCGCTTTTTTGGCACTAGTCAATAGGACCTCAACAGGACGTAAGCCAGCTTCAAATGCTCGTTCTTTCATCCATTGGATCATTTTTGGTTTTTTCAAAGATTTTGGTAAAATATCCACTTTGTTTCCAACTAATAATACTGGATTATTGCCCACAAAGCGATGCAGCCCTGGAATCAGTGAACCGTTAAAATCAAAAATATCGACTACATTGACGATCAATGCGTCTTTTTGTCCTAGTTCATTCAATAATCGCAAGAAATCATCATCTGTTAAGGATACATCTTGGATCTCATTATAATGTCTCAAGCGAAAGCATCGTTGACAATAGACCTCGCCAGATGCTAAGCCCTTTTCTAATGCCGCTTTTGGTGTATACCCTAACTCATTAGGATGTTCGGTTTGGATCACCGCTCCACAGCCGATACATTGTAGTTCTTCGTTCATTCAATTCCACCTCGCCAGCCCATATCAGGATTGTGTGCTAATAAATAGGCCATGATTTTACGTTCCCAAAAACGATTGAATCGTGTTTTCCAGCTATCCGTATCGATGATGGGCTTCACTAAAATACTACGGATTCCCGCTCGATTCGCCCCTCTGACATCTGTCATGATTTGGTCGCCGACCATCACTAATTCATCATCTGAAAGATTTAGTTTTTTCTTTGCATTGTTGATTCCTAGCGCGAGTGGTTTCATGGCTCTTGCCACATACATCAGTTCGAACTTATCAACAGCACGTGCAACACGCTCCGAGTTGTTATTTGAAACTACAACAACTGGGATACCAGCATTTCTCATCTCTAAAATCCAATCGAGCAATTCTTCTGTGCCATCTGGATTATTCCAAGCAATCAATGTATTATCCAAATCAGTTAAAACAGCTTTGATCCCCAGTTTTTTTAATTGTGCAGGGGTAATTTTGTAGATGGCATCCACCATCCATGTTGGTTTATAATTTGAAAACATGTTGTCTCCTCATCTGCAAAAAATGAAGGAGCACGAAACGTACTCCTCAACACTATATTATACTGCAAATGTTAAAAAAAAACTACCTCTATACCTGAATCGTTTTGGAATAAATGTACCTAAAAGAAAAAACTACGAACTGCTCTCCCTTTGACTAGAAGACCATTCGTAGCTATTTCTCTAGCTTTATAAGACTTTGGATAAAAAGTCCACTGTTCTAGGATTACTTGTATGTTCAAATACTTCAGTTGGTGTGCCTTCTTCTACTATGACACCGCCATCCATGAAAATGACCCGGTCTCCCACTTCTTTAGCAAAGCCCATTTCATGAGTAACGATCACCATAGTCATGCCTTCTTTTGCTAGTTGTTGCATCACTTCTAGTACTTCTCCGACCATTTCAGGATCAAGTGCAGAAGTCGGTTCATCAAAAAGCATCACATCTGGTTGCATGGCCAAAGCTCGTGCGATGGCGATCCTTTGTTGCTGCCCACCTGATAAAGATTGTGGGTATGCATCAGCCTTGTCAGAAAGCCCAACTTTTCCCAATAAGTCTTTGGCAATCTTTTCTGCTGCTTCTTTTGAGAGTTTCTTTACTTTTATTGGAGATAATGTAATATTCTGCAAGACTGTCATATTAGGGAAAAGATTGAATTGTTGAAAAACCATGCCCATTTTTTCTCTAGTCTTAAAAATATCATTTTTCTTATCGGTGATGTCTGCTCCTTCAAATTCGATCTTGCCTGTAGTTGGTACTTCTAATAGATTGACACATCTTAGCAATGTGCTTTTCCCTGAGCCAGACGGTCCTAAGATCACGACAACTTCACCTGGGACGATTTCGGCAGATATGTCCTTCAATACCTCATTATCCCCAAATTTTTTATTTAAATGACTGATTTTTATCAATGCTTCACTCATCGTGCTTTACTCCTATCTCTGGTAGCCTTTACCAAGTTTTTTCTCCCATAAATTCAATAAACGAGAAGTAACGAACGTCATGACGAAGTAAACGCCCGCTGCTACGAAATAAGGCTCTAAAGGGATATATGAGTTTGAAATGACGATCTGTGCTGCGCCCATCAATTCATTGATCCCAATCGCAGTTAGCAACGAGGAATCCTTGATCAATGTAATAAATTCATTCCCTAATGGCGGTAAGATGTTCCTCAATGCCTGTGGAAGAATCACATAACGCATCGTCTGTGCTGGACGTAGCCCTAAAGAATAAGATGCTTCTGTCTGTCCGTAATTGATAGCCATGATGCCTCCACGAATGATTTCAGCAACATATGCTCCAGAGTTCAAAGACAATACGATCATCCCCGGAAGCAATCTTCCTAGATCTACAGTCAACACGCCTAGTTCTACACTTTTTGAAGGAAAGAAACCTTGTAGTAACAGAAAACCGATCATGATTTGTAAAAGCATCGGTGTGCCCCGTAATACTTCAATGTAAATATTAGCTATCCAATTCAATGGTTTGTTTTTTGATGATTTCATCAAAGCCATGACTAAACCAATCAGTGTTCCTAAGACAACTGTGACAATCGAAATAATGATCGTGATTCCCGTACCAGAAACAAAGTACGGGAGATATTTATCTAAAAATGAAAAGTTCACGCTTTATACCCTCTATTCTGTAGCTGTTTTTTCAGCTAGTTCATTGTTCTTTTTAATAAATTCATCGACTTTTCCTTCATCGTTCAACTTTTTGATGATGGTATTCAATTCTTTTTGCAAGTCACTGCTACCTTTTGGTAATGCAATCGCGAATGCTTCATCAGCAGATGGTTTAAGCGTAATATCAGCAATTGTCAAATCAGGATTTTGAGCGATATATGATTCCGCAATCGTTTTTTCTACAACCATCGCATCTAATGATCCTTGATTCACTTCCACTACCATATTTGGCACTTTATCGATCGTTACTAGTTTAGAACCCTCAATCTGTGTTTTTACAACATCTTCTTGGATAGAACCTTTTTGGGCACCCACATTTTTGTCTTTCAATGCATCAGTACTTGTGTAAGCATCTTTATTCTTTTTGTTGATGACAATAACTTGTGGTGGATTGTAGTAATTATCCGTAAAGTCAAACTGTTCTTTTCTTTCATCAGTAGCAGAGATGGCAGAAATCGCAATATCCGATTTACCTTCTTTCAATGAAGCAAGTACAGTATTAAAACTCATATCAGAAACTTCAGCTTTGACCCCTAATTCCTTAGCAATCTCATTGACTAGATCGATATCAGAACCAACGATTTTATCTTTTCCATCCACCATTGTATGGAATTCAAATGGTGCGTAATCCGCAGATGTCGCAACTTTCAAGACACCGCTTTTTTTGATCGCTGCTAATTGATTGTCTGATTTATCTGAAGAGCTAGAAGAAGAACCCCCGCTACTTCCACATGCTCCTAAAGCAAATAAAGCTAAAGCTGTAACAATGATACCTGTGATTTTTTTCATTTTATTTCCTCCTAATACGAAACTTTCTATTCAGTGAAGTTATTATAGCATGAAAATTTCAAAAAAAAAGCATTTTTTGTATATTTATTAAATAAAAATGCAGACTACGGTTTTAAATATGAATATATACACTTATTTAAGTATAATTAAAGGAATGTAAATGAAAAAAAGTATAGTATACTTATTTACGAAGAAGCCTACCTCTCTTCTGTTGAGAAAACATCTTTAGATCAAGTAATTAAATCAAAAAATATTTGGCATTGATCCATTAGCAAAATACCAGAAACAAAAAAGTATGTGCATCGCCTTTTTTCCAAAGGCAACGTACATACTCTTATTGATTTATCCATTAAAATTTTCGGAAACGTTGGTAACGTCTTTCCACCAATTCTTCTACGGAAGTTTGGCATAGTTCAGTTAGTTTTTCAATCAATGCTTTTTGCATCATTCGGCTAACTTTTTCTTTGCTTAATGGTTCACCATTGAAGGTTTCAGGAATCACACGATCAATCACCTCTAGATCAAACAGTTCGGTAGCAGCGACTTTCATCAACTCAGCTGCTTCAGCTGCCCGACTCCCATCTTTCCACAGAATAGAAGCAAATCCTTCAGGAGATAAAACAGCATAGATCGTTTGTTCCAACATCCAGACTTCATCTGCTAGTCCAAGCGCTAACGCACCGCCGCTACCTCCTTCACCAATGATGATAGCAATGATCGGTACTTTTAGATCCGACATCTCTAGTAAATTCCGTGCAATTGCTTCACCTTCACCACGTTCTTCCGCACCGATCCCACAATAAGCCCCGGCTGTATTGATCAATGTGATCACTGGTCGTTTGAATTTTTCTGCCTGTTTCATCAAACGTAAAGCTTTGCGATACCCTTCAGGATGAGGAGAGCCGAAATTCCTGCGGATGTTTTCTTGTAGATCTCGTCCTTTTTGGATGCCGATCACTGTCACAGGTTTTCCATCTAATTTAGCCACACCTCCGACAACCGCTTCATCATCCCCAAATAAGCGATCGCCGTGAAATTCGCGAAACCCTTCAAAAATATTTTCAAAAAAATCCAGACTTGTCCAACGATCCTTTTCGCGTGCCAGTTGAACAATTTCATGTGCTGTTCTATCCATGATTTATCCAACCTTTCTGCGTATGCAATTCAAGCAACCCATATATCGTTTTCTTCAGTTCTTTTCTCGGAACGATTTCATCCACGAAGCCGTGTGCCAGTAAAAATTCAGCTTTTTGAAAATCATCCGGAAGTTCTTGTTTGATCGTCTGCTCGATCACACGTCTTCCCGCAAAACCAATCAGACTTTGTGGTTCCGCTATGATGACGTCACCTTCCATCGCAAAACTGGCTGTTACACCACCAGTAGTTGGATCAGTCAGCACAGTCAAATAAAACAAGCCAGCGTTACTGTGGCGTTTCACTGCTGCAGATATTTTTGCCATCTGCATCAAAGAAAAAATACCTTCCTGCATTCTGGCTCCCCCTGAAGCTGTAAATAAAACAACTGGTAACTGTTCTTTTTCTGCTCGTTCAAATAGCCGTGTGATTTTTTCACCGACCACTGTGCCCATACTTCCCATGATGAAATTGGAGTCCATGACACCGACAGCAAAACTTAGCCCGTTGATCGTTGCCTTACCTGTAAGTACCGCCTCATGTAGACCAGTCTTTTCTTGCATTTTCTGGATTTTTTCTTGATATCCTGGAAAATCTAATGGATCTTTCGTAACCAGTTCCGTATCCCATTCCTCTAAGCTTTTCTCATCAATGATCAATGCGAGTCTTTGCCATGCACTGATGCGAAAATTATAGTCGCAATGAGGACAGATTTTTTCCTCACCTATATCTTTTGTATAGATGATATGCTTGCAATTTGGACATTTCGCCCACATATTGTCTGGAATAGACGGCGCATTCGTTGGCTTTTCTTCTCTATTGGGATTGATTCGAATGTATTTTTTCTTCTTGAATAAAGCCATCTACTCGTCTCCTATCTCCGTTTCGGGTGACCAATTCGGTAAAAATTCTTCTTGTAAAAAGGCAGTGCTGTAGTCACCGGCGATGACCGCTGGATGACTGATCAGATCCATCTGAAATTCGGCATTTGTAATGACGCCATCTGTTACGATTTCACTAAGCGCACGTTGCATCTTCATCAGTGCTTCAAAGCGTGTATCGCCATGAACGATCACTTTTGCGATCATTGAATCATAATAAGGTGGGATCGTATAACCGGAATATACGGCGCTATCGACACGAAGCCCCATTCCTCCTGCTGGTAATAACAGATTGTGGATCGTACCAGGAGAAGGCGCAAAATGAAATGCGGGATTTTCAGCATTGATTCGACATTCAATCGCATGACCAGAGAAAACCACCTCATCTTGCGTGATTTCTAATGGCAACCCAGAAGCAATCTCGATCTGTTTTTTTACTAGATCAATATTAGTGACCATTTCTGTCACAGGATGTTCAACTTGGATCCTTGTATTCATTTCCATGAAATAAAATTCTCCAGATTCATCCATCAAGAATTCAATCGTTCCTGCATTTTCGTAGTTCACCGCTTTAGCTGCACGTACTGCAGCTGCTCCTAAACTGTCTCTCTTACTTTGAGAAATAACGACGGATGGAGACTCTTCTAACACTTTTTGATTGTTTCGTTGCAAAGAACAATCTCTTTCACCTAAATGGAGGACATTCCCATAATGATCCCCTAATATTTGTACTTCGATATGTCTTGCCGGATAAATGATTTTTTCTAGATACATCTCATCATTTCCAAAAGCCGCTGCCGCTTCTTGTTGGGCCGAAGAAAAATGCTGTGGCAATTCTTCTTTAGATAAAACTTTTCGGATCCCTTTTCCGCCACCACCAGCTGCTGCTTTTAGCATGACAGGATATCCAATCTTATCTGCAATCTCTAATGCTTCTTCCACCGTTGATAATACGCCATCACTACCGGGAATAACCGGAACATTTGCTTCTTGCATTAAACGGCGCGCATTGATTTTATTTCCCATTGCATCGATCGTGGCACTTTTAGGTCCTATAAACGCAATATTGCATTCCTCACACATCGAAGCAAACCGACTATTTTCTGACAAAAACCCGAACCCAGGATGGATTGCTTCTGCTTTTGTCACGATGGCAGCACTTAAGACTTCTTGCACATTCAAATATGAATCAGTCGCTTTAGCTGGTCCTATGCAGATGGCCTCATCTGCAAGTTGCGTATGAAGCGCATCAGCATCTGCCTGTGAGTACACAGCAACAGTTTGAATCCCAAGCTCACGACAAGCACGGATAATTCGTACGGCAATTTCGCCACGATTCGCTATCAAAACTCTTGAAAACATAACTCACCTATCCAATCATAAAGGTTAATTCAGCTTCAGCAACTTTTTTGCCATCCACTTTTGCGATTCCTTTTCCGATACCTGCAGAAGATTTGATTTTAGTGATTTCAACTTCAAGGTATAATGTATCTCCTGGTGTTACTTTACGGCGAAATTTTGCTTTATCTAAGCCGCCAAAGTAAGCCGTTTTTCCTTTAAACTGTTCTAAAGACAATAGAGCAACTGCTCCAGCTTGTGCCATCGCTTCTACGATCAAAACCCCTGGCATAACAGGTTCTTCCGGAAAATGTCCTTGAAAAAATGGTTCGTTGATCGTCACATTTTTTTTGGCAACGATCCGCTCTCCTTCAATCATTTCCTCTACTCGATCAATCAGTAACATCGGATAACGATGCGGAATAATTTCTTTGATTTCTTGAATGTTCATGTTGTCCCTCTTTCCTGATTTACTTAGTTTGGTTGGATTCTGAAGAGTGGTTGCCCATATTCTACGATTGCTTCATTCTCTACAAGGATCTCAACGATCTGACCATCCACTTCACTAGTGATCTCATTCATCAGTTTCATCGCTTCAATGATACAAATCACTTCACCTTTTGTTACTTTATCGCCCACTGATTTGAATTGTGGTTTATCTGGTGCAGGTTGTAGATAAACGATCCCAACGATTGGAGAGTTTACTTCAATACCATCAAATGATTCAGTCGCTGTTTGCGTAGTTTCTTTAGAAACTTTAGGTCTAGTTGAAGATGGAACAACCGGTTCAGCCATCACAACGTTGGGAACTTCCACTGTTGACGTAGGAGATGACACTCCACGACTTGATTCATTTTTATTCATGTATAATTCGAATTGTCCTTCTCGAAGATCAAATTCTGTAAGAGAAGATCCGTCAAATTGGCTGACTAATTCTTTGATTTCATTGATATTCAACATTATTCCTCCCAACGTTTCATACACAAGACTGCGTTATGCCCACCAAAGCCTAAAGAATTGCTCATCGCATAAGTCAGTTCTGCAGGTTTGCTTTCGTTGATCACAACATTCAAGTCGATTTCTGGATCTTGTTTTTGAACATTGATATTTGGTGGAATAAATTGGTGTTCAAGGGCCATCAAGGTTGCTAACGCTTCAATTCCGCCAGCAGCACCTAATAGATGTCCTGTCATTGATTTTGTACTGCTGACATATGTTTCTTTAAAACTATCACCCAAAGCAATTTGAATCGCTTTTGCTTCTGCTTGATCATTTGCAGGCGTACTTGTACCGTGAGCATTGATATATCCCACTTCTTCTGGTGTGATGCCTGCTTCTGCCATTGCTAATTTCATCGCTTTTGAAGCACCAGAGCCGTCAGGTGTTGGAGCAGTCATATGGTATGCATCACAATTTGAACCATAACCTACGATTTCCCCATAGATCTTAGCCCCACGTGCTTGTGCATGTTCCAAAGATTCGATAACTAATACGCCGGCACCTTCACCCATGACAAAGCCATTTCGCTCTTCATCGAATGGAATAGAACCACGATTTGGATCTGTCGAACGAGACAAAGCAGTCAATGCTGCGAATCCAGCAATCCCCATTTCACAAATCGTTGCTTCCGTTCCACCTGCTAAGATGACATCAGAATATCCATGTTTGATGTTGCGGAAAGCTTCTCCAATCGCATTGGTTCCACTTGCGCATGCTGTTACGATGGCTGTACAGATACCTTTTGCACCTACACGCAAAGCAATATTACCGGCTGCCATGTTGGCAATAGACATCGGCACAAACATTGGTGATACTCGTTGAGGTCCCTTATCGTGCATTCGGATAACTTGGTTTTCGATCGTTGGTAAGCCACCGATCCCTGATCCAACAATGACCCCGAAACGATCCTGATCGATTTCATCTTTATTTAATCCACTCATCCCCATCGCTTCTAGGGCTGCATAGATACCATAAATCGAGAACATATCCATACGTTTGCTATCTTTTTTTACAAAATATTTATCATAAGGAAAATCTTTTACCTCTCCTGCTAAAGTGATGCCTGTTTCTGTGGCGTCAAATTTTGTAATGGGTGCAATCCCGTTTGTTCCTTTTTGCAAACTTTCTAAAAAGCTCTCAGCATCATTACCAATTGGTGAAGTGACACCATAACCAGTGATTACTACTCGATTCATTGATTTATTTCCTCCTTGTTTATCCGTGCATGACCAATCCGCCATCGACATTGATGACTTGTCCAGTAATGTATGGACTCTGTGCCAAGAATATTGCTGTATTCGCGACATCTTCCACCTGTCCAAAACGTTGCATTGGAATTTGTTTTTCCACTTGTTCTTTGACTTTTTCTGATAATACTTCTGTCATATCTGTAGCAATAAATCCAGGAGCAATTGCGTTACAAGTAATACCTCTAGTCGCTGCTTCTCGAGCAACCGACTTTGTGAAACCAACAACGCCAGCTTTGCTTGCTGCATAATTTGCTTGACCGACATTGCCGATCAATCCTGAAACACTTGATAAGTTGATGATCGCACCAACGCGTTTTTTCATCATTTTCTTTAAAACGTGTTGGGTCATATTGAACGTTCCTGTCAAATTAATATCTAAACATTTTTTGAAATCTTCTGCCGACATGCGCATCACTAATTTGTCATTCGTGATCCCGGCATTATTGATCAATATGTCAACAGAACCTAATCGATCCTCTGCTTCGTTGATCATCATTCCAGCTTTTTCATAATCTGAGATGTCTCCAGAAACACCAATACACTCTACTCCTAACGCTTTGATCTCTGAGATTTTCTCTTCTGGGATCTCTCCTCGTCCATTAAGGATGATGTTTGCCCCTTTTTTTGCAAAAGCGATAGCTACTGCTGCGCCGATTCCTCTAGTACTACCTGTGATAAACACATTTTTTCCTGTTAGCTCCATGACATACCTCCGATACTTGTCATTGTTTCCTCAAATGTTGCTTGATTCTCTACCCGCAGAACAGGGATCGATTTATCGATTTTTTTCATAAATCCACTGAGAACTTTTCCAGGTCCAACTTCAATGACTTGTTCGATTCCCTGCTCTTTCAAACGATGGATGCTTTCATAGAAACGAACCGGCTTCATCACTTGCTGCTCAAGTAAAATCGGTATGCGTTCCTTTGTCATCACTTCGGTTGTTGTATTACTGATGACTGGGATTTTCGGTTCATTGAATGCAACATTCTTTAACTCTGCTGCTAATTTCTCTGATGCAGGTGCTAAAATTGCCGTATGGAAAGGTCCGCTGACATTCAAAGGGATCATTCGTTTGATTCCTTGTTCTTGCAGTAAAGCAACTGCTTGATCCACCGCCTGTTCTTCTCCACCGATCACGATTTGTTGTGGCGTATTGTAATTTGCTGGTGAGACGATACCTAGTTCTTGTGCTTTTACACAGCATTCTTCAATGACTTCGATAGGTGCATTCATCACAGCAACCATCTTTCCACTACCAGCAGGTGCTGCTTCTGTCATATAAGCACCTCTTTTGGCTACCAGTGCAACTGCTTCAGCAAATGGCAATGCCTCACTTGCAACTAATGCAGAATATTCTCCTAGACTAAGCCCTAAAGCAGCTTGCGGAAAAATCCCATGTTCCTGCAATAAGCGCTGATAAGCGATACTAACAGTTAGAATTGCCGGTTGTGTGTACATCGTTTGATTCAATTTTTCATTTTCTGAAAAGCATAATTCCGCCATGTCATAGCTTAAAATGTCACTTGCTTCATCAAATGTTTTTTTTACGATTGGCTCATGGTAGAGGTCTTGACCCATCCCTTGATATTGAGCGCCTTGTCCGCTAAATAAAAATGCTGTTTTCATTTATTTTCTCCAATAGTTTTAGGATTAGTGATGCAACTATTTAGTAAAAAAGACCAAGACATCCCCATAAAAGGAAATGTCCCAGCCCCCAACCTAATCTCAATGATTATGCAGTTTGTTTTTCAACATAAGTTACTAAATCTTGAACTGTTTTGATGCCGTCTTCTGTTTCGATCTTCACATCAAATTCATCTTCGATTTCGTTAATGATTTGGAATAAATCCAAGCTATCTGCTTCTAAGTCTTCTTGGATATTTGTTGTTAATTTGATTTCTTCAGTTTCTTTTCCTAATTCTTCAGCAATAATTTCTTGAATTTTTTCGAATACCATAATCTATATTCCTCCGATATTGTTTACAATTTTTTTATGTTTTATCAGTTTACAGCTCCATGAGGATGCTTCCCCAAGTTAAACCTCCACCGTAACCTGTAAATACTACCTTTTGTTTTTTTCCTAAAGTGATTCTTCCACTAGTTACCGCTTCATCTAATAGGATCGGAATACTTGCAGCAGAGGTATTGCCATATTTATCCATATTTGTCAGAAATTTTTCTTGTGGTACTTTTACTTTTCGTGCAATCTTTTCAATGATCCTAAGATTTGCTTGATGCAAAAGCAGATAATCAATTGGCTCATCATTGATGATTTCTTTAATGTTTTTCGCAACGTCTCTGACAGCAAAATCAAAGATATCTCTTCCCACCATCTTTAAATAGAAAGAACCTTCTGAATCTTCTGTATAAATCGGCGAAGCATTGTGATGATAGCCTGCAGTAAGTGAAGTTCCCCGCGTACCATCAGCGGCCAAATGTTCAGCCAATAATTTTTGTTCGTTTCCAGCTTCAAGCAACACACCACCTGCACCATCTCCAAACAAAACAGCTGTTGTACGGTCAGACCAATCAATCAATTTTGATAATGTCTCACCACCGATAACTAGGCCTTTTTTGGAGCCACAGCGAATCAGCTTTTCCGCTAGACTCAATGCGTAAACAAACCCAGAGCAAGCTGCACTGATATCAAATGCGATAGCTCTCATCGCACCGATCTTCCCCTGTACCTGAACAGCTACAGAAGGTGTCGCATAATCGGGCGACATCGTTGCAACAATAATAAAGTCAAGTTCGCTCGCAGCGATATTTCTTTTTTTCAATAATTTTTCTGCTACCAAATAGCATAGATCAGAAGTTTCTTGATCTGTGACACAACGTCTTTGTCTAATACCCGTTCGAGATGCGATCCATTCATCTGATGTATCCATCATTTTAGAAAGATCCTCATTGGTAATGATTTTTTCGGGAAGGACACTAGCGGTTGCTGTGATCGTTCCAAATTGTTCCATTAAAAATCCTCACTTGTAATCTCGCAAAAAATCATGCAAGTTTTTCAACGCAGCCAGTAAAGCATGTTGTTCTTCCGTAGCCATACTATCCAAAATATTCTTGACCATTTCTCGATGAAAATGTTGGTGGACACGATACAAAAGTTTCCCTTTTTTCGTCAACCCAAGTTTTACAACGCGGCGGTCATCTTCACTTCGGATGCGTTCAACATAGCCTTTTTTTACTAACTTATTGATAGCAGTGGTCAAGGTCCCAACAGTAATCGACAGTTCTTTGGCTACTTCTGAAGTCGTTTTTTTCTTATACATCCCGATTGCCTCGATCGTATGCATTTCTGTGATCGACAAGTCTTTGAATTGAGATTTTTTCAGCTCAGATTCTTCGATTGTCAAGATGTCATTGAACACACTAACGAGATAATCATTCACTGTTTTTAAATCTGGTTCCATGTTCCACCATCCACTAATTAGTTTGATTATCAAATCATTTGATGTTCAAACTATATCTTAACTTTTTTCAAAATGCAACCTTAAAAACCACTTTTTTTCTTTTATGATATTTTTTTAATCTGGTGCTAATTTATAAAAGCTGATAAAACAGCATTTAAGATTGATATTATTAAATATGTATAAAATAAAATTGATTTGATTATCAAAGTATTTTTTATAGATTTCTTTATATTTAAACTTAAAAGTTGTCGCTATACCTGAAATTTGCTATAGTAGCTTTGGAAAAAAAGGAGATACGCCCTTGAAAGAAAAAGTAAAACAACTGCCGCTATTACCTGGTGTTTATTTAATGAAAAATAAAGAAGGTTCCGTTATCTATGTTGGAAAAGCAAAAAAATTAAAAAATCGCGTAAGTACGTACTTTCACAAAAACCAGCAACATTCAAAAAAAATCCGTCGTCTGATCCATCATATCGATGATTTTGATTTTGTCGTGGTAGACACAGAATTAGATGCTCTATTATTAGAGTGCCAATTGATTCAGTATTACCGTCCCTTTTACAACCGACAAATGAATTATTTCAGTAATTATAATTATTTACATATTTCGGACGAGGGCTTCAGTCTTTCGGATGTGCCACTTGCTCACACTTATGGGCCTTTTCGATTATATAAGAAAATGCCGATCATTTTAAGGATCATCGAAGAAACCTATCAAATGCCATGGCTTTCCGAAATCAGTCGTTTAGCTTTGCAGACCCAACTTCCAGAGGTTGCACAGCTCTCTTATCTGCAAAAGAAAAAAGAGATCCAAGGACTGCTTCAAGGAAGAAATAAAAAACTATTGACTTACCAAAAACTTAGACAAGATCACTTTATCCAACAGTTGAATTTTGAAAAAGCGGCAGTGCTCCAACGCGAGATCGAATTGACCTCTTCTTTTATCCAAAAGATAAAAGAGCAGAAAAAATTTTTGCGGACGCCTGAAATATCTTTCAGCTTACCTCTAGCAATAGATGATACTAGGCGAAAACACTACTTGATCTGTTACGGACAGCTTGCAGATACAGTGATTACCAAAGCAGATGAGACGCCTCACTTTTATTATGAAAAAGGCGAAAAGACACTAGCATTAAAGCGTCAATTATCAAAAGACGAAATCGACCCTGTGCTTATCTTGATGAGTTACTATAGAAGAATTCAGAGAGAAACGAGTCTAGAGTCAAAAAAATAGAGAAGAATTCCTAAAACGAATTGGTTAGGAATCTTCTCTATTTTTTATCTCTTACTATTCTGATCGAAATCTAGCAAACAAAACACAGATCAGTGCTTGAAGAGAAGTACTTTGTATTGATTCTTCTAAAAGTTAAGCAGAGGCCAACTCCTTGTCCTCAAGCAAACTCTTATTGAATCAAGTCATAAATCTCCATTGCTACGATATCGATATTGTCAAATTCATATTGTTGATGTGAATCTGTTTCAGTTAATTCAAATGTTTCAGTCGCTTTATCATAAGTTACTGTACATTTTTCAGCGCCCTCTTTTTCAAAACGACGGACTTGCAGTTCATTATCTGCTGATTCGACCATAGCCTCCAGTCGTTTAATGATTGCAACCAATTGTGAATGTGCCATCGGAGGTCCTCCTTTTCTTATTTCTGTTATATTGTATCAAAAGCATGGCCGACTTGCATTGATTTTCTCCAAAAAATCGAGTTTTTTAAGATTTTTTTTCTGGTATCTTTCCATCAGGCCACCAAAGTTTAATCAAAGCCTGCGTCCCATCATTTTCAAAACCTTGATCAGCTAACTGTTCGTATAATCTCAGCGCTTGGTCCGTCGCTGGCAATGTTAAAGAAAGCTTCTCTGCTTCATCCAAAGCAATTTTTAAATCTTTGATAAAATGTTTGACAAAGAAACCAGGTGTATAATCGTTTTTCAGGATGCGAGGAGAATAATTACTTAATGACCAATTGGCTGCGCTGCCCCCGCCAAGTGTTTCAATGACTTTCTCTAGATCAAGACCGGCTTTTTCCGCATAAACCAACATTTCCGTCATACCTGTCATTGTGCCTGCGATCATGATCTGATTTGCCATTTTAGTATGCTGCCCTTTACCTGCTGACCCATGAAGCGTGAAGGTCGTTCCAAAGACTTGGAATAGTGGCAAAATTTTATCATATACTTCTTTTTCTCCACCGACCATGATCGTTAATGTCGCATTTTTTGCACCCAGATCTCCACCAGATACTGGAGCATCTAACGCAGCTGCTCCTTTTTCTTTGGCAGTTTTTGCAATTTTTTCTGCTAAAGTCGGTGTACTTGTTGTCAAATCGACTAAGACACGATTCGTCACATCAGTAGCAAAAATGCCAGTATCCCCATAGTAGATTTCTTCTACATCTTGTGGATAGCCTACCATCGAAAAGATGACTTCACTAGTAGCAGCTACATCTCTTGGCGTGTCTGCCCAAACGGCTCCCTCTTTTACAAGCTGATCCGTTTTTGCTTTTGTTCGATTATAGACAGTCAACTCATGCCCAGCTTCTAGCAGATGACGCACAATCGCACTCCCCATTACTCCGGTACCAATAAATCCAATTTTCATCTCTTTACCTCCTAAAAATCAAAAATCCTTGTTTCTATGCTAGTATACGCCAGAAACAAGGATTTTTTTAGAGTAAACGCCTGATTTTTATCGTTTAAACGAATTTAATTTTATTTTTATTCTTTCGATTGATGCTTCTTCTTCTTTTCTTTGTAATTCATTTGCATGATAAACGATCATATCTTCATAAAATTCAATCATCGCTTCACCAAAATGCGTAGAAGAAATCTCATATAATTTCGATTCCAATACTTGTGGATCATGGGGTACTTCGCTTTTAATATAATCAATAAGTGCTGGTGCGAAATCCTGATCCGTTTCAAAGGTTCTGCCCAAAGAAGGATGGTCAAACAAGCGATTTAAGTAGGCATTTCCTTCCACAACGCAAGGCGTTCCAGCAGCCATAGCTTCTGTATACGTTAGTCCTTGTGTTTCTGACGTTGATGCACTCACAAAGAAATCCGCTGCTTTATAGTATAATGCAACATCATCATTAGCCACTTCTCCAGTAAATTGGACATATTCACTCAAATCAAGCGTAGTAATCAATTCCTGTAGCTCTTCCAGATAAGGTCCTTTACCGACGATCACCATGCGTGCATTAGGATATGCTTTGATTATTTGCGGCAAGCCATAAACTAGCGCTTGAATGTTTTTTTCATAGGAAATCCGACTCAACGAGAGGATCATTAGTTGATCCTTTTCGATGTGCAAGGATTGTCTCAATTTTTCGATGTCTTCATTCGTGATATCGGCACGCTTAAATTTTTCAATATCGATCCCCGTTGGAATCACACGTAATGGTGTCACGACACCATAGCCTCTTAACGTGTCGATTACCCGCTCACTTGGACAAACAACGCCTGTTGTGTGATTAGCGAACAACCGTGAGAGATACTTCACATGGGACTGGCGAAGCACTTTACCTTTTGCGATATAGTGCAAGTAGTCCTCATACATCGTGTGGTACGTATGGATCAAAGGAATTTTTAATTTCTTGGCGACCATTTTCCCAAGTATTCCAGCACCAAACTCTGTATGTGTATGGATCAGTTCCAATTCTAATTCTTTAGCTACCAAATAGGCATACCACATTCCTCTCACTACTACACGACGATCCTTAAATGAAACAAATGGCACGCTTGGCATCCTGATCACATCTTTTTCTAATTTATCAGCATTGGGATCAGTCGTTGTAAAAATATATACCTCATGTCCATTTTTTTCTAGCTCTTCTTTTAAGGTTTTTATTGAGGTCGCAACTCCGCTTACCTGCGGAAAATAGGTATCGGTAAAAAAGCCAATTTTCATGTTTTTTCGCCTCCAAACTACCCTGTTTTTATTTTAGAATAATGTTATTCATCAAGTACTTGCAGATAAACATTTCGAAGTTGCTCACCAATTTTTTCGATACTGCGCTCTTGGGCTGTCTGATACCCGGCTTCTACCAAACTAGGAACTTCTTCTTCCATGATACTTTTGATCATCTCGCAAAATTCATCATTCGTATTTCCCATATAACAATTTTTTCTGTCTTCTAACCAACCATTATACACCGGAATGTCTCGTACGAGAACATTTTGTTTGCTTGCTAGTGCTTCTAAAACGACGATTCCTTCAGTTTCTTCATAAGAAGGAAAGAAAAATAAATCTGCACCAGAATAAGCCCCTTCAATAATCTCCCCGCTGATGTATCCGGGAAAAATCACATTGTCAGGATGATCCTCTTTGACAATTTTTCGAATATTTTTAGGGATCGAATACATGGGCACATGTCCAAACCAGATGAATGTATATTCTGGCATTTTTTTAGCAATATCAACAAAATCAATGATGCCTTTACGGGCAAAGAAAAGCCCGACACAAATGATCACTTTTTGATCTTCAGAAAGCTGAAAATGTTCACGGAATTTTAATTCCTTGATTGGATCAGGACGATATTTTTCTAAATCGATTCCATTTGAGATTGCTTGAATCGGTACAGTAAGACCGTAACCTTCTAATAATTGCTTTGAATAAGGAGTGGGCGTAATCAAGTAATCCGCTTTACTGTATAGTCCCACTAAGTATTTTTTGACTAGGGGCGACAATTGATTTGAGCCAATAAACGAGTTACGGAAATCTTCTTCCGTCGAGTGTGCATGATAAACGATTTTTTTCCCATCTCTTCTCGCCTGATTAACCATGTTATGACTATTGATACCATATGTATTGATGTGCAAAATATCATAGTCTTCCTTATTATCTAATGTATACGAAACTCCTACATCTTTTAGAGCACGTTTTTGATGGTCAAGTGCACGTCCGATACCAGATTTTGCCAGCATTTTTTCACTTTCAAAATATAATAATACCTTCAATTTACGTCCTCCTTCACTTATATAGTATAACATAGCACGGAAACTGTCACTCAAACTTAAGCCCTATTTTTAAAAGGTTCAGTAAATAATGCTTTTTTTGCTTATTTTAATCATCTATTGATTATTATTCAAAAAATCTAGATGACTTGTTGATGTCTATCTGTAATAATCACTGGATTTTCTAAAGTCATGAAAAAAGAACGTGAGGCAAAAGTAAGAAATACTTTTGCCTCACGCTCTAAAAAATGAATAATCGGCGGGAGCAGAAGCAACTCCTTTGGGAAAATAAGCCGAAATTCACAAAAATTTGAAAAGCAATTTCCGTGAATCGCTTCTTATTTCTCGGAGTTGAATACTTCTGTTCCGGCCTCTTTTTGCTAGCTTGTTTATTTTACGTATTCGTTAACAAGTTCAACGACTTCTTCCATTGTGTCGCACTCTTTCAAAGCACGATCAGCAAGTTCCGCCATCTTCGTTGTGTCTAAACGTTTCATTAAACTACGTGTTTTTAAGATAGATGTCGCACTCATTGAGAACTCATCTAATCCCATACCTACAAGTAAAGGAACAGCGGTTTGATCTCCAGCCATTTCTCCACACATACCAGCCCATTTACCTTCAGCATGTGCTGCATCAATCACGTTTTTGATCAAACGTAAAATTGAAGGGTTATAAGGTTGATACAAGTAAGATACACGTTCGTTCATACGGTCAGCTGCCATTGTGTATTGAATCAAGTCATTCGTACCTACTGAGAAGAAGTCAACTTCCTTCGCAAACTTATCTGCTAAGACAGCTGCTGCAGGGATTTCAATCATGATGCCGACTTGGATCGTATCAGATACTTCCACGCCTTCGCTCACTAATTTTTGTTTTTCTTCTTCAAAGATTGCTTTCGCTGCACGGAATTCTTTAAGAGTCGCTACCATTGGGAACATGATGCGTAAGTTTCCATGAACAGATGCACGTAACAATGCGCGCATTTGTGTACGGAACATTTCGTCACCTAATTCAGACAAGCTGATACGTAGTGCACGATAGCCTAAGAACGGATTCATTTCATGAGGTAATTGCAGATAAGGTAATTCTTTATCGCCACCAATATCCATTGTACGAACAACGACTGGTTTACCATCCATTCCTTCAAGAACCGCTTTATACGCTTCATATTGATCATCTTCAGTAGGGAAGTCAGGAGAATCCATGTACAAGAATTCAGTACGGTAAAGTCCTACTGCTTCACCACCATTGTTGTGAACACCAACTAGATCTTTTGGTGTACCAATGTTTGCGGCTAACTCAAAATGCTTGCCATCAGCTGTAACTGTTTCAGCATTTTTTAGTTTGTCCCATTCTGCTTTTTGAGCAGCGTAATCAGCACCGATTTTTTCAAATTCAGCTTTTTGTTCGTCAGTTGGGTGAACGATTACATCGCCTTCGATCCCATTGACAGCCAAAATGTCGCCTTCTTTGACTTTAGCAGTGATCTCTTTTGTTCCAACGATTGCTGGAATTTCTAAAGAACGAGCCATGATGGCAGAATGTGAAGTACGTCCGCCGATATCAGTTACAAACGCTTTAACATATTTGCGGTCTAATTGCGCTGTATCACTAGGAGTCAAATCATGTGCAACAACGATCACTTCTTCGTTGATCATTGATGGATTTGGTAATGTCACTCCTAATAGATGTGCTAAAATACGTTTTGCAACATCACGGATGTCTGCCGCACGTTCTTTCATATATGCGTTGTCTTCCATCGCTTCGAACATACCGATATACATATCAGTAACTTCTTTTAGCGCTGATTCAGCGTTTACACTGTTATCTTTGATATTTTGTTTGATTTGGCCAACCATTTCTGGATCTGAAAGAACCATCAAATGAGCGTCAAATACTTGCGCTTCTGCTTCACCTAAGCTTTGCGCTGCTTTTTCACGAATTTGCTGCAATTCTTCAGTAGATTTAGCTAAAGCATCATCTAAACGAGATTCTTCGGCAGAAGTATCTTCTACTGTTGTCTTACTGAATGTTAAATCCGGTTGAACTAGCAGGTAAGCTTTTGCAACGGCAACTCCGTCACTAGCGGCAATCCCTTTTAGCATTTCAACCATTATTCAGATAAGCCTTCTTTCTTCATTGTTTCAACGATAGCTGCCATTGCATCCGCTTCGTCAGCACCTTCAGCTGTGATAGTAACGTCAGAACCTTGGCCTACACCTAAAGACATAACGCCCATGATAGATTTCAAGTTTACTGATTTACCTTTATACTCTAAGTTTACATCAGAGTTAAATTTGCTTGCTGTTTGTACTAATAATGTAGCTGGACGTGCGTGGATCCCAGTTTCTGCTACTACGTGAAATTCTTTCTTTTCCATATTAATCGGTCTCCTTTAAGTGAGTGTTGTTTTTATGTGAGGGTTTTCTTTTTTAGCATTCATTAGGAACGCTAAGAAGTAGTACCCTTTCATCTGTAAAGATTACCATTTTTTGCCGACAGATACAACAGTTTTCATTTAAATTCACTCAAAAGTGTATAAAAATATTTCATATGGTTTTTAAAAATGACAGCGGATATCATAACATCAATAAGGGCTATGCGTTCACTCTGACCATGAAAGTTATTTTCAGAACGAATTTTAAATCATCGTTGAATGATGTTCTATTCCTTATTCTATCAGCATCGCTCCACTACTATTCACTTTCCTTCTCAAATCAAACTAAATACTTGCGTCGGTTAATAAATTTAGTATAATAGAACTCAAAGGTCAGGAATGGTCAACTACATTTTCCACCTTTCTTAACTACCTATAATAATGAGGGTTATTCTTTTACCTTAATAAAAACAGGTTGTAAAATAGAAATGTAATCAACTGAAAGGACGTGAATCATTTATGCTTTGTCAAAATTGTGGTAAAAATGAAGCAACGATCCACTTATATGCAACAGTAAACGGTCAGCGAACACAGCTGGACTATTGTCAAAGTTGTTATCAAAAAATCAAAAATCAGCAAAATGGAGGTCTGACAAGTATGGCCCAAAATGATCCTTTTGGTTTTGGCAGTTTAGACGATCTATTTCGATCAATGTCACGCCAAATGCAACAACAAGGAAACATGGAACAAACACCACCAACTCAATTTGGTGGAAACAACAATTTCAATGGCGGGCAACCACCTCAAGGAAATACAGATGGCTTACTCGGTGAATATGGTATCAACATCACAGAACAAGCACGTCAAGGAGACATCGATCCAGTGATCGGCAGAGATGATGAGATCAAACGAGTCATTGAGATCCTAAATCGTCGGACCAAAAACAATCCTGTATTGATTGGTGAACCAGGTGTTGGTAAAACAGCAGTAGTCGAAGGCCTTGCACAAAAAATCGTCGACGGTGATGTTCCACAAAAATTGATGGATAAAGAAGTCATTCGGTTAGATGTCGTTTCCTTAGTTCAAGGTACTGGTATCCGTGGTCAATTTGAAGAACGCATGCAAAAATTGATTGAAGAAATCAAGCAAGCAGAAAATGTGATCTTGTTTATTGATGAAGTCCATGAAATCGTTGGTGCAGGTTCTGCCGGAGATGGAAATATGGATGCTGGAAACATTTTGAAACCTGCTCTTGCCCGTGGTGAACTCCAAATGGTCGGTGCTACAACTTTAAATGAGTACCGAATCATTGAAAAAGATGCAGCATTAGAACGACGCATGCAACCAGTCCGAGTAGACGAACCTACAGTGAAGGAAACAATCAGTATCCTAAAAGGATTGCAAAAACGTTACGAAGATTATCATCATGTCAAATATACAGATGAAGCAATCGAAGCTGCTGCTATTTTATCGAATCGTTATGTCCAAGACCGATTCTTACCAGATAAGGCCATTGACTTATTAGACGAAACTGGTTCAAAGAAAAACTTAACGATCCAAATCGTTGATCCTAAAACGATCGATAAGAAGCTTCAAGAAGCAGAAGAACAAAAGACTCAAGCTTCAAAAGAAGAAGATTTCGAAAAAGCAGCTTATTATCGTGACCAAATCAACAAATTGCAAAAAATGAAAGAACGCCAATTGACAGATGAAGAAACACCTGTCATTACTGAAAAAGATATGGAAAAAATCGTCGAACAACGTACAGGTATTCCTGTCGGCGAATTAAAAGAAAAAGAACAAACACAATTGAAAAATCTTGCAAGTGATTTAAAAGCACATGTCATTGGGCAAGATAATGCAGTGGATCGAGTAGCAAAAGCCATCCGCCGCAATCGTGTTGGTCTAAACAAGAAAAATCGTCCAATCGGTTCGTTCCTATTTGTAGGGCCAACTGGTGTAGGTAAAACTGAGTTAGCGAAACAATTAGCCTTTGAACTATTCGGTTCTGAAGATTCAATGATTCGTTTCGATATGTCTGAGTACATGGAAAAACACAGTGTGTCTAAATTGATCGGTTCTCCTCCAGGTTACGTTGGATACGAAGAAGCAGGCCAATTGACTGAAAAAGTTCGTCGTAATCCTTACAGCTTGATTCTCTTAGACGAAGTGGAAAAAGCACATCCTGATGTATTGCACATGTTCTTACAGATCCTAGATGATGGCCGACTAACGGATGCACAAGGGCGAACAGTCAGCTTCAAAGACACGATCATCATCATGACAAGTAATGCTGGTACTGGAAAAGTAGAAGCAAATGTTGGTTTTGGTGCAGCAAGAGAAGGTGTCACTCGCTCTGTCTTGAATCAATTGAACAACTACTTTACTCCTGAATTCTTGAACCGTTTTGATGGCATCATTGAATTCAATGCATTATCGAAAGAAAACTTGATGACGATCGTCACTCTAATGCTAGATGATGTAAACAATATGTTGGCAGCCCAACAACTACACATTGAAGTACCAACAAATGTTAAAGAAAAATTAGTCGATTTAGGATATGATCCTTCAATGGGTGCTCGCCCTCTTCGTCGAACGATCCAAGAACAGATTGAAGATGGTATTGCCGAATTCTACTTAGATCATCCAGCTATCCACGATCTAAAAGCAAAATTAGATAAAGATGGTAAAATCGTTATCACATCAAAACCAGAACGTTTGGTCAAAGAAGAAACTGAAGCAGAATAATTCTGGTGGATTTTATCAAAGCAGAACGCCTATTCTACCCCATCATGGGACAGAATAGGCGTTTGTTTTTTCTATAGAAATCAAAATACTGTTCATTTGATTAAAAAAAAATTATAATTAACTAAGGTTGTATCTAAAAAACTACATAAATGAGGTGAGCGCCATGAAATTTGTTAATGTAACGAATAGCCATTCACGTTTAGTATTAAATCAATTAGAGAATACCGATGCTCATATGGTAAAAGTGTATACTGCAGGAAATACGACAATTGTCTATACTGAAGCCCCTGAACATAATGAAATCTTGCTGATCAATGAAAATCGAAAAGTACAGCCAAAAGAAATTGAAGAAGTAAAAAAATATTTCTTGAAAAAAATCCATGACGCTGTGTATCATGAAGAAGAAATCAAAGTCATCGAATTAGCTGGGTTAGTGGAGATTTCTATCCCTAAACATCACTTGGATACCGAGTTTGCAATGTAAAGGCTATTAAATAGAGCAACTCCTTGAAAGTCAGATTGACTTTCAAGGAGTTTTTGTATGTAGATGTTTCTTCATTATGCTTTTCGAAGTTGCCACACTTCTTACTTTGTTCCCTGTTGATTTTTCCGTCTCTTTTTTCGCTTTCTTTTCTTTTTGGACAATTGAGCGTACTTCTCTGAGAAGCCATTCATTTTGATCCCAGTCTTCTATATCCAACATTCGGCAAAGACGTTGCATTTCTAATTTCTTTTTTGCAATCCTGTCTTTACGTTGTTCCTCTGTTTCCATAATCTTTCACCTCATCTCTTCTATAGGTACGCAAATCAATTGTAATTCACCTAAAGAATAAAGATTTATTTATTTTTCTCAAATTAAGAAAAAACTCCTTCCCGATTTATTGGAAAAGAGTTTTTTCTTTTATAATAAGCTTTTCAGTTTTACATCTGGGTATTTATCTGCGAACCAACGCTCCGCAAACTGATTCTCAAATAAGAACAGTGGTTGATCAAAACGGTCACGCGCTAAGATATTACGACTTGAGCTCATTCGTTCATCTAAATCTTCAGGATCGATCCATCGAGCAATTTTATGCCCCATCGGTGACATGATGACTTCCGCATTGTACTCATTCAACATTCGGTACTGAAATACTTCAAATTGTAGTTGTCCCACTGCACCAATGATATATTCTTCAGTCAAATACGTTTTGTATAATTGGATTGCTCCTTCTTGGACCAATTGATAGATTCCTTTATGGAAAGATTTTTGTTTCATCACATTTTTGGCAGTAACTTTCATGAAAAGTTCTGGTGTAAAGGACGGTAATTCTTCATATGCAACTTTTAATTTTCCTTCATACAAAGTATCCCCTATTTGGTAATTCCCTGTATCGTAAACTCCGATGATGTCACCTGCTACAGCTTTTTCGACATTTTCACGTGAATCAGCCATAAATTGCGTCACGTTGCTCAATTTTAATTTTTTACCTGTACGCTCCAATGACACATCCATTCCACGTTCAAATGTACCAGAACAAACGCGAACAAATGCGATGCGGTCCCGATGTGCTGGATTCATGTTTGCTTGGATTTTAAACACGAAGCCTGAAAATTCTTCTTCGTAGGGGCTAACAGTTTGTTCGTCTTGTGTCTTGTGACTATAAGGAGATGGAGCTAATTCCACGAATGTTTCTAGAAAAGTCTGTACACCAAAATTCGTTAACGCTGAGCCAAAGAATACTGGCGTTTGATCCCCGCGAGCAATTTTCTCCTCATTGAATGAGTCCCCTGCTTCTTTGAGCAATTCAACTTCTTCAAGTACTTGTTCATACAATGAATTTTCTGTTAGCAGATGTCCATCTGGTAGTAAGCCATCTTCATCTAACTCGATCAACCGTTCATCGCTATAGTTTTCCGGACGATAAAATTCGATACGGTTGTGATGGATATCGTATAATCCTTCTAGGCCTTTCCCCATGCCGATTGGCCAATTCATTGGATAAGATTCGATATCTAACAACTCTTCTAATTCTTCTAAAAGTTCCAAAGGCTCGCGACCATCACGATCAAGTTTATTGATAAATGTAAAAATCGGAATTCCCCGTTTTTTAACAACTTTGAATAGTTTTTTTGTCTGAGCTTCGATCCCTTTTGCACTATCGATGACCATGACTGCGCTATCCACTGCCATCAATGTACGATACGTATCTTCTGAAAAATCCTCATGTCCTGGTGTATCCAGGATGTTGACTCTTTTTCCATGATAATCAAATTGCATCACTGAACTCGTAACAGAGATACCGCGTTGCTTCTCGATCTCCATCCAGTCAGATTTAGCAAAATTACCAGTCTTTTTTCCTTTGACTGTTCCTGCTTGGCGAATCGCGCCACCGAATAATAATAATTGTTCAGTAATCGTTGTTTTCCCTGCATCCGGATGGGAAATAATGGCAAAAGTACGCCGATTGTCCACTTGTTGTTTTAACTCTGGATTGTTCATAGTTTAACTCCATTCTTTCATCTTTTATTTAATGTTCCTCTAGATTCTCTAGAGCATGGGACAAAAGTAAGAAACACTTTTGTCTCAGCCTCTTCTTTTCACAACTAAATCAGTATAGCATGGATTAAGTGATTGAAAAAGCCATGACATCAAGATTTCTTGCGAAATTGATCTATACGTTCAAAAAAGAATAGACATGCTGCTCTTACGCAACACATCTATTCTTACAAGTCATATTACTCTTCAAACAATAACTTGCTTATCTTCTTGGTTCGTCATCTTCAAATTCTTTTCTGAAATAGCGACGTTCCTCATCAGGTTCTGCTTCCATTTCTTCAGGATCATGGAATAGCACTCGAATCTTCAATATTCTAGAACCTTCCATTTCTTCAGAAATCAACGTGATGTTGTCAACATCAAAGGACAGTTTCTCACCTTCATCAGGAATCATTCCTAAGGCTGTGATCAAGTATCCAGCCATAGTATCAACATCGCTCATGTGCAGATCACTATCAAAGGCTTCGTTGAATTCATCGATCAACATGCGGCCTTGGATAAGGTATTCATGTTCATCTACTTTTTCATAAAGGTTTTCGACTTCATCTGATTCATCATCGATTTCCCCAACGATTTCTTCTAACAAGTCTTCTAATGTTGCTAAACCTACTACGCCACCGTATTCGTCAAGCAAGATCGCCATTTGATTTTGTGTTTTCTTCATTTCATATAAAAGATCATCAATAAATATTGTTTCTGGTACAAACAATGGTTCTTGCATGATCTTTTGTAGATCTAAATGATCAAAGCCAAATTTATGTGCGGCTTTCAATAAATTCTTCGTGTGCAAGATTCCGACTACTTTATCTTTATCTTCATTATATACAGGAATCCTTGAATAATTTTCTGATAAAACTTCATTGACATTATCTTCAACGGAGTCATTGATATCGATCATAAAAGCATCTGTTCGAGGAACCATCACTTCGCGTGCAACTTTGGTATCTAAAGAAAAAACGCCCTGTAACATTTCTAATTCTTCATTGTTCAGTACGCCTTCAGTCTCCAGCATATACCGCATTTCATCTCTGGTCATTTTCGAATCTTCGTCGTCAAAAGTCATCGGTGTGATCCTTGCTAACAAACTAGTTGAAGCAGATAAAAGCCAAACGAATGGTTTAGCGACTATACCGATCGTACGAATCATTCCAGAAGTAAAATTCGCTACCTCCTCTGACTTGTTCAACGCGATACGTTTTGGATACAATTCTCCAAATACAATGGATACATAGGTCAAAATAGCTAATACAATGATGTTGGCAATGTTTTTAGCTGCCACTCCACCACCTAAGACAGGGGCTAATCGTTCTGACAGTGTATTGGCTAATGATGCACCAGATAGGATATTGACTAATGTAATCCCTACTTGGATCGTTGACAGGAAGTTATTTGGGTTCTGCAATATTTTTAAAAGCTTTTGAGATTTGGTATCTCCTTCTTCCGCCTTTTGCTCGATTCGATTTTTATTGATCGAAACCACTGCAATCTCGGAAGCAGCTAAAAAAGCATTGATCAAAGTCAAAATGATCAGTAATAAAATTTGCGCTAACAGCGACTGACTCTCAGGGTCAGCATTCATAATCGCATTCTCTCCTTATAATTTAAAATTTTTAGTTTACGATAGAAAAAAAGCGTGACTAAAAAGATAGCCACGCTAAAATGTTATCACAAAGGCATTTCCTTTGCAATAAAAACAAATGTTTATATCCGTTACTTTCATTCTTCATTCAGAATTTACGTCACAAAGTTGTTGCGATTTTTTTCTTGTTTTCGTTTTGTTTATCTTCTTTGACGATCTTGATAACATAAGAAATGATCGTCTTGCAGATTGCATAAAACGGTACACCTAAGAAGATACCCATTAAGCCAGCAATATTCCCTGCAACCAGTAGAACAATGATGATCGTTAATGGATGGATATTCAATGATTTACCAATCACATTTGGATAGATGATATTTCCGTCTAATTGCTGCACGATCAATACCACGACACAACAAAGCAATGCTTTAACTGGCTCGTTGAAGACTGTAACTAGAAATGCAGGAGCTAATCCTAGATAAGGCCCCAAATATGGAATCAAATTCGTTAGCCCTGCAATCACTCCGAAAAGAAACGCATAATCTACACCAAGAATCATGTACCCTAAAAACGTAAATGTCCCAACGAACAAACACTCAATTGCCTGTCCACTGATATAGTTCGCTAATGTTTTATTTAATTGCCCAAGCAATTCCATGATTTGATCTCTTCTTTTTTCTGGAAAAAACTGTTGGATATTTGGTACTAATTTTTCACTATCCTTCAGCATATAGAACAAAACAAACGGGACTGTAATGATCACGATCGTAGCAGAAGCAATTGTTCCCACGATCGAACCAAGGCTAGTCGATACTCCGCTTAAAAATTGTTGGATGATCGTTCCATAGGAAATATCTAGTTGTTCAAAATATTTATTGATATTTACTTCCTTGAAGATCGGTAAATCAGATACTTGGATCAACCAACTTTCAACCTGTTTGAGAAAATCAGGTATGTTAGAAGCTAATGAAGAAATTTGCTGGATCAAACTTGGGATGACACTCAGCAAAATCCAGATGATTGCTGCTACTAATAAAAGTAACACGATCGCCACTGCCCAGACACGTTTGATTTTTGCTTTCATCAACAGTTTTACAATCGGATTCAGTAGATAATACAAAAATCCAGCAGTCAAAACTGGTGCGAATAGCGTTGAAAAGAATGTCCCAATCGGTTGAAAAATAAAATTGATTTTTGAAGAAACGAAAATCAATGTAGCTAATATGAGTAGTTCACAAGACCAAAACATTAGTTTTGATTGTTTTAATTTTTCAAACAATGTTTTTCCCCTTTCGTCTTTTTTACCAGTATATAGCATATTGGTAAAAATTTCTTTTATTCTTACTAAAATTTGATTTTTTTATCTACTTTTCAATTATTTTTCTTTAAAGTATACTAGAAAAAATGAAAGGTGGCTACAAGATGAAAGTAGTGCAAACAAAAGATACCTTGAGTACTATCTATCTCGATGCGGTTCGCATCAGAAATCAAGTGTTCGTCGTCGAGCAAGGTGTCCCTCTAACAAGAGAAATAGACAAAGATGAGGCCCATTGTGTCCATTTCGTTCTTTATTCAGATGAAAAAAAACCTTGTGGCACGGTCCGACTGCTTCCATTGGAGAATGGGAAAATGAAGTTACAACGCATGGCGATCTTAGCAGAGTATCGTCACCAAGGACTAGGCAAGATTTTAGTCGAGGAAGCCGAAGCATTTTCAAAAAAGCAAGGCTACAACACGATCTTACTTGGCGCTCAAGCAACAGCGGAAGCCTTTTATGAAAAATTAGGCTTTCAAGCATATGGTGAACCTTTTGAAGATGCTGGCATGCCGCATGTCCATATGAAAAAAGAATTTTGACCAACCAAGTATAAAAATCACAAAAAAAACAGTAAGCACAAAGACATGATCTTTGTCTTACTGTTTTTCTTTCTACTTGCGCGACAATTGCTTGTAACGGTTATACCAAATATCAATATAGCCTTCGGAGAAAGGGCCATCACCATTATTGATCCAGTCAACCAAGATCTTCACATTTTCTTTTAGGATAAAGTCGATATCATTTGGATAATTCATCATTTGGCTATGCATCTCATATTCATCGACATCTAGTAATCGTTTTTCACCATCAGGAAAAACTTTGATATCTAAATCATAATCAATATACTTTAGTGCCTCATCGTCCAGCAAAAAAGGTGAAGCTAGATTACAATAATAGGAAACCCCCTTTTCTCGAATCATTGCTATTACATTGAACCAGTATTTTTTGTGAAAATAAACAATTGCTGGTTCTCGAGTTACCCAACGCCGGCCATCAGACTCTGTTACAAGAGTATGATCATTAACACCGATCATTGAATGCTCACTTGTTTTTAATACCATGGTATCACGCCACGTTCGATGCAATTTGCCGTCATGTTTATAACTTTGGATCGTTACAAACTCGCCTTCTTTTGGGACTCCCATAGCAACCCTTCCTTACGCAGCATCTCATGCTTTGTGTTTGGGTGTTCATTACACCGACATCGTAATTATTATATCAATAAAAAAGTGCTTTGCCTAGAAAGGATTACTATTGTTTCGATTTTTCTCAAGTTGTTCCAGCAATTTGACTTGAACTTTCGGAAAAGCAACGTCATTAAAGCTATTGGGATTTAACCAGCGTGCGTTTTTCGTTTCACTTAGTACATTTTCTGATTGTGCGGGTATACGACCATAGAAAAGAAGCACATGCCATTTCAAATGGCTGAAAAGATGGGTTACTTCTCCCAAATGACGCTTTTGCCAAATCAGCTCATCAGAAAAAGCAAAGGGTAGTATATGCCCTTCTTCTTCCGCCACCAGCGACTCCGCAAATAAGTCAGGCTCATATGATTGCGCCCACTCTTCTTTTAAAAGATGGTATGTTTCTTTTGTCACTTCCAGCATCGGAAATGTCCACATTTTTGCTAGTAATTTTTGTGTATGCCTTTCTTCAAAATAATAGGCACCCGCTTCATTCTGGATAGCTGCACAAATATAATAAATGTCTTTTGGTTTTTCCTTTTTTGTTTTTACTGGATACTGCTGTTGCTTTCCTTCCTGTTTTGCCAGACAAAAAGCCTGGATAGGACATTCCTCACAAAGTGGTGAGGTGGGTGTACAAATAGCTGATCCTAGATCCATCAATGCTTGATTGAACTCACCTGGATGATTCTCATCAATAATACTTCGCATCGCTTCATCAAAGGTTTTTCTACTCGATGCTTTTGCAATATCTTCTTCAATACAAAATAGCCGACTGACTACCCTCATGACATTTCCATCGATTGCTGGCTCAGGCAAACCAAAAGCTATACTCGAAATTGCACCAGTCGTGTATGGACCGATCCCCTTCAATTTACTTATTTCTTCTGGCGTGCGAGGCATTTCCCCGCCATATTCAGCCATGATTTGTTTTGCCGCAGTTTGGATGTTTCGGACTCTCGAATAGTAGCCAAGTCCTTCCCAAGCTTTAAGCAGTTTTTCTTCTGGAGCATTTGCTAGCGATTCGATTGTGGGAAACCACTCCATGAAACGATAGAAATAATCAATCACTGTATCGACACGCGTTTGTTGAAGCATGATTTCAGAAATCCAAATTCGGTAAGGGTCTTGGTTGTAACGCCAAGGAAGGTTACGCTTTTCTTTTTCGTACCATTCGATAAAAATCCTTTGGAATTCTTTTTTCTGCTCACTTGTCCATTTTTCCCATTCTTTATTCACATTCTTCTTCCTTTTCCGTAATAAAACGTTGGATCATCTCTAGATCAAATCCTTTTTGATATAAACTTTGTTTGATTTTCATTTTTCTTTTTTTCGATTCAAATCGTAAATTTTTACGCCACAATTTTTCTCCCTGTGTTACTAAAAGGTCATATTCTTGCTCCTGATCTACTTCTTGCGGCAGATTTGCTATTGCTTGTTGGATGGCTTCTTGTGTAAATCCCTTTGTTAAAAGATTTTGTTGGATCTTTCTTATAAGTTCCTTGTGGCTTTTCCCGTGATTTTTATGATACAGTTTTTCCGCTACTTGCATAGCAATCGTTTGTTGATCTGTATCAGGATATTGAAACAACGCCTGTTCGATTATCTCTGGCTTCAAACCCTTTTGTTGTAATTGTTGTGCTAATTTCTTGGGCCCTTTATCACTTAACCTGACATTGGTTCGTACAAAACTTTCTCCATAAACCAAGTCATTGATCAAATCCAATTCTTTTAACCGTTCAACGATTTTATTGCGGTCTTCAAGATTGATTTCTTTGTCTTTTAAATACGTTCTGATTTCTTTTTCAGAACGCAGTTGATAACTCAAATAATTGAGGGCTTGCTGAAAGCCAAAATCAAAGCCGCTACTCTTTCTTATCTCTTGTAGCGTTTCGTCAGTCAACTCTTGGCCCTTCAATAAGCGATAGCGAACTAAAATATCTTCCGATACTCGCAACGCATCTCCTTCAGATAAATCAACTTGATAAAAAGGACCCTTGCCCTTGCTGATTCTAGTAACAGTTATCATCGACTCTCTCCCTTCGAACATATATTCCTATGATACCATAGAAAATCCCCATCTTTTCTTTTTATATGTTAGAATAAAGCCACACTATTAGAAAAAAGGAAGATACTTATGACAGAAACTATTGTCAAAAATGGCCAGACCATCCCTTTGAAAATCAAGCGTTTAGGCATCAACGGTGAAGGTATCGGTTACTTTAAACGATTGATCATCTTTGTTCCTTACGCCCTTCCCAAAGAAGAAGTACTTGTGAAAATCACAAAGGCTACACCTCGTTATGCAGAAGGACAGCTTGTTAAAATCAAAAAAGAAAGTAAGGATCGGGTAGTTGCTCCATGTCCAGTCTATTATGAATGCGGTGGCTGTCAGTTACAGCATTTAGCGTACCATGCGCAACTCGACTTCAAAAAAGACTTACTTTTGCAATCTCTTGAAAAATTCAAACCAGAAGGATACCGTTCCTATCAACTGCGCCCTACGATCGGAATGTCTGATCCTTGGCACTATCGTAACAAGGCCCAATTTCAGCTAAGAAAAAATAAAAAAACACAAAAAATAGAAGCAGGACTGTACCAAGCAAATTCGCACGAACTTGTGCCATTGACTGATTGCTTAGTCCAAGAACCAAGAACACAAAAGGTAATGAATACGGTAGTGACCCTTTTGAATAAATATGATCTTCCTATTTATGATGAAAGAAGCAATAGCGGCATCTTCCGAACGATCATGGTCCGAGTCGGAATCAAAACAGGCGAGTTACAAGTGGTCTTTATTACTCGAAGTCGGAAATTCCCTCAAAAAAATGCACTCATTCGTGAGATCAATCAAAGATTACCAGAAGTTGTTTCGATCATGCAAAATGTACAACCAAATAAAACTTCCCTAGTGATGGGTGATGAAACCCTTCATTTATGGGGGAAAGAGGCAATTGAAGAGCATATCAACGAAGTGACATTCGATCTTTCTCCTCGTGCTTTCTTTCAATTGAACCCACAGCAAACAGAAATTCTCTATGGCGAAGGAATCAAAGCATTAGCTATCCAACCAAACGAAACGATCGTTGATGCCTATTGTGGAGTAGGAACGATCGGGTTAAGTGTAGCAAAACAGGCGAAAGAGATCCGTGGAATGGATACAGTTCCTCAAGCTATCGCTGATGCCAGAAAAAACGCGGAACGTTTGGGCTATCAGAATACACGCTATGAAGTAGGAACAGCCGAAGAATTATTACCAAAATGGCTAAAAGAAGGATTTAAGCCAGATGGAATCATCGTTGATCCGCCAAGAACTGGACTTGATCCTCAATTGATCCAAGCAATCTTAGCCTATCCGCCAACTAAACTTGTCTATATTTCCTGCAACGTCTCAACACTGGCACGTGACCTTGTTGAATTAAGCAAAAAATTTCAGGTCGAGTATCTACAATCTGTTGATATGTTCCCTCAAACTGCCCGTTGTGAAGTTGTTGTAAAGCTAACAAAAAAATAGACTTAATCGAAAAAGATCGAGATAGAAGTGTTTAACTCCGAGAAATAAGAAGAAATTAACGAAAATTGTTTTTCAAATTTTTGTGAATTTCGGCTTATTTTCGAAGGAGTTGCTTCTGCTCCCGCCGTTTATTCAAGAGTCTGTAACAAAACTGATTTTTAGATTTGTCCCACGTTCGTTTATTTTTTGCTGACAGTCTTCAATGCACGAAATAAGGTTTGGAACTGTCCTTTGAATGACATGACTTGTTCAAAGATATCCTCTCCATCATTCAACATTTTCACAGTGACCCAACCTAATGATTCTGTAATTGCACTAGCAACAGTCGCATTGATAGCAGCTCCTGTAACTGTTCCAACAGCTGGCACAAATTTCACGAGATTTCCCACCGCACTTCTGCCTAGGCTAACCACCACTAATTCTTTTGACAAACTTTTTCCAAGACTTTCAGACCATGGCTGGCCGAATAGCTTATGCAAACGAGCCATCATTGTCAACTGAACCGGAACCAATAAAAAAGCATCTGAAAATGGGATAGGAGAACATCCAATGATCGCTGCTGTCAATGAAGCAGCATGAATGATACGATGGCTTTTTTTTCGAGTGATTGGATCTACCCCTTTTAAAAAATCTTCGAACACATGGTCAAATTTCACTTGATTTTTCTCCAGAATCGTTTCGGCCACTTTTTTTGATTTTTCGTACGTATTCAAAATAACCTTTGATGTCTTTTGTGGGATTTTTTTAAGTACTTCAGAGAAAAAAGAGTCAAATTCTTCTTGGTCTAATTCCTCTGAAAGTAATGGATCAACTTCCTGTTCTTTACTCTTTTCTTTACTAACTGTTGCTTTTTTCTTTAACAATCTCATCGATCGATTCCTCCTTATTACTGAAAACATTCTTCTTTATGGATTGAAGAGAAGAACACTCATTCTCTGTATATGCCAAAGACGACCAAAACAAAAAGGCCAATTAGCTATTTTGATACATCCAAAGCTTCAACATACACACATAGTGATTTCCTATTTGTTGCTTTAAGCGAGACATTTTCCTGATGTCCGTGTAGTTCCATGATACAATAACCTGTTACTGAACCAAAATCATTGACTCACAAAAAAAGCGAGAGAAAAGTACACTCACTTTTCCCTCACTCTATAGGATTGAATAAACTATTAGAACAGTAGAAACTCCTTGAAAAATAAATGAAGACTCGCAAAAATTTGAAGTTGCGTGCATTCTGACCTATTCATTTAGGAGTAGCACTTCTATCCAACCTAATTGATATTTACTTATTATTGGATATTTACATCAATTGCTTGATAAAAAGCATTGGTGGTATCACTGATGTTCCACACAGCTAAAATCACATGGTAGCCTTTGCGATCTTGCGGAACAGTGATTGTTTGATTGACGATTTTAGGTGGTACAGTTGCTTTATCATCAATTTGCGCAATCAATTCAAAATCACTGATTTTCAATGGTGCATTAGGATTCCAACCTGTTTTTGTCATATAGTAATCCCATGTGCTTGTTCGATGTTGCGCAGTTAGGTTCCATGAAATAGTCAAATTACCAGGATTGATCACACTTTTATGCCATCTTGTTGCCGTTTGCTCATCCAATGGTTCAAACCCAGTGACTCCAGCACTTGCTAATTTTCCATCAATAAATGTATTCTTAGGTGCTTCGATACTTTGTGGCTCCCACTGTGCGCGTCCAACATTTTGATTCAAATTACCCGCTGCTGCCGTACCAAAATAAGCACGGCTTCCAGGGGAAGTGACATATCCATGTGCAAATCCAGAAGTACCGAATCCAAACAACCCTAACATGACTACACCGACAAACAATAAGACATTAAGCTTCTTCATGAATGAACCTCCTATTAGTTGATGGGTTCATTGTAATCGCTTTCTTTATCAATGACAAACATTATGCTTTTATGATTTTTAACTGATTTTTTCCCATAAAGCTGGTACGATATCTGGTGTCCAGCCAGCAATTGATGTATGTGCTTGTAAGCAGCGATAACTAGATCCACCATAAGTTACGATACTTCCAATACTGTAGGCTTGATTAGTTGTCCAAGTATTTCCTTGGCTATCTTCATCCAATGTTTTAACAGTGATTGCTTGACTGAAATCAGATGATCCAGATTGGTTGATTGCTTTGACTTGATAAGTGTAAGTTGTACCAGCATCTAAATTAGTATCTTCAAATTCATTCGTTTCACTGACACCTATACGAATGCCGTCACGATAAATAGCATAGTGCATCACTTGTTCATTCGGTGTATTTTTCACCCATGTTAACGTTAATTTATTCTGTAGAATATTTTTAGCTGTCAATTGAAGTGGCACAGAAGGTACTGGTAGCTGGCCTTCCGTTTCATCATTAGTTTTAAGCGACAAAATAGCAGAACGTTCTGACTTATTACCCGCTGTGTCTACTGCTTCTACCGTATAAGAATACGTCGTAGCTGGTTTTAATCCCTTATGAAGGAAATTCGGTACCTTACTTGTTCCCACCAAACGATTTTCTTCGTAAATATTATAATGAGATACTTGAACATTGTCTGTGGATGCAGTCCATGACAATGAGATCGAATCAGAGGAAGCCACTCCATGTAAATCAGTTGGTGTAGATGGTTTTTCAAAATCTTCTGGTGATGGAGTATCTTTGCCAAATTGTTGAGCGACCGTTAAAAATTCATATTGATTTTTGACTTTACCTTGCCCACCATCCACCATTGCATCTCGGTTCATTGACCAGTAAGAAACCATACCGATTTTCTTTTCTTTTGCATGTTGGATAACCTTATTGAGCATTGCTGTTGTAAAATACGGATGTGCTTCACTTTCAAATCCAATCGAAGGCGTTGTGCCTAGTCTTGCATATGCTTGTTCATCTGTTAACGTCGTGTTGGTGAAACGCTTGTAATAATCCTTCAATTGAACCATCGTATTGTCTACTGCATCTAAAGAACCTTGTGCGTAGTCAGGAACGACACTGCCATAACACATCGTCATCAAATTAACTGTAGTTAGCTCTACTCCTGCCTCTAAATAGGCTTGTAGTACAGACAATCCTGTCGAAATCAGCCCAGTATCCATAACTGGTAAAGTCAATGTCACTTCTACACCCGTTTTTTCTTGGACTTGCCTGATCGCTTTTGCATTTGCTAAATTTTCTTGATAGCCCATTGCTGCCGCTTCCACATCGAAATCGACTCGAGTAAGGCCATAGCCTTGGATGATTTCGGTGTATGAATTAGCTAAAATAGAAATATCTTGTGTCGTTTCCCAAAAAGCACCAGAATTCAATCCACCAAAAGAAATCGCCACATCACCACCGATTCCTCTCAATTCACGAATTGATTTTTTGATTCCTTCATATTGCCATTGATCATTGTCACTCTCGCTTAGTCCACTAAAGCCACCCCAAGCCCAGTCAATTCTGTCATTTTTAACTCCTTTTGCTTGCATGAATCCTAAATTAAAAAATTTTTGCTCAGTCTTCTTTGCAACTGCTGCAAGATCTAACGCACCGTTGCTTGAAAGATCTTCTTTTGAGCTATAGGCAGTCATGTCCACAAAAGGAGCGACCACTTGATCTCCCCACTGAATACCTTGACCAACCCCAAAATCTGCTTGTTGTTTACTACTTTGTTCTGTTGCCAATGTTTCCTCTGCATCTAACAATAACGGTGCAATCAGCAAACTACAAAGCGCCGCTCCTACAAATAATCTTTTAAACTTTTTCTCCATTTCCCCAACCCTATCATATTTTTGTTATTAAAAACATTTATGTAACCGATTACATATAAATTATAACATTTAGAAAATAACAAACAAAACAATATTAACGTTATTTAATTTATTAAAGTCAAATTCTAAATTTAACATGTTTGTTGCTAAAAATCAGTTTAAAACTAAGAAAGAGTAGTACAAATGAGGCTGGGACAGAAGTGTTTAACTCCGAGAAATAAGAAGAAATTAACGGAAATTGCTTTT
>OLSK01000404.1_pt1 | contig 39571 bp, 27 predicted proteins | sample 1672781 | NCBI WGS metagenome assembly OLSK01 (sample SAMEA3136723, study PRJEB25190) | human gut metagenome | biome: human gut; feature: human-associated habitat; material: faeces | place: Austria | collected 2013 | reverse complement strand
CATCGGGCATTATCTGAACATAAAACACTACCAATAAGTTGGAGTCATTACCGATTTTGCGACATTTAAAAGCGACTCAATTCGTTATATGGCATCAGAAGAGTATGCGTCATGCCGGAATGCCCAGCATAAGAAATCTGATATAAAAACAGTGGCGTGTATGGTACGGATTAGAGGGGAAAATGTCAGCACATTTGCGAAATGAATCAAAAAGCCCGCAGCAATGTGCGGGCGTTAGTGTCAGCGCACAACCAGCACGGAGCACTCTGCGTGACGCACGACAGCTGCGGCGTTGGAACCGAGCAGATAAGTGGTGATATCCGGTCGATGGGAAGCAATGATGATCATATGAGCGGGGATCTTCTTCGCCATTTCCAGAATGCGGTCTTTGGGCGAGCCTTCCTCAACATGGACATGCACTCTGTCGGTTGGCAGTTTAAATTTTTTAATGATCTCTTCCAGTTGCGATTTGGCTTCCGCTTTCAGGTCATCCATTGCCGGTAATTCTGCGGAATACGCTAAACCCAGAGAGGCATAGTAGGGCAGTGAAGGTATTACCGTCAGGAAATGAACCTCTGCATCATCAATCTTTGCCTCTGCCTCAACGTGGCTAATCACGCGTTGAGTTAATTCTGAATCGGAAATATCGATAGGGACAAGAATCGTTCTGTTCATAAAACCTCCTGTTTTAGTATCCGCATAAAGTGTAACGCCAGATGACACTTTTTGTGTAATGACGGAGTTCACATTTTTAATTTAGATCAAAGGAGGAAGAATAAGCAGAAAAAGCCCGCCATAACAGCGGGCAGGAGGATTTAGAACTGATAAACCAGACCTAAAGCGACAATATCATCGGTAGAGATGCCATTGGCAGCGTAGAAACTGTCATCTTCATCCAACAGGTTGATTTTATAGTCAACATAAGTGGACATGTTTTTATTGAAATAGTAAGTCGCGCCAACATCGGCGTATTTAACCAGATCTTTATCATCAACACCTGCCGGGTTGTCTGCACCACCGGCAGCGTGCAGGTCACGGCCTTTAGACATCAGGAAAGAGACTGCCGGACGCAGACCAAAATCAAACTGGTACTGTGCAGTGACTTCAAAGTTCTGGGTTTTGTTTGCAACAGCATAATCGCTGTCGCCAAACGGGGTCATATTACGCGTTTCTGAATACATGGTTGCCAGGTAAATATTGTTAGCATCGTATTTTAGCCCAGCAGTCCACGCGTCTGCTTTATCACCACCCGCCGCAGTATGGTTAACCTGATCATTGGTGCGGTCAGAAGAGGTGTATGCCGCACCAGCGCTAAAGCCCATGCCTAAATCATATGTTGTGGAAAGACCCCAGCCGTCACCGTTTTCATGGCGAACATCACGTCCGTTGTTGGTGCCTTCCTGACCATTACTAGCACCTTCGTTGTTACCTTGATACTGCACCGCGAAGTTCAGACCATTTACCAGACCGAAGAAATCAGTATTACGATAAGTCGCGACGCCATTGGCTCGACCAGTCATAAAGTTGTCTGCATTGGTATAAGAGTCACCGCCAAATTCAGGCAGCATATCGGTCCAGCCTTCGATGTCGTACATTACGCCATAATTACGTCCGTAATCGAAAGAACCGTAATCTGCAAATTTCAGCCCGGCAAATGCCAGACGGGTCCATGACTGGTTTTTTGAAGATTCAGTGTTGTTTGCCTGAATATTGTATTCCCATTGACCGTAGCCAGTGAGTTGATCGTTAATTTGGGTTTCGCCTTTAAAACCCAGACGCGCATAGCTCTGGTCGCCATCTTTCGCCGAATTATCAGAAAAATAATGCAGGCCATCAACTTTGCCATACAGATCTAATTTGTTGCCGTCTTTATTATAAACTTCGGCTGCATGTGCAGCACCTGCGGCGAGCAGGGCAGGAATTAAAAGTGCCAGTACTTTGCTTTTCATTGAATAAATCCTTTAGTTATTTTATTTGCCTTTTATCCCCATTTCGGGGAGTGAAAACATCCTAAAGGAGAAGTTCAGTTAGCCGATAAATATCATTTGTTACGCCTTAAGTAAAACCTTAATCAAATAATTCCTCTGAAATGATAATAAGTCTGGTGAATGTATCGAAGATAATACATACAAAATAAAAATTATACTTTTAATTTTCTATACGTTATTCTGCGCGGGTTATATGCCTTTATTGTCACAGATTTTATTTTCTGTTGGGCCATTGCATTGCCACTGATTTTCCAACATATAAAAAGACAAGCCCGAACAGTCGTCCGGGCTTTTTTTTTAGAATTGGATAATCCTTATCCAGAGCATTTAATCGGTGTTGCTTTTTTCCGCTTTTCCGGCCATTTGTGCCAGGAAGTCATAGCGTTTTTGCAAATCAGCTGCAGCATCTTTCCATAACTGTTCTGCCACTTCTGGCTGCTGCGAATTCAGACGACGGAAACGTTGCTCATGAAGTAACGTTTCTTCCAGTGCTTCTGACGGCGGGCGTGAATCCAAGGCCAGCGGCAGTTTGCCTTCATCGGCACGACGCGGATCAAAGCGATATAGCGGCCAGAAGCCGGTAGCTGTGAGTTGGCGCATCTGGTCGTGGCTGAGTGCCAGATCGTAACCATGCTCTTCACATGGGCTATAAGCGATGATCAGCGATGGTCCCGGATACGCTTCCGCTTCCTGAATCGCTTTCACCGTCTGGTTCAGTTGCGCGCCGAGAGAAATCTGCGCCACATAAACATGACCGTACATCATCATACTGACGCCAAGATCTTTACGCGCTTTACGTTTGCCGTGCTCGCCAAACTTAGTTACTGCACCCAGCGGTGTCGCTTTTGACGCCTGACCACCGGTGTTGGAATAGCATTGCGTATCCAGCACCAGAATGTTGACGTTTTCCGTCAAACTCAATACATGATCCAGACCGCCAAAGCCGATATCGTAAGCCCAGCCATCACCACCAATCAGCCAGATTGATTTTTCCACCAGTGCATCTGCATCACGTAGCAGTTCATGTGCTTCGGCAACATCGTTGAGTTGCTGGCGTAAAGCTGCAACCTGTTCACGACGAACCTCTGGCGTGGCGTCTGATTTCAACGCCGTCAGTAATTCCGCCGGGATTTTATCGGCAAATTGATCCAGCAGACGCAGCACGCGGACACGGTGTTGATCGACCGTCAGGCGGAAACCAAGGCCAAATTCGGCATTATCTTCAAATAGAGAGTTCGCCCATGCCGGCCCACGACCGTTGGCATCGGTGGTATACGGTGTAGAGGGCAGGTTACCGCCATAAATTGAAGAACAGCCGGTGGCGTTAGCGATCAACATCCGATCGCCATAGAGCTGAGTCAGCAATTTAATATACGGCGTCTCGCCACAACCGGAGCAAGCACCTGAATATTCAAACAGCGGTGTAATCAGCTGCGATGTACGAATATCAATACGTTCTAGTTTGCTACGGTCGATTTCTGGCAGGTTGAGGAAGAAATCGTAATTGATTTTCTCTTCTTCGACATGTTCCAGGCGCGACATCATATTGATGGCTTTAATCTCTGGATTCTGACGGTCTTTCGCCGGGCAAACTTCGACGCACAGGTTACAACCGGTGCAATCTTCCGGAGCCACCTGCAAGACATATTTCTGCCCGCGCATATCACGCGATTTCACATCCAGCGAATGCAGGCTGGCAGGGGCGTTTTCCATCGCTTCAGGCGGCACCACTTTTGCGCGAATAGCGGAGTGTGGGCAAGCGGCAACGCAGTGGTTACATTGGGTACAGAGTTCCTCTTTCCAGATGGGGATCTCTTCGGCGATATTGCGTTTTTCCCAGCGAGTGGTGCCCATCGGCCAGGTGCCGTCTGGCGGCAGCGCCGAAACGGGGAGGGCATCACCAAGCCCGGCGAGCATCGCAGCGGTTACGGTTTTCACGAAATCAGGGGCGGCATCGGAAACCACTGGCGGTCGATTGGCGCTGTGCGGATTTACCGGTTGCAACGGAACTTCTTCTACGGATTCACGCGCCAGCGCCAGAGCCTGCCAGTTGCGTTCCACCAGATCCTGGCCTTTGCTACTGTAACTTTTGGCAATCGCACCCTGCAATTCTGCGAGGGCGCTATCGCCAGGCAGAATTTGCGTCAGATGGAAAAAAGCCATCTGCATGACGGTATTAATACGGGCCGCCAGGCCACATTCGCGGGCGATTTTCGCCGCGTTAATCACATAGAAGCGCGCTTTTTTCTGGTTTAACACGGCCTGAACTTCCTGCGGCAAGCGCGACCACACTTCATCTGCGCTGTACGGCGTGTTGAGCAGGAAAAGGCCGCCAGGTTTTAAACGCTCAGCCATCTGATATTTATCGATAAACTGCAACTGGTGGCAGCCAACAAAATCAGCCTGGGAAATGAGATAAGCGGAACGAATCGGCTGTTCGCTCACGCGAAGGTGAGAAACCGTCAGGCCGCCCGCTTTTTTGGAGTCGTAAACAAAATAGCCCTGTGCGTACCACGGCGTGGAATTACCGATAATCTTGATATTGTTTTTGGTCGCGGAAACGCTGCCATCACTACCAAGGCCATAAAACAAGGCTTCAAGTTTCGCCGAGTTTGGCAGGGTGTTTTCCGGCAACGGCAGGGACAGATTGGTTACATCATCGTAAATACCAACCGTAAAGCGCGCTTTCGGTTTAGCCGCGTTGAGCTCGGCAAATACCGCCAGTACACAGTCTGGGCCAAATTCTTTGGATGAAAGACCATAGCGCCCACCAATGACACGGGGCAGGGTTTCACGCTCGCCATTATTAAAGGCTTCTGCCAGTGCGGTCATCACATCCAGATAGAGCGGTTCTGCCTGGGCACCGGGTTCTTTGGTTCTGTCCAGTACCGCCACGCTGCGTACGGATCCCGGCAGAGCTTGCAGTAAATGTTTAGCGGAGAAGGGGCGGTACAGGCGAACTTTCAGCACGCCGACTTTTTCGCCACGGGTTAGCAATTCATCAACCACTTCTTCACAGGTGCCAATGGCAGAGCCCATCAGGATAATCACCCGTTCCGCTTGCGGATGCCCGTAATATTCAAACGGCTGATACTGACGACCTGTCGCGACAGCGAAATCATTCATCGCCTGTTCAACATGGTCATAGACCGCGTTGTACCAGGGGTTGGTGGCTTCGCCAGACTGGAAATAAGTGTCAGGATTGGCGGACGTACCGCGGATCACCGGATGTTCCGGGTTGAGCGCCCGGGTGCGATGAGCATCAATTTCGGCCTGCGGCATGAGATCAAGAATAGTGTCATCGGCCAGCGGGACAATTTTATTGATTTCGTGGGACGTGCGGAAACCATCAAAGAAATGAATAAATGGCACGCGGCTTTTCAGCGTCGCGATGTGCGAAATGAGAGCAAAGTCTTGCGCTTCCTGGACGTTTGCCGCACACAACATCGCGCAACCCGTCTGGCGCACCGCCATGACGTCGGAATGATCGCCAAAAATAGAGAGTGCATGTGTGGCAACGGTACGTGCCGCTACATGCAGGACAAACGGTGTTAGTTCGCCTGCCAGTTTGTACAGCGTCGGGATCATCAGCAGCAAACCCTGCGATGATGTAAACGATGTTGAAAGGGCACCCGTCTGCAAAGCGCCATGCACGGTAGCGATAGCACCCGCTTCCGACTGCATTTCAACCACGCGTGGTGTGTCTCCCCAAACGTTCTTTAAGCCGTTTCCGGCCCAGGCATCAGCCTGTTCTGCCATCGTGGAACTGGGGGTAATAGGGTAGATGGCGATAACTTCACTGGTGCGAAATGCGACCGAAGCAACCGCGCCATTACCGTCAATAGTAATCATATGACACCCTTACATTGCGCAAATGAGGGGCGCACGAAATTGCTGCGCGCCCAGTAGTAATCTTTCAATTTTAGCAAATGGCTTTCTTCTGCATTTTCGCTTTTGTGTCCCCCACATCAGCGTAATGAATGTTTTGATCAAACAGAGGGCAAAAAAATAGCCATAAAAAAGTAAAAATGCGGGGCAACGCGCAGGACAGCTCTCGACGCCGCCCTCTGTGCTGCCTATTATTTATGGCGGTGTCGTTTGGCTTGAAGATTAGAGGAAGAAAAGATGCGAGCAGCGTTTTGGGTAGGGTGTGCCGCTTTATTGTTGTCGGGGTGTAGTAGTGAACCTGTTCAGCAGGCGACTGCGGCGCACGTAGCGCCAGGTTTAAAAGTGTCGATGTCCAGTAGTGGAGAAGCAAATTGTGCAATGATCGGCGGTTCGCTTTCTGTTGCCCGTCAACTGGATGGTACGGCGATTGGGATGTGTGCATTACCCAACGGCAAACGCTGTAGCGAACAGTCACTTGCCGCCGGGAGCTGTGGCAGCTATTAATTCATTAAATCCGCCAGCTTATAAGTTAATGTCTGTTTCGCTGTCGCCAGCGTTAACTGGTTCGCGGTCAGATCCACTTGTGCACCTTCTTTCAGCATTTCGCTAATGGTGTTATCGAGTTCATTAAGCTGCGGATTAGCGCACATCATACGGGTCATTGCCAGCCCTTTGGCTGTCAGTTCACCATTAGACAGTTTGCCTTCACCGCTAAAGCGGTTACACATGCTGCCGGAAATCATCATTTTTTCACCAAAGCTGATTTCTGGCGGATTTTTATCGCTGGTCACGGGCTTACCGTTTACGCTTTCCAGCACAAAGCGATGATGCTGTAGCTGTTCTGGCGTAACAGCAATTTTGTCATTACTTACACATCCCGCCATCAGCAGGCTTAGCGCAACAAACGCGGCTACTTTCTTCATTGTGGTTCTCAATTACAGTTTCTGACTCAGGACTATTTTAAGAATAGAGAATGAAAGGTCATTGGGGATTATCTGAATCAGCTCCCCTGGATTGCAGGGGAGCGGCAAGATTAAACCAGTTCGTTCGGGCAGGTTTCACCTTTTTCCAGATTGCTTAAGTTTTGCAGCGTAGTCTGAGAAATACTGGTCAGAGCTTCTGCTGTCAGGAATGCCTGGTGCCCGGTAAACAGCACGTTGTGGCAGGCAGACAGGCGACGGAATACGTCATCCTGGATCACGTCGTTGGATTTATCTTCAAAGAATAGATCGCGTTCGTTCTCATACACGTCCATACCCAACGAACCAATTTTCTGATTTTTCAGCGCTTCAATTGCTGCCTGAGAATCAATCAATGCACCGCGACTGGTATTGACGATCATCACGCCATTTTTCATCTGATCGAAGGCGGCTTCGTTCAACAGATGGTAGTTTTCCGGTGTCAGCGGGCAGTGCAGAGAGATAACGTCTGATTCAGAGAACAGGGTTGGCAGATCGACATACTCCACACCGAGTTCCAGCGCCGCTGCACTTGGATACGGATCGAACGCCAGCAGACGCATACCAAAACCTTTCAGAATGCGCAGCATCGCCACACCGATTTTACCGGTACCGATAACGCCTGCCGTTTTGCCATACATAGTAAAGCCGGTCAGACCTTCCAGAGAGAAGTTAGCGTCACGGGTACGCTGATACGCGCGGTGAATACGGCGGTTCAGCGTCATCATCATACCGATGGCGTGTTCAGCAACGGCCTCTGGATCATAGGCTGGAACACGGACTACTTTCAGCCCCAGTTCTTTTGCCGCGTCAAGGTCGACGTTATTGAAACCGGCACAGCGCAGGGCGATATATTTAACGCCGTGCTTTTTCAGCTCTTCCAGCACCGGGCGGCTGCCGTCATCGTTTACGAAAATACATACCGCTTCGCAGCCATTGGCAGTTTTAGCGGTTTTTTCCGTCAGCAGAAAGTCAAAAAATTCCAGCTCAAAGCCAAAGGACTCGTTCACCTGTTGCAGGTACTTCTTGTCGTACTGTTTTGTGCTATAAACGGCGAGTTTCATAAGACTTTCTCCAGTGATGTTGAATCACATTTAAGCTACTAAAAATATTTTACAAAATTTCAAATTTAATTGAAAGCTATGGCGATATTGAAAAATTCATCAACAACTATGCTTAGTGTAGGCGCAACCTTCAACTGAACGGTTAAACATGCCACAATACCCGTATTGAATGCTTAATTTTTCGCTAAATCAGGATATTAACTACCCATGCTGGGTAAATATAAAGCCGTTCTCGCGCTGTTATTACTGATTATTCTTGTGCCGTTGACGCTGCTGATGACGCTCGGGCTGTGGGTTCCCACGCTGGCGGGCATCTGGCTACCGCTCGGGACACGTATTGCATTAGATGAAAGCCCACGCATTACGCGTAAAGGTTTAATCATTCCCGATCTCCGTTATCTGGAGGGAGATTGTCAGCTTGCGCATATCACCAACGCCAGCCTTTCACATCCCAGCCGCTGGTTATTGAACGTCGGCACGGTAGAACTTGATTCTGCTTGTCTGGCGAAATTGCCGCAGACGGAGCAATCGCCAGCTGCTCCAAAAACCCTCGCGCAGTGGCAGTCCATGCTGCCTAACACCTGGATCAATATTGATAAACTGATTTTTTCTCCCTGGCAGGAATGGCAGGGAAAACTCTCTCTCGCATTAACCTCTGATATCCAGCAACTGCGTTATCAGGGCGAAAAAGTTAAATTTCAAGGCCAGCTGAAAGGGCAACAACTTACAGTTAGCGAACTGGATGTCGCCGCGTTTGAAAATCAGCCGCCGGTAAAACTGGTGGGGGAATTTACTATGCCGCTCGTGCCGGATGGACTTCCTGTAAGTGGGCATGCTACTGCGACGTTAAACTTGCCGCAGGAACCGTCACTGGTGGATGCAGAGCTGGACTGGCAGGAAAATAGCGGGCAATTGATTGTGCTGGCACGGGATAACGGCGATCCGTTGCTCGATTTGCCGTGGCAAATTACTCGTCAACAATTGACCGTAAGCGATGGTCGCTGGAGTTGGCCGTATGCAGGTTTTCCTTTGAGTGGCCGACTGGGTGTCAAAGTCGACAACTGGCAGGCAGGGCTCGAGAACGCTCTGGTCAGCGGGCGACTGAGTGTGCTGACCCAGGGGCAAGCGGGTAAAGGCAACGCGGTGCTTAATTTTGGCCCAGGAAAATTAAGCATGGATAACAGTCAGCTGCCTCTGCAGCTGACCGGTGAAGCGAAACAGGCGGACCTCATTTTATATGCCCGTTTACCTGCGCAGCTAAGTGGAAGTCTGTCTGACCCAACGCTGACCTTTGAGCCAGGCGCGTTATTACGTTCGTAGGGAAGAGTCATCGATTCGCTGGACATCGATGAAATCCGCTGGCCTTTAGCGGGTGTAAAAGTCACCCAACGTGGTGTTGACGGACGTTTGCAGGCCATTTTGCAGGCGCATGAAAATGAACTGGGCGATTTCGTGCTGCATATGGATGGGTTGGCGAATGATTTTCTCCCTGACGCTGGCCGCTGGCAGTGGCGCTACTGGTGAAAAGGCAGTTTTACACCGATGAATGCCACCTGGGATGTCGCAGGAAAGGGTGAGTGGCATGACAGCACGATTACACTGACCGATCTCTCCACCGGTTTCGACCAGTTACAATACGGTACGATGACGGTAGAAAAGCCGCGACTAATTCTCGACAAGCCCGTCGTCTGGGTACGTGACGCACAGCATCCCTCCTTCAGCGGCGCGCTGTCACTGGACGCCGGGCAAACGCTGTTCACTGGCGGCAGTGTGTTACCGCCATCAACCTTAAAATTTAGCGTCGATGGGCGCGATCCGACCTATTTCCTCTTTAAAGGCGATTTACATGCTGGTGAGATTGGCCCGGTTCGGGTAAATGGTCGCTGGGACGGTATTCGTCTGCGCGGTAACGCCTGGTGGCCAAAACAATCACTGACTGTATTCCAGCCGCTGGTGCCACCCGACTGGAAGATGAACTTACGCGATGGTGATCTGTATGCTCAGGTTGCATTTTCTGCTGCGCCTGAACAAGGATTCCGCGCGGGAGGACACGGCGTGTTGAAAGGCGGTAGTGCCTGGATGCCAGATAATCAGGTTAACGGTGTCGATTTTGTCCTGCCTTTCCGTTTTGCCGATGGAGCCTGGCATCTGGGGACTCGCGGCCCCGTTACGTTGCGAATTGCCGAAGTGATTAATCTGGTGACAGCGAAAAATATTACGGCTGATTTGCAAGGGCGTTATCCGTGGACTGAAGAAGAACCCTTGCTGTTGACTGATGTTAGCGTCGATGTGTTAGGCGGTAACGTACTGATGAAACAATTACGTATGCCGCAACATGACCCGGCGCTGTTGCGGCTGAATAATCTCTCATCCAGCGAACTGGTTAGCGCCGTCAATCCGAAACAATTCGCCATGTCCGGGGCATTTAGTGGTGCACTGCCGTTATGGCTGAACAATGAAAAATGGATTGTGAAAGATGGCTGGCTGGCGAATAGCGGGCCGATGACATTGCGACTGGATAAAGACACTGCGGATGCGGTGGTAAAAGACAATATGACTGCGGGTTCAGCAATTAACTGGTTGCGCTATATGGAAATTAGCCGTTCATCGACAAAAATTAATTTAGATAATCTCGGTTTATTAACCATGCAGGCCAACATTACAGGTACCAGTCGCGTTGATGGTAAAAGCGGTACGGTAAACCTTAATTACCATCATGAAGAGAATATTTTTACGCTGTGGCGCAGTTTACGCTTTGGCGATAATCTCCAGGCATGGCTGGAGCAGAACGCACGTCTGCCGGGAAATGACTGTCCGCAAGGAAAAGAGTGTGAGGAAAAACAATGAAAATTTTACTGGCTGCGTTGACGTCATCTTTTATGCTGGTTGGCTGTACGCCTCGCATTGAAGTCGCTGCACCTAAGGAACCGATCACTATCAATATGAACGTTAAAATTGAGCATGAGATCATCATCAAGGCAGACAAAGATGTCGAAGAGCTGCTTGAAACTCGTAGCGATCTTTTCTGAGGCGATGATGAAGAAAACATTACTTCTTTGTGCGTTTCTTGTTGGGCTGGTAAGCAGCAATGTAATGGCATTGACTCTGGATGAAGCCAGAACTCAGGGGCGAGTAGGTGAAACATTTTATGGTTATTTGGTTGCGCTGAAAACGGATGCTGAAACAGAGAAATTAGTAACCGACATTAATGCCGAACGTAAAGCGAGTTACCAACAACTGGCAAAGCAAAATAATGTGTCTGCAGATGATATCGCGAAACTCGCCGGGCAAAAGCTCGTAGCTCGGGCCAAACCGGGGGAATATGTACAAGGGATAAACGGTAAATGGATGTGAAAATCTTAATAGCAAAACCGCAATATCGGGATAACGCTACAGGAGAAAGCGATTAATCTATTTTCCGGAAACAAGGTGAATATTCAAAAACTCCTGTCAAATTGCCTTTTGCCCTGAAATATGCGTAGTCAAATATCTGTTTTAACTAATTGGCGTTGCAGTACATGCAACGCGAATTAGTTAGCGGAATTTACGTCGATACTCGCCTGGCGTCATCCCAAAGCGTTGCTTAAATACCGTTGAAAAATGACTCTGGTCAGAAAATCCCCAATGAAAGCCGATGCCTGCCAGTTTTTCATCATCTGCGGCATGGCGAATCGCATCTGCACAAAAATCGAGACGACGGTTACGAATATATTGCGCGACCACCAAACCTTTATCGGCAAACATTCGGTACAAACTACGTACTGACATACCTGTCTCTCCGGCTATCCACTCCGGGCGTAATATCTCTTCGCGAATATTATCGTCTATCAACGTAACCACTTTTTGAAACTGACGTTCACGACGAGGTTGAACAGATTCCCGCTGATGAAGTACCGGGCGCAGCAGACACACCATCGCCTGTAGCGCAGCTTCACTTTCTGTTTCAGAAAGTGCCGGATTATTCATGCTCTCCTGTAACAGGCGATGACTGAGTTGCACCATGGGTAAGTCAGCGTCCAGTCTTTCTGCGCAGACAGGTTTTTGATGGGGAAAATATTGTTCCAGCAGAGTGCGTGGCAAAAGTAATGAAATCTGTTTAGAAGACTCCTGCCAGTAAAGCGAACAGGGGCGTGAGGCATCGAGTAACGTAATATCGCCAGCGCCAATCTGCACCTGACGCTCATCCTGCTCCATTATTGCCTGACCACTAAGCTGAAAAACGGTGTAAAACCAGGCATCGTCGCTGCCTTTTACCTCCTGCCAGGTGCGGGATAAATTCACCCCGCTGGTTGTCACGGTACTCAGCTTTAGTCCTTTGGCAAAATGCGTGTCCAGTACACCCGTGTAACGCTCAGTCAGCAGGCGTCCGGTAAAATTTCCGCATACCTGATTGATTTGGGAAAGCCATTGCTGAAACTCATTATCCATTGCGGGGTTCATGGCACGTTTTCGCTCTGTGAAATGTATTTTTATTGTTGCATTTGTGTTGCAATAAACGAAGCTAATGAGCCTGACTATAGGAAATAAGTCTTCTCAGGCATAGAGACATAAGCGGTTATTGTCACGATTTGCGGAGCTTGTCACAGCTGACAAAGCGAATGTCACAGCGAAAAAAGTGACTTTTCTTGTCGCTGCGTACACTGAAATCACACTGGGTAAATAATAAGGAAAAGTGATGACAGAGCCGCATGTAGCAGTATTAAGCCAGGTCCAACAGTTTCTCGATCGTCAACACGGTCTTTATATTGATGGTCGTCCAGGCCCCGCACAAAGTGAAAAACGATTGGCGATCTTTGATCCGGCCACCGGGCAAGAAATTGCGTCTACTGCTGATGCCAATGAAGCGGATGTAGATAACGCAGTCATGTCTGCCTGGCGGGCCTTTGTCTCGCGTCGCTGGGCCGGGCGATTACCCGCAGAGCGTGAACGTATTCTGCTACGTTTTGCCGATCTGGTGGAACAGCACAGTGAGGAGCTGGCGCAACTGGAAACCCTGGAGCAAGGCAAGTCAATTGCCATTTCCCGTGCTTTTGAAGTGGGCTGTACGCTGAACTGGATGCGTTATACCGCCGGGTTAACGACCAAAATCGCGGGTAAAACGCTGGACTTGTCGATTCCCTTACCCCAGGGGGCGCGTTATCAGGCCTGGACGCGTAAAGAGCCGGTTGGCGTAGTGGCGGGAATTGTGCCATGGAACTTTCCGTTGATGATTGGTATGTGGAAGGTGATGCCAGCACTGGCAGCAGGCTGTTCAATCGTGATTAAGCCTTCGGAAACCACGCCACTGACGATGTTGCGCGTGGCGGAACTGGCCAGCGAGGCTGGTATCCCTGATGGCGTTTTTAATGTCGTCACCGGGTCAGGTGCTGTATGCGGCGCGGCCCTGACGTCACATCCTCATGTTGCGAAAATCAGTTTTACCGGTTCAACCGCGACGGGAAAAGGTATTGCCAGAACTGCTGCTGATCACTTAACGCGTGTAACGCTGGAACTGGGCGGTAAAAACCCGGCAATTGTATTAAAAGATGCTGATCCGCAATGGGTTATTGAAGGCTTGATGACCGGAAGCTTCCTGAATCAAGGGCAAGTATGCGCCGCCAGTTCGCGAATTTATATTGAAGCGCCGTTGTTTGACACGCTGGTTAGTGGATTTGAGCAGGCGGTAAAATCGTTGCAAGTGGGACCGGGGATGTCACCTGTTGCACAGATTAACCCTTTGGTTTCTCGTGCGCACTGCGACAAAGTGTGTTCATTCCTCGACGATGCGCAGGCACAGCAAGCAGAGCTGATTCGCGGGTCGAATGGACCAGCCGGAGAGGGGTATTATGTTGCGCCAACGCTGGTGGTAAATCCCGATGCTAAATTGCGCTTAACTCGTGAAGAGGTGTTTGGTCCGGTGGTAAACCTGGTGCGAGTAGCGGATGGAGAAGAGGCGTTACAACTGGCAAACGACACGGAATATGGCTTAACTGCCAGTGTCTGGACGCAAAATCTCTCCCAGGCTCTGGAATATAGCGATCGCTTACAGGCAGGGACGGTGTGGGTAAACAGCCATACCTTAATTGACGCTAACTTACCGTTTGGTGGGATGAAGCAGTCAGGAACGGGCCGTGATTTTGGCCCCGACTGGCTGGACGGTTGGTGTGAAACTAAGTCGGTGTGTGTACGGTATTAATCTGGTTCGCTCATAAGTAAAAAACGGCACCTGGTGCCGTTTTTTTGTCTGAAACAATCACTTATCTTTCTTCAGCGCCCCTAGCGTTGGCGTTTCGTCAAAGAAGTTCCATGGTTTCAGCAGAGTATGTACCCATTCGGTCGGCATAATCGGCCACTCTTCGGCGCGGGCCACATGTGTGGTGCCGGTGGTCATCCAGACAACGGCGTCGGTGTTGTCCAGCGACTCGTTATCTTTACTGTATTGTCCAAGACCGGTGTCATGAGTAGAACGGTTCGGATATTTGCCTTCCGGGAAACGCTCGCCAGGATGATAACGCGTTACCCAGAGCTGCTTGTCCATAAAGCTTAAACGATGATAGATCCACTCGTCCGGCGCGAACTGGGCACCTTTTGCTACCGGGTGAGTACCACCTGCATAAGGAATAATTTGATAGGAAACCGGATTGCCCATGCGGTTCTCTTTGTTCGGGTTACTCAACAGACGAATCGTGCCCGGATCAAATTTCTGTGCGGCATCCTGTTCATTGCCGATGTTGTACTGATTAACTTGCATGGTACTGGTGCGTGGGCCACCGGCAGTATTCGGTTTTACCACTGGGTCCATCGCCACCAGGCTGTTATTCTCGCCATCTACATCCAGATCGAGGCGGAAATTATAAATATGTTGGTGTGTAGTACCCACGATATTGTGATCGATAAGCGTGCCGTAGCGCGTGTCATCTTTCGCCGTCTCATCGTGCATGGTTTTCGCTTTAACACCTTTCACCGCTTCGATGCCCGTAGCACCGGCATCGATGCCAATAGTGCCGTTTTCATGGAAGATCCAGTCAAAAATGTAGTCATAGTTACCCACTGTACTGATCCAGCGCACCACTAACTCCCGGCGTTCGGTACTGACGTTGGGCTGGCCCATTTCCTGATGCTTATACTCCGGCCCGGCATAACGTTCAAATACCGCGATAGCGCGAGGGATCTCCATCGGCACGCCAGTGTAGTCGGCGATGGTTTCATTAAGGAGCACTGCGTTAGACGGGGCATCTTTACCACGAGCAATTGGTGAGGTTAGCGTGCCCATACCGTAGTCACCAGAGTCCAGATACGCTTTAAAGTACCAGCCAATATCAGGATCACCGTAAGGCACAATCATGCCGCCGAGAGAACCTTCGTACATGACTTTGCGTTTGGTGCCATTGTCGTTATAAGTCACGGTGGAGATCATCGGCCCGACGCGAGAGTTCATGCTGAGGTGAAAATCCCAGTTCCGCCAGTGAATCATATCGCCAGTAATGGTGTAATTTTTACCTTCAGGCTCAATGATTTGCATAGGCTTAACTGCCGGAGCAACGCGGTCACGGCCATCAAATGGGCGTGCGGTCATTGGCACCGGAACTACCGGACCTTCTTCAATCTTAACGATTTTTTTCTGTTCTAAATCAACGACCGCCACCAGGTTTTCGATGGGATGTGCCCAGTAGTTGCCATCACCGACATCAAGATAGCTGATGACTTTGAGCAACCGGGCATCTTGTTTCAGGCCATCTTTACCATCGAAATAACCTACGGTCAGCGGCGTGGTAATCACTTTTTTCGCATCAGTAATACCGCGTTTCTTCACGGCAGCGGCAAATTCTTCACTGTTGTTAATAATGTTCTGCACACTGGCGAAATCATCCAGCAACACCATACCGTGGGCGTCTTTAATGGGTTGCCAGGAGAGCAGTTTGTTGTTTTGCAGATCCACCACCGCTTCGATGATATGTTTGCCGTCGAGCATAATGACGTCGGCTTTGCGCGGCTGGTCAACCGGTTTGTTTTCCAGCGCAAACGCCCAGACAGCTTCTTTATCTGGCGGTAGCAGGGAGATCTCAGTAAAACGGGTATTGGGTTTGAAGTCCGCGGAAGCTTTAACAATTTCAACGGCCTGTTTAATTTCGACCGCAGTTAGCGCATTAAGTGGGTGAGGGCGCTTTTCTACCTGAAAGGTTTGATCCAGCCCGGACTGGAAAACATCGTTAATAAAGGTGTCAGAAACCCAGGCTTTATTGTCTTTCATCACTACCGGTACTTGCAGTGCCAGAGGCTGACCATTAACAATTGCTGTTTGCGCACCAGGCTTCACTTTCACGTACGCGCCATCTTTAATCAGGGTAAAGAGCTGGGCGTAGTCGTCCCACTGCACATCGGCACCAAATTCTTTAAGCGTTTTATCCATTGGCACCATATGCGCTTCACCACCGTGGGCAAATACCGGCGCTTGCCAGGCGAAACTTAAGGCGACTGCCAACGCCAGGGTTGTTTTACGGGCAGAATACAGAGAGGGGCTTCCCATTATTAACCTCGTCAGATGTTGTGTTCTTGTTAGCAACCGCGCTCTGTGGGCGGTTTAGTCAGGTTCACATTATCAGTACTGATGCAAAGGGGATTGCCTGCACCTGCCAGGTTGTTTGGCAGGTGTGCCAGCTTTTCATACAGTGGATGCCCTGAAAATAGATGTACACATCATGCATAATGTGACAACGTCACAAAACTTAGTGAAATAAAAGGGCAACTATTCGCCGTTGCCCTTCATTCACCGATTAATCGACAAAATCACCGTGCTGCCTGGCCACCAGCGTCAGAATTGAATACAGCGCCACCGGGGTTTGATGCTGATTGAATACCTCTACAGCCCATTCCACCACACCTGTTGGTTTTTCTTCTGCGCTACGCTGTTTTTTCAGCGTCTTGCGCTTACAGGTGAGACGCACCTGGATGGTATCGCCTGGCTTTACGGGTTCGATAAAACGCAAGCTTTCCAGCCCGTAGTTAGCAATGACCGGACCGACACCGGCATCGACAAACAGACCCGCAGCCGCAGAAAGCACAAAATACCCATGCACCACCCGCTCACCGAAAATAGATTCGGCAGCAGCAATCTTATCCATATGTGCATAGAAATGATCGCCGCTGAGGCAAGCAAAGTTAACAATATCGGCCTCTGTCATTGTGCGGCGGGGAGTCAACAGGCTGTCGCCTGGTTGTAGCTCCTCAAAATATTTGCGGAACGGATGAATACGATCTTCTTCGACTTTCGCACCGCGCACCCACTGTTTACTGATAGCGGCAAGCATCGTCGGACTACCCTGAACAGCGGTTCGCTGCATGTAATGTTTCACCGCTCGTAAACCGCCTAATTCTTCACCGCCTCCTGCGCGACCAGGCCCACCATGTACCAGTTGTGGCAGTGGGGAGCCATGCCCGGTGGATTCTTTTGCCGACTCTTCATTGAGGATCTGAATTCGCCCATGCGTACGTGCCGCGTCGGCAATAAACTGACGCGCAATTTGCGGATCAGCCGTCACCAGCGTTCCCGCAAGGCTACCGCCGCCTGCACAAGCCAGTTGCAGAGCATGTCGCTGGTTTTGTGCTGGCATCAGCGTTGCGACAGGGCCAAAGGCTTCTGTTGCATGTACCGCCGGTGTTTCATCCGGCTGCGGACAGTACAATAAGGTTGGCGGGAAGAAGGCACCCGCAGCAGATAAATCCGCCTGACCACCGAGGCGAATCTCGCATCCTGCAGCCAGCAATATGTTCACTTTTTCCTGCACATCGGCACGCTGCTCAGCATTTACCAGTGCGCCCATTTTCACGCCTTCCTGAGCAGGATCACCGACCACGACTTTCTGTAATCGCGCAACCAGAGCATCACTGACAGCATTAACCAATGCCTGCGGCACAATAATCCGCCGGATTGCCGTACATTTTTGCCCGGCTTTTGTGGTCATCTCACGCACAACTTCACGAATAAACAGCGCAAACTCCGGTTGATCCGGGGTGACATCTTCGCCCAGTACGCAGCAGTTCAGGGAATCAGCTTCCATAGTGAAGGGGATAGATTTGGCGACGATATTTGGCTGAACTCGCAGCATCTGTCCGGTCGCCGCTGACCCCGTGAAAGTCACCACATCCTGGCTGTCCAGATGATCCAACAAGTCGCCAGCACTACCGCAGATCAGACTAATTGCGCCTTCGGGAACAAGACCACTATCGACAATTGATTTCACCATCGCCTGAGTCAGTTGGGCCGTCGCGGTAGCTGGTTTGATGATGGCTGGCATTCCGCCCAGCCACGTTGGTGCCAGCTTTTCCAGCATTCCCCAGCAGGGGAAGTTAAAGGCGTTAATATGCACTGCCACGCCTGACTTTGAGGTCAGTAAATGGCGCGCGGCAAATCCACCTTCTTTCGATAAGGGGATCAATTCATCTTCCGGCCACAGCGTATCGTCAGGCAGCTCCCGGCTACCGAGGCTGGCGTAAGTAAATAACGTCCCAATGCCACCTTCAATATCAACCCAACTGTCTGCCCGCGTTGCGCCTGTTTGCGCAGAAAGAGCATAGAAACGCTCTTTTTCACTCAGCAGATGTTTAGCGACCGCTTTAAGCATCGCCGCACGTTCGATAAAGGTCATAGCGCGAAGGGCGGGGGCACCTTTTTCAATGGCAAACTGGCGGGCAGCCGCCATATCAAGACCTTCACTGGTCACTTCCCATAACGCCTCGCCGCTAATAGCGTGGTGAATCAAACGGCTACGGCCCCGGCCAGACTGCCAGGTACCGGATAAGAAACTGGCTAACTGCTGCATCGCTACTCTCCAGATGTTTCACATTTCTGTTGCTAATAGTTAAATCGCGAATCATAAAAAGCAAGGGATCTTTTAACGAAATGTTAACTATGCGATCTGTATAGCAACTGCGGAAAACATTAATGCACTGATAAATAATGATTTATAAAAATAGGGTGCGAAATCCGTCACAGTTCAAACATACAAAATTTGTGATTTTAGTTAACTATTGTGTAACTTTCATAAAACAATGTGATTCGTGTTTTTAATTAATTCACGAAAACTGGAATCGTAAAGGTGATGACGTGACCCAAGAAGAACGCTTTGAGCAACGGATAGCCCAGGAAACGGCTATCGAGCCACAGGACTGGATGCCCGATGCTTACCGAAAGACATTGATCCGCCAGATTGGGCAGCATGCGCACTCCGAGATTGTTGGTATGTTGCCTGAAGGTAACTGGATCACTCGCGCACCAACCTTGCGGCGTAAAGCCATTCTGTTGGCCAAAGTGCAGGATGAAGCCGGTCATGGTCTGTATCTCTATAGCGCCGCCGAAACACTGGGCTGCGCCAGAGAAGACATCTACCAAAAAATGCTCGACGGACGGATGAAATATTCCTCCATCTTTAATTATCCGACATTGAGTTGGGCTGATATCGGTGTTATCGGCTGGCTGGTGGATGGCGCAGCGATCGTCAATCAGGTGGCGTTATGCCGCACTTCTTATGGCCCGTATGCCAGAGCAATGGTGAAAATCTGCAAAGAAGAGAGTTTTCACCAGCGTCAGGGGTTTGAAGCCTGCATGGCACTGGCGCAGGGCAGCGAAGCTCAAAAGCAGATGTTGCAAGACGCCATTAACCGTTTCTGGTGGCCAGCCTTAATGATGTTCGGGCCAAACGATGATAACTCGCCAAACAGCGCCAGAAGTCTCACCTGGAAAATCAAACGTTTCACCAACGACGAACTCCGCCAGCGTTTCGTGGATAACACCGTTCCACAGGTTGAAATGCTCGGTATGACCGTTCCTGACCCGGATCTGCATTTTGACACTGAAAGCGGTCACTACCGCTTTGGTGAGATCGACTGGCAGGAGTTTAACGAAGTAATTAACGGTCGCGGAATTTGTAATCAGGAGAGGCTCGACGCCAAACGTAAAGCCTGGGAAGAAGGTACCTGGGTACGGGAAGCAGCGCTGGCCCATGCACAAAAACAACATGCCCGTAAGGTCGCATAAGGAGATTCAAAATGAGTAATGTTTACTGGCCGTTATACGAAGTTTTCGTGCGTGGCAAACAGGGCTTATCACACCGCCATGTTGGCAGTTTACATGCTGCCGATGAGCGGATGGCACTGGAAAATGCCCGTGATGCTTACACCCGTCGTAGCGAAGGATGTTCAATTTGGGTGGTGAAGGCGAGTGAAATTGTTGCCTCGCAACCGGAAGAACGCGGTGAATTTTTTGATCCGGCTGAAAGCAAGGTCTATCGCCATCCAACGTTTTACACCATCCCTGATGGCATTGAGCACATGTGAGGTCGGAAATGAATCAGTTAACGGCTTACACCTTGCGCCTGGGCGATAACTGCCTGGTGCTCTCCCAGCGGTTGGGTGAATGGTGCGGTCACGCACCGGAACTGGAAATCGATCTCGCACTGGCAAACATTGGCCTCGATTTATTAGGTCAGGCACGCAACTTCTTATCGTATGCCGCTGAATTAGCGGGAGAAGGCGATGAAGATACCCTGGCCTTCACCCGAGACGAGCGCCAGTTCAGCAACTTATTGTTGGTTGAACAACCAAACGGCAATTTTGCCGACACCATTGCACGCCAGTATTTCATCGATGCATGGCATGTGGCGCTCTTTACCCGTCTGATGGAAAGCCGTGATCCGCAACTGGCGGCGATTTCTGCCAAAGCAATTAAAGAAGCGCGCTATCACCTGCGTTTTAGTCGTGGCTGGCTGGAGCGACTGGGCAATGGTACTGACGTATCAGGGCAAAAGATGCAGCAGGCCATCAACAAGTTGTGGCGTTTTACCGCCGAACTGTTCGATGCCGACGAGATTGATATTGCACTGAGTGAAGAGGGTATTGCGGTTGATCCACGCACTTTACGCGCAGCGTGGGAAGCCGAAGTTTTTGCCGGGATCAACGAAGCCACATTGAACGTACCGCAAGAGCAGGCGTATCGCACTGGCGGTAAAAAAGGACTGCATACCGAACACCTTGGACCCATGCTGGCAGAAATGCAGTATCTCCAGCGTGTCTTGCCCGGTCAGCAATGGTAACAGAGGAGATGGGTATGCAACGTCTGGCCACCATTGCACCGCCACAGGTTCATGAGATATGGGCGCTACTCAGCCAGATCCCGGACCCGGAGATCCCGGTGCTGACCATTACTGATTTAGGCATGGTGCGTAATGTGACACAGATGGGAGAAGGATGGGTGATCGGCTTTACGCCGACATATTCCGGTTGTCCGGCAACGGAACATTTGATTGGCGCGATACGTGAGGCAATGACAACCAACGGGTTTACCCCCGTTCAGGTTGTGCTGCAACTCGACCCGGCATGGACCACCGACTGGATGACCCCCGATGCCCGTGAGCGTCTGCGAGAGTATGGCATTAGCCCGCCCGCCGGACACTGTTGCCATGCCCATTTGCCGCCAGAAGTACGTTGCCCGCGCTGCGCCAGCGTCCATACCACACTTATCAGTGAATTTGGTTCCACGGCCTGCAAAGCATTGTACCGCTGCGATAGTTGCCGCGAACCTTTCGATTATTTCAAATGTATTTGAGGATGCCATGACAACGTTTCATTCCTTAACAGTGGCAAAAGTCGAGTCGGAAACCCGTGATGCGGTGACCATTACCTTTGCGGTGCCCCAGCCTTTGCAGGAGGCGTATCGCTTTCGCCCCGGTCAACATTTGACCTTAAAAGCCAGCTTTGATGGTGAAGAATTACGCCGTTGTTACTCCATTTGCCGCAGCTATCTGCCTGGCGAAATTAGTGTGGCGGTGAAAGCCATTGAAGGCGGACGTTTCTCCCGCTATGCCCGCGAACACATCCGCCAGGGTATGACGCTGGAGGTCATGGTGCCGCAGGGGCATTTCGGCTATCAGCCGCAGGCCGAACGCCAGGGGCGCTATCTGGCAATTGCAGCAGGATCAGGTATTACGCCAATGCTGGCGATTATTGCCACCACTTTACAAACCGAGCCTGAAAGTCAGTTCACCCTGATCTACGGTAACCGTACCAGCCAGAGCATGATGTTTCGCCAGGCACTGGCAGACCTGAAAGACAAATATCCTCAGCGTTTACAGTTGTTGTGCATTTTCAGTCAGGAAACTCTCGACAGCGATCTGCTTCACGGGCGTATTGACGGTGAAAAATTACAGTCACTTGGGGCCTCGCTCATTAATTTTCGTCTTTATGATGAGGCGTTTATTTGTGGTCCGGCAGCGATGATGGATGACGCGGAAACCGCCTTAAAAGCACTGGGAATGCCAGAAAAAGCGATTCATCTGGAGCGGTTTAATACGCCTGGCACGCGCGTCAAACGTAGCGTTAACGTGCAAAGTGACGGACAAAAAGTGACTGTACGTCAGGATGGGCGGGATCGGGAAATCGTGCTTAATGCCGACGATGAAAGCATTCTCGATGCGGCATTGCGCCAGGGGGCGGATCTGCCCTATGCCTGCAAAGGCGGCGTCTGTGCGACCTGCAAATGCAAAGTGCTGCGTGGCAAAGTGGCGATGGAAACCAATTACAGTCTGGAACCGGATGAACTGGCCGCAGGCTATGTGTTGAGTTGCCAGGCACTGCCGCTGACCAGCGATGTGGTGGTTGACTTTGACGCGAAGGGGATGGCATGAGCGAACTGATCGTCAGCCGTCAGCAACGAGTATTGTTGCTGACCCTTAACCGTCCCGCCGCACGTAATGCGCTAAATAATGCCCTTCTGACGCAACTGGTAAATGAACTGGAAGCTGCGGCTACCGATAGCAGCATTTCGGTCTGTGTGATTACCGGTAATGCACGCTTTTTTGCCGCCGGGGCCGATCTCAACGAAATGGCAGAAAAAGATCTCGCGGCCACCTTAAACGATACACGTCCGCAGCTATGGGCGCGATTGCAGGCCTTTAATAAACCACTTATCGCAGCCGTCAATGGTTACGCGCTTGGGGCGGGTTGCGAACTTGCATTGTTGTGCGATGTGGTGGTTGCCGGAGAGAACGCGCGTTTTGGGTTGCCGGAAATCACTCTCGGCATCATGCCTGGCGCAGGCGGAACGCAACGTTTAATCCGTAGTGTCGGTAAATCGTTAGCCAGCAAAATGGTGCTGAGCGGAGAAAGTATCACCGCCCAGCAAGCACAGCAGGCCGGGCTGGTTAGCGACGTCTTCCCCAGCGATTTAACCCTCGAATACGCCTTACAGCTGGCATCGAAAATGGCACGTCACTCGCCGCTGGCCTTACAAGCGGCAAAGCAAGCGCTGCGCCAGTCGCAGGAAGTGGCTTTGCAAGCCGGACTTGCCCAGGAGCGACAGTTATTCACCTTGCTGGCGGCAACAGAAGATCGTCATGAAGGCATCTCCGCTTTCTTACAAAAACGCACGCCCGACTTTAAAGGACGCTAATGATGGAATTCATCCTCAGTCATGTAGAAAAGGGCGTGATGACACTAACGCTCAACCGCCCGGAACGCCTGAACAGTTTTAATGATGAGATGCACGCACAACTGGCAGAGTGCCTGAAACAGGTCGAGCGCGACGACACTATCCGTTGCCTGTTACTTACAGGTGCCGGGCGCGGATTTTGTGCTGGTCAGGATCTTAACGATCGTAACGTTGATCCCACAGGCCCCGCACCGGATTTAGGGATGTCAGTTGAACGTTTCTATAACCCACTGGTACGTCGCCTGGCAAAACTGCCAAAACCGGTGATCTGTGCAGTCAATGGCGTGGCGGCAGGGGCAGGCGCAACACTGGCACTGGGGTGCGACATCGTTATTGCTGCCCGTTCAGCAAAATTCGTCATGGCGTTTAGTAAGTTAGGCTTAATACCCGATTGCGGTGGAACCTGGTTACTGCCACGCGTTGCCGGACGAGCGCGCGCCATGGGGCTGGCACTGCTGGGGAATCAACTGAGTGCTGAACAGGCGCACGAATGGGGGATGATCTGGCAGGTTGTTGATGATGAAACGCTGGCAGATACCGCGCAACAGCTGGCACGGCATCTGGCGACACAACCGACATTTGGTCTTGGACTTATCAAGCAAGCGATAAATAGCGCTGAAACCAATACGCTCGATACGCAACTGGATCTGGAACGTGACTATCAGCGACTTGCCGGACGGAGCGCAGATTATCGTGAAGGTGTCAGTGCGTTCCTGGCTAAACGCTCACCGCAGTTCACGGGGAAATAGCATGATGATAAATGTGCAAACTGTGGCAGTGATTGGGAGCGGCACCATGGGGGCAGGCATTGCTGAAGTTGCCGCCAGTCATGGACATCAGGTTTTACTGTATGACATTTCTGCTGAAGCGCTGACCCGCGCAATCGACGGGATACACGCGCGGCTAAATTCACGCGTGACGCGGGGAAAACTGACCGCTGAAACCTGTGAACGCACATTGAAACGCCTGATCCCGGTGACCGATATTCACGCGCTGGCAGCAGCGAATCTGGTTATTGAAGCGGCGTCTGAACGTCTGGAAGTTAAAAAAGCGCTCTTTGAACAACTGGCGGAAGTTTGCCCGCCACAAACGCTATTGACCACTAACACTTCGTCAATCTCTATAACCGCGATTGCTGCGGAGGTAAAAAATCCTGAACGTGTTGCGGGGCTGCATTTTTTTAACCCGGCACCGGTGATGAAGTTGGTGGAGGTGGTCAGTGGGCTGGCAACGGCAGCGGAAGTTGTCGAGCAGTTGTGTGAACTGACATTGAGTTGGGGTAAGCAGCCAGTGCGCTGTCATTCGACCCCCGGATTTATCGTTAACCGTGTTGCGCGTCCTTATTATTCCGAGGCCTGGCGGGCACTGGAAGAGCAGGTTGCTGCACCAGAAGTGATTGACGCTGCACTTCGCGATGGCGCTGGTTTCCCGATGGGGCCGCTGGAATTAACCGATCTGATTGGTCAGGACGTCAATTTTGCTGTCACCTGTTCGGTGTTTAACGCTTTCTGGCAGGAGCGTCGTTTTTTACCTTCGCTGGTGCAACAGGAACTGGTGATTGGTGGACGGTTGGGCAAGAAAAGTGGGCTGGGCGTGTACGACTGGCGCGCGGAACGTGAGGCAGTTGTTGGCCTGGAAGCGGTAAGCGACAGTTTTAGCCCAATGAAAGTAGAAAAGAAAAGTGACGGTGTCACGGAAATTGACGATGTTTTATTGATTGAGACACAAGGCGAGACGGCACAGGCGCTGGCAATACGACTGGCACGCCCGGTGGTAGTGGTCGACAAAATGGCGGGCAAGGTGGTGACCATTGCTGCGGCAGCGGTGAACCCGGACTCAGCGACCCGCAAGGCCATTTATTACCTGCAACAGCAGGGCAAAACAGTGCTGCAAATTGCAGATTACCCAGGAATGCTGATTTGGCGAACGGTAGCAATGATCATCAATGAAGCCCTTGATGCGCTTCAAAAAGGCGTGGCCTCTGAACAGGATATCGATACCGCCATGCGTCTTGGGGTGAATTATCCATATGGCCCACTTGCCTGGGGAGCGCAACTTGGCTGGCAGCGAATATTAAGGCTCCTTGAAAATCTACAGCATCACTATGGCGAAGAACGCTATCGCCCATGTTCATTGCTGCGCCAACGGGCGCTTCTGGAGAGCGGTTATGAGTCATAAGGCCTGGCAAAATGCCCATGCAATGTATGAGAACGATGCCTGCGCCAAAGCGCTTGGCATCGACATTATCTCAATGGATGAAGGCTTTGCTGTAGTGACCATGACCGTCACTGCACAAATGCTTAACGGTCATCAAAGTTGCCACGGCGGGCAGCTATTTTCACTGGCTGATACTGCCTTTGCCTACGCCTGCAATAGCCAGGGGCTGGCAGCCGTCGCTTCTGCCTGCACGATTGATTTTTTACGTCCAGGCTTTGCCGGAGACACCTTAACTGCTACTGCGCAGGTACGTCATCAGGGCAAGCAAACCGGTGTTTACGACATCGAAATTGTTAACCAACAACAAAAAACGGTTGCGCTGTTTCGCGGTAAATCTCACCGCATCGGCGGCACCATTACAGGAGAAGCCTGATGCGTGAAGCCTTTATCTGTGACGGAATTCGTACGCCAATTGGTCGCTACGGCGGGGCATTATCAGGTGTTCGGGCTGACGATCTGGCTGCTATCCCTTTGCGGGAGCTGCTGGTGCGAAACCCGCGTCTCGATGCGGAGTGTATCGATGATGTGATCCTCGGCTGTGCTAATCAGGCGGGAGAAGATAACCGTAACGTAGCCCGGATGGCGACTTTACTGGCGGGGCTGCCGCAGAGTGTTTCCGGCACAACCATTAACCGCTTGTGTGGTTCCGGGCTGGACGCACTGGGGTTCGCCGCACGGGCGATTAAAGCGGGCGATGGCGATTTGCTGATCGCCGGTGGCGTGGAGTCAATGTCTCGGGCACCGTTTGTTATGGGCAAGGCAACCAGTGCATTTTCTCGTCAGGCTGAGATGTTTGATACCACTATTGGCTGGCGATTTGTGAACCCGCTCATGGCTCAACAATTTGGAACTGACAGCATGCCGGAAACGGCAGAGAATGTAGCTGAACTGTTAAAAATCTCGCGAGAAGATCAAGATAGTTTTGCGCTACGCAGTCAGCAACGTTCGGCAAAAGCGCAATCTTCAGGCATTTTAGCTGAAGAGATTGTTCCGGTTGTGTTGAAAAATAAGAAAGGTGTTGTAACAGAAATACAACATGACGAGCATTTGCGCCCGGAAACGACGCTGGAACAGTTACGTGGACTAAAAGCACCATTTCGTGCCAATGGAGTGATCACCGCAGGCAATGCCTCCGGGGTGAATGACGGAGCCGCTGCGTTGATTATTGCCAGTGAACAGATGGCAGCAGCGCAAGGACTGACACCGCGAGCGCGTATCGTAGCCATGGCAACCGCCGGGGTGGAACCGCGCCTGATGGGGCTTGGTCCGGTGCCTGCAACTCGCCGGGTGCTGGAACGCGCGGGGCTGAGTATTCACGATATGGACGTGATTGAACTGAACGAAGCATTCGCGGCCCAGGCGTTGGGTGTACTACGCGAATTGGGGCTGCCTGATGATGCCCCACATGTTAACCCCAACGGAGGCGCTATCGCCTTAGGCCATCCGTTGGGAATGAGTGGTGCCCGCCTGGCACTGGCTGCCAGCCATGAGCTGCATCGGCGTAACGGTCGTTACGCATTGTGCACCATGTGCATCGGTGTCGGTCAGGGCATCGCCATGATTCTGGAGCGTGTTTGAGCATATCAACCTGCGAGTACCCTACAATGATAACCAATACAAAGCTTGACCCGATTGAAACCGCGTCTGTTGATGAGTTACAGGCGTTACAAACACAGCGTCTGAAATGGACGCTCAAACACGCGTATGAAAATGTCCCGATGTATCGGCGCAAATTCAACGCAGCAGGCGTACATCCTGATGATTTCAGGGAACTTTCAGACCTGCGTAAATTTCCCTGTACCACCAAACAGGATCTGCGCGACAACTATCCTTTCGACACCTTTGCCGTGCCGATGGAACAAGTGGTGCGCATTCATGCTTCTTCGGGAACCACAGGTAAACCGACAGTTGTCGGCTATACGCAAAACGATATTGATAACTGGGCCAATATTGTAGCGCGTTCGTTGCGTGCGGCGGGTGGCACGCCCAAAGACAAAATTCATGTCGCCTATGGTTACGGGCTGTTTACTGGTGGGCTGGGTGCGCACTATGGTGCCGAACGTCTGGGCGCTACGGTGATCCCGATGTCTGGCGGGCAGACAGAAAAACAAGCGCAACTGATCCGTGATTTTCAACCAGATATGATCATGGTTACGCCATCTTATTGCCTTAACCTGATTGAAGAGCTGGAGCGGCAGTTGGGCGGTGATGCCAGCGGTTGCTCGCTGCGGGTTGGAGTGTTTGGTGCTGAGCCGTGGACACAGGCCATGCGTAAAGAAATTGAGCGTCGCCTGGGGATCACCGCACTGGATATTTATGGCCTGTCAGAAGTGATGGGGCCGGGGGTGGCGATGGAGTGTCTGGAAACTACCGACGGCCCAACCATTTGGGAAGATCATTTCTATCCTGAAATTGTTAATCCTCATGACGGCACACCGCTTGCCGATGGTGAACATGGCGAACTGTTATTCACCACGCTGACCAAAGAAGCATTGCCGGTCATTCGTTACCGCACGCGTGATTTAACCCGACTGTTACCAGGAACGGCGCGGACTATGCGCCGCATGGATCGCATCAGCGGACGCAGCGATGACATGTTGATTATTCGCGGTGTAAATGTCTTTCCGTCACAACTGGAAGAAGAGATTGTCAAATTCGAACATTTATCGCCGCATTACCAACTGGAGGTGAACCGCCGGGGGCATCTTGATTCACTTTCTGTGAAAGTGGAGTTGAAAGAAAGTAGCCTGACATTGACGCATGAGCAGCGTTGCCAGGTATGCCACCAGCTGCGCCATCGGATTAAGTCGATGGTGGGGATCTCTACCGATGTGATGATCGTTAACTGTGGCAGTATCCCGCGTTCAGAAGGCAAGGCGTGTCGGGTGTTTGATCTGCGCAATATTGTTGGTGCCTGACGTGTCGTCTGGCCCTGGTGAGGTAAAGCGTCAGGGCCAGAAGTCGATACGACCTGTGCTATGATTCATAAATCACAACAATAACAACAGACTGAATCGAATGAGTAAACTTGATACTTTTATCCAACATGCTGTAAACGCTGTTCCGGTCAGTGGCACATCTTTGATCTCCTCTCTGTATGGTGATTCGCTTTCCCATCGTGGTGGTGAAATCTGGCTTGGTAGTCTGGCTGCTTTGCTGGAAGGGCTGGGATTTGGTGAGCGTTTCGTGCGCACCGCTTTGTTTCGTCTTAATAAAGAAGGCTGGCTGGATGTTTCCCGCATCGGGCGACGCAGTTTCTATAGCCTCAGTGATAAAGGCTTGCGCCTGACGCGACGGGCAGAAAGTAAAATTTATCGCGCAGAGCAACCTGCATGGGATGGTAAATGGCTCCTGTTGCTCTCGGAAGGTTTAGATAAAGCGACGCTGGCTGATGTCAAAAAGCAGTTGATCTGGCAAGGTTTTGGCGCACTGGCACCCAGCCTGATGGCATCGCCGTCGCAAAAACTGGCGGATGTACAGACACTTTTGCATGAAGCGGGGGTGGCGGATAACGTGATTTGTTTTGAAGCGCAAATACCACTGGCGCTTTCTCGCGCAGCACTGCGTGCCAGAGTAGAAGAGTGCTGGCATTTAACTGAACAAAATGCCATGTACGAAACCTTTATTCAGTCATTCCGCCCGCTGGTGCCGCTGTTAAAAGAGACGGCAGACGAGTTAACCCCGGAGCGTGCATTTCATATTCAGCTTTTACTGATCCATTTTTATCGCCGTGTCGTCCTTAAAGACCCATTGTTGCCGGAGGAGTTGCTTCCGGCTCACTGGGCAGGGCATACGGCGCGTCAGCTGTGTATCAACATTTATCAGCGCGTAGCGCCTGCTGCTTTAGCGTTCGTTAGTGAAAAAGGTGAAACCTCAGTCGGTGAACTGCCTGCGCCGGGAAGCCTGTATTTTCAACGTTTTGGCGGCTTGAATATTGAACAGGAGGCGTTATGCCAATTTACCAGATAGATGGTCTGACTCCGGTTGTGCCAGAAGAGAGCTTTGTCCATCCGACAGCGGTATTGATCGGCGATGTTATTCTCGGCAAGGGCGTTTACGTTGGGCCTAATGCCAGCCTGCGTGGCGATTTTGGTCGTATCGTGGTGAAAGATGGCGCGAACATTCAGGATAATTGCGTTATGCACGGTTTTCCCGAGCAGGATACTGTCGTGGAAGAAGATGGGCATATTGGTCATAGCGCTATCCTTCACAGCTGCATTATCCGCCGCAATGCATTAGTGGGAATGAACGCGGTAGTGATGGACGGTGCGGTGATTGGCGAGAACAGCATTGTTGGCGCATCCGCATTTGTGAAAGCCAAAGCAGAAATGCCTGCTAATTACCTGATTGTCGGCAGCCCGGCCAAAGCGATTCGTGAACTTAGTGAGCAGGAGCTGGCATGGAAAAAGCAGGGTACGCATGAGTATCAGGTGCTGGTGACACGCTGTAAGCAGACGTTGCATCAAGTTGAGCCATTGCGGGAAGTTGAATCCGGCAGGAAACGCCTGGTATTTGATGAGAATCTGCGACCGAAACAGTAACAGATGTAAAATTATTTTGTCCCTTTAATTATAAAGCAGAGTTATGTTTAAGCTCTGCTTTATTTATTTGAGTATTAATTCATACCGTTTTTTCATCATATAATTATTTATAATGAGAATGTACTTTTAATTTGTAATTTATATCATATACATAATTCATATATTCATGGTCTTTTATTTATTCACCTGAATTATAACTGTGCATTATCGGAAAGTATGTTTGATTAGGTAATAATCTACTGGCAATATAGGATGTCTTCAATGTTTTAAATAACTAATTGGTCGGGTTAGTGCACCGGCTTTCTTTATATTCGCCAGAAGGATTTATTATGCAAAGGAAAACTCTATTGTCGGCCTGTATTGCATTAGCTCTGAGTGGTCAGGGTTGGGCGGCAGATATCACAGAGGTAGAAACCACCGCAGGTGAAAAGAAAAATACCAATGTGACTTGTCCGGCAGACCCAGGAAAACTTAGTCCGGAAGAGCTTAAACGCTTACCCTCTGAATGCTCTCCTTTAGTCGAACAAAACCTGATGCCATGGCTTGCCACAGGCGCTGCTGCGTTAATCACGGCCTTAGCCGTAGTGGAACTAAACGACGATGATGATCATCATCATCGCAACAATTCTCCACTCCCACCGACACCACCTGATGATGAATCAGACGATACTCCAGTTCCCCCAACTCCTGGCGGAGATGAGATAATACCGGACGATCCAGATGATACGCCTACACCTCCCAAACCGATTTCGTTTAATAATGACGTTATTCTCGATAAAACAGAAAAAACATTAACTATTCGCGATTCAGTTTTTACTTATACCGAGAATGCTGACGGGACTATTTCTCTGCAAGATAGCAATGGTCGTAAGGCAACGATTAATCTTTGGCAGATTGATGAAGCGAATAACACTGTTGCCCTTGAAGGGGTGAGCGCAGATGGCGCAACGAAGTGGCAATATAATCACAACGGTGAGCTTGTTATTACGGGTGATAATGCCACAGTAAACAACAATGGCAAAACCACCGTTGACGGCAAGGATTCCACCGGCACGGAAATCAACGGCAATAACGGAAAGGTGATTCAGGACGGCGATCTGGATGTCAGCGGCGGCGGTCACGGCATTGATATCACCGGCGACAGCGCGACGGTGGATAACAAGGGCACCATGACCGTCACCGATCCGGAGTCCATGGGTATCCAGATCGACGGTGACCAGGCGGTTGTTAACAACGAAGGTGAGAGCACCATCACCAACGGCGGCACCGGTACGCAGATTAACGGTGACGACGCCACGGCGAATAACAGCGGCAAAACCACCGTTGACGGCAAGGATTCCACCGGCACGGAAATCAACGGCAATAACGGAAAGGTGATTCAGGACGGCGATCTGGATGTCAGCGGCGGCGGTCACGGCATTGATATCACCGGCGACAGCGCGACGGTGGATAACAAGGGCACCATGACCGTCACCGATCCGGAGTCCATGGGTATCCAGATCGACGGCGACCAGGCGGTTGTTAACAACGAAGGCGACAGTTCCATCACCAACGGCGGCACCGGCACTCAGATCAACGGTAACGACGCCACCGCGAATAACAGTGGAAAAACCACTGTTGATGGAAAAGATTCCACGGGTACCAAAATCGCGGGCAATATCGGCATTGTAAATCTGGATGGTAGCCTGACTGTTACAGGCGGTGCGCATGGTGTTGAGAACATTGGTGACAACGGTACGGTTAACAACAAAGGAGATATTGTTGTTTCCGATACTGGATCGATTGGCGTGCTCATCAACGGTGAGGGGGCAACAGTATCCAATACGGGTGATGTTAACGTTAGCAATGAAGCGACAGGGTTCAGCATCACAACCAACAGTGGGAAGGTTTCGCTGGCAGGCAGTATGCAGGTTGGCGATTTCTCGACCGGGGTAGATCTTAATGGCAACAATAACAGCGTGACGCTGGCGGCAAAAGATCTAAAAGTGGTCGGGCAGAAAGCGACGGGCATAAACGTTTCTGGCGATGCGAATACAGTGAATATCACTGGTAACGTTCTGGTTGATAAGGATAAAACCGCAGACAATGCGGCGGAATATTTCTTCGATCCATCCGTGGGTATCAACGTTTACGGCAGTGATAATAACGTGACGCTGGATGGAAAGTTAACTGTTGTATCAGACAGTGAGGTTACTTCTCGTCAGAGTAATTTATTTGATGGCAGCGCAGAGAAAACGTCAGGTCTGGTTGTGATTGGCGATGGCAATACCGTTAATATGAATGGTGGACTTGAACTGATTGGAGAGAAAAACGCGCTTGCAGATGGGTCGCAGGTTGCTTCCTTGCGCACAGGATATAGTTATACCAGCGTTATTGTCGTTAGTGGTGAGTCGTCGGTATATCTGAATGGAGATACGACAATCAGCGGAGAATTCCCTCTGGGGTTTGCCGGGGTTATTCGGGTACAGGATAAAGCTTTGCTGGAAATTGGCAGTGGCGCTACGCTAACAATGCAGGATATTGACAGTTTTGAACATCATGGGACAAGAACCCCAGAACTTACTTATGCTGATTCCGGTGCGAAAATTGTTAATAAAGGTACTGTTGAAATTCAGAATTTAGGTTTTGCTTTTGTTACTGGTGAAAATACAACAGGTATAAATAGTGGCACGATCTCGTTATTACAAAATGGTAAAGATCCGGCACCGTCTCCCATTGTTTTACTGGCTACTAACGGAGGGAGCGCCACTAATGCAGGTACGATCACAGGTAAAGTGACGGAACAACATAGCGTATTTAACAAGTATTCAACGGGCACATCGAATTCATTTATTTTTAATAACGATGTCAGTAGCATAACAGGGTTAGTCGCTCAATCGAATAGCACAATTATCAATACTGACAGCGGCATCATTGATTTGTATGGTCGTGGTAGTGTCGGCATGCTTGCTATAGCAGATTCAACAGCAGAAAATCAGGGTAAAATTACACTGGATTCTATGTGGGTAGATGCAAATGACACTACCGCAATGCGAGATATAGCTAGCAACAGCGCCATTGACTTCGGTACAGGTGTGGGAGTTGGTACTGATAGTTATAGTGGTGCAGGGAAAAATGCAACAGCAATTAACCAATTGGGCGGTGTTATAACTATTTATAACGCCGGCGCAGGTATGGCGGCCTATGGCGCCAGCAATACAGTTATTAACCAGGGGACGATTAACCTCGAAAAAAATGGTAATTATGACGATAGTCTGGCAGCAAATACTCTGGTAGGGATGGCTGTTTATGAGCATGGTACTGCTATCAACGACCAGACGGGTGTTATCAATATCAATGTTGGTACTGGTCAGGCGTTTTATAACGATGGCACAGGAACAATTGTTAACTATGGTACAATCTGCACTTTCGGCGTGTGCCAATCGGGGAATGAGTACAATAATACAGATGATTTCACCTCACTGATCTATACCGGTGGCGATACGATTACACGAAGCGGAGAAACTGTAACGCTAAATAAATCTGCTGCTGTGACTGATAAGCTGGCTGGGAATGTTGTTAATAGCGGAACGCTTTCCGGTGATCAAATTACGGTATCAAGCGGTCTTCTGGAAAATACCAGCGGTGGCATCATCAATAACTTAGTAAAACTTGACAAGGGTGCCGTCATTAAAAATGCCGGGGTGATGACGAATAACGTCGATGTTAGCGGTGGAATCCTCAATAATGCCGGAGAAATGACTGCGCAAATTACCATGAATGCTGGTGCTGATAGTTCGTTAGTGAACAACACCGGAACCATCAATAAAATCGTGCAGAACGCGGGGGTATTCAATAATAGTGGCAGTGTAACAGGGCGGATGATGTCGGCTGGCGGGGTCTTTAATAATCAAACTGACGGGGCGATTATGAGAGGTGCTGCGCTGACAGGTACTGCAGTGGCAAATAACGAAGGAACCTGGAACCTCGGAAGTAGTAGTGAGGGTAACAACACCGGGATGCTGGAAGTTAATAATAATTCAGCTTTCAATAACCGCGGCGAGTTTATTCTTGATAACGACAAGAATGCTGTGCACATCAACCAGTCCGGTACGCTTTATAATACCGGTCACATGAACATCAGTAATTCTTCCCACAACGGAGCCGTTAATATGTGGGGCGGAAATGGTCGTTTTATCAATGACGGAACGATTGATGTTTCTGCGAAGTCACTGGTAGTCAGCGCTAATAATGCCGGCGATCAGAATGCCTTCTTCTGGAACCAGGATAACGGGGTCATCAACTTCGATCACGACAGCGCCAGTGCCGTGAAAGTCACCCACAGCAACTTTATTGCCCAGAATGACGGCATCATGAACATCAGCGGCACCGGTGCTGTGGCTATGGAAGGTGATAAGAACGCGCAGCTGGTTAACAATGGCACCATCAACCTCGGTACCGCAGGCACTACTGACACGGGTATGATCGGTATGCAACTCGATGCCAACGCCACGGCGGATGCGGTAATCGAAAACAACGGCACCATCAATATCTTCGCCAATGACTCGTTTGCATTTAGCGTACTGGGTACAGTAGGTCATGTGGTTAACAACGGCACGGTGGTGATTGCCGATGGGGTTACGGGTTCTGGACTGATCAAGCAGGGCGACAGCATCAATGTTGAAGGTATGAACGGTAACAACGGTAATAGCAGCGAAGTGCATTATGGCGACTATACGTTGCCGGATGTGCCGAAGCCCAATACGGTTAGTGTAACGTCGGGAAGTGATGAGGCTGGTGGCAGCATGAACAACCTCAACGGCTATGTCGTCGGTACCAACGTTAACGGCAGCGCCGGGAAGCTGAAGGTTAACAATGCCAGCATGAACGGCGTGGAGATTAACACGGGCTTTACCGCTGGTACGGCAGACACCACTGTGAGTTTTGATAACGTAGTGGAAGGTAGCAACCTGACCGACGCTGACGCCATCACCTCAACGTCCGTGGTATGGACTGCCAAAGGCAGCACCGATGCCAGCGGTAACGTTGACGTCACCATGAGCAAAAATGCCTACACCGATGTGGCAACAGATGCCTCGGTGAATGACATCGCGAAAGCACTGGATGCGGGTTACACCAACAACGAACTGTTTACCAGCCTGAACGTCGGCACGACTGCTGAACTGAACAGTGCTCTGAAACAGGTCAGCGGTAGCCAGGCGACCACGGTATTCCGCGAAGCGCGCGTGTTAAGCAACCGCTTTAGTATGCTGGCAGATGCCGCGCCGAAAGTGGGTAACGGTCTGGCGTTCAACGTTGTCGCGAAAGGCGATCCGCGTGCCGAGTTAGGTAATAATACCGAATACGACATGCTGGCATTGCGTAAAACTATCGACCTGAGCGAAAGCCAGACGATGAGTCTGGAGTACGGTATCGCTCGTCTCGATGGTGATGGTGCGCAGAAAGCGGGTGATAATGGCGTTACAGGCGGTTATAGCCAGTTTTTTGGCCTGAAACATCAGATGTCGTTCGATAACGGCATGAACTGGAATAACGCCTTGCGTTACGACGTTCACAACCTTGACAGCAGCCGCTCGATTGCATTTGGCAACACGAACAAAACGGCTGATACCGACGTGAAACAGCAGTACCTGGAGTTCCGCAGCGAAGGGGCGAAGACTTTCGAACCGAGCGAAGGACTGAAGGTTACGCCATATGCGGGTGTAAAACTGCGTCACACACTGGAAGGTGGCTATCAGGAGCGCAATGCCGGAGACTTTAACCTGAATATGAACAGTGGCAGCGAAACGGCGGTGGACAGCATCGTCGGGCTGAAACTGGACTACGCAGGTAAAGACGGCTGGAGCGCTAGCGCTACGCTGGAAGGCGGGCCGAACCTGAGCTACGCGAAGAGCCAGCGTACGGCAAGCCTGGCAGGCGCAGGCAGTCAGCACTTTAACGTCGATGACGGTCAGAAGGGCGGCGGCATCAATAGCCTGACAAGCGTCGGCGTGAAGTACAGCAGCAAAGAAAGTTCGCTGAATCTGGATGCGTACAACTGGAAAGAGGATGGCATCAGCGATAAAGGCGTGATGCTGAACTTCAAGAAAACGTTCTAATTTTTAGCATGTGATACCTAAACCGCAACGCTGGTACAGGTTGCGGTTTTTTTATTGCCGGATGCGGTACTTGACGCGTTTTGTTTTGGTGTCTTTCAGGATAACAGAGCAACTCATCCAGTAAACTTGTTTACGCCTTCGCATTATTTATCTCTTTTCGTTTCTATACTGATTTTTCTTAATCCGTTTTATTACAGGGCAGGGTGCGATGAGCAGCAATACATTTACTCTCGGTACAAAATCCGTTAACCGTCTTGGTTATGGCGCGATGCAACTGGCAGGTCCTGGAGTTTTTGGCCCCCCACGAGATCGCCACGTCGCTATAACCGTGCTGCGTGAGGCGCTGGCATTGGGCGTCAATCATATTGATACCAGCGACTTTTATGGTCCGCACGTCACCAATCAGATTATCCGCGAAGCACTTTATCCTTACTCTGACGACCTGACAATTGTCACTAAAATTGGTGCGCGGCGTGGAGAGGACGCATCCTGGTTGCCTGCCTTTTCTCCGGCAGAGCTGCAAAAAGCGGTGCACGATAATCTACGTAATCTCGGCCTGGACGTGCTGGATGTGGTTAACCTGCGCGTTATGATGGGGGATGGTCATGGCCCAGCGGAAGGCTCGATTGAAGCCAGCCTGACCGTGCTGGCAGAGATGCAACAACAAGGCCTGGTAAAACATATTGGTCTGAGCAACGTTACACCGACGCAGGTTGCAGAGGCGCGTAAGATTACCGAAATCGTCTGCGTGCAGAACGAATACAACATTGCTCATCGTGCTGATGACGCAATGATTGATGCTTTGGCTCGTGACGGCATTGCCTACGTGCCGTTCTTCCCGCTTGGGGGCTTTACACCGCTACAATCCTCTACGCTGTCGGATGTTGCAGCGAGCCTGGGTGCAACACCAATGCAGGTGGCGCTGGCGTGGCTGTTACAACGTTCACCGAATATTTTGCTGATCCCAGGGACGTCTTCTGTTGCGCATTTACGGGAGAATATGGCTGCTGAAAAATTGCATCTTTCTGAGGAAGTGTTGTCTACATTGGATGGTATTTCGCGAGAATAACGAATATACAAAAGGGAAAGAAGCATTTCCCTTTTGTTTCTTTTTTAATGGCATGGAGTGCATATGTTTAAGGCCAGGAATTGCGGCTGGATAGTTTTACTTCCCCTGTTTATGCTGAGTCTTCCAGTACAGGCGGAACTTCGATGTGTTGCAAATGCAGTTGATATTGAACAATTTTTTTCTGCGGCTACCGCTGAAGATAAACAACAAGTTGAACAAGCTATCAACAGTAGCGTGAATCTTGTCCCCTTCGGTTTATCTGCATCGGACTGGAAAGTGCATCGTGGCGATTTAGTGGTAGAAGGTAATATAGAGAGTAATCAAAAATTGATTGTTCTTGGCAATTTGACAGTCAAAGGAAATATTTCCACTTTCTCTCTTTCTAATCCATGGGTTATTCTCGGTAACGTGACGGCAACAAATATAGTTACAGATTCGCCACTGTTAATTACCGGTTCGATAAATGCAAATGGACTGGTATTTATCGACTCATATTACGATAATCCGTCTACGATTAAGGGAAGTATTAATGCGCGTGGGATATTTATCAATGACATAATTGCACCTGTTGTTGTGTCTTCGACAAATAGTGAATTCATGGTCCGTGCAAGTGACAAAAATGACACTGAAAATGTAAAAAAAGCGCTGATGATAATAAATCCTGATGCATATCATTGGGGTCTAATAAATGATGAAGATGCTCTGAAAGAAATTTTTAAGCGAAGCAATATTCGCATGGCAGGGAATGTCTGTAATCAGATGAAAAAAGAAGCGCTGTTTCGCCCTAAGCCTTCTCCTGAGTTAGTGCAGGAATTGCAAATGCTGGATGAAGGCAAAGTTGCTGCATTTGAAGGACGAGACATTGCGACATTTGATCTTGCCATAATGCGAACTCTCCCAAGGCTTAAAGGAATTTCAGCTAACCTACGCAAACAACTTATTAATAGCAATGATGAACAAACGATTGAAAGTATGGCTAGATATATGCCTGACAATGAGATTCTGGAGTTGACCGATCAGCAATTGGGTTACCAGCCTGTGGTTCTGGGATTGCTCAACCGTGAACCGCTCTCTGTCGAAATAATGACGCGAATGAGTCGTCTACCTGATGGTGTCGTTCCGTTGAATCTTGCGCTACGTGAAAATCTCCCTCTGGATATCGTCATGACTCTGGCGAAAAGAGATTGGGATATGATCATTCAGGAGCTTTATAAAGATGCGTGGTTATTGCCTGAATCCATTATTGATGGCTATATCCGCAGTGATGATTCCTCTATTCGTCAGGTCGGTGCTGGAGGACAACTCACCTACAATCAGGCAATGCAGTTGGCGAACGATTCATCAAACAATGTTGTCACAAGCTTAGCGTTCAAGCTGGCAGAGATGAAACACCATGGTCAATTATTGCGGATGACGCCACAAGAGAGTGACAAAGTTGCAGTCTATTTATACCAAAAATTCGAGAATGACGATGATCTAATAGGTGCGTTATTTTTAGCATTGCCAGATAACTTACAGTTTAATTTTGTTAAAAGGATGGAGAAAAAATCCCCTGCCTACTTTTGCTGTCGGGATATGCAGATAATTCACTCTGACGCTGCTTTACAACGGTTATTGACACGTTTCAACGATCCTGAGGGGTGGAGTAATCTGGCGAAAAATCAGTATCTGAGCACGGCGATGAAACAAAAAATTTGGCAACGTGCTTTATCGCATCGGAAAAATAATCCGAAAGCAGATTCAGCTGCATATGAAACCAGCGCTGATATGATTTTGTCTGAGCTTATCAGCTACGGTGAAGTTGATGACCAGATGCTATTAAATGCCACCTCTCTGATACGTTCGGAAGACTGGGACTTTTTAGAGAGTGCATTAATTAGTTGGGATAATTTACCCGCTGTTGTTCTCAAGGAATTACAGCAAAACACGCCACGCAATGATATTTGGGCGAAGTTTTTTCTGAGGCAGGAAAATAGCTCCCGTGCGCAGGTTGATGAAGCATTACGTGTTTATTATGCACTCGACCCCGATGCGTTAGCACAACTGGATGTACTGGCAAAACAACCGGATCGTATATGGTGGAGTACACTGGCGAAAAGCAATCTCACATTTTTCAAGTTCGGCGCACTTAACAACCGCCACACACCGCCTGCAGTACTGGCGGCAGAAATTGATCCCGAGTGGTGGATTGTGGCGATGAATAATCCCCGTTTTCCAGTTGATGTATTAAAGGCGGGTAATGACTCCAACTTATTGGTAGTGTTTTATGTTCAGATAATGCCCGATG
>OLSK01000403.1_pt1 | contig 39608 bp, 43 predicted proteins | sample 1672781 | NCBI WGS metagenome assembly OLSK01 (sample SAMEA3136723, study PRJEB25190) | human gut metagenome | biome: human gut; feature: human-associated habitat; material: faeces | place: Austria | collected 2013 | reverse complement strand
AATTTGTTTTTGTGCGCACGGGGAAACCTTCTTTCAAATACATTATTACATAGCATATAAAAAATGTAAATACTATATTAAATAAAATATAATTGACAATGTAACATAGGCATGATATGTTAGGGACGTAAAGTGTATTTCATAAAGTAAAAAAGGGAGGACCAGACCGATGCAGAAGTAAAAGTTATTAAGCAGCAAAGGATGGCAAAGCGGAGAAATAAATAAGAGTATTGAGGGCTGCGTATTCAACTATCACGCAGTGGAGGCTCTCTTACTCAAAGAATGAAATGTACTGTATTCGTCTAATTTTGAAAGGAGGTTTTTAAGGTACAATGAAAACGAAACAGCTGATTTTAATTTCAGTCATTTTGATATTATGTCTGATGACAAGCTGCTCCAATATAAACAGCACAGGGGAGGATAAAGAGGCCGAGAAAAGCCAAGGGGGCATCTCATTGCCTTGTGAGGACGAGTTTATTGTTGATGTAAAGGTTGATAAAGGGAAGCTGATGCTCTCAACGATGAGTGTCGCCGAGGATTTTTCCACTTCAACTGCGACAATTTGGGAGTCTGCAGATGAAGGAGCGCATTGGAAAAAGGCATTTGAGGAGCAGTTCGTTTCAGACGAGGCAGGTGAAATTTACATAAATGCGGTGATACATTTTGTTGGACAGGGAGGTATCCTCCAAATATGTCAGTGGCCTAAGGAGAATGCAAAGGCAGAATACAGCAAAATATATTATTCAAATGACTTGGAAAATGGATCCATGGAAGAAGTCAAATCGGATTGCGACATGAAAAATTTGGGAAGCACCTATTTCCTCAGTGAAGACAATCTATATGGATGGGATATTATGAGCAGTGAGCTGTTATGTCTGAATCTGAAGAAAGGGACTGTACAGAAAACGCAGTTTGATGATGTGGATATGCTCCTTGATGTTGTATTTGATGAACCGTTTGCTTATATCATTTATTTGTCAAAAGAGTATGCGTACACAGGAATGAAATATAATGTCCTCGCGCAGAGGGTAGAGGATGCGCCGGTATTTGAGGCAATGGTCAAGGAACTTGGGAAAAAGGGTTATAACATGATCACCGGAGTAAGGTTTTATCCCTGCATGAAAGAGGATAAAGAAATATACCGCTATATTTGTTCTGATGGCGTGTTTGAGTTTGATGATTCCGGAAGTAAAAAAATCAGCGCAAGCGTGCCGTGGGGCAAAAACGAAGAGGTGGACTTTGAAAAAGCTGAGGTAATCAGCGATGAAAAGCTTTTGGTATATTACACCGGCTCAAGTGGAAAGAACAGTTATATGAGAATTGATGAAATTGATTTAGAAAAAAATGAATCGTGAACGGCGAGACGAGGTGAGGGGTATATGAAAAAAATAGTTGCACTTTTTTTGATGCTTGTGCTTGCACTATCAGGTTCGGGCTGCAGTGATCATTCGCCCGCGGCAAATGGTGAAGCAGGCAAACTAAATATCTATATGCTGAATGATAATCAGAATGTCAGAGATGCCATAGCCTGTTATGCGGCAGCAGCTCCGGATGTTGAAATCGATATCGAGGTTGGTGTGCCGGATTATGATACGACGGTTTCGGATGCGCTGAAGAAACTGAATACAAGGCTGTTATCGGGAAACGGACCGGATATTATTTTGATGGACGATATTCAATCGGAATCATACATGCAGTCCGGGCAGCTTTTGGAATTGACGGACATTGTGGAGGAGGCAGAGAATCTGGCTTCCGGCATAGCAGAAAATTCTAAATACAATGGGAAGGTGTACACCATTCCTCTTTCCGTAACACTGATGGCAAACATCAGCAGGGCAGACGCTTCCGTTGACTTTTCTTCCTTGGGAAAGTTCAATAAAAGCATAAAGGCGGAGCATGCTGTCATTGGAAGCTTTGATCGACAGGCGGCGCTGTGGTACAGAACGCAGATAGAGCCGGAACTTTTATGGAGAAGAGGGATCTCAGAGGAGAAACTGAAGACCTTTTATCAGGATCTTTATGAACAGATGGATATGATATATGGAAATGATGAAGAAAGCAGATTTGCATCGTTTCAGCAGATCAATCTGCAGGCGCTTTCCGGACTGGCCGCACCTCATGTATTTTTTAAAAAGATCGGGGCTGCCAAAGAGTATATTGACACCTTATCCTATCTGCAGATGCTGTGCTCCATGGGAAATGAGGGAGGACTTGATTTCAGCTTTTGCCGTTGGGAGGACAAGACCATGTATATTCCGATGAACAGAATGGCCATAAGCTCCAAAAGTCAAAATCCGGAAGGAGCGGCTGCGCTGATAAAGTATCTCCTTTCGGAAAAAGGACAGCAGCAGATTGCGGAAAGCACGGGATGTATTCCGGTGAACAGTAAGGTGCTGCGGTCTGCAATGGAGAATAGCGAAGAATGGGAAAATGTTATCGGAGGAGCCGGTTCCTATAAAGCAAAACCTTTTACAGAAAAAGATGTGAATCAAATCTGTGACCTGCTCAATGAAAACAGTTACAGTGTGACTACCGATGGGATATTAATGGAAATCATCATGCTGGGAGCACAGGATTATCTGAACGGGGCTCTTTCTCTTGATGCTGCGACGGCACAGACACAGAAGAAGGTGGGGATCTATTTTGCGGAATAACAAGAAAGGATATCTGTTTATTCTGCTGAGTCTGGCAGGCGTAAGCATCTTTCTGATGCTGCCGTATCTGGATATATTCTTGCGAGCGTTTTCATCCGTAAATAGCGGAGAAACCATAGGTCTGGATCATTTTAAGCAGGTACTTCAAAATGAGGCGTTTCAAGCTGCAGCGAAAAATACCGGGCGTTTTATCATCGTGTGCATACCTCTGCTGCTCTTATTATCCTTGGCAATTTCGATCTGCATCTATGAAAATCCAAGGCTGGGCAGCATGTTGAAAACGAGTTTTTTGATTCCCATGGCGATCCCGATTACATCCGTGGTTTTGCTGTGGCGATTTCTGTTTGATGACAACGGCATTTTGAACGGGATTCTATGCAGTCTGGGCATCAACACAGTAAGCTGGATGAACGGAAGCGCGGCGTTTTGGATTCTTGTGGGCAGCTACATATGGAAAAATCTCGGATACAATATCATATTGTGGCTGGCGGCCTTGGCCACCATAGATCCGCAGGTGCAATCGGCGGCGAAGCTGGATGGGGCAAGCGGATTTCAGCGGCTGGTTCGGATCACGCTACCATCTGTCAAAAATGGGACTTTTATCGTAGTTGTCCTTGCGATACTCAATTCTTTCAAGGTGTTCAGAGAAGTATATCTTGTCGCAGGCGACTATCCCCATGACAGCATTTATATGATCCAGCATTTGTTTCATAACTGGTTCAGAGAGCTCGAACTGAATAAACTGGCAGCCGGTGCTGTGATCGACTCTGTCGTTCTGATCATACTCATTTTGATTTTGCAGAAATGCTGGAAAAAAGGAGGAACCAAATTATGAAAAGTAAAGCAGGGGTTCTCTGTGTTTCCTTTTTCGCATGCATCGTGCTTTATCCGGCGCTGTTTATTCTCATAGGTTCTCTGATGGGTGAGGAGGAACTGGCAGGCAATTTAGCCGGAATTTTAGATAAAAGCGTTGACAGTTATGTCTCCTGGTCCTTGCTCCCCAAAGAAGGTTCCGTAGAATCCTACAGACAGCTCATGCTGTTTGAACCGGGATTCTTTGTGCTGTTTTGGAATACCGTAAAAATATGTGCAGGCGTTATCATAGGGCAGCTGCTGATCGCAGTTCCTGCCGCATGGGGATTTGCCATGTATGATTTTCCTTTGAAGAAGATGCTGTTCATGCTGTACATCATCTTTATGATGCTGCCCTTTCAGGTGCTTATGCTGCCGGAGTATATGGTGCTTTCCCGGCTTAGGCTGATCGACACGCTTTGGGCCGTGATACTGCCCGGTGCTTTTTCAACCTTTCCGGTGTTTATCATTTACAATTTCTTCAAAGGAATTCCGGAGCAGGAGATTGAGGCAGCACGCCTGGACGGAGCAGGAGAGTTCAGAATTTTTCTCAGCATCGGAATACCCGCAGGCAGATCAGGGATTGCGGCAGCCATGATTTTGCAGTTTCTTGAATATTGGAATATCGTCGAACAGCCGATGACCTTCCTCGACAGTGAGGAAAAACTGCCCCTCTCGTTATATTTGCCGCATATCAGCATGGAGAATGCAGGCATCGCCTTTGCGGCAGCCTTTCTGTCGTTGATCCCGTCGGTTCTGATCTTTCGGTTGGGACAGGAATCCTTGGAAGCCGGCATTACAGCTACAACCATGAAGAGATAGAGGGGAATATGGAAAAGAAGATTTTAGCGAGTATACTCCTGTTATTTTTTATCGTGATGATTGTTTTCACTTTTGTTTCGCGGCATACAGCCATCGCACTCTTACCTGAGGTAACGACCATGCATCCGGAGGAAGACGGCTGGCTTGCGGAAAGTGCTGTCAGAGAAGACGACACAGGCGGATCTTATGTTTTCATACTGACCGAAAGGGAAAGTATTTTGGGAAAAACCGATGCTGTGCGCAAGCTGCCGGTCGTGGTAGAAGAAAAAAGTGATGGTATGGTAAAGCTGAAAGAAATTTCACAATATTCCATGTTTGCATTTGTGACGGATGCTTCCGATGCGCTTTCTGATGGCGACAGAGTAAGGAGAGAATGAAGTGGCAGAACTGAAAATAACAAACTTATGCAAAAAATATGAGGACGACTTTGAGGCTGTGAGGGATTTTAACCTTGAGGCGAGGGACGGGGAGTTTATCGTCATCGTGGGGCCCTCCGGCTGTGGAAAGTCAACAACGCTGCGAATGATTGCGGGACTGGAACAGCCGTCGGCCGGAAGTATTTTGCTGGACGGCATGATGATTGATTATCTGCCGCCCCAGAAGAGGGACATGGCAATGATCTTTCAAAATTATGCGCTATATGAAAATATGACGGCGTTTGATAATATCGCATTTCCCTTAAAAGTGAGAGGACTGAAAAAGGCGGAGATCGCATCGAAAGTTACCGCAGCGGCAGAAATGCTGAAAATCTCAGAACTGTTAAATCGAAAACCGGGTGCGCTTTCCGGCGGAGAGAAGCAGAGAGTGGCCATGGGACGGGCCATCGTTCGGGAGCCGAAGCTGTTTCTGATGGATGAGCCGCTTTCGAACCTGGATGCGAAGATGCGGTTCGCGCTGAGAAAGGAGATCCGGCAGCTGCAAAGAAGAACCGGTGTCACAACGATTTATGTTACCCATGATCAGGGCGAGGCGATGGCGCTGGCAGACAGAGTGATCGTTATGGATCATGGGAACATACGACAGATAGGAACGGCGAGGGAAATATATAACAGCCCGGCAGATCCTTTTGTGGCCGCATTCTTTGGCAGTTTGCCGATGAATCTATGGGAGGAGGACCATATGATTTGCGGAATCAGGCCCGAGGATATCTCTCTTTCCAAATCTTTTGCGCATGGCTGGGAAAAAGCACTTCTGCTGACCGGATATTTTAACGGTGTGCAGTGGATTGGTGAAGTTCAGTGTGAAGCAGGCAGATTTACCGTTTGTTCAGACTGTGAAATGGAGCAGCAACAGACGGTTTATATGCGCTTCACGGAGGATAAAATTCATCGCTGGCAGAAGGGATGAAAATACTTTTGGAAAAAGGAAAAAACGTTATGCAGATATTGAGGCGATTTTTGAAGAACTGGATGAATAGTTTTCGTGAATGGAGAAACGAAGTTTCGGCTGTGCCGCATAGACTGTTTTTTGAAACCGACGTAAAAATGACCGCAAGAAAAATCCTGTAAGCTACCCCTTGACACTTGCCAGAAAGTAAAATATGATAAAGGCAAAGGAGAAAGTGAAATGACTGAATTAAAAAAGAAAATCAATTACACAGTCGCTTGCGTATCGGAATTTGCGACTAAGCATGAGATGACACAGCAGGCAGCCTTTCAATTCCTCTATGATCACAAGGCAATCGCATTCCTAAAAGACTGCTATGAGATTGAACACACATTATCGTTTGACGATGCGGTCGAAGACATGGAGCGTATCTGTGCCAATAACGGAGGTGTTCTGGCATGATTTTATATCACGGGTCAAATCTTGACATCGCAAGCATAAATCTAAATATGTGCAGACCATATAAGGATTTTGGCAAAGGGTTTTATCTGACCAGCATGGAAGAGCAGGCAAGAAAAATGGCGCACCGCGTATCCAAAATTTATGGCGGCCCGGAGATTGTCAATGTGTACGAGATCACAGATGATTTTCTGCGGCAAGAGGGGCTTCACATTCAAGATTTTGGAACGACCATAACGGAGGAATGGGCGGCTTTTGTCATGAATAACCGAAACAGGAAGTTCACGGACATCGAAAGCAAGCTGTGTAACTTGGACTGCAAATACGATATTGTAACAGGCCCGGTGGCAAATGATGATTTAGCAATGCTGCTGCGAGAATATCAAAATCATGCAATCAGCCTTGATGTTTTGCGTAGTGAATTAAGCTATAAACAGACGACGAATCAATACTCGTTTCACACGCAGCGTGCAGTCAAACTGCTGCAAAAGGCAGGTGTCATTTATGGGTAAAAAAGAAATGCTGATGGAATATATCACGCAGGACATTATCGAATTCATCGTGCAGGACTTTTCGGTGGAGTATGATGAAGCCATGCGATTATTCTATCAATCCGCAGTGTTTGAGAAACTTAGAGATCCGGAGACGAGCTTGTATTTAGAAAGCCCTGCCTATGTTCATAACCTGTTTCAAGATGAGATGAATTTTGGAAAAATCGTGCAGGCAGAGATATGAGATTCAGGGATAATCTACAGATGAAGCCTTTCCTGAATGATAAGACCTGCATTTACCGGAGAAACAGCTCGGTGCAGTAAGGAAGATAAAAATGCTGTAAATTAACATCCGAATAAGCTTGCGGATTTTATCTCAACATACGAAATCGATTTCAATTTCAATGAGGATCCTACTCTTAGGCGAGCAGGATTCTTTTTTTCTGTTTTCGGCGGCAAAAAGCAGATAGAAAAGTAAATTTTATATCTGTTTTTTCGTGGCTTTTGTTGCACTTTGCGATTTTTTCCGTCTTAATATACAGAAGGGGGAAAAAGGGAGGAACAAAATGAAAAGCAAAATTGAAGACGATAAGATTTATACAAGCAAGAGTCTCACAGAAGAGATGAATGAAGAACGCATTCGACAAGGAAAAGATGAATTGCCGGAGATTAATCCGCTCAGGGGCGGAACGAGCACTTTGGCGCGAAAAGACAAGTCATGGAGCAGCGTGCCGGACTTCTTCGCAAAGGTTTTCAAGAAGAAATGAAAGCAATGCTTGCGCGGCAACCTTTGATTTGGTAAAATATTCTTACACAGTAAGTGACGTGTAAGAGGTATGGGGAATGCGTAAAAAACAAAGCATGGAAGAAATTTACCTTGAAAACAGGCATTGGGTATATGGCAGTTTTCTTAGAAAGACGGGAGAGACAGAGACGGCAGAGGATTTATCGCAGACGCTTTGGCTGCGCTTCTTTCAGAATTACGAGAATTTGAATCTGCCAAATGAAAAGGTGGTGCGGGCATATCTTCGCAGCATGATTTTGCATGCGGCAGCCGATTATTGGCGGAGCACGCAGAAGGCGGAAGATTTAATGAAGGAGCTTGAAAATCTTTTGGAGGCAGACAATATCGGGCAGGATGCTGTTCATGCGGAAGCGTTTCCTGAAGATGCGATAGATGATATTGAAGCTGCTTACAGAGAGCTCAGCGAGGAAGAGCGGCTTTTGCTTTCGCTCAAGTACGAAGGCCGTTGTACCAGCAAGGAAATCGGAGCAGTCATCGGAATTTCGCCATCGCTGGTGCGTATGCGCCTGAGCAGGATTAACGAAAAACTGCGTAAACAGATGGAAAAAAGAAATGAGTAAAGGAGGTGAAGACTGTGGACCAAAAAATCATGAAAGCCTTAGCGCGAAAAACAGACGATGCGTTTGAAAAAGAATATGAAGAGCTTAACGAAGTGGGAAAAGGGTTTTCACCGCAGCTTGATGCAAAACTTTCGGAAGCGGCAAAGTTCTACGACATGCAATATGCAGCAGGGCAGAAAAAGAGAAAAAGTCGGCAGATTTTGCAAAAGGCAGCAGTTTTCCTTCTCATCTTTCTTTCCGTCAATACACTTGCAATCGGGACTTCGCACGCCTATCGCCAGTTTGTATTTCAGATGTTTGAAAATGAAGAAAATCATTCTATTAACTTTCATGACCGTGCAGAGCAGGACATGATTGGCTCGTGGAATGATTACTGGTATCCAACCTATTTGCCAGAGGGCTATCAGATTGTTTCGGCAGAAGAGATTCCGGTAAAATGTCTCTTGATTCAGGCAGCTACGGGTGAAGAACCTTTGCTGATCACGGAATATCCGCAAGGCTCGGAACTGTCTTATGACACGGAGCATTCGCAGATTTCTGATATTCGGATTCACAATTACCTCGGAAAAAGAATCGCCTTTGAAGATCATACCAGAATCGTTTACCCAACCGAAACGATGATTCTGGAGTTCCGGTTTGATGCCGGAATTCCGGAGCGGGAGGTTGTGAAGATTGCGGAAAACATGGAGTATGTCGCGCGAGCCTAGGTGAACACGATCATCGAATTAATCCGGTGGTCTTTTCTTTATAAAAACAAAAAACTTTGTTACACTTTGCCTTTTTTGGCGTCTTTATTTATAGAAGGGCAGAAAGCAGGTTTTTTAGAATAGGGGGGACTACAATGAATAAACGGCAGACCGCAATCGTAAGCATATTCGTACTTTGCGCAACACTCCTAGCCTTGAGTGGATGTAAAGACAATAAAAAAGAAATTATCGGCCTTGCACGAAGCAACAGGCCCAAGACGAAAAATATCCTGACGCAAAGGGCGGATGGATGGTTTTTCCGGAATGTGAATATACATTTTATGGCTATGCTGCTGTTATAGATTCGGATTCCGGTCAGTTCGGAGGGAAACCTTTTGGAAATGATGGGAGTACCGTTTCTGCCGAAGCAAGCTTCTATGGGATTTCAAATCGCATGGTCATGAGTGAATGGGATGATTGCTGGACACTCGAGACCGATGCACATTTCCTGAAAAGCTTGGAGAAAAGTATGGAGGGGAGTCTTCGCGGATGAACGATATGGAAATTATTGAGATGTATTTTAGGCGCGACGAAAATGCGATAAGGCAGACCGAAATAAAATATGGAGTGTTTTGCCGAAGCCTTGCGTACAATATTTTGCAAATTCACGAAGATGCAGAAGAATGCGTCAACGACACGTATTTAAAGGCATGGAACTCCATCCCGCCCAACGAACCTGTTTACTTTAGAGGATGGCTTGGCAGAGTAGTGCGGAACCTTTCTCTTGATTTATGGAGAAAGAATCACAGGAAAAAACGCTATGCGGGTATCGAGGAGATCTTTGAAGAACTGGATGAATGCATTCCCTCCTCTTCCCATGTGGAAGGCGAAATCGAAAAAGGAATGTTGACCGAGGCTCTTAACAAGTGGCTGGGAGAACTTCCGCAAATGGATCGCATCATTTTCCTGCGGCGATACTGGTTCGGGGAATCTCTAAAAACCATTGCGAAAATATATCGGCTGACTCCGGCAGATGTCGCAAACCGCATGTATCGACTCCGCCAAAAACTTAAGGCAGAACTGAAAAGAGAGGGGCTGTTCTTATGAGAGAAAAAATGGTAATAACGCTGTATGACAGCTTTACAAATATCAATGATCAATTTCTTCAGGAGGCCGCGCTTCAAAGCAGCAGCATGCATAAGAGCTTCTTAAAAAAACGGGTGCTTTTGATTGCAGCAATCATTGGAGCAATCCTGCTTTGCGGCTTTGCGGCATATCAAGCAGGTATATTCGATCCATGGATACAAAAAACATCGACATCTCCAACGGAAACGGTGCAAAGCGCGCTTGAAAATCAGATGAAAAAAGACTATACGCTTGAACTCCGGATCAAGGAGATTGTGGTCGATCAAGATGCAACGGAGAGAGTAAAGCAGCAATACAAAGGGAGCGAACTCGCAGAAGAAAACGGATGGTCGGATTCTTATTTAGAAGATAATCTGATAGCGGTTCGTGCGGAATACTATGTGGTATACGACCATCAAAAAACATTCCTAAAGGATGGCGATGTAGAGCAGTATTTCTTCCTCTTGCGTGATGAAAAGACACAAAAATGGATGATTTGGAACAATACTGCAAGCGGAGATCCATTTTATTAGAAAAGAAATGATGAAGCCACGATCAAGATGATTGTATAAATTTGAAAAGGGGGAGACGAAAATGAGGAGACATTGGATATTCATCCTGCTTTTATGTGTTGGCTTGAGTGCCGCAGCGCTTACGGGATGCTCGCTTAAGGACAGCGATTCCAAAAATAAGGAGATGGCAGATCGTTTTCTGACGGAATTCCTTACGATTAACAGCGACGGAAGAAATGATGAACTGATGGCAAAGCTTCAAAACAATTCTGAGCTTTTTACCGACGAAGCTGTTTTGCACGATGCTTTGGAAGAATATTATCACGGCGTATCGGAATACCTCACCGATGAGTGCTTCAATCAATTGCTTGCCGAGCGAACGATGTGGAGGCTTGACGCGGATTTCCTCGGTGCGGGAAACGAGTGGACAATTTCCGCATTGGATATTCAGAATACTTCCGAGGCTGATTCCTACGGCTTCCATGCAGAGCTAAGCGCCGGCGAAGAAGTGAAAGAATTAAGCGGCACGCTTTCGTTTACGCCAGATCATTTGGTAGCATCTGTCCTGCTTGACGATTATCAAGACCGATTTGAAACAAGTCATCCCAACTGGGCAGAGGGTCTGGAGGAATACGGCGTCGGTTACTACATCAAGCCTGTGGATTATCAGGCTGCCGCGGTTGATCTTTTCGGAGAAAAAGTATCTGAAAAAATGATGGAATTACGGAAAGCTGACCTGAGAGAACTGGAAGAAGCAGAGGGGAAAGCGTTAGTTGACGAAATACGCGAATGGTGCAGGCAAAACGCAGAGAAAGACTTCGACAGTCTGTGTTATCAGAAAGGGAATGACTACTGGATCTTATACCGCAACAAGGCTGCCAGCGGCTTATCTATCTGGTGCGAGCCCGAATTGACCGAGAAAATGGAGTTAAAAGTACGCGTATGCTATACCTATCCCCCTGTAGTAAATCAAGCGAAGGGTGTATGGTGTCTGGAAAAGATTTCATCACCGATTCCGATAGCGAAAATGATAGGATACGATGACAAAACATACGACCTCCTTTTTTACAATGATTTTTCGAAGAATTCCGCAGGAGAAGATTATCTGAAAGATGCGAGCAATCTTTACGGTCTAAACGGCGGCATGGTGCCAAGGTGGGACTGCAGATATATTCTGCATGATTTAATCACGAAGGGAGCTGTCAAAGGTGATACCGACACCTCGCTAAAACCTGACGTGATTGGAGATCTCAAGGTTTCGGATGAAGTCAAAAAAGAAATTCGGGGAATCTATAAAAGCGAATGGGCAGGCAAAGACGGTCTTATGCTTCATAAGATCGATGATGTATACTGGATTTATTATTGCAACGGGAACAGTAAGAAGGATGCAGATATCAGCATTGGTCTAGAAGGCAGTAAACTTGTGATGAACTGCTATGACAATGCAAAATCCTTATTTGATATCGAACCATTCTGCTGGAAGCTCTTTGCGGTAAAATCACCGGTTACGATCGAGCAGGTGGAAATCATTACGGGTGATGACAGGCAAACTGTAAATGTTTAAATGATAAGTACTGAGAATTTATTTTCAGGTTTTGAAAGAACCGAAGGACAGGAGGTAAGAGGAATGAAGAAAAAACAATTCAGAGGCAGGTTTGTGAAAGGATTCGTGGTTCTTACAGCTATGATACTTGTGTCACTTCTGTGCGCCTGTACGGAAAAAGAAACCCCCGAGGATAAGGCTTTGCAGGAAGCAGAAAACTGGGTAAAAACAAATTACGAACAGATTTATGAGGTTCGCAATCTGCAAAGCACCCTGCTGGGAACCGAGGATACGGAAAAGGAAATGCGGTATAGAGTCCTGGTGCAGGGAGAAACGAAGTACAAATACGAAAGTCTTGAGGAGATTCCTTTTGTAAAGGGAATGCTGGACGAAAGTAAGGCGCAGGAACTGACGAGCGAACAGCAAAGCGCAATCGACGCATACCTTGAAGAGGTGGAAGACGGCGCAAACATTGGAAATTACGAGGAGTTTGCGATAGAGATGATTGTTTGTGCCGATAAGGAGGATCCGGATGCGCCGCACGAGCTGTTTTTTGAAACCGACGGGGACATGCCGGAGCCGATTGATCATTTGAAAATCGACACGGACAAACTGTACCAAGACGGAAAAAGGGCCGCAAGAGAAATCCTGCAAAGCTAACCCTTAACACTTGTCAAGATTTAGAATAGGTTAACAAAAGGCACAAGAAGCTATCAAACACTTCCTGTGCTTTTTATTTGTCTGACATTTATCCACAAACAACGAGACTGCACCGGTCGACTTCCTTCTGAGAAGGATATCCATGATTGGGGATAGATGCTAAAGATTTCGTTTTTGGGGCAACATCCACTACTTTTTTGTCCATGGGTGCTATGATAAAAAACTATAGCAGCCCGCGTAGATTGAGCGGAACAACAAAAAAGGAGCAAAAAGTTTAAAAAAATAAACAAGAAAACGCGTGTCAGAACTGTTGACTTTAGCACGCTAACGTGATACACTAATGAAGCAAATAAAATACGATATCACAAAGGACAGATACAAGATGATTGACGAAAGCATATTAAAAAAAGACGAGCTGGCGATCTTTACCTTACGAAAACTGTACAGCACGCATGGATATAAAAAGTATAAGATGAGAAAGTTTGAGGAATATGATTTTTACTCGGAAAACAAGGATTTTTTGGCGTCGGACGGGGTCATTACCTTTACAGACGCCGATGGCAGACTACTGGCGCTCAAACCGGATGTCACGCTCTCAATCCTCAAGAATTTCAAAGCGCAAAAGGGCTGCGTCAAGCGCCTGTATTACAACGAAAATGTCTACCGGATCTCGGAGACTTCCCACACTTATCGAGAGATTTTGCAGACCGGTTTGGAATGCATGGGAGATATCGGCAGCGCAGAAACCTGCGAGGTGACATTGCTGGCACTGCAGAGTCTGGCGCTTATCAGTGAGGACTACGTGCTGGATCTGGCACACGCGGGCCTGTTGTTCGCGCTGCTGGATGATTATGGGCTGCAGGGCGAGGCGCGAAAACGCGCGGAACAGGCCTTGCGCGAAAAGAACGCGGACGCGCTGCGGGTGGCATGCACAGACATACAATTCGCGGCTCTCGAGAAGCTGATTCGAAGTGACGGCGATAATCAAGGAAGCCTTCGAGAAATCGAAAAAATCTGTCAAAGCGCGGATGCTTTGGCTGCTTTCGCAAAGCTCGCGGCGCTTTATGCGGCGCTTGAGGAAGCAGGATTCGCGCAGCATATCCGTCTTGACTTTTCGGTTGTGGATGCCGCGGCCTATTACAGCGGGGCAGTATTCTGTGGCTATATCAAAGGCGTGGAGTCACGAGTGCTGGCAGGCGGCAGGTACGACCGGCTGATGCGAAAGATGGGCAGCGAGGCCGGCGCGATCGGCTTCGCGGTTTACCTCGACGCGTTGGAACGCTTTGAAGAAAAACAGGAGTGTGTCGATCCGTTTATCAATATCGCGCTGCCGAAGGGCAGGCTCGGCGAACGCGTCTACGAAATGTTTGAACAAGCAGGCTTTGCATGCCCGTCCATCAAAGAAGCAAACCGCAAGCTGGTCTTTGAAAATCCGCAAAAAGGCGTGCGCTACTTCTGGGTCAAGCCGTCGGATGTGGCCATCTATGTGGAACGCGGCGCCGCGGATATCGGCGTGGCAGGCAAGGACATTCTGCTGGAATATGAGCCTCATGTGTACGAGTTGATGGATCTTCATATCGGCAAGTGCCGCATGGCGGTTGCCGCGCAGAAGAACTTTGTCGATGATACTTCGACAACCCTGCGCGTGGCGACAAAATTCACGAATATCGCGCGGAAATTCTATGCGGAAAAATGCCGCGACATCGATATCATCCATTTGAACGGCTCGATCGAGCTGGCACCGCTCTTAGGGCTTTCGGATGTGATCGTCGATATTGTGGAAACCGGCAAGACCCTGTCGGAAAACAATCTGGAGCCGGTCGAGACCATCGTGCCAATCAGCGCGCGGCTGATTGCCAACAAATCCGCGCTCAAATTCAAAACAGAACAGATCGAAGCGATCAGAAAAGGATTGACGAAAAATGAGTAAGTTTTTAAGAAGAAGCCTTGCGGCGCTCGAGGCTTATGTGCCGGGCGAGCAGCCGCAGGATCGCAAGTACATCAAATTAAATACCAACGAATCGCCATATCCGCCGCCGCAGAGCGTTGCGGCGGTCCTGAACGCAGAAGAATCTGCGAAGCTTCGTCTTTACAGCGACCCGGAGAGCCGGGTGCTCAAGGAGCGGCTGGCGAGGAATTACGGACGTGCGCAGGCAGAGGTCTTCGTCTCCAACGGTTCTGACGAGATCCTCAACTTCGCCTTTATGGCCTACGGCGAGCAGGGCGTACGGTTTGCGGACATCACCTACGGCTTTTACAGTGTGTTTGCGAATCTTTATGGTCTGGACGCCGAGGTGATCCCGCTGCGCGAGGATTTTTCGTTGGACGCCGAAGCTTTTTGCGGCAAGGACGGACTGACGGTCATCACGAACCCGAACGCGCCGACCGGCATGGCGCTGCCCCTTGCGGCCATCGAGGAGATCGTTTCGTCGAGCCGCGGTGTGGTGCTGGTGGATGAGGCCTATGTGGACTTCGGCGCGGAGAGCGCGGTCAATCTGATCGATCGATACGACAATCTGCTTGTCGTGCAGACCTTTTCCAAGTCGCGCAGTATGGCGGGCGCGCGTTTGGGCTTTGCTTTCGGGAACGCGGCACTGATCGCGGACCTCGAAAGGATCAAATACTCGACGAATCCGTACAATATCAACCGTCTGACGCAGGCGGCCGGCGCGCAGGCGCTGGAAGAGGACGACTATTTCCGCGCGAACTGCAGGCGCATCATCGAAACAAGGAACTACGTCTCTGCGGAGCTTCAAAAGCGCGGTTTTACCGTGACCGACTCGCAGGCGAATTTCCTGTTTGCAAAGAGCGATCGTATTGACGGGGAGACGCTGTATCGCAGGCTCAGGGAAAAGGGTGTGCTGATCCGGCATTTTACCAAAGACCGCATTAAGAATTACAACCGCATTACCATCGGTAGCCGCGAGGAAATGGAGATTTTCCTGCAAAAGACCGATGAGATCTTGGAGGAACTGGTATGAGAGAGGGCGTTATCAACCGCAAAACAAACGAGAGCGATATCCGGCTTAAGCTGGAACTGGATGGCAGCGGCAAGAGCAGCATCGACACCGGATGCGGGTTTTTGGATCACATGCTGACGTTGTTTGCAAGGCATGGGCGCTTTGACCTGACCGTCAGCTGTAAGGGCGATACGGAGGTGGATTACCACCACACGACAGAGGACATCGGCATCGCGCTCGGCGACGCCTTCGCGGCGGCGCTCGGTGATCTGCAGGGCGTGACCCGCTACGGCAATTTCCTGCTGCCGATGGATGAGGCGCTGATCCAGACGGCAGTGGATCTTTCGGGACGCGCGCACCTGTCCTATGCGCTTCTGATCCCGACGCAGAAGGTCGGAGATTTTGATACGGAGTTGACCAAAGAGTTTTTTCTCGCACTGGTGCGCCATGCCGGAATCACGCTGCACATCCGGCAGCTGGCGGGCGAAAACGCCCACCACATCATCGAGGGCGCCTTCAAGTCAGTCGCCAGAAGTCTGGCGGCAGCAGTCAAGATCGACGCGGTCTATCAAAATGAGATACCATCAACCAAAGGGGTGCTGTAAATGATTGCGATTATTGATTACGGTGTCGGCAACCTGTTTTCACTTTCTTCGTCGCTGCGGGCTGTCGGCGCGGAGGTCGTGGTGACCGATGACCGGGAAATATTAAAAAAAGCAGACCGGCTGATCCTGCCGGGTGTCGGCGCGTTTGCGGACGCTGCAGCCAAGCTGCGGGCAGGCGGTCTGGACGGCTTCGTGCGGGAGCAGGCTGCGAGCGGCAAACCGCTGCTCGGCATTTGTCTGGGCATGCAGCTTTTATTTGAAAAAAGCTATGAATTCGGGGAACATCAAGGTCTGGGGCTGATTCCGGGTGAGATCGTGCCGATGCAGGGTACGATACCGGCAGACCTGAAGATCCCGCAGATCGGCTGGAACCGCCTGCGGCTCAAAGGCGAAAGCCCGCTGTTTCAGCATATCCAAGATGGAGACTATGTCTATTTCGTACATTCCTACTATGCAAGCGGCTGCGACCCATATGTGATCGCCACGACCGACTACGGCGTCGAAATGACCGCGGCGGCAGCCCATGGGAATGTGTACGGGTGTCAGTTCCATCCCGAAAAAAGCGGCGCGGTCGGCCTCAATATTCTAGCGGCGTTTTGCGGAACGGAGGCAGTGCAATGAAGATTTTTCCAGCGATTGATTTATATGAAGGCAAGACGGTGCGCCTGCTCAAGGGCGACTACGAACAGATGACGATCTACAGCGAGCAGCCGCTTGCTGTGGCGCGCGGCTTCGAAGCGACAGGCGCGGACTGCCTGCATCTGGTAGATCTGGAGGGCGCGCGATTGGGGACGACGCCGAATCTGGCGCTTGTGACCAAGCTGGCACAGGAGACCTCGCTGTTTACCGAGATCGGCGGCGGCATTCGCAGCATGGAAACGGTCAAAACCTACATCGCGGCAGGCGTGGATCGCGTGATCCTGGGGACCGCGGCGGTCGAGAACGAGACGTTCCTGCGGGAAGCGGTCGCGGCCTACGGCGAAAAGATCGCGGTCGGCGTGGACATCAAGGACGGTTTCGTCGCGGTCAAGGGCTGGACAGAGACCAGCGCCAGCACCTGCTTTGATTTTTGTGACAAGATGAAGCAGATTGGCGTCAGGACGCTGATCTGTACGGATATTTCGAAGGACGGTGCGATGCAGGGCACGAACCGCGCGCTGTATCAGCAGCTGAGTGCACGTTATGATATGGATATTGTGGCCTCGGGCGGCGTAGCGTCCATTGAGGACATCCGGGCGCTGCGGGCGCTGGATCTGTATGGCGCGATCATCGGACGCGCCTGCTATATCGGCGCGATCGACTTAAAAGAAGCATTGGAGGCAGCGAAATGATCACCAAAAGAATGATTCCATGCCTGGACGTGAAGGACGGGCGCGTTGTCAAAGGCGTCAATTTTAAGTACTTGAGCGATGTTTCCTCGCCGGTGGAGCTGGGCAGATATTACAGCGATGCTGGCGCGGACGAGCTGGTTTTTTATGATATTACCGCTTCCAGCGACGGGCGGAGGATCTTTACCGATATTCTCAAAGAAGTCGCCTCGCAGATTTTCATCCCCTTGACCGTTGGCGGCGGCATCCAAACCTTAGAGGATTTTGACCGCGTGCTGAAGTGCGGGGCGGATAAGGTCAGCGTCAACTCCGGTGCGATCAAAAATCCTGCCCTGATCCGGCAGGCAGCAGAGCGTTACGGCAGGCAGTGCGTGGTGCTTTCGGTCGACATCAAACGTGTGGACGGTGTGTTCCGCGTCTTTTCGCGCGGCGGCAGAGACGATACCGGTATGGAAGCCATCGACTGGATCCGCCGCTGTGTGGCGGACGGTGCCGGAGAGGTGGTCGTCAATTCGATCGACACTGACGGTGTCAAGAACGGGTTCGATCTGGAGCTGCTGCGTGCCGTCACCGATGCGGTGGCAGTCCCGGTCATCGCATCGGGCGGTGCGGGCTGCGCGGAGGATTTCGTGAAGCTGTTTCAGGAGATCCCGGCGGTCGACGCAGGGCTTGCGGCTTCGGTCTTTCATTTCGGGGAAGTCGATATCCGGGACTTAAAAAAATTACTGCAGGAACATGATATTACAGTGAGGTTATAACGATGGTGAATCTTGATGAATTAAAATTTGATGAAAAAGGACTCATCCCGGCGATTGTCGTGGATGCAGAGAGCAAAAAAGTGCTGACGCTGGCGTATATGAACCGCGAAAGCCTTGAAATCTCCATAAAAAAAGAGCTGACCTGTTTCTACAGCCGCTCTCGGCAGGAACTCTGGCTCAAAGGTGAGACCAGCGGAAACTATCAGCACATCGTCTCCATCACCGCGGACTGCGATAACGACGCACTGGTCGTCGTGGTCGAAAAAGACGGTCCGGCCTGCCACACCGGTTCGGATTCCTGCTTTACCAAACCGGTATATGAAAGCCCGAACCGCGCTGCTTTCTCGGCAGATGGACTCTACGAGCTGCTTGCCGACAGGAAAGAGACCTTGCCGGAGGGATCCTATACGACCTACCTCTTTGAAAAGGGCATCGATAAGATCCTCAAAAAGGTGGGCGAGGAGTCGACCGAAGTTATCATTGCGTCCAAGGGCAATGACAAGAAGGAGACCGTTTACGAGATCGCCGATCTGGCCTATCACGTCATGGTGATGATGGTCGAAATGGGCATCTCTTTGGGCGATGTGCGCAAGGAACTGGCCTCCCGTCATGTCATTGACCACAAGGTCAAGCAGGAAAAGATGACTGCGGACTAAAGCTTAGTCGTCCCATCTGTAATCTTTGTCGTAATCGTAGATGGCGCCGGTGCGGGCGTTGATCTCGAATTCATATTCGTAATCGCCTGCATAAAACTCGACATCGTAGACGCGGACGCCGTCGTCATAATCCAGAGAAGCTTTGATGAAATCAGCCTTGGACGCGCTGACCCCTGCGTACTCCAGGGCTATTTTCTTTGCTTTTGCAGTGCCGATATAGCCGGAGCTTGTGGAGGTGGCGGATGCGCTTCTGGTCTTGACCTTGATATCCTCAAAGTCACCGTAGTATCTGGAGCCTAAGACCTCGGTCACCGGACGCACCTTGAATTTATAATACGTACCGGAGGATAAGCCGGTTGCTGTGTATGTGGTTTTTGTCGTTGTGATCAGGCGTTTCCAGCTGCCGGTATTGGCATTGTACTTGTAGACCTGATACTTGTCCGCTCTTCTGACTGCGCTCCAGCTCAGCGTGACGCTGCTTTTGGTCTTTGCTTTCACGCGCAGATTATCCACGTCCTTTGGTGCTGTGGCTGTACTGAACTCTGTCGAGAAAGCACCGTCCTGCCCGTTTGCGTAGGCATTGACCTTGAATTTGTAGACGCTTGCGGAGCGCAGATCGTCAATTTCGGCGTGCGTGCCGGAAGTCCTTTCTACCTGCAGCCAGCCGTTTGTGTCGGTATCATAGAGGTAAACATGGTAGCCCTGGGCCCCGGCGACCGGATTCCATGCGAGTGTCAGCTCATCGTCATCTCTCTGTACGGTCTCCAGTCCTGTCGGCGCGGTCAGCGCAGCAGTTACTGCAGCGGACGCCGGTACAGCAGCGGAAGCCATGAGCGAGGCGCTCAGCAGCATTGTCAGCGCGGCAGTCTTCAGACCCATAAGGCGGTTTCTAATCTCTAATCTTTTCATACTATAATTCCTCCCTTTTGAGATTTTATTTTGTTTCCTTGTTGGATTACCTGTATCATACCGGATAAAAATTAAAATAAAATGAAAACCAAAAAGAATTTTTGCATTTTTGCGACAGGAGAATAAAATCGACATTTGCGGTTTCCGCGCAGCAGGCTTTGCATGGATAGGACAAAAGTGCGCATAACGAAATCAGAGATTTCTATGCGCACAGGCCGCTGCCCCATGAGTGCCGCTGCGCAAGGTGCTTTTGTCGATATTTTTTACATAATAAAAAAGCCTGCATCCGATTCCAAGGCGTCCTCCGGAGGAACACGCAGTATCCCAAGGCGAGTCGTCAAGAATTACGATACAGGCTTTTGATTCTATTGCTTATACAGGAAATATCGCGCGGACATTCCCAAAATCAAGACAAAAGCTCCTTTTGGAGCGCTTGCCATGCGCGGCAGGCACGCACGTGCAGAAATCCAGATTTCGCTGCGCGCTTTTGCCTTTTCAAGTCATGCAAAGGACACAAACGGGGTTAGTCCTTGACCAGTTCCTTAACAGAAGCCGCGAGCCCTGCGATGCCCTGGATTTCGGATGGGATGATGATCTTGGTCGCCTGCCCGTCCGCAGCCTTCTGGAAGGCTTCAAGACTCTTGAGCTTGATGACGGCATCGTCAAGCTGCGCGTCCTTGATGAGCTTGAGACCGTCGGCGGTCGCCTGATTGATCATCAGGATCGCCTGGGACTGACCTTCCGCTTCCTTGATCGCGGTCTGCTTCTTCGCTTCGGCTTCTAAAATTGCAGCCTCTTTTTGACCTTCCGCGATGAGAATCGCGGATTTCTTTTCACCTTCGGCGATGAGGATGGCTTCACGTCTTTCACGTTCTGCTCTCATCTGCTTTTCCATGGCGGTCTGAATGTCGCGCGGCGGCGTGATATTCTTGACTTCGACACGATTGATCTTGATACCCCACGGGTCTGTCGCTTCGTCGAGCACGAGTCTGATCTTGGAGTTGATGTGCTCACGGCTGGTCAGAGACTCGTCGAGCTCTAACTCACCAATGATATTTCTGAGCGTGGTCGCGGTCAGGTTTTCGATGGCATCCATCGGACTTTCGACACCGTAGGTATAGAGCTTCGGGTCGGTGATCTGGAAATAGATGACCGTATCGATCTCCATCGTCACGTTATCCTTGGTGATAACCGGCTGCGGCGGGAAGTCAATGACCTTCTCCTTCAGTGAAACCTTTCTTGAAATTTTGTCAATCAGAGGCACCTTGAAGTGCAGACCTACCTGCCAGGTTCCGTGATAAGCCCCCAGACGTTCTACCACATAGGCTCTTGCCTGCGGCACAATACGAATGTTCGTGACCAAAAGGCCGATGGCAATCGCGATCAGCACAAGGACAACAACCAACTTAATAATTCCCATAATCTGTTTCCTTTCTTTTTTGTTCGTGTGACAGCGGGACTCATGCCTGCAGAGCTTTTGTTCCCGATGTCCTTCTATGTACGTGATAACGGTTTTTGATGAGTACCCGGCTGCGGCTAGTCCTGCCGCGTTGGGGTGACAACCAGCTTGACGCCTTCGATGGCATGAACTTTGACTTCTCTGCCTTGCTCAATATCTGTTTCCGGTGTCTTGCCAACCGCGGACCAAACCTGTCCGTTGACCTTGACCTGACCGACGGCAAAAGGACGAATCGGCTGTACGACAATGCCCTTCGTGCCGATCAGCGCGTCGACATTGGTTTTTTCGGAGCCGGTCTTGAGCTTTTCCACGAAAATTTTGCGTGTAAAGACCAAAAGGCAGATGGATACAACGAAGAAAATAATCACCTGCAGCGCGACCGGCGCGTCGAAAAGCGCGGTTAGAAGCGCGATGAGCGCGCCGCCGGCGAACCAGATTGTCGTCAGGCCTGCTGTGGCCGCTTCGATGAGCAAGAAGATCAGTGCCAGCGCAAGCTAGAATACAATCATACTGACTGATATTCCAAATATAATCATAGAATCCCCCTTTTCGTAGCATGCAAAAAGTAGTATAATTTATTCAATTATAACATTTAAGCGGCGGCAACGCCACAAATATCAGAAGAATAAAGAATATTTAAGAAATAAGAAAGAGGGATTGCAATGAAGTTCACCATGTATCATACTTGTATCACCGTGCTGGATTTGGAAAAATCCATGAAATTCTACGAAGAAGCCCTGGGATTAAAAGAGGTCAGACGAATTGAGGCGGCGGACGGTTCCTCTAAAATCGTTTTTTTGGAAACGGAGGGCAGCCTCTGCCAGCTGGAACTGACCTGGTACGCGGATCGTGAGGAACCATATAATTTGGGGGACAACGAGATCCATATCGGCTTCCGTACCGATGATTACGAGGCGTCGTTGGCAAAGCACAGACAGATGGGCTGCGTTTGCTTCGAGAATCCGAAGTTCGGTGTGTACTTTATCGAGGACCCGGACGGCTACTGGATGGAGATCGTACCGACGCGCTAAAGCGAAGACGACAAAGCGCAGAAGCAAATAGACCGTTGCGAACCATGTATGCCTTCGTTGACAGAAGGTCACATGACCAGAACCAATGACCGGCGGGATACGGCGCAGGCAGAGACGCGCACAGAAGCAGAAGAAAAATGAAAACCAAAGAAAGTGGGGAGAAAAGAGAAGATGAGAAAAACCAAAAAAAGAACGAAAATCACGAGTTTTAGGGAAATCATCACGTTTGCGCTGCTTGCGGCGCTGCTCACCTTGAGCGGATGCGGCGAAAAGACAGTCGTCAACCCGGATGGAACGGAAACCACACAGACAGAAAAAGGGATCAAGGTGACGGAAACCGCGGCAAAGGCTGCGCAGACGGAAGCATACAGCTGCGCGGATTTTAACATAATGATCCCAAAAGGGTGGACGGTTGAGAGCGGTGGCGCGAACATGCTGCACAGCATTCGGGTGTATGACCCGGAAGAACCACTGAATCAGATGTTTGTGCTTTTGAAGGCTGATTGCCTGCTGCATTCACAGGAGGGAAAAAAGGCATGGGAGCGCAGCTATCAGATGGGAAACGAACAGGCGAAGCTGTTTGCGGCAGCACCGGTGCTGAAGAAGGCTTCTACGGAGGGATTTTTTCGGATATTTTCCAAATACACAAAATTCGCGTCGAAAATGGAATCCAGCTATGCAGGCTACACATTCCCCGCATTCGATGATTTTACGGTCACGGAGCGCTTTGATTCGACGAGCAGTCTGAGAAGCCAGGCTCTCGGTGACAAGCTGCTGCGCGCGGATTTTACTGCGGACGGGAAAGCCGGAGAAGGCATGTTCGCAGCCTCAGTTGTCGATTTTGGAAGCTTCGCGATCTCGGATGGCACAGTCGTAAACTACCAGCTCAAAACAGCAGACGGCGGATATTATTCCGCGTATAATATCATGGCAGTTACAGCTGCGAAGGATACTTTCATTGAATGGGAGTCGCTGCTGACCCAATGCATGAAAACGCTGGAGTATTCGGACAGCTTTGTCAGCGCGACGAACCAAAGCAGCAATGAGCAGGTGGCTTTGGCGCGGCAGATCAGCGAAAACTTCAACGCGGCGATGGACGGTATCATGGATTCCTGGGAAAGCCGCAGCAGGAGTCAGGATATCATGAGCCAGAAGCAAAGCGACGCAACGTTGGGATATGAAAGGGTCTATGACACCGAAACCGGCGAAGTTTATCGCGCGACGAACGGTTTTACCGATGTGTATGACGGCAAGCGCTATGAGACGTTGACCGACGAGCAGATGTATGCGGAGCCGATCAGCGGCTATATTGAACGCGTCGATTAAATTTGCTGACAGAGAAACACAAAAAATCCCGAAAGTTCCAAAAGAAAGCAGAACCTTCGGGTTTTTTTAATTTTCTTTGTCGCAGCCGCACTGCCGCTCGACATCCACATAAGCGCGATCAAACTCGATCACTGTGCGGAAGCTCGGATTATAAGCGGAAACCGCGGCAGAGAGCGTTTTCATGATTTCCTCGCTGCTCAGCTTGCAGTCCGGAGACACCGCAACATCGAAGACGACGTTCGTGTGCGTCGGCCCTGAAACCAGACGTAAATCATGAAAGTTGATGACACCGTCCAGCCCCGCGATCGCCTTGCCGAGAATCTGTTTGAGCGGCTCTCGGTTCGGATCACTGAGATTGATCGGATCCATATGAACCGTGCAGCTGATATGCAGCTTCTTGGAGATTTCATGCTCGATATTGTCCACCATATCATGGCTGGTCATAATATCGACGGCGGCATCGACCTCGACATGCATGGAAGCAAAAATCTTGCCGGGACCGTAATTATGTACAACCAGATCATGGATGCCGAGCACGCCGTCATGCCGCATGGCGGTTTCCTCAATTTCCCTGACCAAGGCAGGATCCGGTGCCTCTCCGAGCAGCGGGCTGACGGTTTCGCGCACCAGACCGATGCCGGACCAGACAATGAACAAGGCGACCAAAACGCCCATATAGCCATCGACCTGCAGATCAAAGAAATGCCCGATCAAAAGGCTGAGCAACACCGCGGAGGTCGCGATCACATCGTTGCGGCTGTCCGCGCCGGTCGCAATCAGGGTCATGGAGTTGATTTTTTTGCCGGCCTGCACATTGAAGCACGCCTGCCAGATCTTGATGCCGATGGCAAGCAGCAGGACGATCACGACGGTCAGGCTGAATTCCGTCGGTGTCGGGGCAAGAATCTTCTCGATCGAGCTCTTGCCCAGCTCCAGCCCCACGACGATGATAATAACCGAAACCAAAAGCCCCGCCAGATACTCGATGCGGGCGTGCCCGTAAGGATGCTCCTTGTCCTCCGGCATGGCAGCCAGTTTGAAGCCGATCAGCGTGATCAGCGAAGAGGATGCGTCCGCCAGATTGTTGACCGCGTCGGCAACGATGGCGATACTGCCGGAGAGCAGACCGACCAAAATTTTCATTACGCAAAGCAGGGTGTTGGAGAGAATGCCCACAACACCCGCAACCTTGCCGTATTGGTCCCGCACTGCGGGATTTTTGACGTCTTTATAATCAGAAATCAGCGTTCGAAAAATCCAATCATGCATGCTGCATCGCCTCTTCCACTGCCTTGGCAAGCTGATCCGGACATGAGGTCTGACGGAATCCGCAGTGGATGCCGGACAGTTTGTCCCTTACCGCCTCGCAAGGCATGTCCTTGACTAAGGCGCAAAGCCCCTTGTGATTGCCGTCACAGCCGCCCTCAAAAGCGACCTCTTTGACAACGCCGTCTTCTACATCTAAATAAATCTTGCGGGCGCAGACGCCCTTTGGCTGATATTCGTATTTCATACGGTAAAAACTCCTTTCAAAGTTAGGCTTGTTTATGGTAAAATAGACCTGTGTTTTGTATGCACGGAACGGTCGCCCGTCCGCGCATTATGTCTATTTTAACACATTCAGAGAAAAAATTCAGCGAAATCAGTAAAAAAAGAGAAAAAATATGGATGAAAACAAAATTTTTTTGAAAACGGTCGAAGAGAAATACGAGCGTTTTTTAGATTATTATACCATGATGAGCAGCGATTTTTTGAGCCTGGAGCAGCAGAGCGCGCTAGCCGGATTTTTGCGCGCGCATTCCAAAGAAAACGTATACCTGTTCGGCGGCTATCCGGAAGCGGAGCGCAGACAGGTGCTGTTCCTGCCGGACTATACGGGGCTTGCACCGCAGGCACAGGACGCAGACCTTCTGGAATATTTCAGAGAAAATCCGGAGGACTGTCCGATCGCGCTGCTTGACGTTCGTGTTGCTTCGGCGGCGCGCGAAAAGCTGACGCATCGGGATTACCTGGGCGCGTTGATGGGAGAGGGAATCCGCCGGGAAAAAGTCGGCGACATTATCGTGACGGAACGCGGCGCACAGATCCTCGCGATGAAGGAGATGTGCGCTTATCTTGCGCAGAACTTTCGACATGTCGGCAGGTTTGAAGCAGATGTTAAAATTCTGTCAATTTTTGCGCTTTCCTATCGCGAATCACAGACAAATTGCTTGCATTTCACGGTATCTTCACCTAGAATTGATAATATAATAGCAGCAGCGTACGGCCTCTCCAGAAGGCTCGCGACAGAAGCGATCCTCGCGGGGAGGGTCTTCGTAAACGGTGTGGAAACAACAAAGCCTGACATGTCGCTGAAGGGCGGGGAAAAGATCGTCCTGCGCGGCAAGGGCAAAGCAATCTACCACGGGATAAACGGCACCTCCAAAAAAGGGAAGCTGTATATCAGCGTGGATAAATACATGTAAGAGAAGAACAGGAGGCGGTTATATGGATCAGAAGGAATTGCCAAGAATCGCGGGGAAGCTGAGATCAAAATATTTGGAGATGCCGGAGGAGATTTACAGAGCCAAGGGCATCGTGATCATGGGAAAACGTATCAAATCCGTCATTTTCACGACGGATATCGCGATCATTCGCAGCTGCAACGCGGACGCGGTGCTGGCTGTTTATCCGTTTACACCGCAGCAGGTGATTTCGCAGTCGATCATCAACGTGGCACCGATGCCGGTCTTTGTCGGTGTCGGCGGCGGCATTACCAACGGCGTGCGTTCGGCGATCATCGCCAAGGACGCTGAGGGAGACGGCGCATGGGGCGTGGTAGTCAACGCGCCGGTGACCAATGACAATATTAAACTGATCAGCACGACGGTCGATGTGCCGATCATCGCGACGGTCATCCACGAGAGCGCGGATATTCAGGCAAGACTGGACGCAGGCGTTTCGATTCTGAATGTATCGGCAGCGTCCCGCACACCACTTGTGGTGAAAAAAATCAGAGAAAAATTCCCGAAGGTACCGATTATTGCGACCGGAGGACCAACGCCGCAAAGCATTTTGGCGACCATCGAGGCGGGCGCAAACTGCATCAGCTACACGCCGCCTTCGACCGCAGAGATTTTCGCGGATATTATGAAAAGCTATCGCGAACAGGAGGATGTCAACGAATCCGCGGAGGATCATGTGACAATCCTCGACGCGATCGAACGGATGTAACCATGTAAAAGCCTTTGGCAGACCTTGTGCCGAAAGCGAAAAAAACAAAACCCGCCGGGAAGCCGGGCATGCACTGCCGCGGCCTTACTCCAGCGGGTTTCTTTTTTCGCGCAGAATTGTGTTATACGATCTTCGTCGTCCAGTCCTCGACATTCCAGATTTCGGTGACGAAGTCCTCGTAGAAGAGCGGATCGTGCGATACCAAAAGGATGGTGCCTGGAAATTCCGTCAGCGCGCGCTTCAGCTCGTCCTTGGCGTCTACGTCCAGATGGTTGGTCGGCTCGTCGAGAATCAGCCAGTTGTGCTCGCGGTTCATCACAATCGCCAGCCGTACCTTGGCGTTTTCGCCGCCGCTGAGTACGCGCATCTGGCTGGTGATATGCTCGTTCGTCAGGCCGCACTTGGCGAGACAAAGCCGCACCTCCCGGTTCTCCATAGACGGAAACTGCGCCCAGAAGGTATCCAGCGCCGTTTCCTGCGAATCGCGCGCCGCCTCCTGCTCGAAATAGCCCGGGAAAAGATAATCGCCCAGCTGTACTTCTCCGCCAAGCGGCGGCAGCTTGCCGAGGATTGTCTTTAGGAGGGTGGACTTGCCGAGACCGTTGGTGCCGACGATGGCGACCTTCTGCCCGCGTTCCAGCGTAAAGGAAACCGGACGGGTCAGCGGTTCGTCCTGGCTGTAGCCGATGACAAGCTCCTTCGCTTCCACAACGAAGCGGCTCGGCGTTCTTGCCATCAGGAAGTGGAACTCCGGTTTGATCTTCTCCGTCGGACGCTCTAAGATTTCCATCTTGTCGAGCTGTTTCTGGCGGGAATGCGCCATGCCGCGGGTCGCCACGCGCGCCTTGTTGCGCGCGATAAAATCCTCCAGCTTTTCGATCTCCGCCTGCTGGCGCTCGTAGGCGGCTTTTTCCTGTGATTTTTGGATCTCGTACATGCGGCGGAAGTTTTCGTAGTCTCCGGTGTAGCGTGTCAGGTTGCCGCCGTCCAGATTGTAGATGACGTTGACTACAGAATTAAGGAATTCCATGTCGTGCGATACGAGAATGAAAGCGTTTTCGTAGTCCTGCAGATAGCGTGTCAGCCAGACGATATGCTCGTGGTCCAGATAGTTGGTCGGCTCATCGAGAATCAGAATCGATGGATTTTCGAGCAGCAACTTGACCAGAAGCACCTTGGTTCTCTGCCCGCCGGACAAATCGGAAACATCGCGATCCAGTCCGATGTCGCGCAGACCCAGACCGCCCGCAACTTCCTCGATCTTCGCGTCCAGCTGATAGAAGCCGCTGTATTCGAGGATCTGCTGAATCTCTCCGGCATCCTCCATCATCTCATCCATCTTGTCCGCGTTTTCCGGCAGCGCCATATCCTCATACAGCTTGAGCATTTCGGCCTCCAGGTCATGCATGTGATTAAACGCGGTGTGCAGGACCTCACGGATCGTCATGCCTTTTTTGAGTACGGTATGCTGGTCTAAATAGCCGACGGTCACGTGGCGGGACCAGGTGATTTTGCCCGCGTCTGGCAGGATCTTGCCGGTGATGATGTTCAGGAAGGTGGATTTGCCTTCGCCGTTGGCGCCGATCAGCCCGATGTGCTCTCCCTTGAGCAGACGAAAGGACGCGTCCTCCAAAATCTGGCGTGCCCCGAATCCATGGGTGACTTTTTCGACAGTTAATAAACTCATATAAAAACTCCTTTGTAACAAATCATGCTTGTTTGCGTTTCCGCCTACATAACTATATCCTATTTGACGGACAATAACAAGACAAAAGAGTTGTTTCTTTCGCGAAAAACAAGTATACTTGTGGAGAAGAGAATGAGCGCATTGTTTGCGGACAGCAGGAGGCGGCATAAATATTTAAAAATTTACAAACGCGCTTTAGAATGATATACTTTAGAGAATTTGCGACAAAGGGTTTCATGGGTGCGTTATCGATGAATCTGATTATCTTCCTGTTTATCGTCGCAAACTGTTTCCTGTATAAAACACCGAGAGCTTTCATTGAATCCTATAAATCCAACATGAGCATGGCTTGCGAGGTTATCGTACAGTTCCCGTTCTACGGCGGTATCATGGGTATCATGCAGACCTCCGGTCTGGCGGAAGTCATCATCACAGGTATCGTAGGCATCGCGACCGCGAAAACACTTCCGGTATTCTCTTACATTTCCGCGTGTGCCGTAAACCTGTTCATCCCGTCCCAAGGTGGTTAGTGGATCGTACAGGGGCCGCTTCTGATCGACGCGGCAAACCAGCTCGGCGCGAACAAGATCGACGTCATCAACGCTTTCGTATACGGCGATGAATGTACGAACCTGCTGCAGCCATTGTATCTGATTCCGATGCTGGCAGTTGTGAAAATGAAGCTGAAGGATGCTTGGGGTATGTGCGCATTCGTATGCTTGTTCTGGGCTATCGTGGTGACCATCGGTTACCTGGTCGTATCGACACTCGTGCCTTGGAATCCGGGTATCTAAGATGAGCTGGGGCGTAGGCTTGATGTACTACCACTGCCCGCAATGCGGCAAGAAGTTCAAATACGCGCTGGACCTGATGGTCGAGTTCGGTGATGACTTCGGCAAATGTCCCGTATGCGGCTGCATGGGTACATACGAATATGACGGTCCTCGCAGAAAGGATGACAACGACTACTTTGAGGTAGAATAATTGCTTCGGATGAGTCCAGCGCCATCAACGGGCAGAACATTCTCGCCGACCTTGGCTGGTCCAAGAACGCGCTGCCGGAAGATCAGGATATGGCGTGATCGAAAAAAAGGTAAAAAACAAAACCCGCGGGGTATAGCGTTCTGATCATAGGAAGCACCCGCGGGTTTTTACTATGTAGGAATATCGCTTGTGATATTTCCGGAATATCGACAAAAGCACCTTGCGAAGCGGCGCGCATGTGTGAGCGCCATCTGCGCATAGAAATCTCTGATTTCGTGATGCGCACTTTTGTCCTCGCAGATACAACTGCAGCGTTGCTCTGCCTGTTCCTATCTTCCCACCGGCCCGAGTGTCACGACTCGAGTCAAATGTCGAGACCCGACTCGCACGTCGCGGCGTCCATTTTACCCGATTTACGATAAAAGCTCAAAATCTTACAATTCAATACTAAAATACGACATATTTGGAAATAATAGTGGACTTTGTTTCGTTTTTTTGATACATTGGAGCCATTCCACATGCAGGCACCACCGCGCAGCAAAGGATGACGCCGAATCTTTCGTTCTGCTAGCAATGCGGTCGTGGGAACCTGCAGGAACATTGGCTTGTGTGTAAGAGGAAGGAGTCAAAGAGACTATGAAAAAAGCAGAAAAAGAAAAAGCAGAATTGAATTTACAGCCGCAAGAAACAGCGGAACTGGAACGAAACTACAAGGATTCGGTTTTCGTCACGATCTTTCATGAAAAAGAGAAATTGATCGAACTGTACAACGCAATCTTTGACACCAATTATGGCATGGATACCGCCATCGACATTGTGACAATCAAAGACGTTCTGTTCCGCACGCTCAAAAATGACGTTTCCTTTGTACTTGACAAGCGTTTCGTCGTGCTCGTGGAGCATCAGTCAACCATCAACGGCAATCTGCCGCTCCGGGACCTTTTGTACATCGCGACTGTACTGAAACGTATGATCGACACGAAACAGCTGTATCGCGAAAAAACACTGCGGATCCCAAGACCTTCCTTTATCGTCTTGTACAACGGATCGGAAGATATGCCGGAATATCAGGAGCTGCGCCTGACAGATGCCTATCTCGGCGAAAAGGAAGAGGCGGAAGAAGATGCTTTACAACTCATCGTTAAAGTGTATAATATAAATAGTGAGAAGCACGCAGAGATATTAAAAAAATGTGAGACACTCAGGCAGTACAGCCGCTTTGTGGAGATCGTTCGCAGCTACGGGCATATCGACCAGCTGACAGGCGCTGTGATGGTAAAGATCATGGAGCAGTGCCAACAAGAAGGCGTTCTCACAGAATTTATGGAGCATTACGGAACGGAGTTGATTGAGATGTTATTCAAAGAATTGACACGCGAAGAAGATCTCGAAATCTCGAGACTGGACGGCTACGACGCCGGCGTAAAAGACGGCGAGAAATCCGGTTTCAGCAAAGGCGAGAAATCCGGTGAGCGCAAGGCGGCACTCGACATCGCGCTGAATTTCAAAAAAGCAGGCGTTGCACTTGAAACGATTGCTGCGAATACAGGATTATCTCTTGCAGAGATTGAATCATTGTAAGATGCCTTCAGTTGACAAAGGCCTACTGGATGTAAGCCTGAGGCGAGAACGTCGTAGGCGTTGAAATTGCAAGCCGTCCAGGCGTGTGTGCTCTTGTCAACTGAATGTAGCAGCCAATGCATGCAAAAACGCGGAAATCCTGCGAGAAACGATAGCAACCAACCCCGGACTATCGCTTGCTGAAATGAAAAATCTTTAGATGAAAAAAATATATGACAAAAAACGGCATGCACATGTCGTTTTTTTGTCATGGCAGGAGTGCGCCTTACGCGCCCGTTTCTCTGACAGCCACGTAGCTTTCCAAATGCATTTTTTCGTTTTCGCAGTGAAAGCTGAAACCGATGTTGTTTCCGGAGGAGGTTGTAAATCCACAGTCCCGGCGTTTGATGATCGTGAAACCGGAGGCTTTCATCTGCGTGAGGAAAAAGGCGAGAGAAAAGTTTTTTGGTGAGCATTCCGGATACTCGGACAGTAGTTTTTGCATAGAGCGTTTCCCATTCTCAAACCAAAAATAAGTTCCGACGCATTTCGCGTCCGGAGCGAGATAAGGCACTAAATGCGGCATCAAAAAATCGTCTTTGTAGAACTGATGCTCGTTGATCGCGAAGAAGTCCAGATTCAGGTCAACAATGCCCTTGCGCAGCGGATAATCCTTGGAACTGTCGCATAGATAAAGGATGGGAAGCTTGCAGCCGTCCCTTTCAAGCAGATCTTTGAACATGCGCAGGGTTTCAGGGAATTTATCCACGACGATGTATTTTCCGTCCGGACTCATGCCGCGATGATGATTGTGCAGATAAAACCACGCGTTGACATAGGTTTCCATCACGACCTTTCCCGTAAGATCCATATGCAGCAGCGCTTCATCCATAAAGTTATAGGCGCGCTGAAAAAGGGAAATCAACGAATCCGGCAAGTCCTTATAGACTTTGCGTTCGACATCGGGAATATCTTTTTCGCCGTGATATCCATGCGGCGTGATCAAAATGCCGTCCTCGACCCGGGCCGAATAGCCGCAGTCACAGGAGAGGTTGCCCGCGTAAAGAGACTCCATGTCCATGCGGACATCCATGATCTGCAGGGGCTTTTGGCAGTGCGGACAGCAAAGCAGACCGAGCATGGAAAGCGGCAGACCGCTTCGTTTGACCTTGCCGGCGCTCTCCTTTGATAAAGCGTCGATCCGCTCGTCCAACACACTTACGATTTTTTGATAGTCCTGTATTTTACGCGCGATTTCGGAACGCTTCGCCTGATAGATCTCGCGCAGCGCGACGCGATCTTCGGGATTTTCCACGCCGGATATCCGATGCAGAGAAAGAATCCGGTGGATTTCCTTCAGCGAATAGTCCATGGACTTTAGGGAGAGGATCATTTCCAGGTCGGAAAGGGTTTCGGCGTTAAATACATATTGGGTGTTCTGCTTTGGCGGCACCAGCAGGCCGGAATTGATATAGAAGTACAGCTGATCCTTGGAAACAGCGTATTTACGGGATACTTCGCCGATTTTCATTGGTCAAACCTCCTTTGTGCAACCGAGGCAAAAGCGCGTATCGAAAGCAGAGCTTTCCACGCGAGATGCATGCATGCGCGCCTTGTGAAGCTCCTATATTATAGCAAAAACATTGAGTAAACTCAATGTTTTTGTTTTCATCGCGGGGATTTCGCGCTTGACATGGAGTTTTCCCCATGTATTAAACTTAGTGTAATGTAACACTTTAAAGCGATGAAAGGAGCTGGACGAAATGATGCAATATCTAAAAAAAGCGAAAGAACGAACTGCGGAGGATCATCGCAAGCTGCGCCAAACCGTGTCGGAGATCATAGAGAACGTATGCGAGAGCGGAGACCGCGCGCTTCACGAATACAGCCGCCGTTTTGACGCGTCAGACCGCGCATCCTTTCGCGTCAGCCGGGATGAGATTGAGGCAGCCTACGCGAAGATGACGGAGCAGGAACTTGCGGATCTAAAAAAAGCGAAAGCGCACATCGAGGCCTTTGCCAAAGCGCAGAAGGACGCGCTGTCACCGATCGAGGATTTTTGCCCGGAAGCGGGCATTCACCTTGGACATCGGGTGATTCCGGTAAGCTCGTGCTGCTGCTATGTACCGGGAGGCAGTTATCCTTTGTTCTCGACAGCGCTGATGCTGATCACGCCCGCGAAGGTGGCCGGCGTATCCAGAGTCTGCGCAACAGCGCCGGTCGTTCACGGAACCGAAAATATTCACTACAAAACCCTGGTTGCCATGGATCTTGCCGGCGCGGATGAAATCTATACCGTAGGCGGCGCGCAGGCGATCGCGGCGTTCTCCTACGGAACGGAAACCATCCGACCGGTCGATATGATCGTCGGACCGGGCAACCGGTTTGTGGCAGAAGCGAAAAGGCAATGTTACGGACAGATTGGTATTGATTTTGTCGCAGGACCGAGCGAGGTGCTGGTGATCGCGGATGAGGGCGCGAGACCCGATGTGATCGCCGCGGATCTGCTCGCGCAGTGTGAACATGATCCGAACGCCAAAGCCATCCTGCTGACGACCAGCGAAGCCCTGGCAATGCGCACGATCGAGGCAGTGGAGGAAGAATTAAAGACTTTGGAAACAGCAGGGATCGCCGCAAGGTCATGGCAGGATTACGGCGAGGTGATCGTGCTTTCGGATTTGTCTGAAGCTGTGAAACTTTGTAATGAAACGGCGCCGGAGCATCTGGAGGTCAATGTCAAAGATCCGGACGCGATCTTGGATCAGCTGGTGAATTACGGCTCACTGTTTTTGGGCGGCAATACGGCGGAGGTGTTCGGAGACTACGCTTCCGGAACGAACCATACCCTTCCGACCGTCAAGGCTGCGCGCTACACCGGCGGTGTGTGGGCGGGAACTTTTCTCAAGGTCTGCACCTTCCAATGGATGACAGCGGAAGCCTCCCAAAGAATCGCACCTTTGGTAAGCCGCATGGCAAGGGGAGAAGGGCTTATGGGACATGCCAAAGCCGCGGAAAAACGTTACTAAGGTCTTGCGAAGCGTTATGAAATGTTACAAAGTGTTATAAATCGTTATGATAGGATGAATTTTTAAAGGAGGTTTCAAAATGTCAAACCGTCAAGAATCGAAGGCTCTGCGCATGGGCTGCACGATTGGATACGGGATCGGTGCAATCGGGGAAGGCATCGGCTATAATGTATTCTTCTCGTTCTTCAGTTTTTTCCTCACTACCGTAGCAGGAATACCTCCTGCCGTCGCCGGCGTGATCTCCAGCGTGGCGGTGTTATGGGACGCCGTTACGGACCCGATGATCGGAAGCTGGTCAGATACTACCAGAAATCCAAAAGGCAGAAGACGTCCCTTCATTATGACCGGCTCTGTGTTGTTCGGCGTTTCCATCGCGATGGTGTTTTTTAACTTTGACATTCCGGTCGGACTCAAAACCGTTTACTTCATTCTTGCCAACGGATTTTACTGGATCGCGCTGACGTCCTGCGTGATCCCACATATTTCGCTGGGTTCGGAACTGACCGACGACTTCAACGAAAGAACCAAGCTGCGTAGCTGCGCCGTAACTCTGATGGGGATCGGAACCCTGATCGCGACCAGCTCGACGCTTCTGCTGGTAAAATTTTATCAAGGCGTTTTCGGATCGGAGTCCGCAGGATGGGCGGCAACCGGCATTACCTTCGGCGTTATCGTCGCGCTCGTGTATCATCTGTGCTGTTTTGCTGTAAAAAATCTCGAGCCGGCCAATCCGAATCTGGCAGAGCCGGCGCGAAAGAAGCCATGGAAGGAAACGCTGGCGATCTTCCTGCGCAGCGCGAAAAGGGCTTTTCAGAACAAAGCGCTGAGCCTGCTGATTGTTGTGAACTTTTCCTATAATGTCTTTGTCACTTTATCCTCCGGGCTGCTGGTATATGTGCTTTCCTACGTGTTCGTCTACGATGAGGCGCAGACCTCCATGGTGTATCTGGTGCAAGGGATTCTCGTCATCCTTACGGCAATCCTGGCCGGCTGTGTGGCGAATAAAACGGACAAAAAGACCGTTATGACAGGCAGCATGCTCCTGACGATCATCGCTTGTCTGATTATCGGATTTTTGCCGTCCAAAAGCGTGTGGCTGTATACGTACGTGGCCATTTACGCGCTCGGTAATTCCGGATTCTGGACCATGATCTATGCCATGTCCTACGACAGTGCGATTTTGGAGCAAATCGAGACCGGAAAAAAACCGGACGGTCTGTATACCTCGCTGATCGGACTGTTTATGAAATTCGGAAACGCGCTCGGCACGCTGATCATGGGCTTCGGCTTACAGCTGATCGGATTTTCATCGGAGTCCGAAACGCAGACCGAAGCGACAGTGCAAGGCATCAAGCTTTTGTTCGGTATCGCGCCTTCCATCGTGATTCTGGTCGGACTGATCGCTGCCATCGCCTATCCGCTCACCAAAGCGAAATATGTCGAGCTGCAGGGTGTGCTGAAGGCCAAAGAAAACGCCGGCCGCTAAGGCTGCGCGCATTTTGCTGATCACGGAGGTTTTGTAAATGAAAAAAATGATATACGCTACAATTTATACCATGGATCGGGATCACCCCACAGCGGAAGCGATGGGAATTGAAGAGGATCACATCTTCTTTACAGGCACGAGAGAGGAAGCACGCGCCATCGAGGTTGACGAAAGCCTTGCCTATCCGGATCAAGTCATTCTCCCGGGATTTATCGACACCCACGTCCATGTTATTCCGTCCGGACTGTTTATGACAGGCGCGGATCTTTCGCAGGCGGAGGACTTGGCGGAGGTCCTCGAACTCTTGCGGGCTAAGGCGGCCGAGACACCGGAGGGCAAATGGGTGATCGGCGCGTTCTTTCAGGATAAGCACATCAAGGAAAAACGCTTTCCCAATCGATATGAGCTCGACAGCGTTTCCACAAAGCATCCGATTTTTATCTGCCACAATGACCTGCATCCGTTTTCCTTCAACTCCGAGGCACTCGCGCTGCTGGGCTTCGACCCCGCGCTGGACGGCGTCTGCACTGATGAAAACGGTGAATTGACAGGCTGTATCGTTGATCCGGCCTGTGTTGATTCTCTGGAGCGAATCTATGCCTTTTTTTCGGATGAGGATCTGCTCAAGGGCTGCGAGGCGGTGGATCAGATGGCGGCAGCGAGCGGCGTGACCACCATCTTCGGCAAGGATTCGATTCGTGTCCTGAAGCTGCGCGAACAAAACAAGGAGCGGTTCCGCGCGGAATTCAAACCGATGTGGATGACCTACAATACCAAAGACTGGGAAGGCTTGCACGAGATTCTGGAAGATGAAGCGCTGCGCGAAAAAACCTGTATCTGTACGTTCGCGGATGGCGCGTTCGACGGATGGTCGGCATCGGTCATCGAACCTTATGAAGGCAGACCGACGGAGTTCGGCATGCTGCTCAATACGGATGAGGAGCTCTACGAATTCGCGAAGGCGGCCAGAGCGCATGACCTGCAGTTCTCAACACACGCGATCGGGGATCACGCCATCGAGCAGGTCATTCGGGTGTACGAGAGAGTTTTGAAGGAAAACCCAAAGGAAGATCACAGATTCCGCATCGAACACTTTGAGCTGCCGACGAAGCAGTCTGTCAAAAAAGCCGCGGAGCTTGGAATTGCCCTAGGCATGCAGCCTTTGCTGATCGAAATCTGTGAAGGCATGGATCTGTCCGGCTACGCATGTTTCATCGGCGACCGCGCCGGCAAATGCAGCCCGTATCGTTCCATCCTGGACGCGGGGATTTTAGTGGGCGGCGGCACGGACTTTCCGGTGACACCGATGCGGCCGCTGCATGGCGCGCGGATCTGCATGACACAGCCGACCGCATCAGAGCGCATCACGCTGATGGAGTGTCTGGAGATGAACACTTGCAACGCGGCGAAGCTGGGATTTTTGGAGGATCGCAAGGGCATGCTCCGCCCGGGCATGGACGCGGACTTTATCGTGCTCGATCAGAATCCGTTCGCGGTTCCGGTCGAAGCGCTGTCAGACATCAAAGTAGAACAAACCTACGCGCGCGGCAAGCTGGTCTACGCGCGCGCGTAACAGGTAGAGTGCCTCCGTGGATTGCTTGGCACGAATTATGCTTGTATATAGGACAACGAGAAAATCAGATTTTTATGCAAGAGCAAAACTCATGACTACGGAGGAATAAAAATGGGAGACAAAAGAATCATATCCGTTGCAATTACAGGGAATTGGGGCGACAAGAGCACCAATCCGGCAATTCCGATGACACCGGAGGAGATGGCGCGGGACGCCTATGCATGTTGGCAAGCGGGCGCTGCAATTGTGCATATTCATATGCGTGATGAAGCGGGGCATCCGACCATGCGAACGGATCTTTTTGAAAAAACGATTGCATTGATCCGCCCAAAATGCGATGTCATCATCAATATGACATCCTCCGGCGGACATTCCCTTGACGGCATGGCCGCGGACGAAACGCGCATGCAGCCGTTCAAGGCGTTGAAACCGGAGATGGGTTCCTATGACTGCGGTACGATGAACTGGCTGCATCAGACCGTGTTTGAGAACAATCCGAAATTTTTGGAGAGCCTCGGCAAGCTTTATCAGGAGGTCGGCACCAAGCCGGAAATCGAGATCTTTGATGTCGGGATGCTCGATACCGCGAAGTACTATATCAAAAAAGGAATCCTAAAGGAGCCATGCCACTTCCAGTTTATCCTGGGCGCGCCGGGCGGTATGGCAGGCACCATCGAGAACCTAGTATACCTGCATTCACAGCTTCCGGCAAATGCCACCTGGTCGGCGAGCGGACTCAGCAAATCCCATATTCCGGTCATGTTGACCGCGCTTGCGCTGGGTGGGAACATTCGCGTGGGACTTGAGGATAACGTCTATTACTCCCACGGCATTCTGGCGGAATCCAACCGGCAGCTGGTCGAAAGAGCTGTTCGCATCACACAGGCCGCCGGCTTTGAGGTGGCGACACCGGCGGAAGCCAGACAAATCCTGGGGCTGAAGGGCTCGGAACGCAAATAGCCATAAAGCGAAAAAACTTGCAAAACCATGAAACCCATGCTAGGATGTTCTTGTCAACTGAAGGTAAGGAAGAGAAACGAGGGAGAACACCATGAAAGTCGGGATTAAATATTGCGGCGGCTGCAATCCCCGATACGACCGTGCAGCATCCGTCAGGACGCTGTGCGCGCGGCATCCGGATTGGGAATGGGAATACGCGCAGGAGGGCGTCCTGTACGACTTGCTGCTTGTGGTCGGCGGCTGCGCGAGCTGCTGCGCGCGATATGACCAATATCAATACAAAGAGATATGCAAAATATGGGAGCCGGCATCTTAAGCCCGGCTCTTTTTGTGATGCAGGAAATACCGCTGTGCGATATTTTCTGACTCACGGCAAAAGGATCTTGCGACGCGGCACTCATGGGCGAGCGCCATGCGCGCCGGAAATCTGTATTTCGTCATGCGCGCTTTTGTCCCGTTTCCGGCGTGCGCGGCATATGATGGTACAAAAGGCAGCAGCCTTTTTGTAAACTCATGTATGGAGGCTAAAATATGGCAACATTCACAAACCAGGCAACGCTCACCTATAACGGAACGACAACCGCATCCAATATTGTCACCGGAGAAATCCTCGAAGTGCTTTCCGCGCAGAAGAATGCCGTCGTTGACGTATATACCGCAGGCGATGATATCACCTATGTCGTCAGCATTTTGAATACCGGGCAGGCGCCGCTGACAGGCTTGACCCTGACCGACGATCTGGGCGCGTACACCTTCGGCGCGCAGACCTTGACCCCGCTGACCTATACGAACGGCTCGCTCCGCTATTATGTGAACGGTGTCCTGCAGCCGGCGCCGACCGTAACCGCGCAGGCGCCGCTGACGGTGACAGGTCTGAACGTGCCGGCAGGCGGCAACGCCATGCTTGTTTATGAGGCGAATACAAACCAGTACGCGCCGCGCGCAGCAGGTGCAAGGATCAACAATACGGCGTCCATCAGCGGCGCGGGCGTCACAAATCCTGTAACCGCGACAGAAGCGGTAAGCGCGGCAGAGCGCGCGGCACTGACGATCAACAAGGCAATTTCCCCGCGGGTCGTTACCGAAAACGGTGCATTGACCTACACCTTTACGATTCAGAACAGCGGCAATACCGCGGTGACTCCGGCAGACAATGCGACGGTCAGCGACCGCTTCAATCCGATTCTATCCAATTTGGCAGTCAGCCTGAACGGCACGCCGCTGACTGCGGCGACCGATTACACCTACGACCAGGCTACGGGAGAGTTCACCCTCACGCCGGGCAGAATCACCGTACCGGCCGCGACCTATACGCAGGACGCTGCGACCGGCGCGTGGACAACAGAACCGGGCATCAGCACCTTGACGGTAGCCGGAACGCTGTAAAAAATATAACAGCGCGAATCGCGTGAAAGCGAGAAGCATCCAAAACAGCGTGTGCGGACGGCAGGGTTGTGGCAAAGCCCGACACAGCATAAAATTTACAAAAAGAGGAAAAAACAAGCGAAAAAATCAAAAAAACTTAAAAAAAATTTGTATTTTCCCACCCTTTTTGGCAAAAAGGGTGGGGTTTTTTGATTGGAAACAGTGTA
>OLSK01000400.1_pt1 | contig 39848 bp, 28 predicted proteins | sample 1672781 | NCBI WGS metagenome assembly OLSK01 (sample SAMEA3136723, study PRJEB25190) | human gut metagenome | biome: human gut; feature: human-associated habitat; material: faeces | place: Austria | collected 2013 | reverse complement strand
GTAAATGACTGAGGTCGAATTCCGAAAGTAACGCAGCAGTTTGCAATTATGACACGCTGCCTTGCTATATAAGTATAAAACAGTTCTTTCAACTATTATTTTTTGATGCCGTTTCGGATGAGCAGAGCGTCGATGGATGGAGCTTTGCCTCTGAAGCGTTCATACAACACAGCAGGATCTTCCACGCCTCCCTTGGAAAGGATGTTGTCGCGGAATGATTTTGCCACTTCTTTGTTGAATATGCCTTTCTCTTTGAACAGGGAGAATGCGTCGGCATCCAAAACTTCTGCCCATTTGTATCCATAATAACCTGCGGCATATCCTCCGGCAAATAGATGTCCGAAGCTGGTGCTCATGCAAGCTCCCGGAACTTCCGGAACGACTTGTGCAGCCTTCCATGCTTTTTTCTCAAACTCAATCACATTTCCTTCAAAAGGAGCGGTAAGAGTATGCCATGCCATGTCTAAGAGTCCGAAGCTTAACTGTCTGCAGCAAGCATAACCTGCGTTGAAGTTAGACGCGTCGATAAGTTTCTGCACCAAATCTTCCGGAATCTTTTCTCCTGTCTGGTAATGGACGGCTATTTGGTTCAAATACTCTTTCTCTGTCAGCCAGTTCTCCATGATTTGAGATGGCAGCTCTACGAAGTCTTGATATACGCTTGTCCCAGACAAACTTTCGTATGTGCCGGAAGCCATGATGCCATGAAGGGCATGACCAAATTCATGTAATAAAGTTTCCACTTCACTGAATGTCAACAAGGCAGGTTTGCTCTCTGTCGGCCGTGTAAAGTTCATGACAATGATGATGTGCGGGCGGTTGTCTTTTCCCTTTGCATCTTTGCTTTGGGACTTGATTCCGTTCATCCATGCACCGGACTGTTTGCCACTTCTTGGGAAGAAGTCGGTATATAAAACAGCAAGGAATTTCCCGTCCTCGTCATATACTTCGTATGCTTGGACTTCTTCATTGTATACCGGAATCTTTTTATTCTCTTTGAATGTGATGCCATACAATTGTGTAGCCAGTCCAAAGACTCCCTTTTTGACATTCTCTAATTGGAAATAAGGACGGGTCATTTCATCATTTACATTGAAGCGGATATTCTTCAATTTCTCTGAATAGTAGCTCCAATCCCAAGGTTGGACAACAATATTCTGTTGTTCTTTTCCTATGGCAAATCCTTGGACAGCATTGTACTCATTGATGGCAACCGGTTTGTACGCATCCAATAGCTGGTTGAGGAGCTTGTAAACGTTCTCGGAGTTTTTAGCCATCTTATGAGACAATTCAAAGGCGGCATAATTGGGATAGCCCATTAATTTGGCAATGGCTAATCTGTCGTTGACAATTTTACGAATGATTTCCTGGTTGTCATATTCGTCCCCTTTGTTGCCGACGCTCATGAATGCCTTGTACATCTTTTCCCGTAAATCCCTTGAGTCGGCATATTTGACGAAAGCACCATAGCTTGGCGCATCCAAAGTAAACAACCATCCCTCTTTGCCTTTCTCTTTAGCCGCGAATTTGGCAGCATCCAAAGCACTTTCTGGAAGTCCAGCCACCTCTTTTTGATCTGTCAATAACATCTCGAAGCGATTCTGGTCTTTCAGGGAGTTCTGGTCGAACTGCAAAGTCAAGAGGCTAAGCTCTTTTGTCAACTCTTTATATTTCTCTTTATCTGCCGAATTCAGATTAGCTCCTTTCTCTTGGAAGGATCGGAAAGTTTCCTCTAATAATTTAGCATCTTCCGTATTCAAGTTAAGAGAAGCCCTTTGGTCATAAACCGCTTTAACCCGGTTGAAAAGCTTTTCATTCAGATAGATATAATTGGAACTTTCAGTCAAGCTTGGGGAAACCCGTTGCGATATTTCCATCATCTCATCATTTGCGTTGGCGCTTAATACATTGAAGAAAGCACCAGAAACGCGGTTCAACAACTTCCCGCTTCGTTCCAATGCGACAATTGTGTTTTCGAATGTCGCTGGTTTCGGGTTGTTTGTGATATTGTCTATATCCTTTTTCAGTTCATCAATGCCCCTTTGGAAAGCAGGTTCGTAATGCTCCGTCTTTATTTTGTCGAAAGGAGTTGTTTCAAACGGGGTGTTGTATTTCCCGAAGAATGGATTTGATTCAGCTTGTACCATACTATTTATACTTAACAGTAAAACTACATTGTAAATAAACTTTCTCATAAATCGTAAACAATTGATTAGGAAAACAAAGATATGACCTTTTTCTCAAAAGCATACTACCTTTTCTCAAAAAGCATACTACCTTTTTGGAAAGAGGTCGGCATGAAATATTTCAGCTGTCATTAAATCGCCCTTAAAACACTATTTTAACGCTGTTAAAACACCATTCAAACGCTGTTATAATCGTATGAAATCTCTCGATAAATAGCATTTTGTTTTTTTATCCATTATTGATTTTGTTTTCAGCGTGCTTGCACTTTTATGATTTAGCAATGACATACATTTAAGGGGCTGCACCAAAACAACCGTTTTGACACAGCCCCTTAAGGTATAAACTAAATGTATGCTTTACTTGACAATTACTTTTTGTGCAGTTTCTCCTTCAACTGCTACGATGTTGATGCCTCGGGAAGCTTGTACAGTGAAGCGGTCAGAAGTAATCAAGTAGTTGCCAACAATCTTACCTAAGATATCAGTAATCATTACTTTTTTATCTTTAGCATTCATGATGACGATAGTGTTGTGTCCTCCTGAAACCTTGAACGCTGGTTCTGCAATGATTGTTTCAACAGCGGTCGGAGCAGCCGTTTTCTCGATGCTGAAATGCAAGCCTTCCGTGCCTTCGGTAAGGATTTCATTCTGTAACGAGATTAATTTGCCTGTTCTGACATCTTCCAACATATACAAATCTTTATGTTCTTCGTCATAACAAGATTTGAAAGCAAACAAACCAGCCGGCGTATCTTTTGTATTGATGTTAAAGGCATAAACCGGAGATTTTACGCCATCTTTGCCTGTCAAATTAATAGTAGACAAATAGTAGCGTTCGTTATTATTCTCTTCCTCGAACAATTTAGTTGAAATCTTATACACCGGTTCTCCAGCAATGACAGTGTCCGCCTTTTCAATCTTCAAAGCAAAATGGTCGTTGGTATAAGTTGCTTTTGTTATCACTTGACCTTCGCTTTTCAGTACTGCCATTTTGGTGAGTGGATTCATTGCCAAATATTTTCCGTTAGATTCCAAGCGGATGTGTGTACTTTCCACTGTTTTATAATCAGGAGCATCAACGGATTCCACAATGAAATTGGCAGCTTGGTCCCCAATAATCAAGTTTCCATCCACATTGTAAGTGATGCATTTTCCTTCTACAGTATGCAACTGATACCGGTCTTTCTTAGAAGTATTGACAAATACGATAGAAAGAATGTCCGTTTGAGCTTTATGGTTGGACAATACTAACCGGCCTTGGTGGTCGATGTCGTTGACAACCATCTTGTTTGATGTAAGAGCTTTCAGTTTATAGGAAACGGTGTATAATGTATCGCCCAAAGATTTTGCGCCGCCAACCATGACTTCTTTATCTTTGATGGCTTTGAAAGCCAATTTTACTTCGCCGTCCTTTCGTGTTACCAATGCACTATCGACAGTAGTAATTGGAACGATTCCACCGATAGCATCCAATTCAAGTAGAATCGCTTTGTCTTTCGTCTCTTTATCATCCATATAACGAGCACCCAAATACTTATCTTTGATATCTACTCCTTTTTGGTATTCAAATGTAATGGAGTCAGCTTTGCCTGCAACGGTATAAGTGTCATTCATGCCATTGACAGGGAATAATTCAGCTGTCTTTGCATAAGCTGTTCCTGTTTTACGCTCAACGATACTATATTTACCATCTTTCTCTTTGACATACCATTGTCCGTCTGCCAAATAAATAGAAGGCTTGTCTGCCTTGAGGTCAGAAGCAGTGTAAAAATATTTACCATTTCCTTTTCCAGCATTCTTCAAGAAGTAAACGCCAGAACCATTTGATAATTTGGCAGCTTCCCCGCGTCGTGTAGTAATAAACGGAGCCGTTCCTTGGATTTCACCATCTACGATTTGTGAAACCGTTAGACGTTTTGTGTTTTCGTATGAAGCATACACCACTTGATAAATCGCTGTCGCTAAGGATTCATCAGCAGGAGCACCTTTGACAAACAGGGAGATGGAGTCGTTCTTTAGGTCGATAGAGAATTTGAATTTCTGGAAATCCTCATTACCGAAAGAATGAAGTTTTCCTTTTGCATAGGTTGAATCGGCTTTGAAATTGATTCCGAATACATTTTGAGCACCATCTATTTTAGTGCGGGTCGTGTCCAGGCCTAAATATTTGGATATTCCATTTGGAAATGTTTCATCGCCTTTGTACTGCAAAGTTACATAGCCTTTGTCATCACCAGACAAGTCTTTTGCCACAAGCTCTTTAGAGTCGAATGGATTACCTGTGATGTCTTTTCCCATCTCCATATAGAAAGTGGAAAGACCTGCCCCCAATTCCTGGGCAGACATGATATACTCTTTTTCGGGAGCTATTACTTTAAATTCAGTAGCATCTGACATAACATCTGTTACAGTGAGTCCTTCAGGAAGTAAAGACAAAGTCAATGCTTTGTTATTGCCGTAGTAACCAATGATTTTACCGTTATTGAATGTCCAAGAAGAGATGCCGTTAGGATCCAAACTCATGCTTTTCTTGTCAGTCGGAAGTGCCAACAATGCGCCCGTCGCTTTGTTCTTAAATTCATATACCAAAGCACCGGAAACTGTCTTTTCAGTAATTTGCCAAAGAGTAGAGTCGATTGCTTCTTTTTTAGCTGTAGTACCAAGTTTTTTAGAAATCAAGGAGTCGGACTTTGCACCGTCCAATGCAATGCATTCAAGTCCTAATTTTAATTGGTAGTAATTACCAGCCTTCCATTCAGATGCAGGGACTTCATCCGCAGCCGCAAAAGAGGGAACGCTCATTCCCATTAATAATAATGTGGAAAATAGAGTAAACTTATTCTTCATAAATATCCTTTCTTTATATGTTTTCATATTCATTTGTCGTTTCAAAGGTAAGTATTATTTATTATTCCAGCCTTAAAGGATTTCATAAATTAATCAAATGAGTGGTTATAATGTACAAAACAACCAGTTTAGGTGACTTTTGGTTACAATTGAATGAAGAGGCGGGATAGGATACAGACTGAAGTCGGATACTATTGGCTTCTCACCTATATGAGAAGCACTTCTCACTTAAGTGAGAAACACTTCTCACCTATGTGAGAAACAAAAAATGTTGGATACAAACTCAAAAACATGGACAACACATTATTATCTTGTTCATGTTCCTTTTTTTGAGTGATATGCCGCTTTGTTGGATTAATCGGCAAGATTACTTTTTCGCCTGGTGAACAGTCAATTGCGGGAATGGGAATCCAATGCCCTCTTTGTTAAACCGTTCGTAAATCGTTTGATTCATGTTAAAGAACACAGCCCAATAGTCAGCAGACTTCACCCACATGCGTATGGAAATTTTCACGCTGCTTTCGGCCAGTTGACTCAGGTAAATCTGCGGAGCCGCTGGCGTTTGTTGTTGGATGCGGGCATCGTGTGCGATAATATCCTCCAAAACCTGTTTGACACGCTGGAAGTCTGTATTGTATTCAACGTCAATCGTCAAATCGACCCTTCTGTGTTCTTGATTGCTGTAATTGGTCACAACGCCACCGCTTAGAGAACCATTCGGAATATAAATGACCTTGTTGTCTCCTGTAATTAAAACCGTGTGGAAGATTTGTATGGCTTTTACAGTTCCTTGTACTCCTTGTGAATCGATGAAGTCTCCCACTTTATAAGGACGGAACAATAGGATAATCAAACCTCCGGCGAAATTGGAAAGATTACCGCTCAATGCCATACCGACAGCGACACCGGCTGAAGCCAACAATGCTGCGAACGATGTGGTTTGTATGCCTAACGCACCCACTACGGATACAATTAACAGTATCATTAATACGACATTGACAAGACTTCCGACGAAAGTTTTTACTGAAGGGTCGATATCCCGCTTGATCAAAATCCGTGTGACAAGCTTATTGATTAAACTTATTAATAGTCTTCCTATAATGAAAACAAGCAATGCTTTGATTATAGTCAAACCTAATTCTGTGCCTTGGGTGAATAACGAATCAATCAATTTACTTAATTGTGTCCCTTGTTCCAGCTCTAATAATACCATAAATGTTAGTTTAATAAATTAGTAATTTATGTTTGTCGCTTATTATAAAAGAAGTAGCAAAGGTATAAATTATTTTTAATACGAGTGAAGAGGCCGAAATAAATACTTAGCTTTGCAGAAAAATATATGTGTGCGAATGATGAGTAATAAAATTCTTGCTATAGGAATATTTGTTTTGTTGCAGCTGTTCAATACATTACCTGCCCAAACTTATGAAGAATGGATACAGAAAAGTTGTGATTGCATAGATAAGAATGATTGGATGGCAGCAGAAGAGGCGTTGAAAAATGCAATGCGTGAAGAACCGGGCAATCCGGCAAATTTCGCTTTGCTTTGTAATTTAGGGACAGTGCAACGCCGCCAAGGGAAAAAAGAGGAGGCTGTGGTTTCATATACGGCAGCTTTGGCCCGTCACCCGCGCAGTTTGACTATATTAGAGAACCGGGCTTCTCTCTATACTGAATTGGGAGAAAATGATAAAGCCATTAACGATTACAATGCCCTGTTGGTTATTGAACCGGAAGATCAAGAGGCTCTCTATTGCCGTGGGTTGCTTTATTTGGCAAAGAAGCAATATACTTCGGCAGAAGCGGATTTTGACAAGATATTGTCGTTGAATGAAAAGTCGGTTAGGGCCCGTTTGGGTTATGCCATATTGGAAAAGACGAGAGGCAACTACGAGGAGAGCGAGAAGATTTATAACTACTTGATAGGGGAGATGCCCCGTGACTGGATATTATATGAAGGACGGGCTGATTTGTATTTCCTTATGGGGAAAAACTCAAGGGCAATGGCTGATTTGAACAAATTGTTTGTGGAAACAACGCCCACGGCATCACTTTATATATTACGCAGCAAGGTGAAGATAGCCCAATATGAGAAAGCGGCAGCCTTGAAAGACTTGGAGAAAGCAAAAGAAATGGGCTATGATTCGGCTATTGTCGATGAATTGATGCGGATGTGCAAATAGAAGTCTGATTTGTTTCTTTGAGAAGGCGGAAGGGAACAAGCTGTGTTTTTTTAGTTGAGAATAAAACAGTTAAACAAAAATGATAAAGAATTTGATATTTGACTTCGGGAAAGTTCTCGTTGACTATGACTTCGAGGCGTTTTTCAAGGAACATGTTCCCGATGTGGAAAGGCGTCAAGAACTCACACCTCTGTTATACAATGAAGCGTTTCAACGCCAACTTGACAGAGAAGAAAAGTCTTTCGATGAAATCTTGGAAGATGTGGTCAATAAGAACAAAGGTCTTGAACCGGAAATCCGTTTTTTCAAGGTGCATTATCCTGAGATTGTTACCGGGGAAATCCAAGGAATGAAGGATTTGCTTATTCAAATGAAAAAGGAGGGCTATAAACTTTATGGCTTGACAAACTGGTGCAGCAAGGTCTATTCCACAATGGAGCGTTTTGACATCTTCCGGCTTTTGGATGGGCAAATCATTTCATCAGAGGAACATGCTATCAAGCCTGAACCTGCCATTTATCAATGCTTGTTTGAAAGGTTCAATCTTAAACCGGAGGAATGTGTGTTTACGGATGATAGGGCTGAGAATATCGAAGGAGGAAGAGCTTTGGGAATGGAAGGGATCGTGTTTCATGACGCAAAGCAATATGAACAGGAATTGAGACGGGTTCTCGAAGAAAAGAAGAATGTCAATTATCAATAAAATGACAATACAGGAAGCAATAGAAGCACGGCACAGTGTGCGCAGATACATTCATAAAGCTCTGACGGAGGATATCATTGCCAAATTGCAAGCAAAGATTGATGAGTGTAACAGGTCGGGCGGGTTGAATATCCAACTCGTAGTCAATGAAACGCAGGCTTTCTCCGGAGTAATGGCTTACGGTAAGTTTTCCGGTGTTGAAAACTACTTGGTGATGGTCGGGAAGAAGGACGCTACACTGGATGAACGAATTGGATATTACGGAGAAGAATTGGTCCTTTTGGCACAACAGTTGGGACTCAATACCTGTTGGGCTGGTTTGTCCTACCGGAAAGTCAAAGATGCCTATGTCGTTCGTGAGGATGAGAAGCTCGCCTGTATGATAGCCCTTGGCTATGGCGAGAGTCAAGGTGTAAATCATAAAAGCAGGACAATCGAAGAGGTAAGCAAAGGATACGATACCGCTCCGGAATGGTTTAAAGAGGGAGTGACGGCAGCTCTTCTTGCTCCTACAGCCATCAACCAGCAGAAGTTCTATTTTGAATACCAATCGGCAGAAGGCGGTAAAGTCCATAAAGTGAAAGCATCAAGACGTTTCTCTATAGTTGGTTATACTCAGATGGATCTTGGAATAGCAAAACTCCATTTTGAGATAGGAGCAGGGAAAGACAATTTCGAGTGGGTTTGATATTGGAGCGCCACTTTTTCTTTTTACATTTTTATAAGTCATGATTTATAGCTAACTTTGCATAGCCGAAAGTGGAAGCCTATTTTGGTAAAGAATGGGAATTGCGAAACGGCAGATGCATTTAAGGATAATAAATAGATAAAGACAAAGTTAGACAGGAAGAATGAAGAATATCCGCAATTTTTGTATTATTGCCCATATTGACCATGGAAAAAGTACCTTGGCAGACCGGTTGCTTGAATATACTAAGACAGTAGAAGGTCGTGATTTGCAAGATCAGGTATTGGACAATATGGACTTGGAACGTGAACGTGGTATCACTATCAAGAGCCATGCTATCCAAATGAATTATACTTATAAGGGAGAGGAGTATATCTTGAATTTGATTGATACTCCGGGGCATGTTGACTTTTCATATGAAGTGTCTCGTTCCATTGCAGCTTGCGAAGGTGCTCTGCTGATTGTCGATGCTTCTCAAGGTGTGCAAGCTCAGACAATTTCCAATTTGTATATGGCTATTGAAAATGATTTGGAAATCATACCAGTACTAAACAAGATTGATTTGCCAAGTGCTATGCCGGAACAGGTGGAAGATGAAATCATTGAGCTGTTGGGATGCGACCGTAGTGAAATCCTGCGGGCGAGTGGTAAGACTGGCGAAGGCATCGAAGAAGTCTTAAATGCCATTGTCGAGAAGGTGCCGGCTCCTAAAGGGGATCCGGATGCGCCGTTGCAATGTTTGATATTTGATTCTATCTTTAACTCTTTCCGTGGTATCATTGCCTATTTCAAAGTTGAAAATGGTGTAATCCGCAAAGGCGACCGTGTGAAGTTTATCGCAACAGGAAAAGAATATGAAGCGGACGAGGTGGGTGTTTTGAAGTTAGATATGTCGCCTCGTGATGAAGTGAGGACGGGTGATGTGGGATATATCATTTCCGGTATCAAAACCTCTCGTGAAGTCCGGGTCGGCGATACGATAACCCATGTGGTTAATCCAGCGAAGGAAGCCATTGCCGGTTTTGAAGAAGTAAAGCCGATGGTCTTTGCAGGTGTTTATCCAATCGAAACAGAAGATTTTGAGAATTTGCGTGCTTCATTGGAGAAGTTGCAACTGAATGATGCTTCTTTGACATTCCAACCGGAAAGTTCGGCAGCTTTGGGTTTCGGATTCCGTTGCGGTTTCTTAGGCTTGTTGCACATGGAGATTGTGCAAGAACGTTTGGATCGTGAGTTTAATATGAACGTGATTACGACAGTGCCTAACGTTTCTTACAATGTGTATGACAAGAAAGGAAATTGTAAAGAGGTGCATAACCCGAGCGGATTGCCAGATCCAACATTGATAGATCATATTGAAGAGCCATATATAAGGGCATCAGTCATTACAAATACGGCATACATTGGCCCGATTATGACACTTTGCTTGGGGAAAAGAGGTGTTTTGGTGAGACAAAATTATATCTCTGGCGACCGTGTCGAAATCTTCTATGACCTTCCGTTAGGAGAAATTGTAATTGACTTCTATGACAAGTTGAAAAGTATATCAAAAGGATATGCCTCTTTCGATTACCATTTGAATGATTATCGTCCAAGTAAATTGGTCAAATTGGATATCTTATTGAATGGCGAGCCAGTCGATGCGTTATCCACATTGACACATATTGATAATAGTGTCACATTTGGTCGTCGTATGTGTGAGAAGTTGAAGGAATTGATACCAAGGCAACAGTTTGAGATTGCTATCCAGGCAGCTATCGGTGCGAAAATCATAGCGAGGGAAACCATAAAGGCTGTTCGTAAAGATGTGACGGCAAAGTGTTATGGCGGTGACGTCTCCCGTAAACGTAAGTTGTTGGAGAAACAGAAAGAGGGAAAGAAGCGCATGAAGCAAATCGGAACCGTAGAGGTGCCGCAGAAAGCCTTTTTGGCTGTTTTGAAATTGGATTGATATCCTTTAAAGTCAGCATCTGGCATTTTACTAATTCTGACATACTTAAAGGGGCTGCATCAAAACATCTATTTTGACGCAGCCCCTTTTCTTGTGCCTATAAAATTGTTAGTCGCGAATAATACCTAACTTGGTCGCATTGACAAAATCAATGATGTGCTGAATTTCAGGACTCATAGGAACCTGATCCTTTATCATAAGAATTGCATCAAAGATACTGCAATGGCCTTGGTAAATGATTCGGTAAGCATGGCTAATATGTTTGATGACCTTTTCCGCAAAGCCTTCATGGGTTAATACGACAGCATTCACACCATAATAAGATATCGGCTCTTTTGCTGCCACTATATAAGGCGGTATATCATTACGGAAACGACAGCCTGTCTGTATCAATGACCAAGCTCCCACGCGAGAACCTTGGCTTGCCAAAACATTGCCACCGAATATCACACAATCTTCCAATATGCAATTCCCGGAAATCTTACTTCCGTATCCCATCACGCAGGAATTACCGATTTGAGTATCATGAGAAATATGAACTCCTTCGTGGATAAAGTTCCCATTCCCAATTATTGTTCTACCATCAGGAAAGGTAGAGCGATTAATCACCGCATTCTCGCGAATCACATTGTTGTCTCCGATTTGTAGGATTGTTTCGTCCCCTTTATACTTGAAATCTTGAGGTTCTGCACCTAAAACCGCATTTTGGAATACACGGTTGTTCTTCCCCATACGTGTTCCGCTTAAGACACTCGCATAAGGCTTGATTTCACAGTTGTCACCGATAACCACATTCTTATCAATATAGGCAAACGGATGAATCGTAACGTTGTCCCCCAATTGTGCTGTAGGATCAACAAATGCCAATGGGCTAATATTTGCGTTGCTCATAAGAATTAGATTTTAATTTCTGCCTCCGCCAACAGCACTATACAGGGAAATGACTGCCTGCATTCGTTGTACGTTGTCTGAGACTTCTGTTAATTGTGCACTCAACAGATTTTGCTGAGCAGTTAAAATCTCTAAGTAAGTAGCCTGGGCATTTTGGAATAAAGCTTTCGTGTAAGTGACAGCTTTTGTCAAGTCCTCGACTCTTGCTTTGTCATGAACCAATTTGTTGTTAGATGCCTCATACAAGTGAAGAGCATTGCTGACTTCTTTTCCTGCGGATAAGATTGTCTGCTGGTAGTTCATTTTGGCAATTTCCTCTTCAGCTTTTGTTACTTTCAAGTTGGCAACCAATTTACCATTGTTGAAAATAGGCTGTGCCAATGAAGCTAAAGCTTGGAATATGAATTGACCTGAATTCGCTACTGAAATGCCAGAACCGTTTGTCCATCCTGCTGTAGCAGTAATGCTAAGACCTGGATAGAATGCCGCACGAGCTTGGTTCGTTGAATAATAAGCCTTTGCCAATGTCATTTCAGCAATCTTCACATCCGGACGGTTTTCCAATAGTTGCAATGGAACACCTGTCATCAGTTCCTCCGGCATTACTTGCTGGTCCAATGTGCTGCGGTCTATTTTCTGAGGAGCCTTTGCCAACAAGACTGAAAGGGAATTCTCTGTTTCACGTACGCTGCGCTTCAAATCGATTAAAGAAGCCTGTACAGCTTCGTAGGCTGCACGAATCTGCGTTACGGCAGCTTCCGTAGTCATACCTGCTATTTTCATAGCTTCCATAACTCGTACATTCTCTTTATAAATACCTACTGTCTCGGCTGTGATTTCCACTTGACGGTCCAACATCAGCAAGGTATAATAGGTGTTCGCAATGCCACAAATGAGTTGAGAACGTACAGCCTGCTGGGAATATTGGCTTTGAAGATATGCCGTCTTTTGTCCGCGGCTTGAGTTCAACAATTTGCCAAACAAGTCCACTTGCCAAGTTGCCACTGCCGGTGTAGAATAAGCCTTGGCATAATCCCCACTGCCAATAGTAGTAATGGTCCCTTGAGGAGCGAAGTTGATGGATGGAAGATAAGCAAGGCGGGCAGATGTAAGCATTACTTTCGCTTCTTCTACACGCAACACGGCTGCTTGCATATTCACATTGTTTTCCAATCCTTCTTCAATCAAAGCCTGTAGTTTCGGATCTGTGAAAATCTCTTTCCAAGAGACATTAGCAATATTGGCGGTATCAGTTACAGCCAAAGTGTCTGTCTCCGAGATAGGATCTCGATAAATCCCGGATGCGTCAATCGAGTCGGGACGGTCGTATGCTTTGTAGATATGGCAACTGCTTAATAAAGCAGTTGCACACATCATCATGATTATATTTCTTTTCTGAATCATAATGTTTCTCTTATTTCTTTGCGTATTGTTCAATTTCCGAATTCATATCGCTATTGTCCAAATCCTCCCATTCAATAGGTTTTAACTTTTCCTGTAAGTATTGGAATACAACGAACAATACCGGAACAATAAAGATCTGGAAGATCATACCGATTAACATACCACCGATTGCGGAAGCTCCCAATGTACGGTTACCGTGGGCGCCAGCTCCGGTTGCAATCAACAGAGGAATCAAACCGACAATCATGGCCAATGAGGTCATCAAGATAGGACGTAGACGGGCTGCAGCTCCCAAAACAGCTGCCCAGCTTATACTCATACCCATCTTACGACGGTCCAAGGCAAACTCAACAATCAAGATGGCGTTCTTTGCCAACAGACCCATCAACATGATCAATGCAATCTGCATATAGATATCGTTTGACATCGTACCGATAATCATCTTCAATGCAGAGATGCTGCCCAAAGCTGCAAAACCGTTGACGAAAATGAAGCTACCCATCAAACCGAATGGAATGGATAACAATACTGCTAACGGAAGGATGTAACTTTCGTACTGGGCACTCAGCAACAAGAACACGAACACGAAACAGAGAACGAAAATCAAACCTGTCGTGCTACCGCTGGTTTCAGCCTCTTCACGCGCCATACCTCCTAATTCATATCCGAATCCGGTTGGAAGGTTAGTCTTGGATACTTCTGAAATAGCTGCAAGTGCTTGACCAGAAGTATAACCTGCTGCCGGTGAAACCATCACTTTGATAGAAGTATAAAGGTTGAAACGGTTGATGATATCCGGACCATATACCTTCTTTAATGAGACGAACTGCGTGATAGGAGCCATTTCATTGCCATTTCTAACCATGATTCGGTTCAAAGTCTCTTCGTTCTTTCTGTCGTCCGGTGAACCTTGTACCATGACACGATACATCTTACCGAAACGGTTGAAGTTAGAAGCGTACAAACCACCATAATATCCCTGCATGGTAGACAAAATAGCACTTGGGCTGATGCCTGCTTTCTTACATGCCGCTACGTCAATGTCCAACATGTATTGCGGGAAATTAGCATTAAAGGTTGTCTGGGCTGTCTTGATTTCCGGACGGGTTTTCAATGCGTCTATATAACTATTGACAACTTCAGAGAAATGATCCAACGAACCTCCGGTTTTATCCTGCATGTTCAACTCGATATCGCTTGATGCGGAGTAACCAGGAATCATAGGAGGAGCAAAGAACAACACCTGTGCATCTTTGATTACCTTTTGCGCGCGCATGAACAGTGTAGCATAGATGATATCCGCATTTTGCATCATAGAGCGTTCTTCCCAATCTTTCAATTTCACAATGACAGAACCGTATCCAGGACCTTCACCACCGATGAAGCTATATCCGGAGATGATTGTACGAGATTCAACAGATGGGTCAGAGGCAACCAAACTGTCAACCTGGTTCAAGATTTCCATTGCTCTTTCTTGTGAAGTACCAGCTGGCAAAGTAATAGCACCCATAATTGTACCTGTATCTTCTGTCGGGACCATACCTGTCGGTGTAGTCTGCATCAAAACTGCCAAAATAACTATGGAAGCAGCAACAATGCTGAAAGAAAGAACTTTCTTCTGAATAAAGAATACGACACGTTTCTTATATCCTTGCAACATCTTTTCGTATGCCACGTTGAATGAAGTATGGAAACGAGAAATGAAAGTGGATTTCTTCTCATGTCCATTTTCATCATGCGGTTTCAAGAACAGGGCACAAAGGGCTGGTGACAATGTCAAGGCGTTCAATGCGGAGAAACCGATGGAAATAGCCATGGTCAAACCGAATTGGCGGTAGAACGTACCGGCTGTTCCTTCCATGAAGCTTACCGGGATAAACACGGACATCATGACCAATGTGATGGAAACGATAGCTCCACCCAACTCGCTCATGGCATCGATTGATGCTTGTTTTACGGACTTATAACCTTGGTCCAGTTTGGCGTGGACTCCCTCCACGACGACTATGGCATCATCGACCACAATCGCGATAGCCAACACCATAGCTGACAAAGTCAACAAGTTCAAGCTAAAGCCAATCAACTTCAAAACGAAGAATGTACCAATCAAGGCTACCGGGATGGCAATCGCAGGAATCAAAGTTGAACGCATATCTTGCAAGAAGATATATACTACAATAAATACCAAGATAAATGCCTCTATCAAAGTCTTGATAACCTCATGGATAGAGGCGAACAAGAAGTCATTCGCACTTTGGGCAATATTGATTTCCATACCTGCCGGCAAGTTCTCTTGCGCCGCTTTCAACAACTCTTCCAAGTCCATGATCGTCTGGGTCGCATTCGTCCCAGCCATCTGGAAGATGATACCCGTCACAGCCTTATGTCCGTTCACGGTATTGTTGAAACGGTAGCTCAATCGTCCCAATTCAATTGTGGAAACGTCACCTAAACGAAGGATTTCTCCATTAGGCAATGCTTTTACTACGATATTCTCAAACTCTTCCTGTTCCTGCAAACGACCTTTGTAACGGATGGTGTATTGGTAAGTCTGATTACCTTGTTCACCAAACTGGCCCGGTGCGGCCTCGATGTTCTGTTCCGCCAAGGCTGAAGAGATATCGGATGGAATCAAGTTGTATTTAGCCATGATGTCTGGTTTCAACCAAATACGCATGGCGTAATCTTGACCCATGACCATCGCATCACCCACACCTTTTACACGTTTCAATTCCGGAATGATGTTGATGTTGGCATAGTTCTCCAAGAACTCGATGTTATATTTGTCTTCTGTATCTACGACTGAGAAAATCAACAACATGGAAGTCTGTCTCTTTTGAGTCGTGACACCAATCTTTGTTACTTCTTGAGGCAACAAACCCTGAGCCATGGACACGCGGTTCTGAACGTTTACCGCTGCCATATCCGGGTCAGTTCCTTGTTTGAAATAGACGCTGATGGAAGCTGCACCCGTATTGGTTGCGGAAGAACTGATATACATCATGTTTTCCACACCGTTGATTTGGTCTTCCAACGGGGCGATTACGGAGTTCAATACGGTTTGTGCATTAGCACCCGTATAGGTTGCACTCACTGAAACAGTTGGAGGTGCAATATCCGGATACTGTGTAATAGGCAGAGTGGCCAAGCCAATCACACCCAAGATAACAATCAATATGGAAATTACCGTTGACAGTACCGGGCGGTTAATAAATCTATCTAACTTCATTTACTTTCTTGTTTTAATATTTGCGTTTATGACCTGAATTTACATTGCAGTGACGCTTCTTGATTATTTAAAAGCTGTTGCGATGTTTCCGTCACGTTGGTCTTTTAATGCCTGGTCGTATTTGGCTTTTTTCTGTTCCGGTGTGATCGGAGTAATCTTTTGACCATCTTTCAACACCTGTACACCTTCAACAACAATCTTGTCGCCATCTTTCAAACCGCCAGTCACTAAATAATTCTTACCGTCATTTAAGTTGGAAACGGTAATCTCGGTATGTTTGACCGTTTCATCCGACTGAAGGACAAAGACGAATTTCTTGTCTTGGATATCTTGAGTAGCTGATTGAGGAATGACGTAGATGTTATCAATTGTGTACGGGAAGATAACATTCGCCATACCGCCGCTTCGCAAAATGTTCTGTTCATTCGGGAAGATGGCGCGCATGCTTACGGAACCGGTTGTTTGGTCTATCACACCGCTGACGGCATCAATTTTACCTGAGTTGGCATAGATTGTCCCGTCTGCCAATTGCAATTTGATTTCAGGCATTTTCTCCAATTGTTCTTTCAGGGTTCCGCCTGCTCTTGTCAAACGCAATAATTCTTTTTCGGTCATGGAGAAGTAAACATACATCTGCTTGATGGCAGAAACTGTAGTCAATGGTTTGGATACTGACGGGCTGACCAAGCTACCTACGCGGTACGGGAAAGTCCCGATGACGCCATCGGACGGACTGGTTACGGTACAGAATCCTAAATTTTGGCGGGCAGCAGTTAATGCCGCTTCTGCTTGTGCCAATGAAGCTTTTGCCGTCAACAAATTGTTTTGTGCAGTTTGATATTCAAAGTCACTGATGATTTTTTGTTCATGCAAGATTCTCTTATTCGCTTCAGTTGATTTAACGGTTTCCAAATTAGCTTTTACGGATTCAACACTTGCTTTTGCTTGGTTGAATGCTGCTTGGTACTGGGTCGGGTCTATTTGGAACAAAGCTTGACCTTTGCGGACAGTCGCGCCTTCATCCACACATAGTTTGACAATGAAACCTGATACTTGAGGACGTATTTCAATGTCTTGAGTACCCTTGATTGTAGCAGGATAAGAAGTCGTTTGGTTGCTTGAAGATACGCTCACTGCTGATACAGCAAATTCATCATCACCTAATTTCATTCCACCTTGGCTGTTTCCGCAAGAGAATAAAATAAACCCTGCAGCACATATTGCTATGAACTTGCTTTGGGTTACTAAAAATTTCAAGAAATGCTTCTTCATATATTGATTGTTTGAATAGTTATTTGCGATTTATTTATGTTGAATTAATACAATATTTAATGCAAAGGTACAGTATTTATTTATTATTTAGAAGTTACATGAATGGTTTTTAACCTTAATTGGGTACGCTATCGTATAATTGCCAAAAAGCTTTTATTAAATTGGTGTATAATGAATAAACAATGTTCCAGACAACAAGTAACTGCCGTGTTTTCTGAAAGCAGTTTAAGGATATTTTTTGCCTGCCCGAACCTCTTTCATTCGTTTCCGTATGGCATAAAAAAGGATGGCAGCATGAAAAAGCAGGAAACATTTTCATGGAATAGGATAAAAGTGTATTTTTGTAGCAAAACCTTGCGCCATGTTTTGTGGCAATTATGACTACAAGATGTTGACGTGAAAGGGTAAAGGATATAAAATTGTTTGGATATGAAGATTCCCCCATACATAGCGTTCTGCTTTCTCATGCTTTGTGCACTGAGCACCGGCATAAGAAGTTACCATCGTGCCGAAAACAGGATAGTTGAAGATGTGAATCAAGCATTGGAACTGACCCTTATGAAGATGCCTGGCAACGTAGTCACTGCCGATACAATCCAGTGCTACCGGAATTATCTCACCATTGCTGGATTGAAGGATACGGCTGGCATTGCGATGCGGACCGTGCGCAAGGAGGAACGGTTGGAAACGCAATTGGTGGCTGAAGCCAACTGCGACTTTATGACCATATTCAAAATGTCCAACCAGAAGGCTTCGGGCACCATGTTCTTCGTTGGCATTCTATGGTTGCTGGGGAGTTTGTGGTATACGAAAAAGAACAGACCCGAGCTACTTGAACAAGGTTTGTCATACGGAGGCATCGTGTTCCATGATGGCAAATTCATGACTCTCCATGGGGAAGAAATACGCCTTACCCCGATGCAGCACGCTCTGCTTGAAATGTTCTTCACGTCTGATTCCTACACATTGTCAAAACAGGAAATTTGCGACCGGTTGTGGCCTAAGAAACCAGACGCCAACGACACGCTATATACACTTATCCGCCGCATAAAGCCTATTATCGAGCTTCATAGCAATCTGAAAATAGAGTCCAACAGGGGCAGGAGTTATACATTGGAACCTAAATAGTTAGGTTTTTGTCGGTAGAATGTCAGACAAATGTCAGACAAATAAAGAGGCTTCTTCCCACCCTTGGACTATCATTGCACCCAAAATTATAATTGGTGCGAAATGAAACGTATTATCACATTTTCCCTTATCCTTTCATCGGCGTTCTGCGCCTATGCCCAGGATGTGGATAAGTCCGTCACACTCGATGAGGTTACTGTAAAAGCTGCCAAAGTAATCAACAATCCGGATGGCATGGCCATTTATCCGACCGAAGCACAGAAGAAGGCTTCGAATAATGGCTACAGCATTCTTGAGAAACTCACACTTGCCAATCTTCGTGTCGACAACATTAGCCATTCTATTACAGCCATAGATAATAGGGGAGGAGTTCAAATTAGAATAAACGGTATCGTGGTTGGCAAACCGGAGATGTTGGCTCTCAATCCAAAGGATATCTCGAAGATTGACTTTATAAACAATCCCGGTGTTCGTTATGGTGATGGCATTGCCTATGTCATAGATATTGTTATACGCAGGAACGAGAGCGGATATACTATCGGCACGGATCTTACCTCTGGACTTACCAACTTGCAAGGCGATGGCATGGTGTATGGCAAATGGAACCGTGGAAAAAGCGAATTATCTCTTTCGTATGATGTGAGCGGGTATAAAACCAAAGGCGCAAAGAGCACGCAGTTGGCTGAATACACTTTGACCGATGGCAGTATCTATACTATTGAACGTAACGACGTGGAGTCATTTCGTAAATCCATAGCACACAATACGAAACTAACATACAATTGGGCTGACTCTACAGCCACCGTCTTCCAGACATCATTGAGTGGAGCATTCAACAACACCCCCGGCAACTATACTATTAAGGATATAGTGGACGGCACTCGACAATATGGGGCAACAAGTAGAGCAAAAGCCAAGAGCTATTTGCCCGTATTGGATGTTTATTTCTTTCGTCAACTCGCTCCACGTCAGTCTCTTACCGCAAATGCTGTAGGAACGTATATCTCCACACAGACAAGCAGTTATTATGACGAGGGTACACCTTATAAATATGATGTGGATGGCAAGACGGCTTCCCTGCTTTCTGAGGTGATTTATGAAAACAGGCTGAGGCCTTTCACGCTCTCGGCTGGCTTGAACCATAGCTATAAATACATCAAGAACGACTATCTTGGTGATGCTTCCTCTTTGACCAAGACCAACAACAACCGCTTGTATGTCTTCGGTGAAATAAAAGGGTCGCTCCAGCAACTGCGTTACACATTGGGGACGGGTGTAAGTTACATTCATTACACCCAAAACGGCCATGAATATAATTTCTGGACTTTCCGTCCAAAGGCATCTCTGACGTATCAGATTAATAACAGTATGCAGTTGAGATATACTTTTCAGATGCAGGACAGAGTTTCTCGCATTGCCATGACGAGCGATGCCACAATCCGTACCAATAGTATGGAATGGACTGCCGGCAATCCTGACCTGAAGCCTTCGCACGATATGGACCACCGGTTGCAGTTCTCGTATAACACCGATCGCTTGCAGACCTTCGTAGACGGTTACTTCAAGCAATGCCTCAAACCGAATATGGCTCATTACGAGCGGACTGACGACAACCGATTCATCTATACGCAAATCAACCAAAAGGAGATAGACGCATTGAACGTCATGGCATACGCTGGCTATTGGCTTTTGCCCGAAAAGCTCCAGATTGCTGCCAATGGAGGAATGTTCAGATGCTTTAATTTCGGCTATGACTACACGCATTGTTACACCTCGTGGTTCTATGTAGGCAGTATCACGGCTTATCTCGGCAACTTCTCATTGCAAGGATATGTTGACAACGGCAGCCGGTTCTTGGAGGGCGAGTCGAAAGGCTACAACGGTGCTTACTCGGTTCTGAAAGCATCCTATGCATGGAAAGACTGGCAATTTTCATTATCATGGGCAAATCCATTCGACAACCACTACAAGTCGTATGAAAACGAGTTGCTGAACCGCAATCTCTATAAACACACCGTCGGTTATTCCAAGGAGAGCGGCAACCAAGTTTCCCTGAACATCTCCTGGCGTCTAGGCCGGGGCAGCAAACATAAATCCGGGGAAAAGAAAATCAACCTGCGGGATACTGATAACGGCATCATGAAGTAAATGGGCGCACTCCTCACGGGAATTTCAAACTGCATCGAAAAACCAGCATCCATTACTGCATCGAGCACAAGGAGATTTAGTGTCCCATGCGTGATGTATCAACCTCCTTGATGTTCTTCTCCTTGTAGCCTCCAAACTTATAGATGACAGCAAAGTTGAAGGATGCCCAGTTGTAGTTGACTTTCATTCGGTAGTCCTGGTTACCTTGTACGGAACGGGTGTCGAACTGGTTGTTGAAGATGTTGCTGCCATTGAGGCGTAATCCCCATTTTCCATCATGCGACGACCATTGCAGCTTGGCATCCATGCGGAAGACTGGACTTATGTCGTAAACTCCCGATGCTGAAGATGTATTGGCTGTTGATGATGTAGTTTCTGCCAATGCGGGCAAATAAGTGTGCGCTGTCTGGCAACTGTTCAACGATCTTTTTCTCAAACACTGCGAGATTGAACGAGAATGTATATTCGTTGCCATCAACAAGTTTCAGAACGCTGTAGCTACCATCCGAACAGATATACGCTATTTGCTGGGCTGCCACTCTCAACAGAAAAGTGGTGTTTGAAATTATGAGGTAATCTTCCATGCTTTTGTTTTATTTCGCGATAAAAGTAGCCGAAAGTTTCTAAAAAAGTGGGCATACGTCAGGCGTATTTTGTGAAACATACGTTTCACTTTATGAATATATGTGGGTGCTATCTTATCTTCATTCAAATAGGGAAGCAACATGATGCTTATGTATGAATTAAATTTACCGGTTGCAAAGGTAGCAATTCAGACACAGCCTGCCGCTTTTGGAATGCTAAAAATTACGACAAGCCTTTGGCAATGCCGCAATACAGGACCTTGGCATCATCCCTAAAGCATCTTGTTCATTTTAGCGTTAAATTCATAGGAGAATCAAGCCAGACAACATCTGTTGGATAAAATTCAAAAAACTGCTCTAAAAATTTGGATTATATCTATAAAAGCATTACATTACGACGGTGGAGTATTTGTTGGCTGGAAATGAGCCAATCTAATACGGATTAGTTGAGCCTGATATAGTAGGTTATAGAGTTGGATTTTAATGTTTTGATAATAATTCACCTTAGTATTAATTTAAATAATAGCATTATGAAAAAAATCTTTCTTTTGACTCTATTTTTGTCCATAGCCTATTGGCTCAATGGACAAGTTCGGATGTATTACCAGCCGACAACAGACCAGTTGACCAAAGTTAATGTGGCTGCCAATAGTGTTGTCAAGGCTAAGAGAGGTGATGTGGATGTTAATCGAATGGTGTTGCCATCGTTTAATGTACAGGAAATGCTACAAGAAGACAGTATTAATTCTGCTGGAAATGTCAGTGTTCCTTTCCGTTTCGGAAAAGGGTTCGACACGGATCTTTCCCTTACGAAAAGTGGAGCATGGCAGAACACGGACGATGGACGGATGTGGACGATGCATTTTCATTCGCCCGGAGCAAAATCTTTGAATTTCATTTTTGAAGATTTTCATTTGCCGGATAGTGCGGAATTGTATATCGTCAATTCTGACAGAACGGCTTTATATGGACCGGTTACGGCTCCGTGTATTCCTGAAAACGGTTTTTTCATGACAGACTTGATACCTGGAGATGACGTGTCAATCCTATTATATGAACCGGGAATTTGTATGGGACAATCGGAGTTGAAAATCACAAGGGTTGTTCATGCCTATCGTGGATTTTCTTATAATGGGGATAACGAATCAAGTAGATCTGGAGAATTAGCTCCGTGCCACAATGACGTAGATTGCTTCTCGGATTGGAATATGGAATCCCATGCCGTAGCTAAAGTTTTATTAGGAAGTGCAGATTATTTATGTAGTGGGTCTTTGGTTATGTCTGCTGATTATAGCTTCAAGCCGTATTTCTTGACGGCTTTCCATTGTTTGGATTCTGATTGCTCTGAATCCTTGTCTTCGGCAGAACAGAATGCGGTAAATCAATGGACTTTTATATTTAATTATAAAAAAGGATGTGGAAATGGAGCGATAAATACAGGTGTCTCTTATAATGGTGCAATTTTTAGAGCCGGAAACTTTGATTCTGATTTTGCCTTGCTTGAGTTATTGTCTAATTTGACAAACGCTTCAAATTCTCATGCATGGTTAGGATGGGATAGGTCGGGAAATACACCCTCTTCAGGTACTTACATTCATCATCCAAACGGAGCACCAATGAAGATTTCATTTGATTATCAACCATTGGCTTTGGAAACTGAGAGTATACCATGGGGCGCTTGTTTAGGAACAAATATAAGCCCCATAAATACCCATTGGAAATTGTTTTTGGATAATGGTGTAGTTCAAGGAGGTTCTTCTGGAGCTCCTCTTTTGAATCAAAACAAGCGTATTATCGGACAACATCATGGTGGTTCTTCTTTGTCTACAGATTGTTTAGCCACTAATGCCCATTGTTTTTCAGGTGCTTTTCATAAGTCTTGGATAGGGGGAGGGTCGATTACGTCTCGTTTAAGTGATTGGTTAGATTCGGATGGAAGTGGAGTTCTGACAGTAAGCAGTTCGTATTATCCAGCTTTTCATGGTGCAGACGTAATTTGTTCGTATGACAATCCCCATAATTATTATGTATCGAATGTGCCAAGTGCTGTTTCTGTAACATGGACAAGCACAGGAGGCGTGTCTATCGTGCCAAGTGGAACTTCTTGTGCCGTAAATGCTATAACTCCAGGTGGTGCTACAATTACAGCACAGCTAAGCAATGGTATGATGTTTTCTAAAGAAATCGAAGTATCCTCTTCGACTGGAAATCCTTATATTTCTTATGTTTATGGAGGTGACAATGTTAATTTTGAGATTAAAACACCTAACATATATGGTATACGTCAATTTATATGGAATGCTATGGGTTCTGGAACTTCCTATAATTATACAGCGGGACCAAATGAACGAACGTGGTCAATTCCCCAAGGGGACTATACTGTACAATGTCGAGTCGTTACACAATGTGGACACTTGATAGCAACAATATCTGTTAGAAGCACTCGTTCTTCTGTTTCTCCGAATCCGGTTGATCATACTTTGTATGTAAACCTGTCAGAATTGACAGGAGCGGAAGAGAATTCAATTGCAACAGCACGACAAACCGTACCATCCAATTCGTATGAATTACGTTTGTTCGATTCGCAAGGTTCGCTTGTCCGTAATTTACGCATGGTCGAACGACAAATGAGTATCAATGTTTCTAATTTGTCTAATGGAATCTATTTCTTACATATTTACAAGCCGGGCATAGCTCAGCCGGAAGTGCATAAAGTGATAGTTTCGCATTGACATTATAATATAAAGGGACAAGTAGGCGAATAGCCTACTTGCCTGTATCATAAACAACGAAGTACAAACAATTAAAAAGTAGGTAATTATGAAAACTATGAAACATAATAAGTGGTGGATCTTGCTTTTGTCGATGGCCTTTGCAGTTATGAGCATGGCATGTAGTTCGGATGAGGTTGCCGAAGAAGAGAAAACGGAAATTCCAGAAGAAAAGGTAGAAGAGACAACTGATGAGCCAAATGATGAAAGTAAAGAAGATGCATCCAAAGAAAATCATTCGGATCACTATGGCGAACATACATACATCCCGGAAATTGGACGATTGATTATTAAATTGAATATGGCGGATAACCGATTTGAGGATTTGAAAACGATAGGTCATTTAAAGGATGTGTTGTATGATAGGGATAAAACGAAAAAAAGCAGCTATATCCCCATGACTGATACCCTTGGCATAATTCTCCGAAATGATACTATCTTTTTTTTGCATAATGATTCTGTTTTTTATCCGACAAGATTGCCTGATGATTTCAAGAAGCGTTATGAAGTTTGTGCAGTGTATATGTTGTCCGGTATCGTGAAAGAAAAGCCAAGAGAGGATGTAGACTTCTACCCGTTGATTATGGAGAAAATACATTTGGATTATTTTATCAATCATTGATTGAAAGTAGTCCGTACCTGAGATAGTACAAACAATTAAAGGAGATAGTTTCACCTTGAAATCAAAATATTAAAGTGCCTGCATCCAAACGGCTGTTGGATGCAGGCACACCGCCTTTCCTCATTTCTTGTAATGTTTACTGGCATCATACCTGTACCGGTAATCAATCCCCAGCAATGCCCCGGCGAAGGTGCTCATCTCCCCGAATGCGACGAGGACGAAGCTGTCGATGATGCCGACCGGGGGAACCCAGAAGCCCAGCAACAGGAGGAGCACGCCAATGCCAGGCAGGGCATCACAAGGAGCAGCATCTTACGCCCCCGGGCTTTCATTGCCGCCTCCACCCGCTTTCTGCTCCTCTTTCTTGGCCACGAACTTCTCGAAGCGGGCTTCCTTCCTTGCGCTCCGCAGCCGTTTGCCCGGATAGAACAACAAGTTCGCCTTCCTGATAAGCGTGGCGTTCATTTGCTCTTCCGTCTCCACGCCCTTGGAGCTGATGCTCATGCGGAAGTTCCCCAGTTCGCCCACCTGCACGCTTCTGCCCTCTTTGGCATGCTTGGCAATCGACCACGCAAGGCGGTCGAGCGCACATTTCAAGTCCGCCGAGGTCAGCGTGCACGTTTCAGCGATTTCATCGCACAATTCGTCAATGCCCACCGTTCCCATTTGTCTTGCCTGTGCGTAGAACAATTTGGAATCTTCCGGTGCGCCTTTGCTAAGGTTTTTCCTTGCTACTACTGTAAATTTCAATGACATTTGTTTATAGTTTAAAGATTACGGGGGCAAAGGTAAGGCGGCAGGAAAGCGTGGAGTTGACGGAGACGTCATAACACGTCCCAAGTTGCATATTTTTGCACATTCCTGCATTTTCCTGCACATTCCTGCATTTTCCCGCACCATCTTGCAGTTTCTTCCGCCTTTACGTTCGTTTTGCTTCCGTTTACAAATATTCACAGAAAAGGAGGGTTTATTCGGGAAAAAACAACCGTTGTTTTTGAAAAAACATCGGACGTTTCCGGAAAAACATTGGACGTTTTTGGAAAAACTTCGGACGTTTTGGATGGGTGTTTTGGATGGGGAAATGGGAGGAAAAAATGCGCTAAAAAATCGGAACATGAAATTTGGAACAATAAATCTGAAGAATGGAGCTTTTTCTCTTTTTTGAAAATATACAATATACTGATATTTAATTATTTACAATCAAATCTGTGCGTTTTTGCGCCTAAAAATGTATGCAATTTCGTGGTTTGAACTCGAAAAATGTATGCAACTTTCAAATTCAAATGAAGTTGAACCCGAAAAATGTATGCAACTTTTCAATTCAAATGAAGCTGAATGCAAAAAATGTATGCAATTTTCGTATAAAAAAACTCCCTAATCCATTGTTTTTTGTACGAATCAGGGAGTTTTCAGGACGAATTGTTTTTATTAGAATTTATATCCGATAGTTAATGCGACTCTTGTCGAGTTCGTTTTCAGCGAAGATGAATTGGCTTCGATGATTGTTTTTCCCGAATTGTCGAACAATGGGGAGAAGGCATAAACATCTTCTTTTGCTGTTTTGTAGATGCACGCAATATCCGCATAGAACTGAGGAGTGAAGCGGTAACCGAATCCGACGGTGTAATTAAATACATCTTGGTCGATTGTGTAATTAGGAAGCGTCCCGACTGTCACGACTTCGCGCTGCCCGTTCTTCACGTCACTTCCCATGCCGCTTCCTGTCCAAGCAATTCCCGCACGGACAGAAAATTGAGGAGTCACTTTCACTTCCGCTCCGGCTTTTATCGTGTTGGAAATGTCCATGCACTGGTCGATGCCTGTGTTCGTGTTCACATTGTCATTGCCATTTGCGTCATACATTTTCATTCTCCGGTAATTCATCATCTCATAATCAACGCTGAACAAAGCAGTCTGCCCGATGATTGCCGCAGCACTGAATATCCATTTGTCCGGTGTGCGGTATTTATAATCGGTATAAGCGTTGTCTGGAGACTCATCGTGATATTTGTCTGGCAAAGACTGGATATCCGATTCCGACTTCCCATAATAATAATCGGTCATTTTATACCAAGTCGGGGAGTTATAGGCGATTCCGAAGCGGAGGAATTCCACCGGGCGCACAATCGCTCCGATATTGATTCCATAACCTGTCCCTTCTGTCTTTAGACTATTCTTGATTTGGATATAACTGGTGTAATCGGTGTGCTTGTTATAATCCTCGGCATAATAGGAGTACAAGTCATAATCCAAATCGGTGATTGTGACGCTGGCACCCACCATCAAGAAGTCCGAGAAGTTCCCGCCGAAGCCGATGGAATATTGGTCAATCGCACCTCTCTCCTTGACATTCAACTCCGTGTATGAACGCTGGTAAGAAGAGGAAGGCAAGTTGGTTGAGAATTTGCCATCGTTATAATCCATGAATCCTGCGCAATTCCCAAGGATGGAAAGCCAGTCATTCACATGTCCATAAGGGTCATAAGTGATATTGTCACCGGAAGTTTGATAGTTCAAGTCATTCGGAGTCAGTCCGCCCGCATTGGCGCGGGCCGCAATATAATCGGACAAGGAAGAACCGTTGCCGCCGCTGAAAGCTGCTTTATAGTTGCGGTGATAATTCTTCAACCGGTTATAAGAGAATCCGACATTCCAGCTGACCAAGCCCTCGTCGTTGCCCGTCGGGAAATAACCCACATAAGCAATATTGTCGAAGTTGACTTTCGTCTGGTTGGTTGTCAATTGGTTTCCCGCCCACGTGTTCTTCGTTTCGATGCCCGTGACATCCAAAGTCATTACTACTTCAGAACTGCGGTAAACGCTCAGTCCTGCCGGGTTGTGGTTCAGAGCAGAAATATCTCCGCCCAAAGCTCCGAAAGCTCCAGCCATTGCCATGCTGCGGGCAGTTCCTTGCAAGTCACCTCCGTTCTGTGTGTACTTATATGCATCTGTGATGCCTTGAGAAAAAGCAGCACCGGTGCCAAGCACCAGTGCTAATGATATGGTCAATACTTTCTTCATTACTGTCCAAAATTATTGATTCTGTAATTATCTTCCACGTCCGCTGCCGCGTCCGCTTCCTCCTACACTTCCACCACTTGAGCGGCCTCCGCCCATGCTGCTGCCTCCACTGCTGAATGAACCACTGGATCTGCCGGAGCTGACCGGGGCACTATAAGAGCGGGTTGTCGTGCTACTGCTACGGGAAGGAGAGTAGCTGCTCCTGTTGTTGCTGCTTGAACTGCTTCCTCTGCCTGATGAATAGCTGCTTTGTCCTGAAGAGCGTCCACCAGAATAAGAAGAGTTGCCTGTGCTCATGCGGGTTCTCGGCGTTGAAGAGTTGATTCCGCTGCCGCGTCCTGTCGATGTGCTACTTGAGCCGCTTGAATATCTTCCGCTTCCTCTGCCGGTTGAAGTCGTTCCTTCATTTGTGCGCAAAGAAGAGGAGTTGCCGCGACCCGTTGAAACACTGCTTGAGCCGCTTGAATATCTTCCACTTCCTCTGCCGTTGTTGTCTGACCTCAAAGAAGAAGAGTTGCTGGAAGAATATCTTCCGCTTCCCCTGCCACTATTATTATCCGACCGCAAAGAAGAAGAGTTGCTGCCGGATGAATATCTGCCGGATGAACGGGACGAAGAGGTCATATTCCCGGCATTCCTTCCGGAACCGTATGAAGTGCCGCCCCTCAAATCGCTTTGGTAGTTGCTTCTGCCAGAAGAGTATCTTCCTGATGCAGAGCGTCCGTTATAATAATAGTTCGGTGCGTAAGCATAGTGGTAGTGTGGGTGATGCCAGCCGCCCCAATAAGAACCATACCAGCCGCCGTACCAGCCTCCCCAGCTCCAGGAAGAACCCCACCACGGGTCGTACCAAGGATCGTACCAGCCAGCGTACCAACGGTTCCAGCCCCAAGAGTAAGGACGGTACCACCAAGAGGAGTAATAGCCCCAAGGTCTGTAGAACCAAGGATCGTACCAGCCACCCCATGAATACCAAGGCGATCCCAAATTGATGTTCACGGAAACATTGGAAGCTCCTCCGTAATAGTCGGTTGCATAATCATAGGAATAATATCCGTCATTCATGTACAAATCGACTTGGTCTGCGCCGACAATCGTGATCTTGCTGGGTGAATGGTAGCGGACGATGCGCTCGCTATATTCCAAGTCGGAACGTCTTTCCGGCACGACAGTTACTTTCGTCTTTTTGTTGTCTTGGTAACGATAGTCGTCATCATACCATTCATCGTTAGACGAATAGCGTCTGTTGTATTCATCCACGCTTCTGTCATAATCATTATATGAACTGGAACGGTTATAGCTGGAAAGGAGTGTCGGCTCTTCCGAGTATTCGTTCTCATTATAATACGAATGCTTTACTTGTTTGTTGGCAACTTCTTTATTTGCAATCTTTTTCTTCGAAGTGTAGTAAACATCGTCGAAATATTGTGCTTTTGCAGTTGTTCCTCCCAAAACAAAGATAAGCATCATCATCCAAGAAGTTAATTTAGTAGGCTTCATATCTGTTTTCTCCTATTGTTTAATTCATTACCTTTTAGAATTAGACTGCTCATGCGTTAAAAGGTTTAAGCAATCAAACAATCTTCGTCTTCCGAGGCAATCGTTTTGTACAAAAATAGTCATTTGTCATATAAGTCGCTGCAAATACATAGACTTTAACATTCAATATAAGAAGGTTATATGATAACCCTCTTATTGATGAGATGCAAACGGAAACGGAAAAGATGCAGGGAAGCGTCCCTTTTTTTATTTTTTTAGTAAAAGGTTCTCGATGCTTTTGATGAAATCATCTTTGGACATCGCCCCGAGCGACATGGAAGGCTTGCCCTCTTTCGGAATGAACAAGATGGAAGGGATGCTCTGGATGCCGAAAGCTCCAGCCAACTCTTTTTCTTTGTCCACATTGATTTTATAAATGATGATTTTCCCTTTGTATTGCTCCGCCAGCTCTGCCAAAATAGGGGAAATGGTTTTGCAAGGACCGCACCAATCCGCATAGAAATCCACGATGCAAGGAAGACTCCCTTCATAAACCCATTTGTCTGGGTTCTTTTCGTAATTGAAAACTTTGCTCAGGAATTCCGCTTTGGTCAGGTAAACAATTTCTCCTTTCCCGGCAGGAGCATCTTTTGTGGATGGATGACAAGCGGACACGGTGCCGCAAACTGCCAAGCTAAGCAGAAAAGCGTATAACAGGCTTTTTAGATGTTTCATAAGTCGTTAATTTAAAATTTCCACAAATGTAATGGAAAGTTGCAATAGTTGCATAACAATGAAGAAAAAAATCGAAAGAGTGGAGCGGATGAAAAAAAAACATCTATTTTTTTAGTCTGAAGGTTAGCGATATATTATTGGTATTTATTTAATATAAAACAACATGGATTTTAAACGTATTTTGCCAGTAGCAATGTTTTCTGCTCTGTTATTGGCAGGTTGTAATGAACAAAAGAGCGCCAAAGAGGTCGGGATTGACCTGGCAAACATGGACACGACTGCTTCTGTGGGAACTGACTTCTATCAGTATGCTTGTGGAGGCTGGATTAAAAACCACCCGTTGACTGCGCAATATTCCACTTTTGGCGTGTTCAACGTTTTGGATGAACAAAACAAAACCCGTTTGAATGAGCTTATCGGCGACATCGCTGCGAAAGAGCAAGCACCGGGTTCTGTGGCTCAAAAGATTGGAGATTTGTATAACTTGGCTTTGGACAGCGTGAAGCTTAATGGCGACGGTTGCGAACCTATCCGTGAGCAATTGGCTAAGATTGCGTCTATTAAAGAGAAGCAGGAAATCATCCCGTTAGTGGCAGATTTATATCGCCAAGGAATTGGTTGCTACTTCGTTTCTGCGGTTGAAGCAGATGTCATGAATAGCAAAATGAATCTTTTCCAGATTTATCAAGGTGGAATCAATTTGGGCCAGAAGGATTACTATTTGGATTCCGATTCTTTGACTTTGGATATCCGTGACAAATACAAACAGCATATCGTTAACTCTTTCAAGTTGGCTGGATTCAGCGAGGAAGAGGCGCAGAAGGACATGGAAGCTGTGATGGAAATAGAGACGGCTATTGCCAAAGCATCCTTGAGCGTGGTTGAATTGAGAAACCCGGCTGCCAATTATCATAAGATGTCTTTCGATGAACTGAAGAAGGATTTTGCGGGCATCGATTGGGATGCTTATGTGGCTGGCTTAGGTGCGGAAGGAGTGACTGAAGTGAGCGTGGCCCAAATCGAGCCGATTAAAAAAGTGGCAGAGTTGATAAACAAATTGCCGGTTGAAAAGCATATCGCTTATATGCAGTGGAATTTGATAGATGCTGCCGCAAGTTTCTTGAGCGATGATTTCGTGAATGAGAAATTCGATTTCTATGGCAAGACATTGTCTGGCCGCCAAGAGAACCAGCCACGTTGGAAGCGTGCTATCAGCACTGTCAACGGCTCTTTGGGCGAAGCTGTCGGACAAATGTATGTGGAGAAATATTTCCCGGCTGCTGCCAAGGAGCGCATGATGGACTTGGTGAAGAATTTGCAGGTCGCTTTGGGTGAACGGATTCAAGCCCAGGAGTGGATGAGCGACACCACCAAGATGAAAGCATTGGATAAATTGAGCACATTCCGTGTAAAGATTGGTTATCCGGACAAATGGAAGGATTATTCTTCTTTGGACATTGCCAAAGATTCTTATTGGGCAAACATTGTCCGTGTTTCTGCTTGGTCATTGGCGGACAACATGAACCGTGTAGGCAAGCCGGTGGATGTCGAGGAGTGGTTGATGAGTCCGCAGACAATCAATGCTTATTATAATCCGACTACCAACGAAATCTGTTTCCCGGCTGCCATCCTCCAGTATCCGTTCTTCGACATGGCTGCTGACGATGCGATGAACTATGGAGCCATTGGCGTGGTGATTGGTCATGAAATGACCCACGGATTCGACGACCAAGGACGCCAGTTCGACAAGGACGGAAACTTGAAAGATTGGTGGACTGCTACAGATGCTCAGAAGTTTGAAGAGCGTTCCAAAGTGATGGTGGACTTCTTTAACAATATCAAAGTGTTGCCGGACTTGAATGCCAACGGTGAGTTGACATTGGGTGAAAACTTGGCAGACCACGGAGGCTTGATGGTCGCTTACCAGGCTTTGCAGAATGTGACGAAGGATAAACCATTGGGAGAAAAAGGCGGATTCACACCGGAACAGCGTTTCTTCTTGGCTTATGCCACTTTGTGGGCTCAGAATATCCGTGACGAGCAAATCCGCGTTTACACGAAATCAGACCCTCACTCTTTGGGCAAATGGCGTGTGAACGGAGCGTTGCCTCATGTCCAAGCTTGGTATGATGCTTTCCACATCACTCCGGAAGACCCGATGTATGTAGCTCCAGAGAACAGGTTGACTATCTGGTAATTACAAAATAGTCTGACTGCTTTTAAAAACATACCGTTGTTTTTAAAAAAACGTCACGAGGAATTTTTGAAAACGTCCAATGTTTTTGAAAAAACATTGGACGTTTTTTTTAAAACAACGGTTACTTTAAAAAGAGGCTTAGGCAGGGATTTTTGATACCTGTTATTGTTTTCTCCGTTTCATAAGCAGTACGATGCCGCAGAAAATAACAACGACGGCAATCGCAATGACAAAGCCGTTAAAGTCCTTCTTCCCTTGTTCCTGAATTTGGTCCAGGCGGTCTTGTTTCAGCACGACAGATTTGCCTGTCTCTACCGAAGCCTCTTTTACCATGTTGATTTGGCGGCGATACGTTTCAGTTGCCTGTGCAGCGGCATGAGCGGCGATAAAATCTTCCAGTTTGCCATTGTCGCAGACAAAGCCGGAACAAGCCGGATGGAATTCCTTGATTAATTCGACATGTAAAGCAGAGAGTTCCTTCAATTGTTCTTCCGAGGCTTTCCAATATCCTTTGCGAGCCGTCTCAAGCATGACGGCTGTCATTTCCTGCAAGGCGGCAGGATTTTCCTTTTTGAAAAAAGAATGAATGCCCAGATGCAGTTCGTCTTTTACATAGATTTTGTAAAGTTCTTCCCACAGCTCCTTGTCGATAGTAGCGGGCTTCATGACGTTCCAGCCGTATGTGTTCCGGAGAGTTTTGGCGAATGTTCCGGCAGAAGTGGCACCGCCTTTCATTTTCTCCTTTATATATTCCGGATTTAATAAGGTCGTGCGGCTTTCTACGCCAATCGCCTCTTTCAGATTCTGCATCCGTACTTTATGCCGGTTCCGGTAATCCGAAAGATAGGCTTCCGGGTCTTTCCCCGTAACATTGCGGACAGAGAGATTCAAACCTCCCATAAACTCATATATATGGTCGAGGCTCAGAGCTCCCCAGGTATTGCTTTGCCGGGGCTGTATGACTATATCCGTTCGTTGCAGGGCTACTTCAAACAGGTCTTTCACCACTTCTCCCCATTTGTCAGGATCGCCATAAATGGCTCCCATATTATTGAGGTAGGTGTCGGCAATCTGTTTTTCGCTATCCCAAGCATCCCCTTTTTCCACCAGCCCCATGATGCCGGTTCCGTAGTTACCGTTTACACCACCGAAGATGCGCATAGTGGACAATTCGCGTGCTTCTTTGGGCGACATTCCTCTCTCAACCAACAGCTTTTCCGATTCAATCGTTCCTTCGGCTACATAGTTCCCGAATTCATCATTTTCAGATTGGGCTGCCAATTTGATTGCATTCGTCAGCATGGCAAGACGTGAGGCGGCAAGGTCGCGTAACTGTCCGGAAGTCTGAACGACAATATCGATTCGTGGCCGGTTTAGCTCTTTGGAAGGAATCAGGCGCAAATCGGTGACACGTCCCATGCCGTCACGCACGGGTTCGACTCCCAACATGTAGAGCGCTTGGGCGAAAGTGGCTCCTCCCGTTTCGATAAATTCACCTGCCCAGAATGTATAACTGACTTTGCGAGGATAGGCATTGTGTTTGGCAAAATACTGCCGGAGTGTCGTTTCCACCAAGGCTTTCCCATTATCCCAGGCACGTGTGCTCGGAGTCATTTCTGCATTGATGGAATAGATGTTTCGTCCGGTCGGCAACGTGTTAGGAGCCAGAACGACATCACCGCCCGGCGTTGGTGCGAGATAACCGCCATTCAGGGCGTGAAGGATTGCCTGTTGTTCCTTTTCGGGAGAAGCAGCCAGCAGGTTCCTGTATTTTAGGACGTTTTTCAAAGTGCGTTCAATCTCCAGCATAGCGAAAGAAAACTCTTTTTCTTCCATCGGGACTTCGGGAAGGACATCTTTCTTTCCTTCCTGTCGGGCTTTTTTACGAGCTTCAATCCGTTTTTTCACCCAATCCGGCATTTTGCCTACTTTAGGCATTCCGGCAGGCATTTTCATTTCACCACCGTTCTCGTTTTTGTCTCCGGCATTCCCGTTATTTTCCGCAAGAGCCATCATTTCGCTCATGGACATTTGCCGTGGATTGACCGCCATATCGGTTGCGTGTGCTTTCATGAGGTCTGCATTGCTGAAAGATGCGATTTCTTGCAGCAGGCGGTTTTCATCTACTTGTGAAGAAGCAAGCAGCCGGTGCAATTTCTCTTTGACCGGTGCTAAATAGTGGCGGGAAATGAAAGCATTGCTCTCCAACTGCTTCCGGGTAATCTTTTTGTTCAATTCGTCAAGACGTGCCAAACTGTAGGCAATCGGATCGGCGCACATGGCAATAATAGTGGACTCAATCTCTTCTTGGCTGAAAGACTGGCCCGATGTATAAAGCCGTCCGGTCATTTTCTCATTGGCGATTTCTTCTGCATAGTTCTCAATCCGTTCGATTTCTTCAGCAGAGAATGGCTGGTTCGGGATGCTGTCTAATTGCAAATCCCGATGTAATCCCATATTGAGAGCGATTGCTTTTATCTTTTTGGAAAGTTCCGGTTGTCGTTCTTCCGGTGTGTCGTACCAGCTATCTATTTCTTTAAATAAGTCGGAGAATTGCCCACGTGTCCGGCTTTCCATGAAAGGAGGTGTCAAGTAGGATATCAGGGCTGCATGCGTACGTCGTTTGGCGATGATTCCTTCACCGACATTCCCGATGCTATAATAATAGAAATGAGGAAGGCTGCCGATCAAGCAGTCCGACCAGTCCTTTTTCGACAATCCGGTCTGTTTCCCCGGTGTAAATTCCAGGCTTCCGTGTGTGCCGAAATGGATTAGCGCATCCGCTTTAAATCCTTTTTGTGCCCACAGATATGGAGCGATATATGCATGAGGCGGTGCGATGTTCGCCCCGTGTACAATCTGAAAATCATTATCTCCTTCAGCTGCATGCGGTTGCGGGAACAGGGCGACATTGCCGAAGCGGAGGCAAGAGATGGCAATTGAAGGCTCACCGTCATGCTCGCCACTCAGATAATCCCCCGGGGCTTCTCCGTATTTATCGACCACTTCCCGGTATTTATCGGTATCGATTACTTCTGCTGCCCATTTCTCATAATCAGATTTCGGTATCCATACCGGGTTGCCGTTTTGCAGGAAGTCGGCTTGTGCCCCTTTTGCATAAGCACCTAACACCGGGGCTTGTCGCTGTAACATCCTGTTGAAAGCTTCAAACGTGTCCGGTAGCCCGGCAACAGAATAGCCTTCCTGTTTCAGTCGTTTCAGTAACTCGTATAAAGAAGGAGCCACTTCCAATCCTGCGGCAACGAGGGCACTTTGTCCGGCTCCTTTGAAATAGCAAATAGCAATGCGTTTGTCTTTATTCGGGATATTCCGCAATTGCATATAGTTTTTGACATTTTGGGTGAAGTTTTCGAGCCTTTCCGTCTCTCCGTCAAACACGAAATAACCGTTTTTGTGTTTGTTCTGTGTGGAAATCACTAACGGATAGATGGCACCGTCTATCTCTGGCAACACGATGCGGGCAGCCAGATAACCGCCTGTTACGCCTTTGTTGCTGTGATTGTCCAGCCATTCTTCCCGGTTCTGCATGATGGAGAGTGGGCAGAACAGCGGAATGTTATTCTCAGTCAGCCATTTGACGGTCTTATCGACTCCCAGCCGTCCCATCGGCAAGTAGATAACGGCATCAGGATGTACGCTTTCCATTAGTTCCTGGCGTTTAGCTGCGGAAAAAAGAGGATAAACGTTGAAACCGGCATCCGATAAGCGAACAATCATGCTGTCTATATATCCGCGGTTTCCTTCCAATGGCGAGGTCATGCCAGTCACCAAAGCGATGCGGGGAGCACCTTCTTTGTATATGTTCTTTTTATGCAGGTAATCGGTCAATTCGTCTGCTGTCTGGTAAAATACCCCGTCTTCCAGATGGAAGAAAATGTTAGAGGGAATGATTTGAGGTTCTTTGGCTTCAAGTTTGAACAGCTTGCGTTTGTCGAATGTGTTGCGTACATAATGCAGCATATTGCGGAAATTCGACTTACTGCGGTTGTCGTAATAGGTGTCAAGCTGTTTTTGTTGCAGGCTGTCCACATGCTGGTTCGCAATCAATCCGGAAGTGAACACGAATGTGTAGACGGCAGCCCCTTTCTTCCCGGCTTTTTCGATGTTGTTGATTTGTTCGTCTGTCAAACGCAATCCCGGTCCGAACAAAAGAATCGCATCATAGTTTTTCAGCGACGACGCCTGTTCGGCTGTTACTTCGTCAACTTGTACCAGACGGCTGTCTGTTGACATGGCGATATTGGATACCTGGTATGAAGGGAAGTTTACCAGTGCGATGCGGGTAGGCGAAAGCAGGAAGCTATAAAAAGCATATAAGCCGAGTACCAGCAAAATCGCCAGCCCGGCTTTCTTTCCTGCGGATTTGTATCGACGAAGGAATTGAAATGCAGACATAAAATTATAGTATGTGATTTTGAAAGTTTAGTAGGAAGGAAGTCCGGGAAATGACAAAATATGTGTCAAAAGAGTCTTCCTTCCTGTCTAAAACTAAATCTCAGTTATTATTTAAACGGATAAACATATTCGAATGTAACATGACCGGATTTGTCTTTTTCATTCAAGAAAGACTTCATGATTAGCTTTGCATATTGACCATCGGCTGTGCGGATGATGAATACATTATTATTATAGCTCCATGTTCCTGCCATAAAGTTATAAAAAGCCCATCCTTGGTTTTCACCGACTTTAAAAGCAGCATTTCCTGTTGTCTCTACATATTTTGGAGGCATGCCGCCGGAAGCCATTACGCTGATTTTACTATCTGCGATAAATCCTGTCGATGGGATAGAAGTAACTTTGCTCAAATCTGTTTCTTTTGTATCAAGAGCGGCTCCTTTTCCTTTGCCTGATTCTCCACCATTTGTACGGATGTTAAAACGTAAAAATGCAATATCCCAATTCATGTCAGAAGCATAATTCTCTTGATCGACCGTTACAAAATTCCCTTTTGCGAATGAGAAATAACTCCATTCAGTGAAGCTTTGCGCCTCGAATTTTACCGTTTTAGCCGTAGCTTCTGGTTCCGGTGTCTTTTTGTCGTCGTCATCACTACAAGCAATAAAGCTGATTGATGAAAGTACGATGGCTATAGCCATCATTCCTTGTTTCAGGCATGATCCTGAAAAGAAAAAGTTTTTTGTTGTCATACAAATAAAATTTATTGGTTATACACTCCCTGTGAAAAATCAAAATTTGAATAATATGGAACCGAACGCTCTTGCTCCCGGATCATAGGTCGTATAGTGGACCGGATCAGTATAATTGAAAATATTTTGTACTCCGGCTGTTGCTGTTAATGCCATGTGACGATATTTCCATGGAGTATACTGAAGTGTCAGTTTCCATAAACTGTAAGCCGATTGAGATTCTGTTGTCATCTTTTGTACCAAATTCCCAGTTGTTTCGTCAATTGTCACTTCTTCCTTGATATTAGTTTTCTTGGAACTCCAATGTCCGGCAACTGAAACAGAAGCTTCTTTCTTGAAAACATTGAAACGGTATGAAGCATTGCAACTGATTGCATGACGGATATTCCCTTTCAGTTGCAATTTGGTGTTTTTATCCAACGCATCCGTAAAAGCATAGCTTCCATGCAAGTAAATTTGGCGAATAGGATAATAATCAACGCTGATTTCTGCACCACGTATGCGGACATCATCCACATTGCTGTAGCGTAACTCCGTAGTGGTGATGCCATTGATGTCTGTTACATTCACGTAAGATGATTGTATCTTATTTTTGATGCTGTTTTGATAGACTTCAGCACTGATGTTGAAATTCCGATGTAAGTATTCGGCAGATAAAGAAAAATAGTTTGATTTTTCCGCTTTTAGATTCGGATTGCCGATATTATGTGAGACACTTCCCATCATAAAATCTGAATATAATTCGGTTGCATCCGGAGCTTTGAACCCCTTGCTGTAACCTCCTCGGAATTTCCAGTTGCCAGGATTGAACATCAGGCTCACTTTGGGAGTATAAGCGTTTCCGAAAGCAGAATGATGCGTGTATCGAAAGCCCCCGATGATATCCAGTAAGGGTAAGATTTGCCAGTCTGCTTGGACAAATCCGTTGATGTCGTGTACTTTACGTGTCTTTATTTCCGTGCCGTATTGCATGTCATTGTAATCTTTGTTCCAATTGAATTCCCCTCCGAACACCATTTGTAAATTATCCACAGGGGTGTAAATATCAGTTAGACGCAATGTTTGTACATTGGATGATGCATTTTTAGCTGTGGAATCCAACTTTTCGTAGACAGTTTTACGTGTATAGAAATCTCCGTAATAAACGAGTTTCAGTTGGTTGTACTTGCCTATTTGTTGCTCCAATGTGGCACGCAATGTCTTATTCAAACTTTTATAATGCGTACTTTTTGTACTGAGTGGCGGGTTTTTCACGTCATTCAGGTAAAAAGTTCCGGAACCGGTTATTTTGGTTTGTTTATGTGTCCAGCCCAACTTTTCCTCAAAAGTCATATTGGCAGATGGTTGCTTGGTAAATGCTTCCGGACTTTCCGGTGTCAGATCATAGCCATCTGTGGAATTACGATTGAATAATGTCTGAGAAGTAAAGTTTTTGTAGGTTGTTCCGAAGCTACCGTCTACCAATAATTCATTGTATTTGGAATAACGAACTTTTGCCCAACCTTCCGCCGGACGTTCCGGTGTTTTTGTAATGATGTTGACAATCATGCCGATTGCGCTGGATCCGTACAATGCGGATGCAGCTCCTTTAATAACCTCGATCTGTTTGATGTTGGAAGTGCTAAGACGTTCGAAATCAATTGGACCTCCGGGAGTGTTGGACAATCTTTCTCCGTCAATGAGTATTAAGACATATTTGTTTTCCAATCCTTGTATCTGGATATTATCACCTCGTGGGTCACTGTTGAATTGTAATCCGGGAATTGTGAACTCCAATGCGTCCATGATGTTTTCGAAATCATTTCTTTGCAACTGCGCTGCGGGAATTAATCGGGTGAGCACAGGCGTGTTCAGAATTGTTTTTTCCGTACGTGTCCCGGTAACAACCACTTCGTTCAGGTTGAATATGCCGGCATTCATGGTGATGTTTAATTCTTTTTTCGGTCCGTTGGCATCGATTTTGATTCGTTGTTCCATGTAACCAGTGGAGCGAATCAGCAAATTGTAGCTTTTCCCTTCAATTAATTCCATTTGGAAAAAGCCGTCTGCATCACAGGCTGTGCCTATTGCCGTCCCTTGGACAGTGATGGTTGCCATCGGTATACCTTCTCCTGTCTCCGCATCGGTAACTCTGCCGGTTAACAAACAAGTACCGGCTTTCACTTCTTTAATATCGGGTGAGTTGACAGATATTTCTTCTGCCAGAGCTGTTCCAGAAGAAAGCACACACACCGAAAGTAAAGACATTGCAATACAATTTAGTTTCATATAAGCTATAAATAAGTGGATGAATTTCGTGAGGAAATCCTGTCCTGTTAATTCTCGCCTTTGGTCCCGAAGGATCGAATATCAAATGATTGAGGCAGGTTTTCTGACTTTCCCGGCTTTGCGTGGCCTTCCCGACTATGTCAGTGGCGTGAGATCGCAAGCATTTCCGATTGTGATATCGGAACGGGATTACAGCAACGGGCATTGTTCCGGACTTACACCGGATTCCCTCTCACCACCTGCAGAAAGCAGGCGGTTCACCTTAATCCGCAGCAAAAGTATGTAAACTATTTATTGCAAAAAAATAATCAATGTTAATTAAACGCAATGGATAGTCGGGTAGTAATAGCCCAACCAAGCAGCTTTTTGTGGT
>OLSK01000396.1_pt1 | contig 40264 bp, 32 predicted proteins | sample 1672781 | NCBI WGS metagenome assembly OLSK01 (sample SAMEA3136723, study PRJEB25190) | human gut metagenome | biome: human gut; feature: human-associated habitat; material: faeces | place: Austria | collected 2013 | reverse complement strand
CAAACTCAACTTTTACGTTGATATGTCCGTCTGGCTTTTTGTGGGAAAGCAGTACCACCGTCTCCACATGCCCGGTCCAAGGGAACATATCGCATGGGGTGGCTTCACGGAATTCGTAGCCATGCTCGCCGAGCCATTTGATATCGCGGGCGAGGGTCGCAGGGTCGCAGGAGACGTAAACAATGCGATCCGGCGCGGCCTGCACGACAGCCTCCAGGAGTGGCTGCTCGCAGCCTGCGCGCGGCGGGTCGAGGATGACGACATCCGCGCCTGTAATGCGCAGGGACTCATCCTTTAGAAGCTCTTTCTTCGCGGCTGCTTCGCCATACTGCTTCGCCGCTTTGCGCGCGGCATCTTCCTCCTGCGCTTTGGTGCGAACCATCTTTGGCAGCTCTTCCTCCGCCTTGCCGCAGACATATCGCGCATTTACGATGCCATTGATGACCGCGTTGCGGTTCGCGTCAAGAACCGCGCCTTTGATGGACTCGATACCGATCACGCGTCCTGCTTTTTTTCGATTCGGCGCGGCAGATTCTGTTGTTTCGTGGCTTGCCAAGGTTTCCTCGGTGTTCTGGATGGCTGCGCGGTTAAAAGCAGCTGCTTCTGTCTTCTCTTGCTTCGAGGAGGCTTCCTCGGTGTTCCGGATGGCTGTGTGGTTCGGTGCGGCGGCTTTGCGGTTCATCTCCGCTGCCGCGAACAGCCCGATCGTGCCGACGCCGCAATATAAATCCAGTACCGTTTCATCTCCTTGAAGCGCCGCGTATTCGAGGACCTTATCATACAGCCGCAGCATTTGCGCGCGATTGACCTGATAAAACGAGAGCGGTGAAATTTCAAAAGAAAGCCCCCCAACCTCTTCCATAATGGTCGGTTTGCCCGCAATCGTAATACATTCTTCCCCAAGAATCTGTCCTTCGAGCGTTTTGGACGAATTGATATTTACAACGACGCTTTCGAGATTAAACTCCACACCGGCAAGTGCACCGGTTTCATAAACCGGAATCGCGCTGATGGCATCATCCAGCATGCGGATCAGTTTCGGCGCGTTCGGGATCGCTTTGCCGTTGATCACCAGGATTACCATTACCTCGCCGGTTCCTGCCGCGGTACGGACGATCAAGTGGCGCATCAGCCCTTTTGCCCAGCGCGGATCATAGGATGTAATATGGTCTTTTTCCATGAAACGCCGCAGAGCATTCGCTGCTGCCATGGCAGGCTCCGATTGCAGCCAGCAATCCTCGCAATCCACAACTTCATGCGTTCCGGCACGATAAAATCCGACACGCGGTTCGTGTATCGGCTGCTGGATGCCGCCTTTTTTTGTCAGCAGTCCTCCGGTGCTGACCGGCATGCTCGCCTTGTTTCGATAGCGAAACGGAGTTTCCTCTGGATCTGTATCACCCATTCCCAAAATCGGCATGACTTTTGGCGCGGACAGACCGCCAAGACGTGTCAGCTTATCGCGCACCTGTTTTTCCTTGAGGGCAAGCTGCGCGTCATAATGCAGCGTTCCGTAAGCGCAGCCGCCGCAAGCCCCCTGATACGGGCAAAAAGGCTCGATGCGTTCCGGAGACGCTTCCAGAATTTCCGTCACGCGTCCGAACGCGTAGTGCTTCTTCACTTTGGTCAATTCGACGCGTACACGATCGCCGACAATCGCGTCCTTGACAAAAATCGCGAAGCCGCGTCCAGTTTGGACTGCTTCTGCACGGTTTTGTGCCATACCTGTTGCCCGATCGACCGCGCCTGTTTCCGCATTCCTTTCGCCGCGAAGCACTCCTGCCGCCTTTGCTGTTTCCGCTCCGTTGGCGCCTGTTTCCGCCTTCTGCTCCACGTCTGCTGCAGCCCTGCCGCTTTCTGCCTTGTCCGGCGCCGCCAGCTCATACAGCTTGCCGATGCCCTGTCCTTCCGCGCTCATATCTTCTATTGTTATTGTTACAATTTGTCCCTTTTCCATTCGATTTCTCCGCACTTCGCCTTATTCGAAAATCTCTTCAAACTCTGTAATATCCACTTCTTCGCCCGCATGCCGTTTCGCAAGCGCCTCTTTGACACGATCAAAGACCTCCTTGGTCAAATTCGACTTGCGGATGACAAGCGCCACGACGACCATCGCGATGCCCGGGATCACGACAAAAGCATTTTCGACCCATTCCAGCGCAAGCGGCGTCTGCACCGCAAGCTCGCTGTCAAAACCTGCTAACTCCAGCACCAGACCCAGCATTTGCAGACCGACGGCAATCGAAAGTGATTCGGACAAAGCCTGCAGAGAAATGACCGCGCCGGAATGTTTCACACCGGAGAGCAGCTCCTCCACCTCACACACATCGTAGATCATCGAAGGCATCAGCTGCCAGTAGGCTGCGTTGGCCGCGGCGTACAGCAGACATACAAAAATCAGCATCGGATAGGAATCCACGCCGATGAATTTGGTCGCGATCATCAGAATTCCGCAGACCGCCATAACCGTTTTGAACAGATCCTTTTTATCGAAGCGCGCGCCCAGTTTGGCGATGAACGGAACCGTCGCCACGCCAGCCAGCGTGATCAGCATCAGCACCGCGGAGATTGCTTTCTCGTCCATGCCCATGTGGAAGGTCATAAAGAACACGCGGTCTGAAGAAAATGTGATGTTCGCGATCAGATAGGCAAGGCTGGCACCGATGATAATCTGCACAGGCTTCATTTGAATCAGCTGCCAATACTCCCGAAACATCGCTGCATAGGCATGCAGAATGTTCTCGCGCTGTTTGCGCGGTTTGACAAAATCCTTCTTGTCATCATTCTTAATCGACCACGCGCAGATCAACAAGGCGGCCGCGCCGCACACGCCGACCATCAGACCGACAAGCGTCCACGAAAACGAGAGTGACCTGCCTCTGCTGACGCAATAGTCAACGAGGATCGATGGCAGTACCATGCCGATGCACATGCCGACCTGGTTAAAGATATAGGAAAATGAGCGCAGCACCGTTCTCTCGTTGTAGTCATCGGTTAAATCGGAACCCCATGCCATGTATGGCACAAAAAAAGACGAGAAGCAGGTCCAGTACAGCAGCACCATCACCAAATAATACACAACCTTCACGCCCGGCGATGCCTGGATTGCCGTAAACAAGAGCGTAGTAATGATTGCTGCCGGAAAAGCCGCCCCGAGCAAAAAAGGTTTGCGTCTGCCGAAGCGTGTCACCGCATGGTCGGATTCAAAGCCCACCACCGGAGCGCAGAGTGCCTCCCAAACGGAACCGGCCGCGCAGATCGCGCCCGCGACTGCCGGACTGATCCCCGCGACCGTCGTCAAAAACAACAGCAAATATGTACCGGCCAACATATACATCGCGTTGTCGCAAGTTCCTCCGATACCGTAAAACAACTTCGTTCTAAAAGGAAGTTTCAAACTAGTCACCTCCTTATCTTTGTTTCATTTCCATTTCATTTTCGTTTCTTTTTTCATCCTCGCCGCTGATGGTTCGGAGTGTCCAATCCTTGACCGCTGTGACCGGGATGTGCACCAGCGCGAGCAAATTGACGCAGAGCGCCAAAAGCCGGCAAAAGATTTTCCAGGTACCCTCAACGACAAAATCATAGATCTTGACGACGGGCTTCGTCGAAAACACGATTGCGCAAAGCGATGCCAATCCAAAAATCATGCCATAGTATACCACCCAGTTGTTAACAGGCACTATGCCCAGCCCGATGCCGTTGAACTTGATCGCGTATCGGACAATCAGATGAAAAATGTAGATCGGCATCGTATTCATGCCCACATAAGCCAAATAGTTCTTCTTGTTTGGTAAAATATTCAGCATTAAAATGATCCAGCCCCACGCCAGAAAAAGGATCAAAGCTCTGCCGATGATGTCCCAATACCAGGTAATTCCAAGCTCACAGGCCGGATTTTTGAGCAGATAAAAGCCGACCGGCAGCTGCGGCACGCAAAAGGCTAACAAGCACGAAATACCCGTCAGCACCGCGCCCAAAACCCAGCACTGCCATTTTTTGAGGCACTGCAGCTTTTTGATTTGATCACCGGTGCAGTAAAATGCCATCACGAAGAACGGGAAGTAGGAAACCACACGTCCCAGACCGAAGCGATCCGAAAAGAACGGAACCTGTCCTGCCAAAAGATAGACCACGATACTCAGTTCCAGTATGTACGGAATTTTCATCCATTCCTTGGTAAAGTAGCGATAGAAGAAGAGCGCCCACAGATACCAGAGCGCGAACGGCGGGAGATCCCAATGCAGGATCGCGTTGCCGAAGAAGTATTGTCGTACAAAATAAAAGAACGGAATTCCCAAAAGATACGGCCACATGAAAGTGTGGAAGGAGGTTTCCTTTGAGCGGTCCGGCTTCTTCGAAAAATAGCCGGACAGGAACACAAAGGCCTGCATGACAAAGACGTTAATGGTAATATAAACTACACCGCCCAGCGAGGCCTGACTGAAATGACCCGCGACCCTCGTAAAGTGAGAGATCGGAATCGACCACATCAAAAGACCTCGAAAAGTGTCGAACATATAATCGCGTTGTTTGATTGTTTCACCCATATTTTATGAATCCCCTTCCTTATTCCTGTCTCACGCCGCGCTTTCGAACTTGCCGGCCGCCGGCCCGACCTCGCCGTTTCCCAAAATCACGCTTAGGCTTCGTCCTTTGCCCAGCCTCTGACACAGCGCACAGCTTTTTTCCAGCCGCGCAGCAGCTTCGTCTTTTGCGCTTCCTCCATGCGCGGCGTGAAGCTCCGCTCTACCTGCCAATTTTCGAGAACGTCTTCCTTACTTTCCCAATAGCCGGTCGCCAGACCCGCGAGATAAGCGGCACCCAGTGAGGTTGTTTCAATGCATTGCGGACGTTTGACCTCACAGTCCAGCACATCTGCCTGGAACTGCATCAAAAAATTATTCGCGGACGCGCCGCCGTCAACCTTGAGCGCGGTCAGGCTGCCACCCAGGTCCTCTGTCATCGCGTCAATCAAATCCTTGGTCTGATAAGCCATGGATTCCAGGGTCGCGCGTACCAGATGATTTTTGTTCGCGCCGCGGGTGAGACCAAGCACCGCGCCGCGCGCGTATGGATCCCAATACGGCGCGCCGAGTCCCACAAAGGCAGGCACCACGTAGACACCGTTTGCGTCCGCCACTGCTTCTGCCATCGCTTCAGACTGCGGTGAGTTTTCGATCAGATCCAGTTCATCGCGCAGCCACTGGATGGCCGCGCCTGCCACAAAAATGGAGCCTTCGAGCGCGTAATTCACCTTGCCATCCAGCCCCCACGCGATCGTGGTGACCAAACCGTTGTTGGAAAATACCGGTTTTTCTCCGGTGTTCATCAAAAGGAAGCAGCCGGTTCCGTAAGTATTTTTGCATTCTCCCTCGCGGAAGCAGGTCTGCCCAAACAATGCCGACTGCTGATCGCCTGCCGCGCCGCTGATCGGAATCTGTCCACCGAACACATTTTCACTGGACATGCCGTATACGCAGCTGGACGGCTTCGGTTCCGGCAGCATGCACTTCGGAATCCTCAAAATCCGCAGGATTTCATCGTCCCACTCCAGCGTATTGATATTGAACATCATCGTGCGGGAAGCGTTGGAATAGTCGGTCACATGCACCTTGCCATCGGTCAGCTTCCAAATCAGCCAAGTCTCGATGGTGCCGAACAGGAGCTCGCCGGCTTCTGCCTTTTGTCTGGTGCCCGGGATATTTTCGAGAATCCAGCGCAGCTTCGTGCCGCTGAAATAGGCATCGATCAGAAGTCCTGTCTTCTCACGAATCATATCGCTGTACCCGGCCGCTTTCAGCTCATCGCAGTACTCCGCGGTACGGCGGCACTGCCACACAATCGCGTTGCTGATCGGAATGCCGGTTTTTTTATCCCAAACCACCGTCGTCTCTCGCTGATTGGTAATGCCGATGGCTTCAATGTTTTCGTGTGTGCCGTTGATCTTAAGCAGCGCCTCCTGCGCCACGCCCATCTGCGTAGACCAAATTTCCATCGCATCATGCTCGACCCACCCTGCCCGCGGATAGATCTGCGTAAATTCCTTCTGCGCGACACTGACCATATTGCCTTTGCGGTCGTACAGAATACAGCGGGAGCTCGTCGTTCCCTGATCCAATGCCATGATATATTTTTCCATTCTGTTTTCCTCCCCGCGCGTCCGCGCTATACAAATAATTCCATAATTCGATTTGAAATATTCATACCCTTGAGGGTCAGGCGGATGCCCGCATCGTCCTCCTCCGCGCAGCCCGTCCGGACAAATTCCAGATAAGCGTCGCGCGTGCTGCCGTAAATGTCCCAAAGCTGCTTGCCGAAACGTTCCTCAAAGCTCTTGTAGCTGATGCCCGCGTTCTTGCGCAGACCGGTGAAAATATATTCGGCGACATTGTCACGATACGCATTTTTGGTAAACTCATCGACCGCCAGACTGCCGAGCGCGTTGGTTGTGCCGAGAAAGGCTCCCGCACCCTCGGCATCACGTTCCATCGCCTCCACATAAGTCTTGACATCGCTGACATTCGAAAAGCGCACATTTTCAATGAAGGAATGCGCCGACGGTCCAAAACCCAGATATTGGCTCAAATCCCAGTAACCAAGATTATGCTTGCACTGGTGCCGCGCCAGCGCGACATTGGAAATCTCATATTGCCGCAGCCCCGCCTCCGCGAGCAGCCGCAGCGCGCTCTCGTACATCAAACGATCTGTTTCCGCTTCGGTTTCCCGCAGACGTCCCTCTCGGCGCGCGAGGTCGAACCGCGTATTCTCCATGAACTCCAGGCTGTACAAAGAAAGATGTTTGGGACTCAGGCTGATCGCTTTTTCGACGGAACGAATCCAAGTCGTAAAGCTCTGCCCCGGAATGCCAAACATGAGATCGATGCTGATATTGCGGATGCCTGCTTTTCTGGCCTTTTCTACGGAGGCGACCGCCTCCTCCGGACTGTGAACGCGCCCCAGCGTCCGCAGCACTTCGCGATCGAAGGACTGCACCCCGATGCTGAGACGGTTCAGACCGTTTTTTTTAAAATTTTTCAGCTTCTTTACGTCCGCGCTCGCCGGATTGCATTCCATGCTGATCTCCGTACGCGTGGTGATCTTAAACGCGGCATCGATGTGCGCGAGAATCTCCGCGAATTCCTCCGGCGTGAGCAGGCTTGGCGTGCCGCCGCCGAAGTAAATGCTGCTCAGACGCCGCTTTCCCTGCGCACGATAATAGCCGCAGAGAATGTCGATCTCGCGGCAGACTGCCTTGACCAGTCGATGTTTTTGCGCGTTGTCCCAATGATCTTCCGAATAAAAATCGCAATACGGACATTTTCTGATGCAGAAGGGGATATGTACGTAGATTCCTAATTTTTCCATATTCTACCTGCTTTTCTCCTGTTTTTCTCTTCGTTTACCCAAGCTTTTCTGCACGCCGCCCGGCGCGTCTCCTATTTGTTGTCGTCATATTTGAGCACAGCGGTGAAAGCCTCCTGCGGCACCTCGACGGTACCGAACTGACGCATCCGCTTCTTGCCTTCCTTCTGCTTTTCGAGCAGCTTTCTCTTACGCGAAATATCGCCGCCGTAGCACTTGGCGATAACGTCCTTGCGATAAGCCTTGACCGTTTCTCTGGCGATGACCTTCTGTCCGATGGCCGCCTGAATCGGTACTTCGAACTGGTGCATCGGAATGATCTCCTTGAGCTTTTCGCAGACAAAACGACCGCGCGCATAGGCTTCGGACTCATGCACGATCATCGAAAAAGCGTCAACCAGCTCTCGGTTGAGCATGATATCGAGCTTGACCAACTGCGATTTTTGGTAACGATCGAATTCGTATTCGAGCGAGCCGTAGCCGCGCGTCTTGGATTTGAGCGCGTCGAAGAAGTCATAGATAACCTCGTTGAGCGGCATATCGTAGTGCAGCTGTACGCGCGTCGGTGTGATGTATTCCATGTGCAGCATCGTGCCGCGCCGCTGCTGGCACAGCTCCATGATGCTGCCGACATAATCATTCGGAATCATGATGTTCGCCTTGACCATCGGTTCCTCGATGTGGTCGATCTCCTGCGGTGATGGTAGATTGGACGGATTCTGCAGCATTTCGACTGTGCCGTCCGTCCGCACGACCCTGTAAATGACGCTCGGCGAGGTTGTGATCACGCTGAGATCGAATTCGCGTTCCAAACGCTCGACGATAATCTCCATGTGCAAAAGACCCAGGAAACCGCAGCGGAAGCCGTAGCCCAACGCCTGGGAGGTTTCTGGTTCGAAGGTAAACGCCGCGTCATTGACCTGCAGCTTTTCGAGGGCGTCCTTGACACTTTCATATTTTTCGCCCTCAGCCGGATAAATGCCGCAGAACACCATGGACTGTACTTTTTTGTATCCCGGCAGCGGTGTCTCGGCAGGATCGGCGTCCAAAGTGATGGTATCGCCGACGCGTGCATCCGCGACCTGCTTGATGGAAGCGCAGATATAGCCTACCTCTCCCGCGCGCAGGGCTTTGACCGGTTTGAGTCCCGGTGCGCAAACGCCGACCTCGGTAACTTCGTATTTTTTGTTCGTCGCCATCATACGAATCACATCACCTTTTTTGACCTGCCCGTCCATGATACGCGCGTAAATGATGACACCCAGATAGTTGTCATATTTGGAATCGAAGATCAGTGCTTTCAGCTTGCCGTTCTCATCGCCATCCGGCGCGGGCACTGCGTCGATGATGCGCTCCAAAAGCGCCTCGACGCCCATGCCGGTCTTGGCAGAGATCTCCGGCGCGTCTGTCGCGTCGAGGCCGATGATTTCTTCGATCTCTTCCTTACATTCGTCCGGACGCGCGGAAGCCAGATCCATCTTGTTGAGCACCGGCAGGATCTCCAGATTTTCGTCCAGCGCCAGATAGACGTTCGCCAGAGTCTGCGCTTCCACGCCCTGCGTCGCGTCCACAACAAGCACCGCGCCCTCACAAGCCGCGAGCGAGCGGGAAACCTCATAGGTAAAGTCCACATGGCCCGGCGTGTCAATGAGATTGTAGATGTATTCCTGTCCGTCCTTCGCCTTGTAGACCAGCCTTGTCGTCTGCAGTTTGATGGTGATGCCGCGCTCCCGTTCCAGATCCATATTGTCTAAGAACTGCTCCTTCATGTCTCGGTCCGCCACCAGTCCGGTCTTTTCGATCAGGCGGTCGGCAAGCGTCGATTTGCCATGGTCGATATGGGCGATAATGCTAAAATTTCTGATATATTTTTGGTAGTCCATCTTTTCCTCTCATCAAAGTCCTTCTATTCATTAGCAGCTTTTTTGCGATTTTCCGTGCGTTTCGCGAGTATTCGGCGAAAGCGCACAAAATTCCATGTTTTATTTTAACCCAAATCCCGCTGTAATTCAACTGCTTTTGCGGAAATTCGCAGAATCTCCTCCTGCAGATCGTCGCAGGCCGCGGATACGCCGCTCATATCGGCGCAGCGCTTGTCCACCGCAAGCAGCGCCAGCGTTCCGATAAAGAACAGCAGCGCGACGATGAGCAATTCTCGCACTGTACGCATGTGTTTTCCCCCTTTCGTCTTTTGTTTTCCACACCTTGCGCATGACGTTTCTGTTTCTGTCCGTTCTTTTTCTGTCCGTTCTTTCCTTCCTTTTCGCGCTGCGCATCAATACCCTGCTTTCAGCGTGTCCGCGAGAATTTTGCCGAAATACGCCGCCGTATTCCTGCAATCCGCGATGTCGTTACGGTTGTAGCCGATTTCCAGCAGGAGATATTTGTCGGAAAGTCCCTGGTTGTAGCGATAGCCGCGCTCCAGAATCCGCCCCGTGAATCCGCTGCAGGATTTTTCCGCTGTGCGGTTCAGCGCCTGGATGAATTTGAGATTGCTCCGATAGGTTTCCACCGCGTTGCTGACAACATAGGAATACTTCGCGCAGGTCTTACTGCCGACCGATACCGTCGCTGCGGGAGAGTCCGAAGCGATCGCGTCCCGATGCAGGTCGATGACGCAGACAATGGTCGGATATTTTTGAAGCAGTTTCTCTATCGTCTCGTAGGAGCGGTTGTAGGATTGGTTGTAGGATGGATTGTCATGCAGGGTCTGGTCGTGTACCACCCCGATACCGTTTGCCTCCAGCGTTTCCGCCAACGTCTCTCCGACATCGCGGACAGTATTCTGTTTCCCCTTTTTATGATAATTGCCGACAGAGGACGGCAGATAGGACTCCGTCGCGTGCGTGTGCACAATCAACACTGCCGGCTCCGTGCCGAACACGACCGGTTCCGGTTGTTTTTCCTCTGTCGCGATGAGATTCGAAACCTTGCCCGTTTCCTCCTTCGTTTCGATCTGACGCAGCTCCTCGCTGTCCCGCGTTTCCGCATCCGCCTCCCGCGTCTGCCCATGCTCCGCGTTTAAGCGCGTTCCGTCCGCGAGATTAAAATTCGGATAAGCCGAAGAAACGCAGTACATGCCGAGCGCCCCCGCGTCCGGCCGCACCCGCTCCCAAACACGCTGCACACTCGGATTTTCCTTTGGAAGCACCGCGCAAAAAAGAAAGGTACTAACCAGATACACGCCTAGCATCACTTTCGCAAACCCATGTTTCATGCCTCACCCACGCCTCTCCTGTATGATTTCGCGCCCCGCGGCGCTCTTATGAATATATGCCGGGATGCAGCGTGATATTTATGGCATTTGCGAGGATTTGTGAAAAACTTTGGATGACCGCATCGATGTCCGTCGAGGTCACGATCATGTCAAAGGCTTCGTCTGCCAGATATCGCTCGAGAAAATCCGCGTGCGCTGCCTCTGCGTGCGTCCGGTTTTCATCCGCAGCCAGGTTCTCGCACCGCGGCGCCTGCGCTATGCCTGCCTGTTCTGCCTCTGCCTCGCTCGCTTTGGCGGCATCCAGAATCAAAGTGCGCGCGTCGATGACCGTCGGCACTCCGATGGCAATCACGCGGCAGCCGAGCGTAGTCTCGCTGATCTCGCGGCGGCGGTTTCCCATGCCGGCGCCCGGCGCGATACCGCTGTCGCTGATCTGAATCGTCGTACTGACTCTGCGGATATTCTTTGCCGCCAGCGCGTCGATAACCAGCACCACATCCGGCTTAACCATCGAAACGACCTCCGCGATCAGATCTGCGGTTTCCATGCCTGTCACGCCGGTCACCGAGGGATTGAATCCGCTGACATTCGCCATCTCCCAGTCCCCGTCGCAGTCGAACATCTGAAACAGGTGGCGCGTGATCTTGACTTTATCGACAGTATGCGGTCCGAGGCTGTCCGGTGTAACCTTTTCGTTCCCGAGGCCGACCACCAGTACCTTGAGAAAATAGTCAAAAGGAATCAGTTTTTTGAGCTCCGCCGCGACCGCGCGCGACGCTCGTTCCCGAATGTTTTCTTTTTCCTCAAACAAGCCCTGTATTTCGATGGTCACATAAGTGCCGCGCGGCCTTTGGAACGCCTTTTCGCCCTCCTCGTTGAGAATCTCGATTTCGATGACTGCGATATCCTCGTCGAGCTGCCTCTGTTTTTTGATGTAGCCGGCCGCTCTCCGCGCGGACAGCTCCGCGCCGCTTCTCGTTTCGTCCGCACGTTCCGCGTCCTCCAAAAGTTCATCCGCCTCGACCGCCAGATCCGTCCTGTAATTCATTTTTTGCCTCCAGTCTGTCCGTTTTTTGATTTTTCTTCGATTTTCCTTGGAATTCTCGCCTTTATTTTATATTTTCCCTTGCAATCCGCGCATTATTCGTTTATAATTTAAATTGCGAATTTATGTCTTGTCCCGGCGGCTTCTGCCTGCGCGGGACGCATGAAAATTTTAATAAAGTGGGGTGAAAAACACATGGCAAACATTAAATCCGCAAAGAAAAGAATCAGAGTCATCGACAAGAAAACTGCAAGAAACAGAAGAATTAAGAATCATCTTAAGGCTGTTCTGAAGAACTTCGACGCTGCAATGGCAGAGGGCAACTTCGACGTCGCACAGGAGAAGTTAAGACTTGCGGAAAAGAAACTGATGCAGGCTGCCGCGAAGGGAACCATCTCCAAGCACGCTGCTTCCAGAAAAGTTTCCAGACTGACCAAAAGATTCAACGCTGCGAAAGCGGCAAAATAAGTCTCACCCGTCCCCACCCGTGCATAAGTTAAATGCACAGCATGAGCAAACCTGAACCCACGGATGTGTCTCCCGTGGGTTTTCTCGTATGTATCGTATTCCGCGCGGCGATATCAGCCTCGCGCGGCGTTTCATAGACAACAAGCAGGAAGGAGTTTACCCCGCTATGGAGAAGGAAAGTGTATGGACCAAACTTAGACGCAAGGTCGACAAGGAGTTTGCGGAGGAGCTGCAGCGGCAGCAGGAAATGGAGCGCACCGCGCGCGAAGAGGCAAAGGCGCTCGAAAAGCAGCAGAAGAAAGAGGCTGCCATCGCCGCCTACCGCGAGAAACGCGACTTGACTGTTGCGGATTTTTTCCGCATTGCAGACCTGCCGCTGCCGGACGATTTTGCGGACATTGCCGATCACACCATCAGCGATTTCACCGCAGACCCGCGCAGACTGACGCTGGATTCGATTTTTTTATACTGGGGGAAATCCCCGATCTCTGCCGGTGATCCGGCATCGGTGCTGCAGATGGCCATTGACAGCGGCTGTCTATGTGTGATCAGCAACAAACCGTGCGCGCACCCGCATACCCTCCTGCTGCCGGATACGACCGATGCGTTGGAGGGTACGAACCGGATCCGCGAAGCCTATATTAAAGTCTCTGCCTATATCCGCTCTCTGCACAAGGCGAAGGTCATTACGGTGACCGGTTCGGTCGGCAAGACCTCCACCAAGGAGATGATCGAAGCCGTCCTGCGGCAGCATTACAAGAACCCGGTGATCTCCAAGGGCAATAACAATTCCATGTTTTCGATTACGCGCAACATTCAGAGCCTCAAGCGGACGACGAATGTCTATCTGCAGGAGGTCGGCGCGTTCGCACCGAAAACCATCGAATACTCGGCAAGGCAGCTCGTAGCTGATATCGCGGTCTACACCAATATCGGTGTTTCGCATATCGAAAGCTACGGCAGTCAGGAAGCGCTGACCGCGGACAAATTATCGCTTTCGACCTTCGGCAAGCCGGACGGGCTTGCCATCATCAACTACGACGATCCGATCCTGATGGGTCACAGCTTTACCCAGCAGGTCATCACTTACAGCCTCAAAAATCCGCAGGCGATGTACTACGCCAAGGATATCCTGCGCGCGGACGACGGCTATACCTTTACACTCGTCGACCGCGCCGCCGCCGAGGAACATCCGGCGCAAATCCACGTGCTCGGCGAGCACAATATCCTCAACGCCGTCGTCGCTTTTGCAGTCGGCAGGGCTTTGCAGCTGCCGGATGCGGAAATCCTCGCCGGCATCGCGTCCTACCAGCCGTCCGGTATGCGCCAGAATCTGCTGCAGGCAGGCAAATACCGCATCCTTGCGGATTGCTACAATTCTTCCCTGCTTGCCGTCGACAATACCCTGAAAGTCCTCGACGAGCTGCGTCTGCCGGACGAAACGAAGCGCATCGTCGTCCTCGGTGACGTGCTGGCGCTCGGCGACCTTAGCGAAGAAACACACCGCGAGATTGGCCACGTCTGCACGCAGCACAAGATGGACCTTTTGATCGGCTATGGGATCGCGATCCGCTATGCCATCGAGGAAGCAGCCGCCGCGGGCATGCAGGCACATTACTACGCGGACCGCGCCGAAATGGAGGCGGCGGTCAGAGCCGCGGTCCGTCCCGGCGACATCGTGCTGTTTAAGGCTTCCCATGGTGTCAATCTGGGCGCCTCGATGGACAAGCTCTTCGGCACCGACCTCAACGAAAGCTCCGCCATCGAACACAAACAGTTCCGCATCGAAGTCCATGGAGATTTTGAATTCTATATCTTCGAGAACAGCGCCTCGCTCAAGACCTACCTCGGTCACGATGCTGTCGTCGAAGTTCCGGCTTTCGTGACTGCCACTGTCACAGACGAGCTGCACGAAACCGAAGTCACGCGTGACCTTCCGGTCGAGAAGATCGGCAAGACCGCCTTTCGCGGCAACGAGGATATCCGCGAAGTCGTGCTGCCGGAAACCGTTGTACGCATTCGCGACGGCGCTTTCCAGGGCTCCGGTCTGGAATCGCTGGATGCACCAGACAGCCTGCTCTCCATCGGCGCACGCGCCTTTGCAGACTGCCCGCATCTAACGACTGTCAACCTGTCGGAAGCGACCGACCAGCTCGGCGACGCGGTGACTGAGAACAGCCCGCAAGCCATGATCATGTACAGATAAGTCTGGAAAGATGGCGGCATCGTGCGCCAATATCGCAGTTCGACATCGTATATCGTAATAAAGCAATACATCAAGAGAAAGGAACCTATCGCTATGTCATTACACATCGCAGCCGAAAAAGGCCAGATTGCCGAGAGCGTCCTGCTGCCGGGCGATCCGTTAAGAGCAGAATTTATCGCAGAGAATTTCCTGTGCGGAGCCAAAAAATACACCGCCATCCGCAATATGTACGGCTTTACCGGCACCTATAAGGGCGTGCCTGTCTCTGTACAGGGCACCGGCATGGGTATGCCGTCCATGGGGATCTACTCCTGGGAACTGATCACCGAGTACGGCGCGCAGAACCTGATCCGCATCGGCACCGCAGGCGCTTTTACCGACGAACTCGCGCTCGGAGATATTTTTGTCGCGCTCGCTGCCTCCACCGATTCCAACTACCAGCATGCTTTTGATCTGCCGGGACAGTACAGCCCGTCAGCCAGCTGGGAGCTTTTGACCAAGGCACTTGCCGCAAGCAGTGATACCGCTATCCCGTTCAAGGCGGGCAACGTCGTCACCTGTGACGTGTTCTATGAATTCGGCGACTGGTGGAAAAAATGGGCGCAGATGGGCGTGCAGGCCGTCGAAATGGAAACTGCCGCGCTCTACATGAACGCCGCCTACAACCACGTCAACGCCTTGTCGATGATCTCCATCAGCGACAACTTTGTGACCGGCGCCAAGAGCAGCGTGGAGGAACGCCAGAACTCTTTTACCAATATGATGAAACTGGCACTGGAAACCGCTGTGAAATAGTGCTATACTAGAAAGACAACACTACATTACAATCATGATCTGAGAGAGGAAGAGAACAATGATCGAGATTCAAAACAAAAAAGTAACCGATTGGGTCGCGGAATGCGCTGCCATGACCAAACCGAAGGAAATCGTCTGGATCGACGGCAGTGAAGCGCAGCTGGATGCGATCCGCGCGCTTGCGGTAGAGACCGGAGAAATGGTCAAGCTCAACGAAGAGAAGCTGCCGGGCTGCTACTATTACCGCACCGATCCGAAGGACGTCGCCAGAGACGAAAAGAGAACCGTCATCTGTACGACTGAGGAGAAGGATGCCGGTCCGACCAACAATTGGGTACAAAAGGACGAAATGTATGCCAAAATGAGGGAGCTGTTCGACGGCTCCATGGAGGGTCGCACGATGTACGTGATCCCTTATTCCATGGGCGTGGTCGGCAGTCCGTTCTCCAAAATCGGCATCGAAATCACCGACTCCATCTATGTCGTGCTTTCCATGCACATTATGACGCGCATCGGTGATCCTGTGATCGAAGAGCTCAACAAGGGCGCGGACTTCGTCAAATGCCTGCATTCCAAGGCAGAAGTCAACGCCGAAAAGAAATATATCGCGCAGTTCCCGGAGGAAAACACCATCTGGAGCATCAACTCCGCTTACGGCGGCAACGTTCTGCTTGGCAAAAAATGCTTTGCCCTGCGCATCGGCTCTGTACTGGGCAAGCGCGAGGGCTGGATGGCGGAACATATGCTGATTCTGTGCGTGGAAGCGCCAAACGGTGAGAAAAAATACATCTCCGCAGCGTTCCCGAGTGCATGCGGCAAGACCAATCTGGCTATGCTGATCCCGCCGAAGCATCTGCAGGCGCAGGGCTACAAGGTCTATACCATCGGTGATGACATCGCTTGGCTTCGTATCGGCGATGACGGCAGACTCTATGCGGTCAATCCGGAGAACGGTTTCTTCGGCGTCGCGCCGGGCACCAACTCCAAGACCAACAACAACGCGCTGATGACGACCAAAAAGAACACCATCTACACCAATGTCGCCAGAAACCTCGACGACAATACCGTATGGTGGGAGGGCTTGGATACGCCTGCGCCGACCAACGGACTCGACTGGCAGAACCACCCTTGGAACGGACAGGAAGAACAGGCCAAAAAAGCCGCGGGCAAAGACTTTGTCAAAGGCGCGCATCCAAACTCGAGATTCACGGCTCCTGCTGAAAACTGCCCGTCCATCGCGCCGGAATTTTTCACCGGTGAAGGCGTGCCGATCAGCGCCATCATCTTCGGCGGCCGCCGCGCCAAGTCCGAGCCGCTGATCTGTCAGTCCCGCGACTGGAGCCATGGTGTATTCCTCGGTTCCAAGATGTCCTCGGAAACGACCGCAGCAGCCAACGGCGCGGTCGGCGTTGTCCGCTATGATCCGATGGCGATGCTGCCGTTCTGCGGTTATCACATGGCAGACTACTTCCAGCACTGGATCGACATGGGCAAGAAGATGACCAACCCACCGAAGATCTTCAACGTCAACTGGTTCCGTACCGATGACGAGGGCAATTTCATCTGGCCGGGCTTCGGCGACAACCTGCGCGCGCTGCTGTGGGCGCTCGACCGCTGCGAAGACAAGGCGGACGCTGTTGAAACGCCGCTCGGTTACCTGCCAACCAAGGAATCCCTCGATCTGACCGGTCTAGACCTGACCGATGCGCAGCTTGCCGAACTGCTGACCTTAGACCACGAGACCTGGAAGCAGGAGCTCGAAGGCATCAAGACCTGGTACGCGAAGTTCGACCATATGCCGCAGGAGCTGACTGACGCACTGGCAAGACTGGAACGCGAGCTGTAAACGCGTGCGGTACTTATGCCGACATTTTGGAAACATCGCAAGTGATGTTCCCCGAAATCATAGGAAGGTCTGCTTCGCTGCATAGCTTTTAGCGGTGGACTTCCTGCATATTTCCTACATACATAAGCAAGAGGGCTGTACCATGAATGGAAATCCTACGAGATAACCGTTCAGGTCTCAGCCCTCTTTTTGATTATATAGGATATATTGCGCAGCGATATTTCCTACGTAACGACAAAAACACCTTGCGAAGCGACGCTCATGGGCGAGCGTCATGTGCGCATAGAAATCTCAGCTTTCGTTACGCGCACTTTTGTCCTGCCCTTTGCCTGCCGCGTGCGGCGTTCTTATGCGCGGCGCTTTGCCTGCCGCCTCTTCCGTTCCCATGGCAGCGCTTTGCCTGCCGCGTCTGCCGTTCTTCCTATGCGCGACACTTTGCCTGCCGCATCTGCTCTTCCTATGCGCGGCGCACTCAGTGCATCAGCTCGGACAAGCATACATCTTCAATCGTGCAAAGCTCGTTTTTGTTTGCCTCCATGTAATCCATGATATCGTCCCGCGAGCCGTAAAGGTAAAAATTCTTTGTTGCAAAGACTGCTGTTTTCTGCGCCTCCGTCAGCGCGCTTTGTATGTGAGAAAGCGCGGTCTCTCCCGCCACGTAGGAGCTGTCCCAGCTAAGCCCCAAACCGTTCCAAAGCGCGTGATGCTCGGATAATAAGGTCAGGTTTTTGAGATAGCGCTCCCGCAGCTGCGCGGCATTCATTTGCTCTCGCTCCGGCTCGTCATCATACAGGAGTACCGCACTCTCCAAGGAGATCCCGCCCATAAAGCCCTCGCTCTCCGTATCCATCTGCGCCCACACAGGCTCTATGGTGTCCCTGCGAAGCGCAAGAATTTCCTCCAGTGCTTTGGCTTCATGCAGTCGAACGTTCAACAAGACCCGCGCGGATTTTGGGAGCTCTGCCAGATCCTTTATCGTTGCTTCATTGTATGCGGCAAAGTCCCCGATACCTTCCAGCTTTGCGTTGGAAACTGTGGTATGCGTCAGCGCGTCGTCCGCGTCGCTTTTCACCTCGAGCTTACCGCGGGTCATTTCCAAAATGACATTCATCTTCCCTACATAGGTTCGCTGCGTGCGTGTGCTCACGCATAACGGAATTTCATATTTCCCAAATCCCGCTTTCTCAATTTCTCCGATCGCATGCAGCCTCGTCTGCGGATAGACGGTTTCCACATAAGCGGAAAGCGTTTGCAGCAGCTCGCTTGCGCGCCCCTCCTCGGCTTCATTCGCCCGCGCGGGATTGACATTGCAAAGATTGACCAGCGGATTCACCCCGAGAAAGACCAGCGCGAGCACCAGCAGTACCACGCAAACCACCTGGAGCGAGATACGTGTCATCATCTGCTTGACGCGCTTTTCAATCAGGCGATCCAGATCCGCCTCCGGTTCCAGCTTCATGTTCTCCAAAGCAAGGTCGAACTCGTCTTTTCTGTTTTCTGTCTTATTCATTTGCTTCCTCCTCGTTCGCCATCATTTTCATTAAGGCTTTCTTCGCGCGCGACCGGATCTGCCGCACATTGACCACAGTCATTGCGTGCGCCTGCGCGATTTCCGCATCGCTTTGTTCCAAATAAACGCTTTCCACCATGATCACCCTCTGACGCAAGGGCAGCGCCGCGATCATCGCCGCGAGCCGCGCTTTTTTCTCGTTGTGCATCAGATTTTCCATCAGGTCAAAGCAATCCGCCGCCTCCAGCATCTCCGCCTCGGTATCCGCGCGGTATTTCTCAGTCCGGAGAGAATTCAAAAAATCATTTCGAATGACCCGATTCGCCCAGGCGAGAAAGCTGCCCGCAGGCTTGTAGGCCAAAAGCGCTTTCAAAAAAGCGTTCTGCACCAGATCCTCTGCCGCAGCTTTGTCCCGCGTGTAGGAACAAGCGATGACCATCAACGACCCGTAATATCGGCTATAAAGTTGTTCGATCAGTCCGTCTTTGTTCATACGTTTTGTTCTCCTTCTACTTACTAAACACAAGTGCGCGGTTTCTGTGACAGGACTGGCGAAAAAAAAGAACGCTGCGTGAAACAGCGTCCCGCAAGTCCTTGTTCAAAACAAACCAAGACTCTTCGCCGCGAAGATCCAGAGGAACATTGTGAAGCACGAAAACATCGAGGAGAACACGACCGCGTCTCCCGCCAGCTCTGCGTCACTGTCCATCTGCTGCGCCATCGGAAACGAGGAAACTGCAGACGGAGAAGCAAAGATGGCAATCAGCGTAACCAGCTCGATATCGCGGAAGCCGAGCAGGATGCCAACCGTCAGCCCGATTGCCGGAACCACCGCCAATCTGCCGATGACACAGATCGCGATGTCCTTTTTACGGTTCGCGATGCTCTGAAAATCGAAGAACGCGCCCAGCGTCAAAAGCGCCATCGGCGTCGCGACGCCTGCCATCGAGGAAACCATGCCTTCGAGGACCTGCGGCAGACGCAGATCGATCAGCACCGCGAAAATACCCGCCACTGCCCCCAAAAGCATCGGATTCGAAGCGATCTGCTTCAGCACATGCGCGAAATTCGGCTTGCTGCCGCGGAACACTTCAAGTGTCACCACCGCCAGCACATTGTAGATCGGCACGATCACCGTAATCATCACCGACGGCAAAATCAGCTCATCGCCGCCAAAGATATTGGATACGATGGGAATCCCCATGATAACAAAGTTACTTCGAAAAATTGCCTGAATCATCGCGCCGCGCGTCTTGGGGTCCTTGCGGAGCTTCATCACGACAGCCACCGTCAGCGCGTAGACAGACAGCACTGCCAGCACGCCAAAGGTCATCAGCTTCCCCTCTATCGCGCCGCGGATATCCTTCCCATATAAATTGGAAAACATCAGCACCGGGAAGAACACCGTAAACACCGTCTGATTCATCTTTTTGACGTCATGCGCGTCTACAAGTCCCTTGCGGCGAATCAGCATGCCGATGCCCATGATCATGAAAATCGGCAGCACCGCCTCCAGCGCGATGATAAAATTGCTTAACATTCGATTCTGTTCCCCCTTGCTGTCAAACGTGTCTTTTCTTATCATACACCTTTTTTTCTCTGCAAGAAAGAGCAAAACGCGAAATACCGAAATAAAATGATAAAAATCGAAAGAAACCGAAAAAATCGAATACGCAGAAACAGCATGCGGCTTCTGCGGTGCTTCCGCAGATTTCGCATGCTGCTTCCATGAGGAAAGGTTCCGGCTCTTATACCGGAATTTTATGAATCCATCCGGCAGGTGCCTGAATTCTGCCCTGCTGAATGGCTGTCAACGTATCGTATAGTTTTTGGGTGACAGGTCCCATCTGTGTCATGCCGGACGGAAAAACGATTTCCGTTCCATGATCGACGATCTTGCCGACAGGACAAATGACCGCGGCTGTACCGCAAAGACCTGCTTCCGCCATATCTGTGAGTTCCTCCTTATAAATCGGTCGTTCTTCAACCGGCAGCCCCAGATAATGCTCCGCGACATAAAGCAGCGAGCGTCTGGTAACAGATGGAAGGATGCTGTCTGATTTCGGCGTGACAACTTTCCCGCTCTTGGTGACAAAGAGAAAATTCGCGCCGCCGGTTTCTTCAATTTCCATGCTTGGGTTAGTAAACACCACGCCGATGACAGCCGCGGCAATCATGAAATAAAGCAAAAAGCTGTTCAAATAATCTCTTGACTGCAGCAGAATCCAAACCGGAGCGACAGACGCGATAAAAATATACGCGAACACAACGACCAGCCAAAGGTTCTTGCTGAAATAAATCGGACAGTATATGCCGACTGCGATGCAAACAATCAGCAGCGCGACACCGACAATCGTGTTCAGCAGCAGATGGTCATGCTTGCGATTGAACAAGGCAAAGGCCACCGCCAACGGGATGAACAGCAAAGCGTCTCCTGATCAAACGGTGTTTCCTCTGTTTCCGTCAGAACGAAAAGATCTTCCTGACAATTTGCTTCCCAAAGCTTGGCTTTTTTTGAAAGCACATAGCCGGAATGATCCGCGTTAAAATGTCCGTATATCCGAAACATCCATTCTCCCGACGCTGCCTCTTCGGTCAGATCGAAGGCGGATGCGTATAATTTTTTCAATTGTTCAAGGAACCGCGCGTCACTTTCGTTCATAATCACTCCATTTGTATTTATAAACAATTCTTTTGCATTTATTTTGTATTATTCAACAACTATTTTTATACTTTAATATGTTTTCGCGCAAATGTCAAGTTTTTTTAAAAGATTTTTTGTATTTTTTGAAGGACAAAAAACGCAGGGGCATATCGCGCGGCTGCGTGCCGTTCGAATCCCTCTGCGTTTGCTGTTTTGCCGTTTTCGCGGCCTCAATTCTGTTTTTCGTTTTTCCTAACTGCACTCCTCTTGATACGCGCGTTCTGTTTTTTCGCGCTTTTCTTCGAGTGCTTCGGCCAAAATCATGTCCTTCACCTTCATCAAACGGGTCTGGTTGCCGCGTTCATTTTCATCCAGCTTCATGCGGATATAGCGAATGGTCATTTCCATCTGCGGAATCTTGACGTATTCCAGCGCGTTAACACGCCGACGCGTCCGTTCCAGCTCCGCCGCAAGCATCTGCGCCTCTTTTTCCTTGGCTGCCAGTTCCAACATAATCGGAAAAATGTCGGCCAGTTCTTTGATTGCGGAATCAAGCTCTCCGGAGGTTGAAGCGTAACCGTAAGGGTAGATGTCCGACGCGTCCTGCGCAGTCGTCTCAAAGCCGAAGCGCGGCACATCCACGCTCATCACATTCTTGCTTCCGACGGTCAGCGCAACGCCTTGCTTCGGGAACATCAGCGCTTCCTCCATAACCTCCTTGCTCATGACCGCGCCGGCAATCGAAAAACTGCCGTAAACATCAGCCAGCGCTTTCTCCACCTGCTCGCGGAGCGCTTTGTTTTCCCGCGCAAGCTCCAAAAAGCCCTTCATCAGTTCATCGCGCTTATCCTTGAGCAGCTTGTGTCCGCGTTGGGCGGTCGCCAGCCGTTTCTTCAAAGTGGTGAGCATCATTCTGGTTGGATTTACATTTAACCGTTCCATTCCGTTTCCTTTCTCACACTGCGCGTCTATTTCAGATACTTCTCGATATATTCATCCTTGATACGTTTCAGCTCGCTCTTTGGCAGCATCGCCAGCAGCTTCCAGCCGATATCGAGCGTTTCTTCGATGGTACGGTCCGTATCGTAGCCCTGTGAAACGTATTCTTTCTCGAAGGCCTGCGAAAACTTCGCGTACATCAAATCTACCTCTGTCAGGGCTGCTTCACCGAGAATCGTGACCAGCTCCAAACATTCCTTGCCGCGCGCGTAAGCCGCGAACAGCTGGTTCATCGTGTCAGCGTGATCTTCACGCGTTTTTCCATTTCCGATACCCTTATCCTTGAGCCTGGACAGGGACGGCAATACGTCGATCGGCGGCTTGATGCCCTTGCGGTACAGTTCTCTGCTGAGGATGATCTGTCCCTCTGTGATGTAGCCGGTCAGGTCAGGAATCGGGTGCGTCTTGTCTTCTTCCGGCATCGTCAGAATCGGGATCATGGTAATCGATCCGTCATAGCCCTTCTTGCGGCCGGCTCTTTCATACATGGTCGCGAGGTCCGTATACAGATAGCCCGGATAGCCGCGGCGTCCCGGCACTTCCTTACGCGCCGCGGATACCTCACGCAGCGCCTCGGCATAGTTGGTGATATCGGTCAGGATGACCAATACATGCATACCAAGGTCAAATGCCAGGTATTCCGCCGCGGTCAGCGCCATACGCGGGGTCGCGATACGCTCTACCGCCGGATCGTTTGCCAGATTCATGAACAAAACGGTTCTGTCGATCGCGCCGGTGCGGCGAAAATCAGAAGCGAAGAATTCCGCTTCTTCGTGCGTAATACCGATGGCCGCGAATACGACCGCGAAATTGCCCTCGCTGCCTCTGACCTTCGCCTGCCGCGCGATCTGCGCCGCGAGATCCGCGTGCGGCAGACCGGAGGCCGAAAAGATCGGCAGCTTCTGTCCTCTGACCAAGGTGTTCAGACCGTCTATCGCCGATACACCGGTCTGGATAAATTCGGATGGGTAATCACGTGCAGCCGGATTCATCGGCAGGCCGTTGATATCCAGATATTTTTCGGCGATCAGCGCCGGGCCGCCGTCCTTCGGACGACCCATCCCGTCGAACACGCGGCCGAGCATATCCGGTGATACCGCCAGCTGCGTACCATGTCCGAGGAACCGCACTGTGCTTTCCTTGAGGTTGATGCCGGCGGCGCTTTCAAACAGCTGTACCAGCGCGTTTGAGCCGTTGACCTCCAGCACCTTGCAAAGTCTCTTTTCGCCGGTCGGCAGCAGAATTTCTCCCAACTCATCATAGGTAACATTTTCAACATCCTCGACGAGCATCAGAGGTCCTACGACTTCACTGATTGTCTTGTATTCTTTAATCATGCGAGCTCAGCCTCCTTCTGTACGATTTCATCAAACTCGGCAGTCATCTCCGCGAGAATCGCCTCGTACTGCTCCTGAATCTTCGCTTCTTCTACATATTTGAAACGGCCGATCTGTTCCCGCGCGCTCATTTCAGTAATTTTTTTGAAGGAACCGCCTTCACCGACTGCCTTGATCGCGGCCTCATGCCAGCCGAGAATCATCTTGAGCAGCAGATACTGCTTCGTCGTGGAAGTAAACGTATCGATTTCGTGGAACGCGTTCTGGTGCAGATAGTCCTCACGAATGGATTTGGCAGTTTCCAACTTCAAACGGTCGGTAAAGGACAGGGAATCCACGCCGACAAGCTGCACGATCTCGTTCAGCTCCGCTTCCTCCTGCAAGAGGTGCAGTGCCTTTTGCCGCAGCTTCGGGAAGTCCTTCGCGACATTGTTTTCGTACCACTCCTGGAGTTTATCCACATACAGGGAGTAGCTCTGCAGCCAGTTGATAGCAGGGAAATGACGCTTATAGGCCAGCGAAGAGTCCAGACACCAGAATACCTTGACAATTCGAAGTGTCGCCTGCGATACCGGTTCCGAAATATCACCGCCCGGAGGCGATACGGCTCCAATCGCGGAAAGCGCGCCCAAACGTCCTTCCTTGCCTAAGGAGATTGCTCTGCCCGCGCGTTCGTAGAATTGCGCCAGACGGGAACCAAGATAAGCGGGATAGCCCTCTTCACCCGGCATTTCCTCCAAACGACCGGACATCTCTCGCAGCGCCTCTGCCCAGCGAGAGGTCGAGTCCGCCATCAAGGCAACCGAGTATCCCATATCTCTAAAATATTCCGCGATGGTAATACCGGTATAAATCGATGCTTCACGCGCCGCTACCGGCATATCGGAGGTGTTGGCGATCAAGACCGTCCGCTTCATCAGCGATTCTCCGGTGCGCGGGTCCTTTAACTCCGGAAACTCCATCAATACATCTGTCATTTCGTTGCCGCGTTCCCCGCAGCCGATGTAAACGACGATGTCGGCATCTGCCCATTTTGCGAGCTGGTGCTGCACGACCGTCTTACCGGAGCCGAACGGACCGGGAACGGCTGCAACACCGCCCTTCGCTATTGGGAAAAATGTATCAATGACACGCTGTCCGGTAATCAGCGGCATCTCCGGCACTAACTTTTCTTTGTAGGGTCTGCCGCGGCGAACCGGCCACTTCTGCATTAAGGTCAAATCCCGCATGCTGCCGTCCGCAAGACGCAGGCGGCATACGGTTTCATCAACGGTAAAGGCTCCGGTTTCGATAGACTCTATTGTGCCGGATACGCCGTAAGGCACCATGATCTTCTGCTCGACAACCACAGTTTCCTGGACGGTACCGAGGATGTCGCCCGCTTCTACTTCCTCTCCCGCGCTGACGCAAGGCACGAAGTTCCACTTCTTCGTTCTCGACAGTGCCGGCACCTTGATGCCGCGGGTGATATTCGTTCCGACCTCTCTGACCATTTCTTCCAGCGGTCTTTGAATTCCGTCATACATGGTTTCGATTAAGCCCGGACCCAGTTCCACGGACAGCGGACTGCCTGTGGATACGACCGGCGCGCCGGGTCCCAACCCTGCGGTCTCTTCATATACCTGAATGGAGGCTCTGTCTCCACGCATTTCGATAATTTCTCCGATCAGCCCCTGCTCACCGACGTGTACCACGTCGAACATATTCGCTTCTTCCATACCGGAAGCGATGACCAGTGGTCCGGATACTTTTACAACTTTTCCTTGACTCATTTTGCTTCACCTCCAAAAAGGATGTCTGCGCCTACGGCGCGTTCTACCGCGCTGCGCACATTCCGCATACCGATACCTAAACTTCCGTCCTTGCTCGGAATCGGAATCACAGCCGGCAGCCGCAGGTCTACATATACTTTGATTTCTTCGTCCATATACTGATAGAGTTCCTCTGTCACGTAGATGATCGCGAAATCCTCCTTGGCAATCTGTTTTAATATTTTTTTTGCTTCTTCGGCCTCATCACAAGGGAAAACCGTAAGTCCAACGGCTTTGAATCCGAGAATGCTTTCCCTGTCGCCGATCACGCCGATTTTATACATAGGTTTCCCTCAGCCTTTCTTTGATTACCGCGGGCTCCGTTCCGACCAGCTTGCCGGTCAGGATCATCCGCAGATTCTTGTTTTCGCTTTCCTTGGCGAGATAGAACGCCGCGATCGGTTCCGGTCCGAAGGTCACATAATGCGCGTCCTTCAAGAACCGCATGCGTCTGTCGTCGCAGAGCTTTTCGAGCAGGGTGAACTGTCCTGTATTGGCTGCCTCTACAGCGCCGCGGCTGAACAGCTCTCCAAAGCCGAACGGTGAGACCCGTTCCGCGAACTGCGGATAGGGTTCCTCGTAATTGCCGGTGAAGCTTTGCTCCCGCAGTCTGCCTCCCTGTAGGAACACTTTTTGAAAAAATTCCCATGGTTTTCCAACCTCGCGCAGTCGGACAAAGGTTCTGCAGTTCAGCAGATCCACCTCCAGCTCGCAGTAGTCTCTGATAAATGTATTCTCATGCGCCTCTGCCATCCGCCGCATCTGCGCGTAGCAGGCATGATCCAGCACCAGATCGATCTCCTGCGGGTCGCCGCTCTTGGCATAAAGCTCTGCCGCGTCCGTAAGTCCTTGCCGCATTTCCAAATCCAGCATGATCAGATTGCGTTCGCGAAGCATATCGAGCATCTGCTTTGGATCAAAATTTCCTCCCGCGCTCATCAGCGGCAGCGGATCGATACCGAGCGCCTCCGCCTTGAGCAGAACCTTCAGGTTGTGATAGTCCTTCGGCAGACGGAACAACGCGAACTCGGCCGCGTCCACGCTCAAAGAGGAAATCAATTCGCTGACACGATTCATTTCTCCGGCAAGTACTTCTTCAAATCCTCTCGGATCCGTAAGCTCTCTGCCGTCTCCATAGCCGAATTCCGCCAAAATATGCATCGCCTGCTGCATATCCCTGGCATCCATCACCCGTTCCAGATCCTGCGCTGTGAGCAGCGTCTTTTCGTTTGCCCGAATCAGACTGCAAGGAAACGCGTAGTTTTCCGCTTTTTGCTTACTCATATTCGCACTCCCTCTTATTCTGTGGGAAACAGCAGCTTCGCGGTTTCCGCGGTCAGCTCGGATTTCGCTTCCGAAACCAGCGCTTCGATCGTATTGTTGACCGTCACGTTCCCCGTGTTCAGCAGATAGCCGCCGCGCATCTTGCCCGTCTTTTCACTGACAATAAAGCTGCCGCAGTCCACCGCTTCGTTCAGCGCATGACATACCTCCGCCGCCACGCTCTGCTTATCCCTTTCGTTAAAAATCAGCACGCCCGCCTTCACGCCCGAGGTCTTGCCAAGATGAAGCAGCAATTCGATGTACGCTGCCTTCGGCATGTCTGTGATTTCGTCGATGGCGCGCGCGAAGCATGCCTCGATGATTTCCTGTTTTTTTGCCAGGAAAACCTTGCGGCAGTCGATGTCAGCAACGGATTTACGGCGTGTGATAATCTTATCCTTTTCGATTTTTCCTCTGCGCTCCGCGTCTGCCAGCAGCGTCGCCGCGTTCTTTTCGGCTTCCGCGAGCACCGCTTCACTCCGGGCTCTTGCCTCCGCGAGCGTGATGTCGCGCTCAGCCTCGGCTTCACCCAAAATCCTGGATGTAATCTTTTCTATACTCATATTATTCTCTGCCTTTCCATCGGTATTCCGGCATTCCGATATTCGGAGTGTCTCTTTATACCGGTATTCTCAGCCAGATCAGTACGGAAACCAGCAGCGCGAAGATCGCGTAGGTTTCTACCATCGCGGTATAAATGATACCCTTTACCATCTGATCCGGTCTTTTGGCTGTCAGCTGCAGCGCCGCCGCGGCTGCCTTGCCCTGCGCGATACCTGACCAAATTCCAACCGCGCCGATCGGAATGCCCGCGCACAAGAAATAGAAACCCTGCGAAGCGCTCAGCTCGATCATGCTGCCGCTGAGCAGACCGATCTTTACCATGATCAGGAAGGCAATAATCAGCCCATAGATGCCCTGTGTACCCGGGAGCGCCTGCAAGATGATGGTCTTACCGAATTTTTTCGGGTCTTCCGCGACAACACCGGAAGCCGCCTGCCCCGCGATACCGACGCCCATAGCGGAGCCGATACCTGCCAGCGCCGCGATGACCGCGCCTAAAATTGCCAATGCATTTCCGTCAATATATTCAAAGAACATAATATTTCCTCCTGTTACTCTTCGTTTTCAAAACGAATATACTTTGTTTTTTTGCGGAACGGATCAAAAGGTTCTCCGCCGTCAACGTAGAACTTGCCGAAGAATTCCACATACTGCAGTCTTGCCGCGTGAATGAACGCACCGAGCATGTTGATTGCGAAGTTGATCGTGTGACCGACCGCGAAGATCAAAATAAACAGTACCAGACCTGCGACACCGCCGCCAAACAGCGAGCCCATCGTATTGACAACCTGCGCGATGACGCCGGTTGCCAGTCCCAGCGCGAGCAATCTCGCGTAGGACAAAATATCCGAAAGCCAGCTTGTGATGTTGTACAGGTTCGCAAAAGCTCCGGTCAGCATACCGATGCCCTTCTTTCCTCTCGCGCCCGCGAGTAGGACTCCTGCCGCGCCGACGATGGACATCCACTTGCCGGCTGCGCCGAGGGCGCCGATGCCCTGCGTGCTGCCGCCCAAAAGGGCTGCCAATCCGAGAATCGTCAGATACCAGACGCCTTCTCCGCAGATCGCGTCCATCCACCTGCCATCCTTTATCTCCATATAGGCCTGGATCCCCATGCCGATAAACAGGTGGATCACACCTAGGATCAGCGACAGGATCAAAAGCTTCATCGGGTCGTCAAGCGGATTGAACCAAAGCGGTTTCAGCTCCGCGGCCTTGCCGAGGAAGGTGGTTGAGAACACCGTCACCACATCGCCGAACCATCCGCCGAACAGCGCACCCCACACGAAGGTGGAGATCCCGCAGTAGAAGAACAGCTTCACCATCTTCCATGTTGTGCCTTCGAGATCGAATTTTTTGAGAATGATGAAGCACCCGATTGCCATCAGCAGCCCGTATCCCGCGTCACTGAACATCATACCGAAAAATACGATATAGAACAGCGCGTAGATGGAGGTCGGGTCAAAGCCCCAATAGCTCGGCAGCGAATACATCTCGGTAATCGCCTCCGTAGGTCTGAAAAAGCTCCTGTTTTCCAAGAGTACAGGGACTTCTTCCTCTGCTTCCGGCTCGCGGAACGCGTAATAGCATTCGTAGTCGTCCAAAAGCTCCGCTGCTTTTTTTGCGCACTTTTGTGGAATCCATCCTTCCAGGAAGAAGGTTCGTTTGGTTTTCAGCAGTTTTGTTTTGATTTTTTCCTTATCCGCCGCGATGGTCAGCATATCGGCATAAGCCTCGATATCTGCTTTGCGCGCGGATTTTGCGGCAGCCTCCTTCGCTGCCTTTTCATACTCTTCCCTTAATACATCTTTTTCCCCTTGAATCCGTATAAGGTTCTCGCTTGCTGTGCCCTTCATCGTGCCGAAGGTCACCTGTGAAAAACCGTATTGCTTTAAAATTGTCTGCACATCGGCTGCCTGCTCGGTCAGCATCAGAATCGCCGCGTAGTACATATCCTTGTCTATATGAACGATTTTGAATACTGTGCCGTCCGTTTCCGCCTGTCCCGCCAGCGCGCCTGCCAGCGCGTCGGTATCTGTGCCCATTGGGAGCACACCGGTCTGCGCCAAGGTCTTTTTGGTGCCGGCCAGCTCCAGCGGAAGGTCGTAGGCCTCCCAGGCTTTGAGAGAAGTTTCGTCCTGTTCCAGCTTATTTCTGCGCTCGCAGATCGCGTTAATCCGATGATTCAGGTTCAGAATATCTTCCACCTGTTCGCGGATCGTGTTTCCGGAATCCGCCATCAGACACCGTATGCCCTGCATGGAAACCTTCCTGCGTGTCGCGAACAGTGGCTGCTTAAGATTTCCGTACTTTTCGATGACTTCCAGCGCGAGATTGAAGCGGCTGATTTTTTCCTCCAGCCTTGCCGTTTCGTCGCGGCTCTCATCGGCGGTGACGTTCTCCGCCCAGATTTTGTCCGACAGCTTGGCGCTCTGGTCTGTCAGCTCCACCACGCCGAAATCCATCAGACGACTCATAAACTCCTCTTTTTCGTTGTCAAGTCCAATGACACAGACTCTCTGCATCTTAACAATTGCCACTTGACTTCACGATCCTTTCTGCTATGAATTTTACAATTCGGTCCTGCCTTTCGCCGGCTTCCGCTGCCATCTTTGCGCAGAGTTTTTTTGCGTCCGCGATGGCGTTTTCATATTCCGCCTGCGCAGTCTGCTGTCCCTCCGCGAGAAAAGCCTCATAGCGCGTCTTCGCGTTGATTTCAGCTTCGTCAGCGATTTTTCCGGCTTTCGTGTTTGCATCCTTCATCAGTCTTGCGGCTTCGGTCTTCGCGTCCTTTCGGATTGTGTCCGCGCGTTCTTCTGCCTGCCTGATCGTCTGTAATTCTTCTGTAAACACTTTTTGCTGCCTCCTTATCTTAGCATATTTCTCAAATCTGAAATCTTCCCCTTATACTATATTACCCCAAATTATTATTGATAAAAACAATAAAAAAGCAGTTTTACACAATTTCTTAACATTGCCTAAATGCATACAACATACGTTCCGGTTGGCACAAAAATCGCATGTTTTCTCTTGAAGGCTCCTTCTTTGTTCATTTTTGTGATGCAATATAGTTGCCAAGAGCAATGAGCCGGGCGGCTACGCTGAAATTCAAAGGGTCTGTATGGATTTGGAGAAAGGATGCGGTAAGATTGAGGATTACGATTACGCTAAAACGTATTCGGATTACAATTTCGAGCAAAGCAGTCAGTTCGAGCGAATCAGACATCGCTGCCGCTCGCCTTCTTCGAGAACTGTTGCATAAGGAGTTTCCATCGCTGCTCTTCATCAGCGAGGACAACTCCATTAAAAAAAGCCGCTCCTGCTGCAATCAGGAGCGGAAAGGCTGTAAAGCCTAGAAACTAACTGGTTCGGCCGCAAGGCTTACCTCTTGGTTTTATCTTATCACTATATTTAATAAAAAGTAATAGATTATTCAAAAAACATGGTCACTTTTGACAGTGACCATGTTTTTGGTTGTTAGATTCTATTTAGCGCTCAGGTACGCGTCAATGCTCGCGGCCGCGGTTTTACCCGCGCCCATCGCTTTGATAACGGTAGCCGCGCCGGTAACCGCGTCGCCACCCGCGAAGATGCCCTCACGATTGGTTGCCGCGCCGTCGTCCGTGCCGATGCCGCCCTTCTTGTTCGCCTCCAAATGATCGGTGGTGTCAAGGATCAGCGTGTTCAGCTTGGTACCGATGGACATGATGACCATATCGACCGGAATCTCAAAGTTGGAGCCTTCCTTGACGATTGGTTTTCTTCTGCCGGAGGCATCCGGTTCACCGAGTTCCATCTCCACGCATTCGATGGCTCTGACGTGGCCGTTTTCATCACCGAGGATCTGAACCGGATTGTTCAGAAGCTTGAAGATGATGCCTTCTTCCATCGCGTGATGTACTTCCTCCGCTCTGGCCGGAAGCTCCGCGAGGGATCTTCTGTAGATGATGTAAACCTCAGAAGCGCCCATACGTTTCGCGCATCTTGCCGCGTCCATGGCAACGTTGCCGCCGCCGACGATGGCAATCTTGTCACCGTGCATGATCGGTGTATCGTATTCCGGCAGATAAGCCTTCATCAGGTTGATACGCGTCAGATATTCGTTCGCAGAGCAAACGCCGATGTAGTTTTCGCCCGGAATGTTCATGAAGGACGGAAGTCCCGCGCCTGTGCCGATGAATACGGATTCATAGCCGCCTTCCTTCATCAGCTCATCAACCGTAAACGCACGTCCCGCTACCGCGTCCGTCACGAATTTCACGCCCTTGGCTTCAAGCTTCGCGACTTCCTGCGCTACGATCTCTTTTGGCAGACGGAACTGCGGGATCCCGTAAACCAGTACGCCGCCGGTCTTGTGCAGCGCTTCGTAAACGGTAACCTCATAGCCCTTGTTTACCAGATCGCCCGCGCAGGCAAGTCCCGCAGGGCCTGCGCCGATGATGGCAACTTTGTGACCGTTGCCTTCCACCGGTTTGATTTCTTCATCACCGAAGTTCGCCGCGTGCCAGTCCGCGACAAAGCGTTCCAGTCTGCCGATCGCAACCGGTTCGCCCTTCTTGCCGTGCACGCATTCGCCCTGGCACTGATTTTCCTGCGGGCAGACACGTCCGCAGATTGCAGGCAGGGAGCTGTCCTCAGTGATAATCTCGTAAGCTGCTTCAAAATCTCCCTCTGCCACCTTCTCGATGAACAGCGGAATCTTAATATTGACAGGACATCCGGACACGCAAGGTTTCTTGCGGCATCTTAAGCAGCGCATCGCTTCGCGGATCGCCTGATCTTCTGTATAGCCTGTGCAGACTTCCAGGAAATTTTTGTTTCTGACTTCCGGCTTCTGTTCCGGCATCGGGTTCTGCTGATGTACCAAATTAATCATGATAACGAACACCTCCTGTTAATCTGCATACGTGCGCGCGATCTTCGGCTTCCTGGTCTTTGTAGTATGCCGATCTTCTGATCAGATCATCCCAGTCGACCAGCGCGCCGTCAAATTCCGGACCGTCCACGCATACGAATTTATCTTCGCCGCCGATCTTGCATCTGCAGCCGCCGCACATACCGGTACCGTCAATCATGTACGCGGTCAGGGAAGCAACGGAGTGGATGCCGTATTTTTCCGCGATCTGGCAGGTGAACTTCATCATCATCGGAGGTCCGACGGCGATGACTTCATCAAATTTTTCGCCTGCCTGAATCAGCGCTTCCAGCTTCGCGGTCGTGAAACCTTTTTCGCCGTAGCTGCCGTCATCTGTCATCATGTACAGTTCGTCAACACCTGCACGGAACTCATCTTCCAAAATGACCAGATCTTTGGTCTTGAAGCCGGCGATCATCACAGTTTCCACGCCATGCTTGTGCATACCGCAGGCCAGCGGATACGCGAGCGCATTGCCGGTACCGCCGCCGACCACGCAGACTCTCTTGAGTCCGTCCATATGGGTCGGCTTGCCCAAAGGTCCTACGATATCCGCGAAGCAGTCGCCCACTTCCAGCTGATCCATCAGCATGGTGGTTCTGCCGACTGCCGCGTAGATCAAATCGATGGTGCCGTTCTCTTCATTATGTCCTGCCATTGTCAGCGGGATTCTTTCACCGAATTCATCTGTTCTGAGGATGATAAATTGTCCCGGTTTCGCGTGTTTTGCGACCAGAGGCGCATAGATCTTCAGCCAGACCATATTGTGGTTCAGTCTTCTTTTCCAGGTAACTTCAAATCTTTTCATGGTTGTTCATCCTCCTTTCCCTACTTGCCGAAGCTGTCCTGACGGTGCTTCAGTTCCTTATATCTTTCCATCGCGCATTCTTCACCCTTTTCGAAGAGTTTTTCTGCTCTTTCAGGGAATCCGAGCTTCAGGGAGTTGTAACGAACTTCGCCCATGATGAAATCTCTGTAGGATTCTGTCGGTGCAGCGGAGTCAACGGACAGCGGATTTTCGCCCTTCGCTTCCAGCTCCGGATTGTATCTTAACAGATTCCAGTATCCGGCTCTGACTGCCTTCTTCATTTCGAGCATGGACTTGTTCATGCCGGCTTTGACACCGTGGTTGATACAAGGCGCGTAAGCGATGATCAGGGAAGGACCGTGATAGCTTTCCGCTTCGCGAATTGCTCTGAGTGTCTGTTCCGGGTTCGCGCCCATCGCGATCTGCGCGACATAGACATAGCCGTAAGCCATTGCGATCTGCGCAAGGTCTTTTTTCTTGACTGCCTTACCGGAAGCCGCGAATTTCGCGACCGCGCCGACCGGTGTGGATTTGGATGCCTGACCGCCTGTATTGGAATATACCTCGGTATCGAATACCATGATGTTGACGTCTTCGCCGGACGCAATGACATGATCCAGACCGCCGTAACCGATATCGTAAGCCCAACCGTCGCCGCCGAAGATCCACATGGATGGTTTGGTCAGCAGGTCAGCGTTCTCAACGACATATTTCGCGTCTTCGTTAGTGTCCGCGAGCTTCTTCGCCGCTTCCAGCAGAACTTCTCCGGTTGTCTTGGAGGTTTTGCCGTCGTGCATGGAAGCCACCCACGCCTTTGCCGGCACGCCGACAGCGTCATACAGTCTTTCGACTGCGGACTTCAATTCGTTTCTTCTCGCGTTGACGGAGGTCGCCATACCGAAACCGAATTCAGCGTTATCCTCGAACAGGGAGTTTGCCCATGCAGGACCTCTGCCCTCTTTGTTTACGGTATACGGTGTCGCCGGAGCGGAAGCGCCCCAAATCGAGGAGCAGCCTGTCGCGTTCGCGATGAACATGCGGTCACCGAACAACTGGGTTACCAGCTTCGCGTAAGGAGTTTCGCCGCAGCCAGGGCAAGCGCCGGAGAATTCCATGAGCGGTGTCTTGAGCTGTGCACCTTTGACGGTGCTTTCCTTGAACGGCGTTTCCTTTTCGTCAACATTCTTATATAAATGATCGTATTTTGCCTGTGCCGCGTGCATGAAGTGATCTTCTGCCGGTGCCATAGTGATGGCCTTGTTTCTCGCAGGGCATACCTCTGCGCAGGAACCGCAGCCTGTGCAGTCCATCAGAGACCAGCCGAGCGTGAACTTCTTGTCCTTCGCGCCCTTCATCGGTACTGCGTCAGCAACGCCTTCCGCTTCCTCCGCGGTCATCACGAACGGACGAACAACGGCATGCGGACAAACGCTCGCGCACCAGTTACACTGCATACAGTTCTTCACGTCCCAATGCGGAAGATCCGCCGCGACACCGCGCTTTTCGTAAGCCGCGGTACCCGCAGGCATCATGCCGGTTACGGTATCCATAAACTTGGAAACCGGAACGTTGTCAGCGGTCAGATTCGCAGTCGGTACCAGAATATCGTTTAAGAATTCCGTGTGCAGTTTGTCTCTGCCTACCAGCGGAGCTGCCGGTGCATCGTCTTCTGCGTTCTTCCAGCTTTCCGGAACCTCGACCTTATGGATATGGTTCAGACCTGCGTCAACTGCCTTGCAGTTCATGTCTACGATGTCCTGACCTTTTTTCTTATATGTCTTTGCGATCGCATCCTTCATGTAGCCTTCCGCTTCCTCGATCGGAATGATGTCAGCCAGCTTGAAGAAAGCAGCCTGCAGGATGGAGTTCGTTCTGCGTGCGCCCAGACCGATCTCTTTTGCCATGGTCACTGCGTCGCAGGTATAGAACTGTACATTGTTCTGCGCGATGTATCTCTTGACCTTGCCCGGCAATTTTTCTTCGAGTTCGTCATCGGACCAGGTGCAGTTGAGCAGGAAGAATCCGCCCGGTTTTACATCCTGTACCATTTCATACTTGTACAGATAAGCTTCGTTGTGACATGCAACAAAGTCAGCCTGTTTGACATAATAGGTCGAGCGGATCGGTTCGTTGCCGAATCTCAGGTGAGAGATCGTTACGCCGCCGGACTTCTTGGAGTCATACTGGAAGTATGCCTGCGCCTTCATATCGGTATGGTCACCGATGATCTTGACGGAGTTCTTATTCGCGCCAACGGTACCGTCTGCGCCCAGACCCCAGAATTTGCAGGCCTTCGTTCCCTTAGGCGCAACGTCCGGATTCTCGGAGCCGTGGATGGACAGGTTGGTCACATCGTCTGTGATGGAAATCGTGAATTCCTTCTTCGGCGCGTCGCTCCACAGGTTTTCGTAAACGGCCAGCACATCGCCCGGCTGTACGTCCTTGGAACCAAGGCCGTAACGACCGCCGCAGATCAGGCAGCTTTCGAATTTCGTACCGCGCAGCGCGGTGACTACGTCTAAGTATAACGGCTCGCCGGTACCGCCCGGTTCCTTGGTTCTGTCGAGAACCGCAATCTTCTTGACGGTTTCAGGCATCACGTTTAATAAGTACTTGGTGGACCATGGTCTGTAAAGATGTACTTCCACGATACCAACCTTCCGGCCTCTCGCGTTGAGGTAGTCGATCAGTTCCTCCGCGCATTCGCATACGGAACCCATCGCGATGATAATTTCCTCCGCGTCCGCCGCGCCGTAATAGTTGAACGGTTTGTAGTCTGTGCCGATCTTGGCATTGACCATTTCCATGTATTTGTTGACAAGATCCGGCGTTTCCAGATAGGCAGTATTGCAGGCTTCTCTGTGCTGGAAGAAGGTTTCCGGCTGCTCTGCAGAGCCCATCGTATGCGGGTGGTTCGGATTCAGCGCGTTCTGCTTGAATCTCTTGAGCGCGTCCCAGTCAACCATTTCTTTGAGATCATCGTAATCCCATACTTCGATCTTCTGCTGTTCGTGAGAAGTACGGAAACCGTCAAAGAAGTGCAGCATCGGTACACGGCCTGCGATCGCGCTTAAATGCGCGACAGCCGCCAGGTCCATGGCCTGCTGTACAGAGTTGGAGGCAATCATGCCGAAACCGGTCTGGCGGCAGCCCATGACGTCACTGTGGTCACCAAAAATATTCAGTGCGTGAGTCGCGACGCAGCGAGCGGCAACGTGGAACACAGCCGGTGTCTGTTCACCTGCTAATTTATACATATTCGGGATCATCAAGAGCAGCCCCTGGGATGCTGTGAACGTAGAGGTCAGAGCACCGGCAGCCAGCGCGCCGTGAACAGCGCCTGCAGCGCCTGCTTCAGACTGCATTTCAACGATCTTGACTTTTTCACCGAAGATATTGGTTCTGTCCTGGGAAACCCATTCATCCATGTTTTCTGCCATAGGTGAGGATGGTGTGATCGGATAGATCGCAGCAACCTCAGAGAAGGCGTATGCAACATGAGCAGCAGCGGCGTTTCCGTCCATAGTTTTTAATTTTCTCATGTCTATTCTCCTTCCTGCATACCTAACGCTTCACGCTGTAAGAAAATGTACTCCGGTACTTCCAGTTCCTTGATGACGTTCCTCGGGCATACATACTGACATACGTGACAGTCCTCACAAAGCTCCGGATCGATTACGGAATGCGTGCCGTCCTCATAGATGGCCAGGTTCGGGCAGTTCGCTTCGCAATCGAAGCAGCCGGAACAACCGGTTCCGCAAACCTTCGCTTTGGTTTCTTTATCATCTGTCGAGGAGCAAGCGACCATCTTCTGTCCCTTGTACGGAACGATGGTGATCAGGTGCTGCGGACAAGCAAAGGTGCAATCCTTACATCCAACGCACTTATCCGGATCAACCTTCGCGACGCCGTTCTCCACCTTGATGGCATCATATCGACAGACAGCCGTGCAGGCACCCTGTCCGAAGCAGCCGGTCACGCAAAGATCCATCGCCTTGCGGTCGAGCTTCGCGGCCTCCTGGCAGGTGGTGATTCCCGCGTTCTTGAGCTGGAACGCAATGCGTCCGTCTCCGGAACAGCGTACAAACGCAACGGTAGATTTTAATGCAGTCAGGTCATGCAGTGTGTCTACGATAATCTTCTTTTTGCATTTTACCGCACAGGCAACGCAGCCTACACACTTGTCATAATCGATCACAGCGTGGTTATCAACAATCGATACCGCACCCTCCGGACATGCTCTTTCACATTCTCCGCAGGCAATACAGCCGTATCCGCAAGTCTTGCGAACCACTTCATCATCTTCCTCTGTGGAAGAACATGGAATAAAGTTGGTGGCATCTCTTGGGATCATGCGGATCAGCCCCTGTGGACAGACGTCCTCTTTCGCGCAGTCACCGCAGCCGTCGCACTTTTCTCTGTCGATGACGATACGTCCGTCAACCAAACTCATCGCCTTCTGCTTACAGACTTCGATGCAGGAACCGACGCCGACGCAGCCACTCTTGCATTCGCCTCTGGCAAAACCGCTTTCTACGGCTTCTTTGCAGGACGCGCATCCCGCGAAGCGTTTCTGTCCGGCAGCAGTTCCGTTACAGGCGACGAACGCGACTGTGTTCTGAGATGCTAATTTTTCCTCTTGAGCGAAACTCATACCTAACTCCTCCTTATAGCATATTAAGTTTTTTTGCAGGCGCCGCAGATTCAGGTCGATTTATGGTTTTACTAATACATTATGGGGCCTGTCGAACTGCAGCAAGCCATGCGATTTATCTACACCAAAATGGTTTGATGTCTAAAAAGCTTATGGTATGTATCCAAAATACACCACTTATAATATAGCACATTTTCTCGACTTTCGTCTACAAAATTTGCGGCTGTTTTTCGTATTTTTTGTGTCTATTTTTCAGTACATATCTTCCAGTTCTGCCTGTGCTTTTTTGATACAATACGGAACACCGGATGTAACATATGGTATCTTCGGCTGCTTATCGAACGAACGATTGATATACGATGAAGATCCATGAAGATATACAAAAACGGAAGTGATCGCTCACTTCCGTTTCGATGGCGGAGGACATGGGACTCGAATCACTTTGCGTAGCCTGAAACCCGCATAAAAAGGAGGTTTTGAGCCACATTGTCTTTTCGTGTAATCAAAAGTGTAATCAAATCTGTCCATTTTTCCCATTTCAACATGCCTGTTTCCCAATCCACGATGTGTTTTTCGGAAACTGCTTAATTTTCTCGCTTTGATTACCGGATCTCAAGGACTTTGTACGCATCCGTGCTTGGATTGCATTCCATACTGTTTTTCTTTCGGCCTAGCTCCGCATGGTGCTGCTCCAGCTGTTTCGCTCGTTTCACCGCATGCTCCTGTGCATGTGCGACCAAATCGTAGACATTTGCGTTCTTTTTGTAACCCGGAATATAAGTTGTCAAATCTCTTATAACTTCATCATTTGATGCATAGCTTTTCGTGCTATACCGGAAGTGCTGAAGGAACCAAATCTCGAAGCAAGGATTGGAAAGTAAAAGTTCGACACCGTTTTTCTCCGCAAGTTTTCGTGCCTGATCGATCTGGCCCTGCTTTGAGATATCTGTATCGGTATCGATCGTGCAGAAAGCCAGATCGCCATTCTTCAGATCAAGTTCCTCACTTCGGATATACTGCACAGCTGATGCAACAATTCCAACCGGATCCGTTTCTGTTGAAGAAGTGAATCGAACGCGGTAGTCCTTGTTGTTTTGAAAAAGCTCATGGAAGTATAGCTTTTCTGTCTTGTTGCGACCCTCCGCAGCGATCAGGACCAGCTTTGTGCGAGATCGATTCACTTGACCTCTTTTCTTTTGTTTCACCGCTGCCATGCCAAGTCCTCCAATCCGATATTCGGGATAGCTCCATATCTGCCCTGCAAGTATCCTTTCCGCACATTTTCTGTTTTCCTAGGGGAAAACTCGTCCAGCGAGTAAAGTTCAGTGACGCCGTTTTCGTGGTTCTTTTCTACAAAGTAGATCTGATCACGCCGCAGAAGATCCAGCGATAGTGTTTCCACAGAATGTGTGTTGAAGATCAGCTGGGCTTTGTTTGGATTGGTTTCCCTGCTATTGAACAGTTGGATCAGATATTCCAGGAACAGCGGATGCAGACTGTTATCAATTTCATCGACAACAATGGTTCTTCCGTTTTCCAATGCATCTTTTATGATCGGGCCAAAAATGAAAATCCGTTTCGTGCCCTCTGATTCCGCATCAAAGGGCAAAGTGTATTCGCAGGTTGTATCGTCATTTGTCACGATGTGATTCGTTCTTAGCGTATAGGATGTCATCCTGTAACCCACCTCGGCTCCTCCTGTTTCTTCAATATCATAATAGCTGCTGTCAATTTTGTATCCGCTGATATTGACATCCGCCGTTTTCAGAAGTGCTGTTACAAATGATTGCAGCGGCTCTCCCCCATTAGCAAAAACTGCAAGCATGTTTTGGCTCATAGTAAAACTTTCGTTGTTATAAACGTCTAATTTTTTCGCAAACCACAGATAGGCTTCTTTTGTAAGTTCACAGTTCCAGTTTGTTGCCGTGGCGAGGAACAGCTTGTTCGGCGCTGTTTTTTCCTCGTACTGTTTCAGTTTGCTTTCATTCGACTTTGTGTATTTATAGTCTTTGGTATTCGTTCTTTCAAAAATCAAGGAAGGAAGTTTGCTGCTGTATTTGTACAAATACTCGTCGCATATTTTTGAGGAATCCGCAGAAAAGCCATACTGATATTTCACATGGTTTATCACAAAAGTAAAATCGAATTTTGACGGCAGATGTCTATGTTCCTCATCAAAGGCATACGGATGAATGAACGGCACAGCCCGGTCGATCTGTCTGTCATTTGATTCGCGAATAATCCGAAGTGCAGCGGTCATAGCCTTGAAGATATTGCTTTTTCCTGCCGCATTCGCTCCGTAAATAGCTGCCGTAGGAAGCAGATATCCATCTTGATAGTCCTGAAGATTTTCTCTAAGCTCCGATCCTGCGCCTGCATTCATGCTCAACACCGTTTCATCCCTTAGGGACATATAGTTTTCCACTGCGAATTGAATCAGCATGTCAATCACCTCGTTTTTAAATATACTGATGAGTTTATTCTACCAATATATTATAAAATAATCAATATAGAATCGATAAATTTGCAAAAAATATGCAGATTCATTGTTTTTATAGTGAAATATGCAATGCAGTAATGGACTACCGCCGATTCCACGCAAAAATTCATGCACAGGCCGCAGCCCGTACTCATTGAAATTCCGACAAAAACGAAGAAACGGAAGTGATCGCTCACTTCCGTCTCGCATGGCAAATGACTCTAATTTTGACAGAAACCCGTTAAGGGGGTGCAGTTCTTTGCCAAAGGAAGAGGAGC
>OLSK01000384.1_pt1 | contig 40663 bp, 33 predicted proteins | sample 1672781 | NCBI WGS metagenome assembly OLSK01 (sample SAMEA3136723, study PRJEB25190) | human gut metagenome | biome: human gut; feature: human-associated habitat; material: faeces | place: Austria | collected 2013 | reverse complement strand
ATCCTCGAAAATCTTCTCTTAATCTGAAGCAACTTATTTTTTTCATGTTCCTTAGCAAGCGTAATAATTGTCTCTGATTCAGCACACTTACATAAAAATCCGTGATTTTTACGCCAGTCACTTAAGAAAGAAACAGTTTTTTAGAGGAAATATTACTGAGTGACTGTTACTTTCAGAGTGTCGATCATTTGCCTGTAGTACCTGAAAGTCGAGTCAAGAGCGGCCATGTTCTCCGGTTTGATCGGCTCGGAAGGAGGTGAGTCCATCTTCAAAGGATTGATTGCCGTACCGTTTTTCCAGACACGGAAATCCAGATGAGGCCCGGTTGAGAGTCCTGTGGAGCCTACATAGCCTATCACGTCCCCTTGACGCACCCTCGCTCCGGCCTTGATTCCGGCACCGTAACGGGACAAGTGCATATAACTGGTGGTATAAACAGAGTTATGTCTGATTTTCACGGTGTTTCCACCTCCGTTTGTCCATCCGGCACTCACAACCGTACCGTCACCGATAGTCATCACCGGAGTCCCGACCGGAGCTGCGTAATCGACTGCTGTATGCGCCCTCACACGCCCGGTTACCGGATGCTTTCTATGGTATGAGAAACCGGAACTGATCCTGGTGAACTTCAACGGAGCCTTGAGGAAGGCCTTACGCAAGCTCTCCCCTTTATCATTCCAGTAAAGATTCCCATGGTCACCTTGATCAAACATGATGGCAGGAATAATCTTCCCATCCCTGATGAACTCCGCATAATAGATCGTGTCAACGGCTATTATCTCGCCATCGCACATTCTCTGTCCGTACAGGACCCTGAACCGGTCTCCAGGCTGAAGACCGAAAAAGTCCACCGACCAGGCATAGATATCCGAGAGCGGAACTATCAACTGAGGTGACTTCCCTGCGGCAAGCATGTCATTCCAAAGAGAAGACTTGATCGTCACATCAGCGAACCCCCGTGCACTCTCGACCGGTTTCGACCATCTCCAAACCGTGAAAGGATCGGTTGTCCTGAAGATCACCCTGTCCACCTTGCCGCTTTCATACACGACATACTTTAATGCCGGTCCCTCAGTGCTGCCGGTTCCGCTCGTGTCAAACTGGTAATATGCCTGGACCTTGTTACCCGCACGCATCCTTCTTACATCAAAGACGGTGTCACAGGCCTGCGCCATCTTCATCGCGTCATTCATCGACAGCCCCAACCTGTTCATCAGGCCGGTGAACGTCTCGCCGCTTCTCACCACATCCTCCGACAAATCCAACGAATCAGGCCAAAAGCCCATAGGAGGAAGCGTATCCTTCACTTCCTCAACTGTTTCCGCCTCACTATCCTGTGCCTTTCTGTTGCATCCAGATGAAGCCAAAGCGATGGCAAAGGCAAAAAAAACAAAAAGAATATAAAGATTTTTTCTTTGCATGACTGCAAATTTAAGAAAAACCCCTATGAAACAAGATGTTAATCAAAAAAAATTGGCCAATTTTGCATTCCAAAAAAAAATCGGCCGTCTTATGCAAGAATTTGATTTTCGTGAATTATGTAAAGTCGGTTATAGTTAAACCGTATAAGACAAGTTAAATTTTAAGGAATATACATATTTGAACCAAACTATTTTGAATATGAAATCTTATGACCGGCTGCTTGCAGCCATCGTTCTGTCGGCATTGATGCTGACGTCCGTTTTCACTTACGAGATGTCGGCGCAAAACCAGCGTATAAAGGTCACGGTGAGCGGCCACATCACGGACAAGGCCTCCGGCGAGACCCTTATCGGGGCCGGGGTGCTCACTGAAGGCGCGGGAGCCGCAACGAACAACTACGGATTTTACACGCTGACGATTCCGCAAGGTAAACATCTGACACTGAGATATTCATACGTAGGTTATGACGACGCCACCGTCACGCTCGACCTGCTCCGAGACACCACAATCAACGTTGCCTTGAAAGCGAACACCGAAATCAAGGAAGCTGTTGTCTCGGCACAAAGGGAATCCGGAATCATGGCCACGAAGATGAGCGCGATCGAGATTCCTATGAATATGATCAAGAACACCCCGGTGCTCTTCGGCGAGGCCGATGTCCTGAAGACAATCCAGCTGATGCCGGGAGTGCAGAGCGGTGCCGAGGGCTTTTCGGGAATATACGTGCGCGGAGGCGGGCCGGATGAGAATCTGTTGCTCCTTGACGGAATCTCGCTCTACAACGCCGAGCATATGCTGGGCCTGTTCTCGATCTTCCAGCCGGAGGCCGTGAAGAAAGTGACGCTTTACAAAGGCTCGTTCCCGGCACGTTACGGAGGAAGGACATCCAGCATCATAGATGTAAGGACAAATGACGGAAACCTTCAAGAGACGCACGGTACGATCGGAGTAGGAGTCCTCAGTGACAAGTTCCATCTCGAAGGACCGATCTTCAAAGGAAAGACGGCATATTCGATCAGCGCCAGAGGGATGCACACCTTTCTTTTCGACGGCATCCTCAGGGCGGCGAAAGTCCCGGCCAACTACTACTTCTTTGACATGAACGGCAAGCTGACCCACCGGTTCAGCGACAGGGACAGGCTGTTCCTGAACGCCTATTATGGCCGTGACATCTTCCACTTCATGGAGGAGGATGAATATGAGATCACCGGCGGAAGCAATGAATACCGCAAGTACGACGACAAGACCCACATACGCTGGGGCAATCTGCTCACATCAGCGAGGTGGAACCACGTCTTCAACGGCAGGCTGTTCTCCAACGCCACCGTGGCCTTCACCGACTACAGGATGAGGATGGGCTACACGACCAGCGAGAAAAGCCAGGACACTGAATACTTCTACAAGTACAAGTTCGACTACGGCTCCGGCATCAGGGACCTCACCGCCAAGATCGACTTCGACTACACCCCTGCTCCGAGGCACATCATCAAGTTCGGTGGTGAATATGTCAACCATGCCTACATTCCGGAGACCTACACGACCGTTGAGAAGGAAAACGACAAAGGGCAGATGGTCACAGACACGACATATACAAACAAAAAGGAGAAAAACCGCCTCGGACACGAGATGTCCTTCTACATCGAGGATGACTTCACGGTCGGCGGATGGCTGACCCTCAATCCCGGCGTACATCTGGCGATGTTCCTGACAAGCGGCAGGACCTACTGGTCACCTGAGCCGAGAATGTCCGCCAAGGTGGATTTCGGCAAAGGTGTCAGCGTCAAGGCGGCATATTCAAGGATGGCGCAGTACGTCCACCTTCTCTCCTCGGCTCAGATCACGCTTCCTATCGACCTCTGGGTGCCTATCACCAAGAACATCAGGCCGGTGACGGCGGATCAATATTCATTGGGGTTGTACTACAACGGCCTGCCGGGTTGGGAGTTTTCCGTCGAGGGCTACTGGAAGGACATGCACAATGTGCTTGAGTACAAGGACGGAGTCTCCTTCATGGCAAGCTCGCAGTCCTGGGAGGACAATGTCGTGATGGGTGACGGACGGGCGTACGGCGTAGAGGTCTTCATCCAGAAAACGATTGGAAAGACAACGGGGTGGCTGGGCTACACTCTGGCCAAAAGTGACAGAGTCTTCTCCAACGGACTGATCAACAACGGAGAACGCTATCCTTACCGCTATGACAGAAGGCATAACATCTCTCTTGTCGTGAACCAGCGACTCGGAAAGAAGTGGGATCTCAGCGCGGTGTGGACTTTCGCGACCGGAGGCACCACGACAATCCCGGAAAGGGAGAGCATCGTGATGCTTCCTGACGGAACATTCACGCAGATTGACTATGCTCCGCACCGAAACAACTACAGGTTGCCGCCAAGCCACAGGCTAAACATCGGAGTCAATTACCACAAGCGGCTAAGACGTGGTGAAAGCATCTGGAACTTCGGAGTCTATAACGCCTACAACAGGTTGAATCCGAATTTTGTCTATTACAAGGCAGACACGAAAGGTAATTCCGAATCAAGCCTCTACACAAGGAAGGCGAAACTCAAGTCTGTCACAATCCTGCCTATAATCCCGTCATTCAGCTACACTTATAATTTCTAAAGAGATGAGAGGACTTATTCTATGCACAGCAGCGGCCTCCGTCCTGCTCGGAGCCTGCACGAAGGACATTGATTACAACCTGAAAGACATCAAGCCACAGCTGATAGTAAACTCGCAGATGACGGTTGGCGACACCTTGCATCTTGTCTATCTGGCGGTAAGCAAGAGTGACCGCGTCGAGAGAATCAAATCAGGTTCGGTCAAGTGCTATGTCAACGGCGTTCTTGTGGCTGACGGAAAACTTGACAACCGTGATGACGACTTGTTCATCAAGGAGGATCTGCACATCTACGGCCACTACTATAGAGACGAACACCATAAAGATGTGTACACGGCAGGACCCAACGCCGCCGGCAAGACCAACCAGACCAGATACTCGTTCAAGGCCGGTTTCAAGCCAGGTGATGTAGTGAGAATCGAGGCGGAGGCCGATGACGGAGCCTACAAGGCCTATTCGGAAGTGGTCGTTCCAAAGGCGCCGGAATTCAGCATAACCGACACTCTGCTCCAAAAGAATCAATATGGCGACAATATTTACCGGATCCGTGTCAAAGGCAAGGACATCACCGGTGAGGACAACTTCTACCGGATACTGTCCGGACGTTCAGTTATCGACAAAAAGATCAGGTACGCGAGTGAGCGTGAAGAGGCAATGACTTGGGAAGAGACCAAGGACTACAGTTTCATCCGCCTTGACAAAGGCAACGACCCGATACTGAACGATGGAGCCCCTGCCGAGGATCTCGACTTGGAAGGAGCTTCGGAGAACACTTTCAGAGTGTTTTCTGACAGACAGTTCTCCGACGGAACTTTCAACATCGGGTTCAACGTGAACGCCAATGAAATCATCTACGGACTGCACGGACTCCTGAATTTCAACCGTATGGAATCAGAGACAACATTAAGCGTGACAATCCGTGGCATCACAAAGGATGAGTACTACTATCTGAAAGCGCTAAGCATCTACGACTATCTGGACGGAGACACAACACTGACAGAGCCCGTCTCCTTCCCTGACAATGTCGAGGGCGGAATCGGGCTCGTCAGCATAAGCACGGAAAGCGTAGCCTCAATCAAGTTCAAAAGGACGTACGACGTACCATCTTCATGGATTTACACTGAGTAATCCTTAAATATTCTTTAACGCTTACTGAACTTCCTTGATGATTTCCATACCTTTCCGGATGGCCTCCTCATTCTTAGGGATAAGATGATGGTGGCGCTCCGGGAGGGTTTTCCGCAAGGCGGCAAGCACGCTTTCGATCTTGACGACCGGACGGATCTTCAAAAGACCTCCCAACACGATCATATTGAAAGTCTTGATGAGGTTCATCTCAGCCGCGGCATCCATAGCGTCGATCCTATAGACCTTGATGTCCTTCCTTGTCGGAGGCTCGTTGATTCCATAGCCGTCGTAGATGATGATTCCACCCGGCTTCACCTTCGGCTCGAACTTCTCCAGCGAAGGCTGGTTCAGAACAATCGCGATGTCGTAGCTGGAAAGGATCGGGGAGGAAACCGGATCATCACTGACAATCACGGTCACGTTGGCCGTACCACCACGCTGCTCCGGACCATAAGCCGGCATCCAGGTGACTTCCTTGCCTTCCATCAGACCGGCGTAAGCCAGAATCTTACCCATCGAAAGGACACCCTGTCCTCCGAATCCTGCGATTATTATCTCATCTGTCATACCCTTGTCGATTTAAAGTTCAACGCCTTTGTCCTTGAGGTCACCGAGATGATAGAAGGCGAACATATTCTCTTCCATCCACTTGTTGGCCTTCTCAGGACTCATCTTCCAACCGGAGTTGCAGGTGGAGACAACCTCGACGAGATTGGATCCCTTGCCCTGCATTGAATATTCAAACGCCTTCCTGATGGCCTTCTTCGTGCGGTTGATGGCAGCCACGGTGTGAACAGCCTGACGGGTCACGTAGCAGGTGCCATCAAGTGTAGCGGCGATCTCCGTGATCTTCAGCGGGTAGCCGTGAAGCGACACTTCCCTGCCGTAAGGGCAGGTGGCGGTCTTCATTCCCAGAAGGGTGGTCGGAGCCATCTGACCACCGGTCATTCCATAGATGGCGTTGTTTATGAATATGATCGTGATGTTCTCGCCTCTGTTCAGGGCGTGGATCGTCTCGGCTGTTCCGATGCAGGCGAGGTCTCCGTCACCCTGATAGGTGAACACGAGCCTGTCCGGCCAGAGACGCTTCGTCGCGCTGGCAAGTGCCGGAGCCCTACCGTGGGCGGCCTCCTCCCAGTCAACGTCAATGTACTTGTAGGCGAACACGGCGCAGCCCACAGGAGAGATGGCGATCGTCTTGTCCGTCATTCCCATCTCCTCGATCACTTCGGAGACTATCTTGTGCACAACTCCGTGGCTGCAACCTGGGCAGTAATGCATCGGAGTGTCGTTCAGCAAGGTAGGTTTCTTATAGACAACCTGGCCTTTCTCTATTATTTCTTCTCTTGTCATGGTCTTCTGATTTAGAAAAGACGTTTGATCGCGTCAACTACCTCGTCAGGATCCGGAATGATGCCGCCCAGACGCCCAAAATGCTGCACAGGGACCTTGCCCTCCACTGCGAGACGGATGTCCTCGACCATCTGGCCGGCGTTGATCTCCAGTGAGAGGATTCCCTTCACCTTTCCGGCGAGTTTCTGGACTTCCTTCGTAGGGAAAGGCCAGAGGGTGATCGGACGAAGGAGTCCGACCTTGATGCCCTGCGAACGGGCGATCTCGATGCTCTTCTTGGCGATACGGGCCGCTGAGCCGAAAGCCACGATGGCATATTCGGCATCCTCAAGAAGATATTCCTCGTAGCGGACTTCCTTTTCCTCTATCTCCTTGTATTTCTTCTGGATGCGAAGATTGATGACCTCCATCTCCTCGGAGCGGAGCTCAAGGGAGGTGATGATGTTCGGTTTCCTTCCGCCGACACGGCCGGTGGTGGCCCAAGGGCATTCCTTGATGATCTCCTCCTCGGTGCGGCGCGGCTTGAACGGAGGAAGCACGACCTTCTCCATCATCTGGCCGATGGCACCGTCCGCAAGGATCATCGCAGGGTTGCGGTAACGGAACGCGAGTTCGAAGGAAAGATCCACGAAGTCAGCCATTTCCTGCACAGAGGCAGGAGCCAGCACGATGAGATGATAGTCTCCGTGACCGCCGCCCTTGCAGGCCTGGAAGTAGTCCGCCTGGCTTGGCTGGATGGTTCCGAGTCCGGGACCTCCGCGCATGACATCAACGACGAGCGCCGGAAGCTCGGCTCCCGCCATGTAGGACAGACCTTCCTGCATCAGGCTGACACCCGGGCTGGAGGATGAAGTCATCACCCTCTTGCCTGTGCAGGCTCCACCATAGACCATGTTGATCGACGAGACCTCGCTCTCAGCCTGAAGGACGACCATACCGGTGGTCTCCCAAGGCTTCTCGGCGGCCAGAGTCTCAAGAACCTCTGACTGCGGGGTGATCGGATAGCCGAAATAGCCGTCGCAACCACAGCGGATAGCCGCATGGGCAATGGCCTCATTGCCCTTCATCAATGTGATTTCCTGATCTGCCATAGCTTAGACTGTTTTAAGACGGTAAACGGTTATACACCCGTCCGGGCAGACAGTGGCGCAGGACGCGCAGCCCGTACAGGTGTCAGCAAGAACCTCGTGGGCGAAATTGTAGCCCTTACGGTTCACTTCCTTGGTCGTCAGAGCAAGGACATCGAGCGGACAGGCGACAACGCAGAGATTGCAGCCCTTGCATCTCTCGGTGTCGACCACGGTCGCTCCTTTCATTTTAGCCATAATACCTTGTTGTTTATTGATTGTACATATCCTTGTTGTAGAAATCCAGGATCTCGTTCGCTATCGCATAGGCGTTGGCCGCCGGGCTTTCAGGATTTATCGCCATGGCCTCCAGATAATTGTTGATGGCCTTCTGCCAGTCTCCTTTCTTTCTGTGCGCGTTGCCCAGAAGATAGTAGGCACGGTCAGAAGGCTCCGGAGCGGAGGTGATATATTCATCAAGCAGACGGATCGCTTCGTCAGTCCCGCCTTCCACAAGAATCTTTTCTATTGCCTCTAATCCGAGCATCGCCTAGTCGATGAACAGACACCAGTTGTGGGTGTCCTCCTCAAGTCCTTTCTGGATGCCGATGATGCGGTTGTAGAGTTTCTCGCTGACCGCTCCGCACTTGTCTCCGGAAGGGAACCTGTAGCGGCGTGACACGTCCTCACACTCCAAAGCCGGTTTATCATCGACATAGCAGATAGGAGTGATGACCACAGCCGTTCCGCAAGAGTTGACCTCATCGAACTCGGCCAGTTCTTCAACCTTTATAGGACGGACCTCGACATCCATTCCCATATCCGCAGCCACTGTACGAAGGCTGCTGTTTGTGATGGAAGGAAGCACGCTGCCGGAACGTGGAGTCACGTAAGTGTTACCCTTGATGCCGAAGAAGTTGGACGAACCGAATTCCTCGATGGTCGTCTTCGTGGCGGAATCAAGGAACAGAAGCTCACGGTAACCAGTGTTGTGGGCGATGTTATAAGCGTGAAGCGACTGCGCATAGTTTGCGCCGAGCTTGTAGCATCCAGAACCGAAAGTGGAGGCGCGGTCGTAGTTCCTCGAAATAACAGCGGTGCCAGGAGTCAGACTCTTCGCTCCTGAATATGTCCCCACAGGCGAGCACATCACGGCGAACATCACATCACGCGCCGAATGTATTCCCAACTGAGGATTTATTCCAATAAGGGCAGGACGCAGGTAGAGGGAGGCACCGCTCGCCTCGTAAGGCGGAAGATATTCAAGGTTCTCCTTCACGCACTGGACACACATATTGATGAACATCTCCTCTGATGGGTACGGCATGTCCAGATAGGTCGCGCTGTCAGCCATTCGCCTTGCATTGCGGTCAGGGCGGAAAAGCCGGATCCTGCCGTCAACCCCACGGAACGCCTTCAATCCCTCGAAGCAGGAAGGGGCGTAATGGAATATTCCCGCAAAGCTGTTGAGGCAGATGTTGAAGTTCTCTGTCACGGTAGGTGTCTCCCATTTTCCGTCAATGCAGCGGCTGTACACCAATGCCTTGGTCTGAGTGTAGCTGAAAGACAGCTTGCTCCAATCTATATTCTTCATCATTCGTATTAATTAATCTTCAATAATTCTGTCCTTATTATATGTATGGATTTTCGTCTGTCCGGAAAGGATCATATAGCCGTTCTCGGCGAGGCTGTTGATCTCGTCCTCTCCCGGAAAGACCTCCACCGGAGCGATGAAGCCGATCTTCGCCTTGATGGCGTCCATCAGCATCTTGCTGTGCGCTATGCCTCCTGTGAGAAGGATAGCGTCGATCTTGCCGTCAGCGGTCGCGGACATCGCCGCGATGTACTTGCAGATGTTCAAAACGTATGCCTTGAGGAAAGTTTGCGCCAGCTCATTGCCGTCATTGGCCATATTCTCGACATCCAGCATACTGTTCGTGCCGAAGTAGGCGACCGCTCCTCCCCTGCCTATGAGCTTCTTCTGGATCTCCTCCTTGGTGTATTTCCCACTGAAGCACATGTCGATCAGTTCGAACGGAGGGCAGCAGCCGGCTCTTTCCGGAGTGATCGGGCCGTCACCGCCAAGGCCGTGGTTGGTGTCGATCACCTTCCCGTTCCTGTGAAGGGAGATGGTCGCGCCACCGCCCATATGGGCGACGATCACTGTGACATCATTGGTCTTGTGTCCGTGCTCACGGAGGTATCTTCTCACAATAGCCCTTGAGTTGAGGGCATGGAAGAGTGTCTTTCTGGTGAACTCAGGGATACCTCCCATCCTGCACTCCGGCAGCATCTCGTCCGCCATAGGAGGGTCTGCGATGTAGGCCACACACTCACCGAAGCGCGGTGTCAGATGCTTTTCCGCCCGGATCTGGTTGATCTCCTTGGCGACATCGTCCGCCAGAATCGCGCTCAGATTGCAGGCGTGGTTCCCGTCACGGCAGCTTTTCAGGACATCACGCATATCCTGGTTCACGTTATAGACTCCGGTTATGACCGGGACGATAAGCCCGCCGCGCGCCATAACGATGTCCACATCCTCAAGCGGAATGCCTTTGGAGGCCATAAAATCCTTGATGGCCTGATGACGCATGTCCGCCTGATCCATCACGGACGGGTACTTGGCGACATCCTCGGCGGTGTGCTCAAGTTTGGTGTCAAACACTCTGACACCATCGGAAAAGTAGCCCAGCTTCGTGGTTGTGGACCCCGTGTTGATTATAAGAATGTTTCCCTTTTGAGGTACTTCTAATGAATTTGTCTTGTTATCCATCGGATGATAAGGCTTTATTACGACCATAAATATATTACATTTTTTCAATTAAGACAACAATTACATCAAATTTTATAACGTTTTACGCTGTTTTTAAATTATTTTAACAAAAATCAAACGTTTTAACATTCGAAAATATATTCATTTGCGATCCATGACATAAATGGTCGGCGGTAAAAGTCTCTGTTCTGAATATTCATCATAACGGATAATAATTGTAAATTTGCGGTAAAGGAGGAATTGAATATGAACTCATTCAGGGAACTTGCGCAGATGCGCAGAAGCCACAGGATCTACACAGGCGAGCCTGTGAGCGATGAATATGTAAGGACGATTCTCAGGGCGGCCCTTATGTCACCTACTGCCAAGGGACTCAGGAAATGGAGATTCGTGGTCACCGACAACAAGGAGAAGATAGAGGATTTGGCCGGAATCAGGACTGCCGGTTCACAGTTTCTGGCGGGCGCCCCAGTGGTGATCGCCGTGCTTGGAGAGCCCGGGGAGGAGGAAATGTGGGTTGAGGATTGCAGCATCGCCGCGGTTTCTATGCAATATCAGGCCGAAGATCTTGGACTGGGTTCCTGCTGGTGCCACATCAGAGGCAGGGAAAGCAAGGAGGCCGGGGTTACGGCGGAACAAAAGGTAAGGGCGATTCTGAATATTCCGGAAAAATATTCCGTTCTGTGCCTGATAGCCGTCGGACATCCCGCGGATGAACGCAAACCGCAGAACGAGGAAGCCCTCAAGTGGGATCAGGTCAGCTATGTTCATTGAGCCGGTGGCCCGGTTCCGGTCGCCGTTCAAGACCAAGTTCGGGATTCCGAGGCAGGCCGGATTGGTTCCGGAGCTGAAAGGTCGGATTGTGTTCGAGCCTCGGTTCCGAAGCGCTGACGCTGTGCGGGGGCTGGAAGGGTTTGAATATATCTGGCTGATCTGGGGATTCTCCGGGAACAAGCCTCGGTCGGCCGCAAGTTCGGTCGCTGAACCTACCAACTCGGCCGTTGAGCTTGTCGAAGCGCAACGGACATCAGCAGAGTCGCTTCGGCAGGATCAGCGACCGGAAAAAGCGGCTTTTCAGGCGACAGTAAGGCCGCCGAGGTTGGGCGGCAACGAGAGGGTCGGGGTTTTCGCCAGCCGCTCCCCTTTCCGTCCTAACGGACTCGGGCTTTCATCGGTCAGGATAGAATTCATCGAATATGACGCCAAAGATCCTGACGGCAAACCGATAGGTCCTGTCATCAATGTTCTGGGAGCGGATCTGATGGACGGGACACCGATCTACGACATAAAGCCTTACGTCTCCTACGCGGACAGCCATCCGGAGGCGGCATCGGGGTTCGTGGACGGGAAGGAGTGGAATCCGCTGAAGGTCGTGTTCGCGGATGAGGTCACTGAGCCTGTCGAAGTGACCATCCCAGGCTGGACAAAGGCCGATGTAGCCGCCCTGAAGGAGGTATTGGCACAAGACCCGAGGCCCAGGTACCAGAACGATCCGGACAAGGTTTACGGAATGATATTCAATGATATGGATGTCAGGTTCAAGGTCGATGGCGATGTCCTTACTGTTGTCGGAATCAAACATCCGAAGGCCGAAGCCTGATCAACACACACAAACAAAACGAACGAGAACAAATGAAGCAATACCCGTGACCTGCCACAGGAATGAAATCACTTACGAGGAGCAGCCTGACGGTTCCTACAGGAAACACATCGTCCGCCGCTGCGTCGGCACTCCACACAGCTGTCAGGCTGGCGCCCCTTTACGGGCATGTGTTCTATGGCCAGGACGCATCCGCAAGCGCGGTGCTTGCAAACCAGCTTATCACGGACAGAGAAGGCACAGAGGCCGCGGAGCATAAAAAGCAAGAGCATCTTCGTGAACTTTATGCACAGTCTTCACAGAAAAAGGCCGGTCACAAGCCCGTCGAACCGTTCCCGGCCTTCAGTTTCATTAAGGGGGAACCATTCGGGAACATATCGGGGAAGAGGCTCGGCATAGAGGAAGTGGAGCCGTTCTTTGACTGGAATATGTTCGCTGCGATCTGGGGAATAAAAAGTGGAACAGGACACGACGAACTGAGGAAACTCCGTGCCGACGCACATAAGGAAATTGATAGACTAAAGAACGGAAACGCTTGTCGGATAACCATTTCGGCAAGGTTTGACGGATGTCATAGCGAAGGGGACGACATTGTTTCCAAGGATTTCCGGCTGCCGATGCTCCGGCAGGAAGGCGAACGGTCACTGGCCGATTTCGTTCCGCCTAAGGAATATGGGTTCGAGTCGCCTATGGGGATGTTCGCGATTTCCGTGCGCACCGAATCACATCCATCCGGATGCGACTGTCCGGCTTGCGGCACGGAATACGGGCCGATGCTTACCAGGGCCGTACGGCTGACTCTCGCGGAGGCGGCGTCAGAATGGCTGAGCAGGCATATTCATAAAGAATTGCCATCAGAGTTCAGCGGGGCGAAGGTCATCAAGCCTGCGGCGGGGTATTCAAGTTGCCCGGACCACACGCTCAAGCGGGATATTCTTAGGTTGCTGCCTGAATCAGAGAGGCTTGGCATCACGCTGCTGGACAGTTGCGCTATGATTCCGGACGCCAGCATCTGCGGACTCATATTCATTCATCCGGAGGCCACCTATCCTGAAATCCGCCGCGTCAGCCAGAAGGCGATTGATGAATATGCCCGCAGGCGTGGTATGTCAGATTCCGAGAAGGCGCGCTTCCTGGGGCATCTGCTTTAGTACGCCATGTTCCACATGGCATTCTGGGCCGCTCCGCTCTTGGAGGCGTCCATCTTGCCGAAGTTCCATGTGAAGGAGAGGATGATCCTGCGGCCGAGCACATTGGTGTAGGAGTTCTGGACGTAATCATCCTGCACGGTACGTATCAGTGACCTTGCGCTGTCGAGCAAGTCCTGAGCGGTAAGGGTGATATTGAAAGACTTTATGTTCTTTCCGACACTGAAATTCCAGCGGACATAGTCATCATTATAACCGGAACCATAACCTCGCAGGATTCTATAGGAGAAATCAGACTGGAACTCAAACTCGTGAGGCGATGTATAGGATGGACTTATTCCAAAATTTGTATCCCAAACATCTGTATCCGCCTTTGAATCCAGGGAATATCTTGATTTTGAATTATTAACCCCTGACCCGAGTTGCAGAGAGAAGCGTTCGAGATTCAAGGTTACCATCATACTAATATTCGTTCTGACACTTCGTGTCAAGCTTTCCTGAAAGCCGCTCTGTCCGGAGTAGAAAAGGTTTCCGGAAGCGTCTCCCCAGAATTTGCTCATAAAGTCGGTGTAGTCAAAAGAGTCAAGGTCGATCTCAAGATTGTCGAGAGTGCCTTTGCTTTGATAACTTACAGATCTGGTGACACCAAATCCACCATTGACGGAGAGTTGCAGTTTACCGTCCTTTGACAATGGGGTGAAGAAATTAAAGTCGGAGCTGTAACTATAGGAAGGTTTCTTAGTGTTCACCGGAATCGAATATCTGACGCTGTTCTCATCAAACCAAATGGCTGACACCTGCGAATTGGAGGAATAATCTCCGAACAGCCATCCGTTGAACCGGGCTTTCCCCCAAGAGCCCCTGTAGGTGGTGGTCACAGATTCTTTTGTAACCGGTTTAAGGTAAATGTTTCCGGCCGTGATCCTTGTCGGATTGACAATGCTGAATGTCGGCACGATGCTGGCGGAAGATGGCCTGGCCGTTCTGCTGGACAGTCTGAAATACACATTGTTGTTCTTGTCGGAATATCTCACGTTCACGAAAGGCGAAAGCGTTGTCTGCCACTCGTCCACTCCGGTTTTGGTGTCAAGCCCGAAAGAACGGGCATAGTTCTCGTTCTTGTAAAGCCTTGCCTGACCACCGAACTGCAGGTTGGTCTTTCCCTTGTTGAACTGAGCCAGAAGCTGTCCCTCATTGGAGAAATAATAGTTGTCCGACACCGATGAATAATAATAATTGGCGGAACCCGTGACGTTGTCGGTCGCGTCACTGGTTGACTTCCTTACACTATAGCGCGAGCTCAATGTCGCGGACAGCGCCCAGTTCTTGCCGAACGGCTCAACGTATTTGAGCGATCCGCCTATGCCACTGTAACTGCCGTCCTTGTCGTAAATCAGATCACGAATGTCCTCTTTGCCTGAAGAAGCGAACGTTGTTTTTGAATATTCTGTCGATTTTCCGTCATTCGCACTCAAAGTGTAGTCAAGATCAAGGGTCAACGCGCGTTTATCTTTGCCGAGTTTCTTGATTCCGGCGCTCAAATCACCTCCGGTGGAGATTCCACTCTTCTTTGAAAATGTGTTTGACACCGAACGGTTTCTCTCCACACCTTCCATAAGCGACTGTGTGTTGCCAGTGGAAGTGTTGTTGTAGTCATACCAGGAAAAGTATGGCTCAAAGTAAAGTGATGTCTTCTTCCTGTTTTTCTTTTTGAACTCGGCGCGCACACTGAACTTGTCCAGATTGCCGTTCTCAACCTCGCCTGAAGTGTCGAAAAGGTCGCCATCCTCCTTGAATGAAGTCCGGTCAGTCCTCGAACGCTTGTCCACGTTCTCTGATGAGTAAACAACCGAAGCATCTGTGGTGAAGCCTTTTATCACATCCGAGTTCAAGTTCGTCCCCACCTGCCATCTTCTGTGCATGCCATTGTACGGCAATGACGGGACATCGCTCTCATTACCGTCATACATGACCAGCATCCCGGATCCGGGAGCCATGAAGTTGTAGCCGTTGGCTATGGTCGTGAGCTGGTTCCTCTCGCCGTAGGCCGAGACCATCGCGGAGCCGCTGAAGAGCAGATCCTTCCTTTCCTTGAATCCGTTGTCATCCTTGCCTGAAGCAGTCGTTCCTCCCGAGAGTTTGGCGTTGCCGAACCATCCGCTCTTATATTCCTCCTTCAACTCCACATCCATCACCTTCTCCTTGTCCCCCTTGATGCCGGTGAACTCGGCGGATTCGGATTCCTTGTCGATGACCTTGACCTTGTCCACTATCCTGGCAGGTAGGTTGTCGAGAGTGGCCTTGTTGTCACCAAGGAAGAACGTCCTTCCGCCGACCGTTATCTTGCTGACTTCCTTGCCGTTGACCTTGACGGTTCCGTCCTCGCCTACCTCCACGCCTGGCATCTTCTTCAGCAGATCCGCAAGGTTGTCGTTGGACATCACCCTGAACGAGGAGGCGTTGTAGACGAGGGTGTCCCCTTTCATCTCCATCGGAGTCCCGACCGCGGAGACAGACGCCGCCTTCAGCATCTTGTCGTCCGGTCTCATCAGGATCGTCTTCGCGTCATAGTTGCCACGGACATAAATCTTCTTATAGACAGGTCTGTAGCCGAGATATTCAATGCAAAGCAGATGCTCTCCTTTCGCCACTTTCTTCAACTCAGCCTTGCCGAGCGTGTCCGTCAGGGCGAAACTGGTGATGACCGTGTCCTTAGGATGCCTGAGATACGCCGAAGCGAACGCGATAGGCTCCCGCGTCAGCGAGTCAAGGACCTGCGCCTTCACCGTGAATGAAGTGCGTCCGAACATATCTTCAGATATGGCGATCTGAGCATCAAGCCTGGCTGTAAAAGACGCGGCGAAAAGCAAGGCGAGCGCGATGTATATTCCTTTCATATAATTAAGCGGCAACAGAAATAACCCTCTATTTATGAATATGAACGCTTATTTGACGGGGATGCTGCGGCCCGGTTTTCCGAAACTCAATTTGGCGTCAACCTCGCGGATGTCGTCATCCGAGAACTTGATGGTCCATTTCGGCATCGTCATCAGTTCGAAAAGCGCGGCCTCGGTCATCGGAGCCGTGTAACGTATGCGGATGCATGGCTCCAGATCATCGTTAAGGGTGAGGTATGTTCCCAGAACCCCCTCATGGGAGGACAGATGGTTGCTGAGGAATGGCATCCCTCTCTTCACTATAGGCTTCTCGTAGTTGCGGTCAACAATCTCGTACCACCACTGGGCCGTGTCAAGATTGGTTTCACGGGCATACTCAGCGGCGAACTGGTCGAACATCATCCTTAGGTAGTCCGGAGTGGAGATCATGGTGCTTCCCTTCTCCAAACGGATGAACTTGAATCCGAGATCCATCGTCTTGACCCCGCCGCCGTGAACCGGCATCTCAAGGGTCTTCTTCTCGACAATATTCTTAAACCACGCCTCGTCCAGATCCTCGTCAGGCGCCATGTACACTTTGACGATGAGAGGGCACTCGTAGATGGACTCCAGACCGAATATCTTCTTTTCCGTGAGTCTCATCTGCATTCCGAGGTAGTTGAGGTCGAGTTTGTCGAACATCTTTTCCGTCCTGATGGTCACGCACTTGAGCGAGTCGTATTGCTCCGGCTCCAGGCTGTTGACCCTGAACTTGGAAGGGACGAAGATCAGAGCCTCGACCTTCGCGGCGTCAATGGCGTTGGCGTCATAGGTGACCACGACCGTGTGGCTTCCGACGAATGTCCTGACTCCATGGACTCCCGCCACCTTCTCCATCCTGGCCTTGAAGGCCATCGAACTGCCGAAGCACTTGACCGACTTGAGGCCTTCCATCCTGACCGTCTCCAGTTTCATTCCCGGTTCTATCCCCCACTTCTCGTCGATTGTAGGCACCTCGAACTTTCCTCCGATGATGAACGCTATGGCGACAGCCACGACAGTCAGTACCGCAGGAATATACTTGGCTGACTTGCAGCGTTTTCCATCAACCTCCTTTCTTACGCCGACACTGAGGGCGCCAAGAGGGCAGGAGGCGACACACTCGCCGCAAAGGGTGCAGTCAACAGAATTGACCTTGCCTTCAAATGACGGGACATCAATATTATAAGGACAGTTCTTCTGGCAGAGACGGCAGTTGCCTTTGCATTTGCCGTTGTCGATAACCACGCCGAGCAGCTGCGGCTTTGGCCTTCCGCAAAGGATCTCCAGCAGGTAACCGAGCAGACACATGGCTCCAAGCAGCCAGACCCAAGGCAGCTGTAGTCCGAGAAGGCCAAGAATCCACCACACACCCACAAGCACGACCATCCACACCCAGAATTTGAGGGAGTTGCAGATCGCTCCGAGCGGGCAGATGTACTTGCACCAGAACCTGTCCACAAAAAGACCGGGGATAAGCACAAGCGCCAAAGCGGCGACGGACATCCAAAGCGTGATCTCACCCTTGAATCCCGTGGCCGTGGCGTAGTACGGGTCGAAATTCTTGCAGAAGAGCTCGCTTGCGGTCAATGTCATGTAGAAGGTGATGAACAGAAGCACGTACTTCACGATCCTCAGCACCTTGTCGGCGACACTGCGCTCATTGATGTTGAAGGCGTTGAACCCGATGGCCTGCCTGAGTTTCTTCAGAAGATCCTCCACCGTTCCGACGGGACAGAGATATCCGCAGAACAGCTTGCCGAGAAGCACGACAGCCGCCGCGAGGACAACACCCATCGCGATCTGCATGCTTGTCATCGAGCAAGGCAATGAACCGTTGGCGAAATAGGTTCCCAATGCCTCCAGGCCGCCGAAAGGGCAGTATTTTTCCGGATCCGGAGCATTCATGTCAGTGAACACGAGCGAAGCGAGTCCGCTCAGGAAGAAAACCAGCAGCGCCAGCACTCCCCACTGGAGAAGGTACTTCGGCCAATTGGACTTGAAGGTAGATTTCTTAGCCATATCAATGTGTCATTTATCGTCACGGACATCGTACCTTTCGGCACTCATCCCGAATTCTGCGAATATACAATTAAAATCCTTCAAAACACACATTTCCGAAGCTAAATAATCATTAACGCTTACTAAATTATGGCAAATCAACAGAAAGAGCACAAAACCGGACAATCGGGCGCGATCCTGCATCATATATTCGGGAATAATTTGGAATATCGACTTAATTTCCTACATTTGCCCGCTACATTTAATAACACTATTTTTAGATAGCTTATGTTCAAGATTCTTGAAAGAGTGATGCTGACTCCTAACATCTGCAGGATGGTGGTGTCGGCTCCAAGGATTGCCGAGGCCGCCAAACCTGGGCAGTTCCTGATTGTCCGCTCCGACGAAAAGGGCGAACGCATACCACTTACCATCAGTGACTACGACAGGGAGAACGGCACGGTGACCATCGTCACCCAGCTCATCGGAGCATCCTCCGCCGCCATCATCTCCAAGGCCGAGGGCGAGTTCTTCCGTGATGTCGTGGGGCCTCTTGGCAACCCTTCCGCCTTCGTTGACAAGACGGATGAGGAGCTGAAAGGCCAAAGGTACATATTCATCGCCGGCGGTGTCGGCACCGCTCCGGTCTACCCTCAGGCTAAATGGCTGCACGAGAGAGGCATAGCGGTCGATGTCATCATCGGAGCGAAGACCAAGGATCTTCTTATCTACAAGGAAGAGCTGGCCTCCGCCTGTGACAACCTCTACCTTTGCACTGACGACGGTTCGGAAGGATTCCACGGAATGGTTACCGGCCTGCTTGAGAAACTGGTCAATGAGGGTAAGGAATATACCCAGGCAGTGTCAATCGGCCCTATGATCATGATGAAGTTCTGCACCCTGACCTGCAAGAAACTCGGCATCCCTGAGGACGTGAGCCTGAACATGCTGATGGTGGACGGCACGGGAATGTGCGGTGCATGCCGCGTGACCGTGGCCGGAAAAGTGAAGTTCGCATGCGTGGACGGTCCTGAGTTCAACGGCTACGACGTTGATTTCGACGAGGCCATGAGGCGTCTCGGACAGTACAGGCCCGAGGAGACGGATGTTAAATCTAAAATGGGAATATAATGGCACAGAGAATACCAAGAGTACCGGTCCGCGAGCAGGATCCGAAGGTACGCGCGCATAATTTCGAAGAGGTCTGCTACGGCTACAACCTTGAGGAAGCCACGACAGAGGCCACACGCTGTCTCCATTGCAAGAATCCCCGCTGTGTGCAGGCCTGCCCTGTCAGCGTGAAGATTCCGGAGTTCATCGCCAAGGTCACCGTGGGTGACATCGCCGGAGCCGCCGCCATCATCGCCGAGGACTCCTCCCTTCCGGCCGTCTGCGGACGTGTCTGCCCGCAGGAGAGCCAGTGCGAGGGCAGCTGCATCCTCGGTGTCAAGGGTGAGCCGGTGGCCATCGGCAAACTGGAGAGGTTTGTGGCCGACTACTCTGCCACGACCGGCGCCAATCCTGTCGAGGCGCCAGCCGCTCCGACCCCTGGCCGCGCGAAGGTTGCCATCATCGGTTCCGGACCTGCAGGCCTGGCCTGCGCCTCCGACCTAGCCAAGAAAGGCTACGATGTCACGATCTTCGAAGCCCTCCACAAGGCCGGCGGTGTGTTGGAATATGGCATCCCTGAGTTCAGGCTTCCTAAGGACACCGTCCTCAAGCGCGAGATCGACGCTGTCAAGGCGCTCGGAGTCAAAATAGAGACCGATGTGATTGTCGGAAGGACGGTCACCATCGACCAGCTGATGGACAAGGAAGGCTACAAGGCCGTGTTCGTCGGCACGGGAGCCGGTCTGCCGAAATTCATGGGCATTCCTGGCGAGAATCTCAACGGGGTTTTCTCCGCCAATGAGTTCCTGACGAGAAACAACCTTATGAAGGCTTTCCGCGAGGACTACCTGACGCCGATCCACGCTGGCAGAAAATGCTGCGTCGTTGGCGGAGGTAACGTGGCTATGGATGCCGCAAGGACAGCCTTGAGGTTAGGCGCCGACACGACGATTGTCTATCGTCGTACCGAGAACGAGCTTCCTGCAAGAAAGGAGGAGGTTCATCACGCCAAGGAAGAGGGCATTGACTTCCAGATGCTTACCAACCCGGTTGAGATCCTCGGTGACGAGAAAGGCTGGGTAAGGGCGATCAAGTGTATCAGAATGGAGCTCGGCGAACCTGATGCGAGTGGCCGCCGCTCCCCTGTCCCGATCCCTGGCTCAGAGTTCGAGATTCCGACCGAGACTGTGATCATGGCCTTGGGTACCGCTCCTAACCCTCTGATCGTGAACACGACCAAAGGCCTCCAGGCCACACGTCGCGGCGGACTTGAGGCTGACGCCGAGGGTCGCACGACCAGAGAGGGCATATTCGCCGGCGGAGACGCCGTCACAGGAGCCGCCACCGTGATCCTAGCCATGGGTGCGGGCCGGAAGGCCGCCGCGGCCATTGACGATTATCTCAGTTCCAAGTAACTGAGATATAATTTACCCCCGATCCCTACGGGACAGCCCCGGTGGGGCACGGGGAAAGGATTCCCCGAATCCCCTTCGGTCGCTACGCTCCAATTACCTATATTCTTAAGTAATCATATTTTTAGGAAAGAATAGGGACCAACTGCAATAATCCCCTTCGGGTGATCCTCCCCGCTAAAGCGGGTTCCCTCCCTCTTCGGGAGCCAAAGTCACCCAAAGGGGATTATTACCAGTTAAACTTACATATTCATTAATTATCCGCAGCCAATATATTGACGGCCACCATCTCACAATTTCATATATTCAGAAATAATTGCTAAATTCGCACTCGGATTGTCTGAAAGACTTTATGTTGAGGAAATTGTCCATAGTGCCGATCTTTCTGGCGATGATGATGGTGACGCTGGCGACTGTGCTGCCGCATCATCACCATGAGACTATGATCTGCATTGTGGAGGAAGTCTGCGGGATGGACGGTTGCTGCGACGACGAGCACACGCACCATTCGGATGCGAACCACAATCAGGACGAAAGCCATTGCGTGGCGCACAAGCAGTACTGCCCGTCGGAAAGGCTGCACCTCGACCACCAAGACTTCGGCGAAGACGAGGACTGCATATTCCCGATTCTTGCCATTCTTTCCAACTTATTGACCATCAACCTCGAAAGCGCCGTCCTTGAATATGCTTCCGGGGATCTCATACCTATTGTCGTACAGCCGCTTGTCTCTTCCGCGGCTCCAAACGCCCCTCCTATTGTGGCATAGATTTCAGGATGACCATCTCTGCGGCTTCCGTCCGCAGTGACGCAAAACGGTATATTCCTGAATATCATCAATTTACGAAATCATGCCGGGCCAAAATGGAGGGCAGCGTTTCATATTCAATTATTGATCAAGCACTTACATTTCACGCACAATATAAAGGTTCGTTGGTTGGAATAACCTTCTTGGCTGATGTAAGTGAGATGGCAATCAAAAACAGACAATAAAAACATTCACAATGAAGAAAACGATAATATTATTGATGGCATTCTGCGCGGTTCTGGCAGGATGCGGCAACCATTCCAATCACGAAGGACATGACCACGGACATGGCGTGGAGGTTCACGAAGGGCATGATCACGGACACGATCACGACCATGAAGGGCACAGCCACGAGGGGCATGACCACGGACACGAAGGACATAATCACGAGGCAGAGGCTCACGAAGGCCACGATCACGGCAACGGGGGGCACGACGGCGAGATCGTGGTGAGCCTTGAGCGACAGAAGACGTTCGGGATAACTACCGAGACCGTGACCGCAGGGGATTTCGCCGAGGTGATCCACACAAGCGGCCAGATTCTTTCAGCAATGGGAGACGAGATGACTGTGGTGGCAAAGACCTCAGGCATCATCAGTTTCGGAAGGCTGACCGAGGGCTCGGCTGTGGGGAAAGGCTCGCTCATCGCGACAATCTCGTCCAAGAATCTCGGTGGTGGAGACCAGCTGGCAAAGGCCAAAGCTGTTTACGAGGCTACGAGGAAGGAATATGAACGAGATCTTCAACTGAGCAAGGACAATATTGTCAGCGAAAGTCATTTGGATCAGAGCAGACTGGCCTATGAGCAGGCCAAGGCCGAGTACGACGCGTTGGCTTCCGGAACGACAAAGGACGGAAATGTCAGCGTCACTTCCCCGCTTGGCGGATTCATCAAGAAACTCTCAGTCTCCCAAGGCGACTATGTCGAGACGGGAACCCCGATCGCAGTTGTAAGCCAGAACAGAAGGCTCAGGCTCCGCGCTGACGTGTCCGAGAAATACTATGGACTGATCAGCGGCGTCAAGGACGCGAACTTCTCGACATCCTATAGCGACCGGGCCTACAGCCTGAAAGAACTCAACGGACGGCTGCTCGGCTACGGAAAGGCCTCTGACGGAGACTATTATATTCCCGTCACATTCGAATTCGACAACAAGGGAGATTTGATCGCCGGCTCCTACGTCGATGTATTCCTGAAATCATCCGCATCCTCAAAGTCAATCAGCGTGCCGGTAAGCGCAGTTGTTGAGGATCAGGGCATCCACTACGTCTTTGTCCAGAAGGACGAGACCTGCTTCACGAAGCGCGAGGTAAGGCTCGGCCAGTCGGACGGGCAGAGAGTCCTTGTCAAGAGCGGCCTGAACGAAGGCGAGGTGGTTGTCGCCACAGGAGCCGTGCAGGTGAAGCTCGCTTCGGTAACTGCCGTTCCGGCAGGTCACACACACAGTCACTAGGCCTATGGAACAGCTCAAACACGAAAACGGACTGCTGAACGGGATCATCCGATTCTCGCTCAACAACCGGATGGTTATTCTCGTGATCGCCGCTCTCTGCCTGGTTGCGGGAATATATTCAACGATGCACACTGAGGTGGACGTGTTCCCTGACCTGAACGCGCCGACAGTCGTTGTGATGACAGAGGCCGAGGGAATGGCTCCCGAAGAGGTAGAAAGGCTGGTGACCTTCCCTATCGAGACCGCCGTCAACGGTGCGACCAACGTGCGCCGTGTACGTTCTTCATCAGCCACGGGATTCTCCATCGTCAACATCGAATTCGACTGGGGAACAGACATTTACAAAGCCAGACAGATTGTCTCCGAGAAAATAGCGATGGTCGGGGCGGATCTTCCCGAGAATGTCGGCAACCCTACGCTCGGGCCTCAGGCCTCCATCCTCGGCGAGCTGATGATCATCGGCCTGACCGCCGACACGACTTCGATGCAGGATCTCCGCACTATCGCCGACTGGACGATCAGGCCAAGGCTCCTCTCTACCGGTGGAGTGGCACAGGTCGCGGTGATGGGAGGCGACATCAAGGAATATCAAATTCTGATGGATCCCGGCAAGATGCGCCGCCACGGTGTGTCGATGGACGAGGTCATCTACGCCGTCAAAGGAATGAACCAGAATGCCTCCGGCGGCACTCTCTATGAATATGGCAATGAATATATCGTCCGTGGCCTTCTGTCCACCAACGATATAGACGAACTGAAAAAGGCTGTGGTGAAGACCTCGGAGAATGGACTGCCTATAACGCTGGACGCTGTGGCCGATGTGCGCATCGGGCCGAAGACCCCGGTGCTGGGCGTAGCCTCCAACGATGGGAAACCGGCCGTGCTGCTCACGGTCACAAAACAGCCCAAGACCAACACGCTGGCCCTGACCGGAAGGCTCGACAACGCATTGGACGAGCTGAAGGCCAACCTTCCTGCCGATGTCAAGGTCAACTCCCGGATATTCCGCCAGTCCCGCTTCATCGAAAGCTCGTTGGACAACGTGAAGCAGTCCTTGATCGAAGGAGCGATCTTCGTTATCATCGTGCTGTTCATATTCCTGATGAACTGGCGCACAACCGTGATTTCGTTGGTCTCCATACCGCTTTCGATCGTAGCGTCACTTCTGGCCATACGTTGGATGGGACTTACCATCAATACGATGAGCCTCGGAGGAATCGCCATCGCCATCGGCTCGCTTGTGGATGACTCGATCGTCGATGTGGAAAATGTGTTCAAGCGATTGCGACAGAATCGTGAAATGCCTGAGGGTGAGCGTGAAAGCATCGTGAAAGTAGTCTACGAAGCCTCAAAGGAAGTCCGTATGCCGATGCTGAACTCCACGCTGATCATCATCGCCAGCTTCCTGCCGCTGTTCTTCCTCTCCGGAATGGAGGGAAGGATGCTCAAGCCGCTGGGAATCACGTTCATCATCTCGTTGATGGCATCGACACTCGTGGCTTTGACCGTCACTCCTGTCCTCAGCAGTTTCATGCTCGGATCACAGAACAGCGACAAGACCGGACGTGAGCCGGCGCTGGTTCGTTGGCTGAAGAAATACTACGGGAAAGCCCTTAATTGGTCTCTCGGCCACAAGAAGACGATTCTCTGCGGAGTCGGCACTCTTTTGGTCGCCGCTGTGGTCATGTTCTTCACTCTCGGAGGAAGTTTCTTGCCCGCGTTCAACGAAGGCTCGTTCACAATCTCCGTCAGCACTGTCCCGGGAATATCCCTGGAGGAGTCCGACCGGATGGGACGCACAGCCGAGAAACTTCTGCTCAGCATTCCGGAGATCAAGACCGTGGGCCGCAAGACAGGCCGCGCCGAACTTGACGAGCACGCTTTCGGAGTGAACAGTTCCGAGTTTGAATGTCCGTTTGAACTTGGCAGGAAAACCCGTAAGGAACTCACCGAAGAGGTCCGGCGGAAACTGGCCGTGCTTCCTGGAGTGAACATCGAGATCGGAGGACCTATCTCACATAGAATCGACGCAATGCTCTCTGGGACAAAGGCCAACATCGCCATCAAGCTGTTCGGTTCCGACCTCAACAAGATGTACGAGATCGGACAAAAGATCAAGAACTCGATCTCAGGCGTGGAGGGCATCGCCGACATCAATGTCGAGCAGCAGGTCGAAAGGCCGGAGCTGAACATCACCCCGAAACGCGAGATGCTCGCCCGCTACGGAATATCCCTGCCGGAGTTCGCCGAAGTAGTGAGGGTGATGATGGAAGGCGAAGTCGTTTCGACAGTCTATGAGGGCAACCGCTCGTTCGACCTCACGTTGAAAGTCAATGATGATGCACGCTCAAGCATCGAGAGGATTTCCGATCTGACCATAGACACCGGTGACGGCAAGAAGGTTCCACTGTCCTATGTGGCCGACATCAAGTCATCAGCCGGACCGAACACTATCAACCGCGAGAACGTCAGCCGCAAGCTGGTCGTATCCTGCAACGCTACCGGAGGAGAGCTCGCCAAGGCAGTCGGAGCGATCAGGGAAAAGATAGCCGAGAACATCGAACTCCCTGAAGGTTACCATATTGAATACGGTGGACAGTTCGAGAGCGAGGAAAGGGCATCCAAGACCATAGCCCTCGTGAGCATATTCAGTATATTCATCATCTTTATGCTTCTGTACGGCGAGTTCAAGAACATCTCGCAGTCGCTCGTCGTGCTGCTGAATCTGCCGCTGGCGCTCATCGGAGGCGTGTTCGCCATATTCTTCACCGACGGAATCCTGAGCATTCCGGCCATCATCGGATTCATCTCGCTGTTCGGCATCGCGACCCGCAACGGTATGCTCCTGATCGACCGCTACAATGTGCTCGCATCGGAGGGGCATTCGCGCGAGGAGGCTGTGATGATCGGCTCGCTGGACAGGCTGAACCCGATTCTTATGACCGCCATCACTTCCGCGCTGGCACTGCTTCCGCTCGCGCTTGGCGGCGACCTGCCGGGCAACGAGATCCAGTCCCCTATGGCTAAGGTGATCCTCGGCGGACTATTCTCCTCCACCCTGCTGAACGGGTTCGTCGTGCCGGTGATCTATCTCATCAACTCCAAGTCCAAGAAACATGGCTGATGAAAAAGAAGCTGTCCTGAATTGTTTAAAATGTTCTTTGAGGTTAAAATTCTTCATTTTCTTCCCGCTTCTTCAGTCAGACAGCACCACTGTCTTCCTTGGAAGAAGCGGTCGGAACTGATGTTTTTCACTCTCACATTTTCAGACAAACAAATCAAAACAGCTTCTAAAAGTCACTTCGACAAGATCAGTGACCGAAAAAGCAACACTTTGGTCGCTGAGCCTGTCGAGGCGAGCCAACCGAAACAACAAGAATTACAGTAATATTTTAATATGAAACACCGTAATATTAATAAGTTATTATTAACTATTTATATCTGTGCAGGAAGCACCTTTGCGGTCTACGCACAGACCTCCACAGAAGCCGTCCTCCGGCAAATAGAGACAAACAATCCGCAGCTGAAAGCCGCTGCCGCTGAAGTGGAAGCCGAGAAACTGGCCAACCGTGCAGACGCATTGCTGGAGAACCCGGAGTTCGAGTTCAACTACCTGTGGGGATCCGACGGCATCGGCAACAGACGTGACTTCCGCGTTACCCAAGCGTTCGATGCAGCCACTCTGACCGGTATGAAATCCAGACAAGTAGCCGGACAGAACGAACTTGCCACACTGCAATACAAAGCCGAGAGGCTTAACGTGCTACTCGAAGCCAAGCAAGCCTGCATCGATCTTATCTACTACAACGCCCTTAAAGCCGAACTGGACACTCATCTGTCCCAGGCACAGACTCTCGTGTCATCTTTTGAGAAAAGGCTGAAAGCCGGTGGAGCCAATGTCCTCGACCTCAACAAGGCCAAGGTGCATCTGACAAGCGTACGTGGCCAGATCTCACAAGTCGAAGTTGAGCGTCAGACCCTGCTGGCGAAATTGAAGAGCCTCAACGGTGGGAACGACATCGCTCTTGAAGATTCCGCCTACGGCCTTTCAGACAACTTGCCATCCGATTTCGATTCGTGGTACGAGTCGGCTTCGCAGAAAAATCCAGTCCTGCAATATGTCCGTCAGGAGGTTACTGTAGGCAAAAAACAGTTGTCCATCGACAAGACTGCCTGGGTACCTGAACTGACCGTCGGCTATATGAGCGAACTCACGACATCAGACAAGTTTCGAGGCGTGACAGTGGGTGTGAATATTCCTCTGTGGAGCAACGCCAACAAAGTGAAGCAGTCCCGCGCGAAGATCGCCGCCGCAGAATCCCGCAAGGCTGCCGCAGAGCAGCAGTTCTATTTCGACCTTCTGGTCCAGTACAACCGCGCCGCCAGCCTCAAGGAGAACTCCGAACTGATGCGCGCCTCCCTAAGCGAGACCGACAGCCGCGACTACCTGCTGACAGCCCAGTCCCGAGGCGAGATCTCGATGATTGAATATCTCGTCGAGACCGACCAGTACTATGAAGCCCTGGAGCAGACCCTCGCCTCCGAGCGAGACTACCATCAGGCACTCGCACAGCTGAACGCTGTGGAGTTATAGACCCAATCGAGCAGTAATCCCTGCATGGCATCTAACCGATTAATAATGAATATTAAGAGACATCTCGTGGTTCAGTTTCTTGAACCACGAGATATTTCTTTTCTCTGACAATCAAGATGTTATCCGCCACGAGCGTTCAGGGCACACTCAGCCTCCACTTCAACACTCACTTCAACTTCAACCCTTGACTCTCAACTGTATCACTAATTCAGCCTCAATCGTCCTCCGGATCATCACCTCAAGCCCGCTCTACTTTCAGGGAAGCGAAGTAGTAAAAAGCAGCCGTGGCACTCCACTAATTGAATATTAAGCAAAAGGGCTATTTCGTGGTGTAAGAAACCATACCACGAAATAGTTCTATCAATTGGAAATCAACACATTATCTGCCAACCTCACCCATCCAGTTCTCACGTGCAGCTAGTGCAACGGCCAGTGCCCAAGCCCGGGCATTACAAAAATATCCAGTGCACCACAAAAATATTTTGGAGTCAGTGCAGAATTGTCTATATTGTAAATGATTAAAGGTTGATTTGTTAGAAATGTTCTTTGTGAGGAAAACTCTTCTAAGAAAACAATCTAAACAGATTCCAACAAGCGGCGAATCAAATTTAAACACTTACTAAACTAATGACTATGATAGGGTCGAGATGCGGGAGCCATCAGGGAAACACTGTGGCACACATATTCCAAAGGGCACGGAATGGATTCGTTGTGTTCTACAACGTCAAAGATTCACTGTTTTTCATCACATCATTTTGTATTATCGCCCGACGGCATGGTGTCAAGGTGTTGGCACTATGCCTGATGTACAATCATGTTCACATTCTGCTGGACACAGATGACAAAGAATCTATAAGACTGTTCATCAAGGATCTGATGTCGTACTTCTGCAAATCATACAACCGCAGGTATGGGCTTTCCGGAGTGCTGTTCGATAGCTACGGTGTGTCGCTGAAGAAAGGAGACAAAGCCATTAGGACAGCTTTGGCTTACGTCAACAACAACCCGGTCGAAGATCACATCTGCGGGAAAGCCGAGGAGTGGCGATGGAACTTTCTGGCATATTCGGACTCTGACCACCCATATTCAGAGAAGGTCAATTTAGGCATTGCTTCAAGAAGGCTGAGGAGAGCGGTGGCCAAAGTGAAGTACCTGCATGCGACCGAAAGACCTTTGACATACGAAGTGCTTGACAACCTCTTCGACTCGCTTGCCATAAAAGAAAAACAACAACTGGTGGACCTGATAATCAATGAATATGCAATCGTTGATTTCCGCCAGGCCATCAGTTTTTATGGCGATTACGACAAGATGCTTATAGCATTCGCCAGCAACACTGGAAGTGAATACGAGATCAGCGAGCCTTTTGACCCGCATTCCGGTCAGGCATACCGGAAAATGGCGGACTATCTGGCCAGGGACAACAGGTTCAAATCAATCGGCGAGGTGATCAATCTCCCATTAGGAAAGTTAGTGGAATATTTAGACGAACTTGTCAGCCAATGTGGCGTCAGGCAATGCCACGCGATGAAGTTCCTGCACATTATCCAGAATCGCCTTGGCACCTAAATACTTGATAATGTGCAAAATAAACTGTCTCGTGGTTATCATTTAGAAACCACGAGAAAGCCTTTTTAATTAATAATCAATACATTATCTGCCAAGCCCTCCGAAAAAGCTCGTTTGGACTGTGATGTCTCAGCTTGAAATAATAATCCAAATCTGCGATCTTGGCTCGATGAAAGGCTGTGCGCTCCAGCGAAGCTACTCTGCGGCGGCGATGCACTCGAGTCCCCTGTTGAGAGAGACGGTAATCCTATTCATTGGAACCAGCAAAGCTACTCTGCGGCGGCGATGCACTCGATCTCGACGAGGGCTCCTTTCGGGAGGGTCTTGACGGCGAAGGCGCAGCGGGCCGGGAACGGGGCTTTGAAGAACTCGGAATAGATTCCGTTCATCGCGGCGAAATCATTCATGTCAGCGAGGAATACGGTGGTCTTCAGGACTTTGTTGAGGTCGGAGCCAGCCTGCTCGAGGATTGACTTGAGATTGGTCAGGGACTGACGGGTCTGGGCCTCCACTCCCCCTTCCGGGAACGCACCGGTGGCAGGATCGATAGGAAGCTGGCCGGAAACGAAGATGAAACCGTTATGCTCAATGGCCTGGCTGTACGGGCCGATGGCGGCAGGAGCCTTTTCTGTGCTTATCTGTCTCATAAAATCAAATTTTTGCCAAATTTAGGAAATTGAAAAGTAATTTGCCAAAAAACAGAGTAAAAGGGCTTCCAGGAAACTTCGCAAACATATTCATAATTGGTGGTAAAATGTGTAAATTTGTAGAACGAACATTAAAAACACATTTTACTATGGCACTCGAACAACAGATCCAGAAGGACATAATGGAGGCGATGAAGGCTCACGACGAGTCACGCCTCAACGCGACAAGAGGCATCAAGTCTGAGATTCTCCTCGCTAAGACATCAGGAGCCGAGCATGAGCTCTCCGATGCTGACGTGCTTAAGATCATCCAGAAGCTCGTGAAGCAGCGCAAGGAGTCCGCTGAGCTCTACACCCAGGGCAACCGTCCGGAACTCGCCGAGAAAGAACTCGCCGAGATGAAGGTGATGGAAGCCTACCTGCCGAAGGCACTTTCCGAGGACGAGGTCAGGAATATTCTTAAAGAGGTTGTCGCCGAGGTCGGAGCGACCGGTCCTAAAGATATGGGCAAGGTTATGGGAGCGGCGACCAAGAAGTTGGCAGGACAGGCTGACGGCCGTTTGATCTCGACTATCGTAAAGGAACTGCTCGCACAGTAGTATTTTATAAATATTTGAAGAACAACAGCATCTATGATTAAGGAATCACGGAATATTGCTGCTGCGGTTGCCGCGCTGACTTTGTCGGTCGCGGCTTTCGCGCATAATGACAGTGCTATGGCCGCTGAACATGTCGAAGCTGCAAATTGTGTCGCCGGCGCTTCGAAAAGCCCTGCGACAGGAAAAGCATCAGCGACAGATAATGCATCGGCGGCCGGTTGTCTCGCCGGCGTCGCCTCGACAAGTTCAGCAACCGGAAATGGTTCAGCGACAGGTTGTGCCAGCGGCGCCTCGACAAGTTCTGCGGCCGGAAATGGTTCTGCGGCCAATAACACAGCAGCCGCAAAGGATCTGACGACCGGGTGGGATCTCTACAAAGAGTTCCAGAACCCGCCGAAATCGGCCCGCCCGAGGGTGTGGTGGCACTGGATGAACGGGAACATCACAAAGGACGGAATCAAGAAGGATCTTCTGTGGATGCAGAAAACCGGTATCGTGGGATTCCACAACTTCGACGCCGGGCTTGAAACCCCACAGATTGTGGACAAACGGCTCATCTACATGACCCCGGAATGGAAGGAAGCTTTCAAGTACGCCATCAACCTCGCCGAGAGCCTTGACATGGAGATGACAATCGCCAGCTCCCCGGGATGGAGCGAAACCGGAGGCCCTTGGGTCAAGGACGAGGACGCTATGAAGAAACTCGTCTGGAGACAGGTCGAGATCAAGGGCGGACAGCCTGTCAATCTGAAACTCCCGGAAGGATTCGACATCACAGGGCCGTTTATGGATTTCACAGGATCGTTCGACGGAATCTCACAGGTGTTCCTTAGGAAAAAGTTCTACAGGGATATAGCCGTTGTCGGAGTGAGACTCTGCGACAAAGACATCAATCTCAAAGAGTTGTACCCAACAATAACCTCAAGCGGATGCGACGCGGCAAGCGAGGAAATGCTCGAAAGGATCACCGGTGACAGCGTCGGAGACTACCTCGACGTCAAAGCCGACAAGAACGGCAGGTGCTGGATCCAGTACGAGTTCGCCGAGCCGCAGACCATCAAGGCCGTAGTGGTCTCCGAACTCAGGAAAGACACGAATCCTTACGTCCACACGAAGGAACTCCAGTACAGCGACGACGGAATCAATTTCAAGAGCATCAACCTTTCCTATCAGGCCACGGCGCAAAGGACATACGCGATCCCGGCCACCACAGCCAAATATTTCAGGCTCAGCCTTAAAGACAATAAAGGGAAGAAAGACTGCGAATTCGGAATAGCCCAATTCGCACTCTCAACGGTCACAAGAATCCAGCTCGCCGGAGACAAGGCCGGCAACAGTTTCTACCGCTTGCTCTGGATGGAGGACACTCCGTACAGCAGTGAGGCGGCCAGACTTGAGGATGTGGTCGATCTCACACCATACGTCAAGGACGGCACTCTCACATGGAACGCTCCGGAAGGCAACTGGAGAATATTCCGTTTCGGCTACAGCCTGACCGGCAAGACCAACCACCCTGCCTCACCAGAAGCCACCGGCCTTGAGGTTGACAAGCTCGACCCGAAGGCCATCACTGAATATTTCCACAACTACCTCCAGACCTACGTCGAGGCCTCCGGCGGAAAGCTCGGCAAGGGCGGCATTGAATATCTCCTAACGGACAGCTACGAGGCCGGAGCGCAGACATGGACCGGGAATATGTTCGAAGAGTTCAAGGCACGCAAAGGCTACGATCTACTCCGTTGGATGCCGGCGCTGACCGGAATGGTTCTGAACAGCACAGAAGAGACGGAGCGTTTCCTGTTCGACTGGAGAAGGACAATCGGGGACATGATCTCCGAATATCACTACGACCTCCAGAACGAGATCCTCAAGCCTTACGGAATGAAGCGCTACACGGAGAGTCATGAGAACTACCGCGCCAACCTCACCGACGGGATGGACTGCAAGCGTTACGCCGAGATTCCGATGTCAGCCTTCTGGATGGACTACAAGAACGGAAACATATTCAATCCTCGTTTCGAGGCCGACGTGCGCGAATCCGCCTCCGTGGCCCACATCTACGGCCAGAACATCGCCGCCGCGGAGTCGTTCACATCCGACGGCTACAGGGACGGGGCCTGGGTCTTCTCCCCTGCCGTGCTCAAACCAACAGCCGATGCAGCGATGGCCGCCGGACTCAACAGATTCGTGATCCACACATCACCTCACCAGCCGGTTGACGACAAGGTCCCGGGACTCGGTCTCGGAAAATACGGCCAATGGTTCGACCGTCACCAGACCTGGGCCGACCAGGCGAAGGCGTGGACGGATTATCTGTCCCGCAGCTGTTATATGCTTCAGCAAGGTCGTTTCGTGGCCGATGTCGCCTACTACTACGGTGAGGACAACAACGTAACGGGAATAATGCTCAAGAAAGTCCCGGCCCTTCCTTACGGCTACAACTACGACTATTTCAGCCCGTCCGTGATCCGTGATCTGGCCAAGGCCGAGAACGGGCTTCTTACCGTTCCGAGCGGCATGAAGTACAAGGTACTGATGCTTGACGCCAACGTGAAACACATGTCAATCGACATCCTGCGGAAGATCAAGGTGTTCGCGGACGCCGGAGTCGTGATCTGCGGAGCCAAGCCTCAGAAACTCGCCGGCAACACCGGCACGGAGGAAGAGTTCAAGGCACTTGTGAAAGACATCTGGAACTCCGGGCGCAAGAATGTAACGGCAGGAGTGCCGGCGGAAAAAGTCCTTTCCGCCATGAGTCTCAAACCCGATTTCAGCATAGCAAGCGGAAACAACAAGGACATCAAGTTCGTCCACAGAAACCTTTCCGATGGTGAAATCTACTGGGTGACAAACCTTTCCAAGGACACGAGAGACATCACGGCTTCATTCAGGACAACGGGCAAAAAGCCTGTAATCTGGCATGCGGAGGACGCTTCAACCGAACCGGTCAGCTATGAGATCGCTGACGGCAGGACCAACGTAAAGATGAACCTGCCACAGCACCAGTCTGCCTTCGTCATATTCACAGAAAACACAGATGTGGCGAAAGTTGAGCTGCCTGAGACAAGCGAAGAGACAATCGTGGAGCTCAACACTCCTTGGTCAGTCAAGTTCCAGCAGGGACGCGGAGCTCCGGAAAGTGCGACATTCAACGAACTTACCTCACTTACAGAGAGTTCCGAGCCGGGAATCAAGTACTTCTCCGGAGCGGTGACATATTCGAAGATATTCAAGTTAAAAAAGAAGGAAATTCGAGGCAAGGATTCCGTCATTCTGGATTTAGGTGATGTGAAAGATCTGGCGGAAGTGACCGTGAACGGAAAGAATCTGGGAGTGTTCTGGAACGCTCCGTTCAAGGTTGACATCACCAAGGCAGTGAGGAACGGCGACAACACCATCGAGGTCAAGGTCATCAATATGTGGCACAACCGCCTCGTGGGCGATGTCCAGCCGGGTGTGACGAAGAAGATCACCTACACCCAGATGGAGTTCTTCAAGCCTGAGGAGCCGCTGCTCCCGGCCGGACTTTTGGGACCTGTTAAAGTGATTGGAATAACTGTAAACAAGTAGATCAATGAATATGAAAAAGCATGTGTCAGCGTTTTTGGTGATTGCGGTCTGCCTGTCGGCATCAGCAAAGAAACCAGACAAACCAGTGTTGCGATTCAATGAGAGCCGTGAGTTCAAGGTTCTTCAGTTTACTGACACCCACCTGATTCCGTCAAACGCCACGACTCCTCTTGTCTGGGAGAACATCAGGAACGCTGTCACAGGCGAAAGGCCGGATCTGATCATGCTGACCGGCGACCAGATCTACGCCAAACCGGCGTTGGACAACTATCGGATTCTTCTCGACACCCTTGACAAGTTCGGGATACCGTACGGAATAGTGTTCGGCAACCACGACAAGGAGTTTGACCAGCCGAACGCGGCTCTTTTGAAGGAGGCGATGTCACGCAGACTTTGCGTGACATCGGACACTCCCGGGATTCGTGGAGAAGGCAATTGCCTCATTGAGATCAAATCCGGTTCAGCCGACACCACAGCGTCCGTGATCTGGTGTTTCGACACGGGAAGCGCGTCACAGTTCTCAAAGAAAGAAGTCAAGAGCTATGACTACGACTACGCACACTCCGACCAGATCGAATGGTACGGAAAGGCCAGCGCGGCGGTCACGGCGGAACACGGTAAGAAGCCGCTCCCTTCGATAGCGTTTATGCATATTCCTTTACCTGAATATTCATACGCCTTCCGCGAGAGCTTGGATTTCAAGTCATACGGCACGCATCGGGAAGCCGTCTGCTGCCCGCATCTTAATTCGGGTCTTTTCTGCAAGATGCTTGAGTGCGGGGACGTGATGGCTGTCTTCTGCGGGCACGACCACGACAATGACTGCTCTGTCGGCTACTACGGCATCATGCTGGCCTACGGGAGGTACAGCGGCGCGGCGACAGTTTACAACAACATCGGAATGAACGGCAGCAGAGTCATCGTGCTCCATGAGGGCGAACGGAAACTCGATTCGTACATCCGCCTGCGTGACGGCTCGACCAAAGACCTGACGCATTATCCTGAATATTACCAATGACAGCCTGTGGTCCCCGAGCCTGTCGAAGCGACATGATCGTTTCAACTTGTAACGTCGCTTCGACAGGCTCAGCGACCGAGGATTTGCTCAGCGACTAGTAATACAGCTCAGTGACCGAAACCAAAGATAACCATTTTAAACCAACGATATTATGAAAACAGTTTTGAAAGCGCTCTGCGCGGCTGGAGTGATGCTTTTAGGCATGGCATTGCCGGCCGGGGCGCAGACATCCTCCGGAGATGTCAAAGGGTTCAAGTACGAAGCCAACCTGATGGTAGGTGTGATGCAGATGGCCTACGACAGCGATGAGTTTCCGTCTCGCCATTATTACAGGAAAGAGCTCAGTGATTTCTATGAGACATACACCGGAGATCCTGGCTTTTCAGCCTTCTACACAGCGGATTTCAATGTCTATCTCACCAAGTGGCTGAAAGTCGGAGCCAGCGCGGGCTACGCCAAAGCGTGGGCGAACGTGTTCGACCCTCGGGGCTACAAGAAGATCGGAGAAAAGACCTTGAACGACTACTCTCTGCTTGGACAGGCTAAATTCACATTCATCAACAGGCAGTTGTTCAGGATGTACGCCGGAATCGGTGCCGGAGCCTCCGTCTGGGCCGGGAAAGACCGCGGAGAAACATATTCCAAGATTCTCCCTGCCGTAGAGTGCATTCCATTGGGTTTCCAATGGATGGATCATAAAATATACACTACTCTTGAAATTGTGGTAGGCACCAGAATGGGCGGAGTCAGAGGTGGATTAGGTTACAGATTCTAAACTTGAAATCATGAAAAGAATTTTATCAATCGCGACAGTGATCGCTGCGACAATTATCGCTGCATCATCATGCAGCAAGGCTGAGAGAGAGTTTGCAGGGAGCGATGGTGAGGTGACATATTCAATGGGCCATTACATGATGTGCATCGCCAACAACCTGATAGTTGACAACCTCAAGATTCTGGAGTACAAAATCAACGGAAAGGCCAACATCCAAAGCAAGACTTCTGTCATGACACCGGATGACCCGTCATACAGAATCCCGGGAGTAAAGGTTGAGAAAGCGGCGGAAGACAGCACGTGGATCGTCTCCAACAAGAATCTGGAATACTGGTTCCTCGGCGACTCCTCCTACCCTACCGACTACACGATCACAGCAAGGATGCTGCCCGGAGACTACAATCACTTCCACAGCTGGAAAGTCACAATCGAAGGTGAAAGACGGGAACAGAAAGGCTACTCCTGCAAATTCACCACGCCGGAAGAGCCTCTCACCTACACGATCGGGGACACGGGATATTCATGGGGCAGCTGCAAGGGGCAACTGAATATGCTTGTGTACAAAGACGGCAAGGCCATTGATTCGATCGTCATGATCCTCCGCGGCGGGCTTGATGACTACAGCCTTGTCAGAACGTATTAATCGATCCGGACAGACATCGTCACACCTTTAGTCTGATCAATCATGAGGATAAACGTAACAGGAGCGGCCTTAGCGACGCTCCTTGTTTTTAGTACAGGACTTAAGGCAAGCGCACAGGGCACGCTTCTGAAAGAGGCCAGATACGAAGTGAACCTGACAGTCGGCATTGTACCTTGCGCGCTGGTTTCATCCAAGGAGTTTCCGGACAGGGGAAACGGAGGCTTCAGAGAGCTGTACTCGTTTTATGAACCGTACTTTGTCTGCGACATGTCACCTGAGGTGTCTCTGGACGCCAATGTTCTTCTAAAGAAATGGCTAAAAGTAGGAGGAAAGATGGGTTACAGCACCGTGTGGGGAGACAGGATCGACCCAAAAACAGACAGAACGCTCTACAGGAAAGAGTTCTCCGACATCACCATCGCGGGACAGGTCCGGTTCACATTCTACGAAAAGCTCCCGTTCCGTGCCTATGCCGGTGTGGCCGCCGGAGCGACCTACAGACACGGAGATGATCACGGCGAAAGAATATCCCGATTACTCCCGGCCTATGAAGTGGTTCCCATCGGCTATCAAATCGCCTACCGATCCACCTACGCCATAATAGAATGCGCCTTCGGCTCCATGGTTCTCGGAGGCCGTTTCGGTATCGGCTACAGATTTTAACGAAACGCGATTTTTCGGGAAGATGTTTTGATTTGTTTGTATAGCACCTTTCAAGATTAGTATAGCATAATATAGCGAGAAGGCTTTTCTAATATATTGTGACACATCATTGGTACAGGAAATGCGCCTCTGGTGTACCAAACGGACTATGACATGCCGTTGGTACAGGAAACGGGCTTCTGGTGTACCAACCAGACGAAGTATTCAGGAGAACTCAGCGAATCTGTCGGTTACAATAATTGAGAAAAAGGCTGGTTCCCGAAGGAGCCAGCCTTAGTAATGCTTAATTATGAATATAATAGGGTTTAAATCACCTATTCAGCCTTGGTTACCTCCCAAGCCTGTTTGCCGTTGTATGTAATCTCTTTGGACACATAGCCATCAGCGAGGAAATTGGTGTTTGCGCCTTCGGCTGTGTTATCAGCTGGATTGAAGCCTACAAAAGTGCCACCCATGATCTTAATGTTACATTTTGAACGATATTCATCCTTGCAGTTAATCAAATAAACCGCATCTCCTTCACATTCAAACACACCACCGTAAACATTCAAATTGGCGATGCTATTTGACGCCTTAGTTGGGTTCAAATAAATCACCTCGCTGGATCCATCTTTAACATCTTTACCCGAATGATAATACCCACCATATATATTGGCTGTTCCTTGGACAATCATGATGGCATAATTTCCTGTACTACCACTTCCACCATCAACAATAATATCGTCACTCTTAATATTCAACGTACCACCATTCGATATTCTTATAGCTTCTGTTGCCGAGCCAGAAATAGTAGGACCAACGATTTTGCCTTTACCCTCAATTGTTACATTACCGCCTTTTGCTAAAGCCAGTGCCGCTGTATGCTTAGATTCTGGTCCGCCATTTCCTATTATCGAGCCATTATTTAACCTTAGCGTACTGGTTTTATGACAAGACACTGTTGAGACCTCAATCGATTCACTCAGAGTAGCGACAACATTATTCGCAAGATTCAAACCGGTTTCCAATTCAGATTCATTAGAGGCTATTGTTTCTTTAACAACAGAGAATTGATCTCCTTTGTCAATTATAGTATAGCCATCAGTCAGAAAGTCTTTGACACTATCATCATAATAATAGTCTCCGGCATCTACCAGAATTGTCGCGCTTTCCCAATCAGGATATTTGGCAGCCTTATCCAAAACCAGAGTCTTGCATTCAACAATGTTTTTACTGTCACCTATCCAACCAGACTTGTCACCACTAACAGTAATTTTTCGGGCTGCAATTGCCAATGAAGCACGAGTGATAGAAACTTTTCCACCTCTTACCAACACACCACACCCATTTTCGACATTCATTGTCATACCGTTAATAGTGATGATATCTTTCCACGGAGCATAAATTCCGCAAGCTATGTAACCAGAAGATTTAATAGATCCGTTTATGGTAGCCCTATTAATAATGATCGTATTAGGATCGCCTTCACGTTTAGAACCGTTGCCTGCGATAACAGCATTATCTGTGGCTGTGTATTTTCCATTTGTAATAGTAATCGTAGCTCCCGTAGCAAGTCCCGTAGCAACAGCACCTTCCAATCCTGTCACATTGCAAGAAGTCAAAGTTGTATTTGAGTTGTCGCCAACCATTACTCCCACTTTGTTCTCAGACACAATGTTACCATTATGGATGGCAAGAGTAGCATTTTCATTCAGCACCGCGATTTCCGGAGCTGTAATCGTGTGCTTCGCAAGATTAATATCTGAAACTCCTTTATACATTCCCACAATCGGTTTGGTGACCTTCAGGTCTGCACCTAAAACCAAGTCACCACCAGAGAGTTCGATAGATCCTCCGATTGTGCCAGTGGTTGAGACAGTGACTGTAGGTTTCTCATATGAAGAGTACTTGCAGGCATCCATGGCGATAGCACCTTCCGGAACATTGATGATGGACGTGTTGCCGGTAAGGAGAACATTGCCGCAGTTATTAGAAAGGGCATAGCATACCTGATCTGGATAATTCAGGTTGCCAGCATCAATGGTGACATCCTCAAGGGTAAGGTTCGCATAGTTCTGGATAATGAACTTGAGTTTCTCCACACCATCTATCGCCTTGATGGTTCCATTCTTTATTGTGATTGTGTTGCCAGCCTCCAGATGCAGGGCCTGATTCTGTGTTCCTGTTGAACCCGCCAACGGATAGCTAGCTGTGAAAGTGTGACCATCCAGATCAAGCGTGAAGTTCTTTTCACCTTTGGCAACAAAAATGGATTCATCTTGAACATTCGCAAGAAGTGTTATCGTTCCGCCCTCGGCGACATTGTCAATAGCATCTTTGATTGTGGCGTAAGGGACACCATCCACGGTTGCCACCTTATTTGGCTTCACTGAATCATCCACGAATTTCTTGACATCGTTTCTTTTAATGGCCACTCCATAATAGTCATTGGAGACAAGGACATTGCCTTCAGAATTTTTGACAGTGAATGTTATTGTCTTTCCTGTGAGATCTACAGGATGAACCGTAAAGAATGCATTCAGAACCTCACCCGCTGCGATGTCAATTCCGTTGCCTGATTCCTCACCAAGCTCAAGAGTGATCGAAGAAGCGCTCTTTGTGGCTGTAATGGAGGTTGTGAATCCTTTCTCTGACACAGGAGCGGTTGCGTCCAATGTTCCGTCAACTACAAATGGTTCTCCTTCTGACACGCTGATGGTTACAGTTTTAGCGCCTGTTGCACCTTCCGCGAACGTGTGTGAATACCTTATCCACGCGACTTGGTTGTAGAGTTGGAAATTGATGGTGTTGTTCTCGACCGTGCCTACAGCGCAGGCATACTGATTAAGGCTAAGATGTTTCGTGTCCGTGTTGGCGATTTGTCTCTGCCCGCTGAAAGATACATTCACGGCATTCTTGTCTGCTCTGGACAAGGTACCACTTACCGGAGAATAGACATAGTATTTCTTACCTTCATTCAACTGGAAGTCAGGACTTTCAAGTTTTGCCACTGATGTACCGCTTTCATTGATGGTAAAAATAGCGGCGGAATTGGTCTCTCCATACACCATAAGCTGATCACCGCTTTCCCATGCAAAAGAGATTATACCATCATTATATGTTAATCCTTTTGTAGAAACAACATCCGGCTGCTCAATAGTCACATAGGCGCCCTCGTCTTCGACAGGAGTGCTGACTTTCAATGTGTCACTGCAACTTGCAGCGACAGCAGCGGCTGCTATTAATAATAAGTAATTATTTTTCATAAGGCTGACTATTCTTCATCATTATCCGGTTGTTCACCTGACACTCCAAAATTACTTGCGCTAAGGATGTTTGCGGACAATGCAAGGTCGATCTCCTCGACCTCCGGTCTTACATAGTCACGAACTTCATTTACCTTTTTCATAGAAACTAACGAACTGACCGGAGACTCCTGACCGGCGGTTTAATAACATTGTTTTAGGGAGCAGATACCATAAACGCGGAGTCCAATCCTCGACCTGTCGCAACATAGCGAACTTCAAGCCGGTGCCGGGGTTCCATAAACGCGGAGTCCAATCCTCGACCTATCGCAACCGGCTCAAACTTTAGTGTGCGTCTTCTACGCGGAAGACGCGGACTTGTGGTTTAATTGTTTCTAACAATAGCGTAAGATACGTCTATAATATGTGTCCGTACTTTCTCCGGCAGCCGGGTTAGCCGTGGCTGCCGAAAAAAATACGGCCTCAAATATATATATATACAATAGTTCGTTAATTTTTCCAGTGCCTAAGCGGCCCTGGCAGTAAATAAAACC
>OLSK01000380.1_pt1 | contig 40925 bp, 34 predicted proteins | sample 1672781 | NCBI WGS metagenome assembly OLSK01 (sample SAMEA3136723, study PRJEB25190) | human gut metagenome | biome: human gut; feature: human-associated habitat; material: faeces | place: Austria | collected 2013 | reverse complement strand
CATGGGTGAGCGCCATGTGCGCATAGAAATCTCTGATTTCGTTATGCGCACTTTTATCCTCGTGCAGCGTGCCGCTCGTCCTGAAATAAAAAGGTAATCCCGTATAATGCCGCAAGCCCGACAATTGCGTAGATGACGCGGGAAACGACCGCCAATTGGGCGCCGAAGATGCCGGATACCAGGTTATAGTTAAAGAATCCGATCAGGCCCCAGTTGATTCCGCCGATAATCATCAGGATGAGAATTAGTTTTTTCAAAGCAATCACTCCCTTCAAGCGCTATTTTATCCAAAAATATTTTACTTATACACGCGGGGTGTGTTATAATGTTTTTTGAGATGATTGGTTCTATCCTGTCACACATAAACGCGAAATGGAGTTTTTTATGAAAATTCAGTTAAAAAAGGGGCCTCGCGCCGCGTTCGAGGAGATCGAAGTCGAAAAGGGAACGACAATCGAAGCGATTTACAAAAAGATTGAGCGCGAGCTGCCGTATAAAATATTATTGGCAAAAGTGAACTATGAATACGAAGGCCTGGATTACGAAATCCGTCAGGAATGCAGCGTGGAACTGCTGGACATGCGCGTGCAGGCGGCAAGTCTTGTCTATCAAAGCAGTTTGTCTCTGCTCTATCTGAAGGCGATTCACGATGTGCTGGGCGCGGTAGACGTTGACATCGAAAACGCGCTGAACAAGGGTCTGTATACGGAGATTAAGCGCGACGTGCCTGTGACCGCAAAAGAGGTACGGCAGATTCAGCAACGGATGGAGGCTTTGGTGCGCGCGGATCTTCCGCTGATGAAGGAGGCGCTCAGCAAAGAGGAAGCCATCGCGTTTTTTGAAAAAACCGGAAGAACGGATAAAATCGCGCTGCTGGCGGAAAACCCGAAGACCAAAAAAGTCCGCTTCTACTCCTTGGACGGATACCGTGATTTTTTTTACGGCCGCATGGTGCCGTCAACGGGGTATCTCACGCGTTTTGAGCTTCGCAAATATCGCCGCGGCGTTTTGATGCGCTTCCCGCAGCCGAGCGATCCGAATCGGATTCCGGATTATGTGGACGAGAGAGTCCTGTACCAGACCTTTGGGGAACAGAGCCGTTGGGGCAAGCTCATGGGCATTGATTACGCCTTTGACCTGAATCGCAAAATTGAAGAGGGAAAGTTTAAGGAGCTGATTCAGCTTTCTGAGGCCTTGCACGAACGCAGAATCGTGGAAATCGCGGACATGATCACCAAACAGAAAAAACGGATCATTCTGATCGCGGGTCCGTCCTCCTCCGGCAAAACGACCTTCGCGCAGCGTTTATGTATTCAGCTGCGTGTCAACGGACTGGAGCCGCTGTATATGGGAACGGATGACTACTTTTTGGAACGGGAGGAAACTCCGGTGGACGCCTACGGCGAAAAGAACTACGAGGATCTGGACGCGGTGGACATTCATTTGTTCAACAGCAACATGAATGATTTGCTTGCAGGCAAACAGGTGGATCTGCCAACCTTCAATTTTATCGTGGGACATAAGGAATACGGCAAGCGGCTGACGAAGATTCGAGGCAATCAGCCGATCGTCATCGAAGGCATTCACGCGCTGAACGACGCGCTGACGCCGGAGATCGATCCACAGGAAAAATTCAAGATTTACATCAGCCCGCTGACGCAGCTCAACATCGACGCGCACAATCGCGTTGTGACGACCGATCACCGCATGCTGCGGCGGATGGTGCGCGACTACAAATATCGCGGCTACAGCGCGCAGAATACCATTCAAAGCTGGCCGAAGGTACGCGCCGGCGAGGACAAAAATATTTTTCCATACAGCAACGAAGCCGATGTGATGTTCAATTCAGTCCATCTGTATGAGCTTTGTGTGCTCAAAAAATACGCTTTGCCGCTGCTCGAAGCCATCAAACCGGATGAGCCGGAATACAGCGAGGCACAGCGCATGCGGAATTTCCTGCGCTTCTTTAAGACGGTGGAGGATGATTCGGCAATCGTGAATAATTCGATTCTCAGGGAATTTATCGGCGGCAGTGTGTTCGTTGATTGACAAGCAAGGAGTTTTTTGACAACATGGCAGAGATTACAATTATAGGAGGCATTAATATTGACATTGAGGGCTGCCCCTTTGGGAGCCTGAAGGCGGAGGACTCCAATCCGGGTAAAATTTCGCTCGCTTACGGCGGAGTCGGACGCAACATCGCGGAGAACGCGGCGCGCCTCGGCGGCGATACGGCGATGGTATCGGTGATTGGCGATGACCAGATGGGACGCGGCGCCAAAGCACAGCTCGCGGAGTTGGGAGTGGATGTGTCCCGCGTTACGGAGCTCCAAGGTCGCAGTTCGTCCATGTATCTGTCAATCTTGGACGAAAAGCATGACATGGCGATGGCCATCAGCGACATGAGCATTATGGACGAACTGACGCCGGCGAAGCTGGCGGACTGCGCGCCCTTTCTCCGAAGCTCCGGGATTGTCGCGCTGGACGCGAATTTGGACGAGGATTTTTTGACCTACGCCTGTGACCTTTTAGACGGAGTACCGCTCTTTTTTGATCCGGTATCCGCGAGTAAGGCGGCGCGCGCCAAAAATTTGATCGGCAGATTTTACAGCATGAAGCCGAATGTCATGGAGGCCGAGGTGCTTTCCGGACTGCGCGTTGAAACAGAGGCGGATCTCGCGCGGGTCGGAGACTGGTTTCTGTCGCAGGGACTTGAGCAGCTCTTTATTACGCTGAACAAAGACGGCGTTTATTATAAAAGCAAAGAGAAAGAGGGAATTCTCAGACCCCGCGGGGATTTACGCCTCATCAGCGCGACAGGCGCGGGAGACAGCTTTTCGGCAGCGATTCTTTTAGGCTGCGTACGCGGACTTGATATCGAGGAAATTGCCCGTATGGGCATGGCGGCGGCCTCCATCGCGATGGAAAGCGAGCAAGCTGTAAACAGCAATATCAATATGCAGGAACTCAAGAGGAGGATGAGAGAAGATGTATAGCAAGTATTTAGACATCAAACCGGAAGTAGCAAAAGCATTGGAGGAGGGCACACCGGTGGTCGCCCTGGAATCCACGATCATTTCACACGGCATGCCGTACCCGAAGAACGTAGAAACCGCAATCGCGGTCGAAAATGTTCTGCGTGCGCATGATGTCATGCCCGCGACGATCGCAATCATCGGAGGCAGAATCAAGATCGGTCTGACCGAAGAGGAAATCGAATATATGGCGACGGCTGAGAATGTTCTAAAAGTCAGCAGACGTGATTTCCCGCTGACGATTTCGCAGGGACTGGACGGTGCGACAACGGTCGCGGGAACGATGATCGCCGCGCATATGGCAGGCATTCGTCTGTTTGTGACGGGCGGTATCGGCGGCGTTCACAGAGGCGCGGGCGAGAGCTTTGACATCTCCGCGGATCTGGAGGAACTGAAGATGACGGATGTGACCGTCGTATGCGCAGGCGTAAAATCTATTTTGGATATCGGCGCGACCTTAGAATATTTGGAAACCGCGGGTGTTCCGGTCGTGACCTGCGGCGCGGATCAGTTCCCTGCGTTTTACAGCAGAGAAAGCGGATTTGCGGCGGACTGCAGAGTGGACGATCCGGCGAAGATCGCGGCGATGATCAGGAGCAAGGCAGAGCTCGGCTTGCGCGGCGGCATGCTAGTCGCGTGTCCGATTCCGACAGAAGATGAGATTCCGTACGAGAAGATGGACGGCGTAATCCGGCAGGCGCTCGCGGAATGCGAGGAAAAGGGTGTACGCGGCAAAAAAATCACGCCGTTCCTCCTGAGCAGAGTCAAGGATTTGACGGAAGGCCACAGCCTGGAAGCCAATATTAAACTGGTGCTGCACAACGCGGAAGTCGGCGCGAAGATTGCGAGCAGCCTTTGATTGCCGACCCGCGGGCAAGCAAGATGCGGGTATAGAAGCGAAAAACAAAAGAAACGCAAAGAGATCAAAAGAGGATGAGAGGTAGGCAGATATGAAGGGGAAGAAAAAAATTTTTGCGGCAGTTTTGACATTCTGCCTGATGCTGACAGGCGTTCCGGCCGTGGCCTTCGGAGAGGAAACCGCGGCGGCAGGGGATATTGTGATTCTTTACAGCAGCGATATCCACGGCGGCGTTGACAGCAATCTGGGACTGGCCGGACTGGCGGCGTATGCGAACGAAAAGCGGGCGCAGGGCAGTGCGGTCGAGCTGGTGGATGCCGGAGACGCGGTCAGCGGCACCATGCTGGCTTCGACAACGCAAGGACGCTATGTGGTGGAAGCGATGAATCTGGCCGGCTACGGCATCGCAGTGCCGGGCGTGCATGAATTTGATTACGGAGTTTCCGGATTGGTGGGCACGCTGTCAAAGGAAGCGAAGCATCAATATATCAGCTGCAATTTTACGATGACGGCAAACGGACAGACGGTGTTCAAACCGTATGTCATCAAAACATACGGCAGCGCGAAGGTGGCCTATATCGGCATCAGCGATCCGCAGACGATCAGTAAATCCGGCGCGTCGTTTAAGAACAGCGACGGCAGTGCCGCCTACTCCTTCGCGGATGGTTCCGGCGGCAAGAAGCTCTACGAAGCTGTGCAGAATGCCATCGACGAAGCCAAGGCAGCCGGCGCGGACTATATCGTTGCGATCGGTCATCTGAGTACGACAGGAGACGCGGCTTACACGCCAAAGAGCGTCATCGAAAACACAACGGGGATTCAGGCGTTTATCGACGGCAATACGCATACAGCCATTGTCGGTGAAAAGGTCAAGGGCGCGGATGGCGCTGAGGCGCTGCTGACTTGCGCGGGCGCAGGTCTGAATAACATCGGCGTTTTGACCATTACGGCAGGAAAGAGTATTTCCTCCCAATTGGTAAACAGCTATCGCTTGCGCGACATTAAGACCAAGGACGGAATTGACGCGCTGACCAAAAAGTACAAACAAAATCTACAGGAAAGCTTCGCGACGACCAGCAGCAGGCTGGAGGCAGCTAACAGCAGCGGCGTCAGAATTGTCGAGGGAGCCGAAACAAATCTCGGAGATCTCTGCGCGGACGCGTACCGTGTGGTAACCGGAGCGGATGTTGCTTTTGTCGAGGCGAGAGAGATCAAGAGCAATATTGAACTGGGCTCAATCAGCTATGATGATATTATGAACGCGCTGCCGGGCGGACGCTCGATCAGCGTGATCAGCGTCAGCGGCTATGATATCCTTGACGCGCTGGAAATGTCCGCGCGGGTTTATCCTGCCAAGAACAGCGGTTTTTTGCAGGTCTCCGGCATTACCTTTGACATTCAGGAAACCGTCATTCCGTCTGTAACGCTGGATGGAGACGGCAATTTTACAGGGGTTACGGACGACTATCGCGTCACCAACGTAATGATCAACGGTAAGGAGCTGGATGTGATGGCGAATTACACAGTCGCCGGTACCAACGCGCTGCTGAACGGGGAGACCGGTTATACAATGCTCCAAAACGGCCCGCTCAAAAAAGCCAACATCACGACCGATAATCAAGCCTTGATCACCTATATCGCCGCTTCACTCAAAAACAGCATCGGCGGCGCGTACAGCAAATCGCAGGGCCGGATCGATTCGATCAAGCTGGCGAGACAAAGCGAGATTAACGCCGAAATCGAAAAGAAGATTGAAGAAAAGATGAAAGACAATGCCGCGGAGGTAAAAGCGCTGCGAGAACAGCTGGCGATACAGCAGGACATCATCGCGATGAAATCGCTTTCTTTCAAAACGACGGCAAAATTCAGCAAGAGCGGCAGCAAACGCACCGTAAAGGTCACTTGGACGCCATCCTCAAAGATCAGCGGCGTCAAATACCAGCTTTACAAATCCGCGAAGAAGTCCGCAGGCTTCAAAAAGCTCACGACGACTTCTAAAACAACCATTCGAAACACAAACGGCTTGCGCAAGGGAAAAACCTATTATTACAAAGTCCGCGCGTACAAGTACCTCAAGGGAAAGTACTATTACAGCGGTTGGTCCAATGTACGAAGCTGCAAGATCAGCAAATAGCGATTGCTCCCCCGCGCCGCGGGGTAACAATAAATTTTATCTTATCTTAAAAAGAAAAGGAGAAAAGCTATGAAGAACAGGAGAGTATTAGCGGTATTGCTGGCAGCTGCTGTTATGCTCGCGATGATGCCGGCGATGGCATTCGCGGACACGACAGCCCCAGCGCCGGAAACGGCGCCGACAGCTCCGGCCAAATCGAATGACATTGTCATTCTCGGCACCAGTGATGTACACTGCGGTATCGATCAGAACATCGGTTACGCGGGTCTTGCGGCTTACAAAAAAGCCATGGCAGAAAAGTACAACTATGTGGCGCTTGTCGACGCGGGTGACGCGATCCAGGGTGATACCATCGGTACGTTGTCCAAAGGGGAATACCTTGTGGACATCATGAACGAGGTCGGCTACGATGTTGTCGTTCCGGGCAACCACGAATTCGACTACGGTATGGATCAGTTCCTCAATGTCATCGTGCCGAAGATGAAAGCGACCTATGTTTCCGCGAACTTCGTCAAGAATGGCAAACCGGTCTTTGATACCTACAAGATGATGACCTACGGCGACAAGAAGGTCGCGTTTGTCGGCATCTGCACGCCGGAAACCCTGGTGAAGTCCACACCAACCTATTTCCAGGACAAAAACGGCAACTACATCTACGACTTCTGTAACGATACAACCGGAGAAAAACTGTATAAGGCAGTACAGGACGCAGTAGACGCCGCGAAGAAAGCGGGCGCGAACTATGTTGTGGCAGTGGCGCATCTCGGTGATGACAGCGCGAGCGCGCCTTGGACTTCGATGGACGTGCTTGCGAAGACAAGCGGCATTGACGTGCTTTTGGACGGCCACGCGCACAGCACAGTTGTTAAGAGCGTCAAGAACAAGGACGGCAAGAGCATCCAAATGGTCGCGACCGGAACGAAGCTCGAAAATATCGGTAAGATCGTAATCGCCGAGAACGGCGCGATCACAGCGGAATATATAAACGGAGACGTGGCAAAGGATAAAGACGCAGGCGTCACGAAGTTTATCGAAGGCATCAAGGCGAAATACGCGGAACTTGAAAAGAAGGTTGTTGCGAAAACGGCGGTTGATCTCGCGATTGCGGACAAGGACGGAAATCGTCTGGTCAGAAGTGAGGAAACCAACCTCGGTGACCTTTGCGCGGACGCGTACCGGAATGTACTCGGCGCGGATATCGCGTTTGTAAACGGCGGCGGTATTCGTGTGGCAATTCCGAAGGGCAATATCACCTACGGACAGGTCATCGCGGTACATCCGTTCGGCAACATGGCGTGTGTAGTAGAAGCGACCGGACAGCAGATCCTCGACGCGTTGGAATTCGGCGCCAGAAACGTGGGTAAGGGTGAAAACGGCGGATTCCTGCAGGTTTCCGGCCTGACCTATACCATCAATTCTCTGATCGAACCATCTATTCAGACCAATGAAGCGGGAGAATTCGTCAAAGTAACCGGCGACTACAGAGTCAGAGACGTCAAGGTTGGCGGCGTGGATCTGGACTTGAATAAGACTTATACGCTTGCTTCCCATAACTATATGCTCAAGAGCGGCGGAGACGGTTTCGTAATGTTCAAGGGCAACAAGCTTCTGCAGGACGAGGTCATGATTGACAATCAGGTTCTCATCAACTATATCCAAAAGAACCTCAACGGTGTCGTTGACGATCAGTACGCGGCGCCGCAGGGCAGAATCAAAATCTTATCCACAGAGCTTTTTGCGCAGGTCAGTGAAAAACTGCAGGTCGCGGAATACGAGTGCAAGTTAACCGCGAAGGCGCAGAAAAAGGCTGTGAAGCTGACTTGGAATGCCTGTGCCGCGGACAGTGTAAAATATCAGGTTTACAAATCCACGAAATCGACGAAGGGCTTTAAGAGAGCCATTACGACAAGCAAAAAAACTTACACGGCAAAGAAGCTCACAAAAGGTAAGACCTATTACTTCAAGGTCAGAGCGATCAAGACAATCGGCGGCAAGACGTATTACGGACACTGGTCCAACGTCGCTGCCAAGAAAGCCGCGTAGATCGAAAACAATTACAGCGGTGCTTGTCACCGCGAAAAAAACAACGGATCTCCCCACGCGGGAGACCCGTTGTTTTTGGTTGCGCGCTGAAATTTGCCCTCTTGTCAAGAACTGCAGAATGTGCTATACTTGCGTTGACAATTACATAAGCGTTTATGTTCTTTCGCCATGCCGCAGCCGTATCGAAGGTTGACTGCGGAGTTGACGAAAGCTAAGATGGAAGCAGGTGCAAGTCCTGCACGGTCCCGCCACTGTAAGAGGGGAGCGCATCTTCCGAATACCACTGAGACGGGCTGCGATCCGCAGCTGTGAAGTTTTGGGAAGGGGGAATTTGCGTAGAGATCCTTAAGTCAGGAGACATGCGTAAACAATGGGTAACTGCCGCGTCGGATGAGCGCAGCGCAGATGGAAAGAGATTGCGGTAGAAACGGACCGCGGGGAAGCTATGATTTCTTGTAGTTTCCCCGCGGTCTTTGTTTTTTCCGGGAGCTTATGAAACGAAAATGCCGCGCGGTGACAAGCAAAGCAGGGCATAGCGTCATAGCAATCTTTCCTCGCGAAGCATCAGCCATTCAGAACAGAGTTTGGAGGATTATGATGAACAGCAGAACACAGAACAAGAGAATTTTTTATCGCGCGCTTGCGGGGATCAGCCTGTATGTGCCTTGTAAACAGGAGGAAGCGGGCAAACCGGAGCCGCAGATGATGTTGAACGAGCAGGGGGAACGGTTTGTACCGGCGTTTTTTGCCAAGCGCTCTTTGAAAGGGGATTTTGACGAAAAGTCCCTGGTCGAATTTGCCTTCCCGCTGCTGCGGAGTCTTATCGGCGGCCTGCCGCAGAATGTTCGCGGTGTGATGATCGAGCCCTATGATAAGGAGATTTGTTTAGATCGCAGCCGCATGGCGGAATATGATTTTTTTATCAAGGGCAGCGACGATGAGCCGCGGCGGGAGACGGCGGGACGTGTGCGCGCCTAAGCTGATGCAAAAAATGACAAAAAGCGGCGCGAACGGGTAGCTTCAGGGGGAACTGCCCGTTCGCGGCTGGCTTCTGTTCAAACTTCTTATAAGTATTTTACGTAAAATTTCATGTCTGCAGGGCAGTATCCGCGCGCAATATAAAAATTCATGGCGTTCGGATTTGTTTCTTCTGATTGGAACTGTAATCTCTTGCAGCCGCGCATGGAGGCGAATTGCTCTATCAATTCCATAGCGCGCTTCCCGTATCCTTTTCCCCGCGCGTCCGGAAGCAAATACAAGTCATCGAGGATCAGCGCTTTTCCATGTGTCCATACACTGTAGATGGTCATGAGATTCGCGAAACCGACCGGTGTATGGTTTTCTTCAAAAATGATGAGGCTGATGAACTCCTTTGCCTGTAAGGCCTCAAAAAAAGTGTTTGAAAATTGCTCGTCACTCACCTTGTTCGTATCATTCCATAAATCATGATTCTGAATTTCTTCTTCCATAAACATGCGGTTCAAAGTGATCCAGCAATCTTTGTCGCTTTCGCGGCATAAACGGAAGCTAAACATTGCATTCCTCCTTTCTCTGCTGCCGGGCAGGAAACTTATAGGTGGATTTCGCCTTCCGCGAGGATCACAGCGCTGCCGCCGACTTGGATCTGACAAGCGGAGGCGGTGCCGCCTTCACAGCCGTTCGCGCTGCAGTCAGCGTCCAGATGGGTGAGAATCAAGGAAGGGCGACCCATTTTTTCGCCCTGGATGATCTTACAGTCATCGCCGTCTTTGACGAAGCCGTTGAGATAGCCGTAGTAGGTCAGTGCGCCGTTGGAAGTGCCGGTCGCGGCTTCTTCATCGATGTCATAGAGCGGCGCAAAGTTTCTCGCGTGGCAGAGCGCGTCATCGGCATCGCCCGCCTTGTCGAGCGTGAACGCGTGAACGCCTGTCACTTCATAGCGCGCGGAGAGCGCAGACAGAGCAGGCATGTCCGGTGCCAACGCCGCAAGGTCAGCAAGGGAAACGAGCGGCAGCATGATGTCCGGCAGACCTGTGGAAATCATCTGCGGCAGCAGCGTGAGTCCCTTGGCAAGCTGTTCGTCGTAGGAACTGCCCATGACCTTGTATAATTCATCCAAAGCGCTCTTTTGCGTGATTTCACCGATCTTAACCGGAGCCGCCATGTCCATGAGCACGAAGCCGTCCTTACAGGCAATGTTCAGGTCTCCGGCGAGTGTGTGATTCAAATAGGTATCGTTGTCGTGAATGATACCCGCGTGGAGCAGTACCTTGAACGAAGCGATTGTCGCGTGACCGCAAAGGTCAACCTCGGCCGCCGGCGTGAAATAGCGAATTTGAAATTCTTTCTCGCTGAGCCGCTTGATAAAGGCGGTTTCCGAGTAGCGGAGTTCCGCGGCGGTCTTGACCATCAGCGCGTCGGATGGAAAATCGCTGCCGTCCGGAAGCAGGACAACACCGGCGGGATTGCCGCCAAAAATGGTTTCGGTAAACGCGTCCGCGATGTAAAATTTCATAGAGGACCTCTCTTTCTGTTGTGCTTTTGTGATTTTGAAGGAAATATGCGCTGTCACCGCGCGTCCTGCTTTCATTATAGAGGAAAGAAATCCAAATAGCAAGAAGAAGGCAGTTTCTTTTGAAGGCAAGTTATGCTATACTAAGAATGATAGTTTGGAGCTACGGACAGAGCAGAGGAAGGGGATTATGGATCGAAAGGATTATTACAGAATTTTGGGCGTGCGCCCGGGGTCGACGCGAACGGAGATTGATAAGGCTTATAACGAGCGTATGAAACGTCTGCGCTCCTTGGATTTTGAAGATGAGCGGGAATACGCGGATCGCAAGATGCGGGAACTCAAATACGCGTACAGCGTGGTGGTCGGCGGGGCGCCTCCGGTCAGCGCGCATCAGAAGCGTGAGCATCACAAGCAGCGTAAGGATGATATGGAATCCGAGGAGATGACGGGCGGCTTTTTGGGGAACCTCAGCGGACAGGCAAAAGCCGCCGCGGAGCGTGTAAAGCAAAGCGCGCAAAGCGTAACAGGACATCACCCGGAGGGCAGCCACAGCCATCGAAACGACAGGCGGGAGCAAGCCGTAAGAGATGACGCGCGAAGCGGCAGCCGCAAAGATAACGGGGGGCAGAGACTGGTGCAGGACGCTGAAGGCGCGCGCAAAAGCGGTCAGCCGCTTGTAAAGTCTTTTGACGATTCGCTGGACGGCGGCAAGCTGATCAAGACGGTCGTCGGGATTATCGTGCTTTTGCTGGCCATCACACCGACCATGATCTCCTCCTGCGAAAGCAGCATGACGCCGGATTACGAGTATGGCCAGTCGGAAATCATGGATTCGGATTGGGAAACTACCTACAATGAGACGGTGCAGATTGTGGACCAGCTGATGTATGAGCGGGTTTCGGATTTCGACTACGATGGCTGGCTGGATGACAGCGAAGCAGTTCAGTATCAGGATCAAATCGTTGGCGAGATCGTGCCGGAGGAGGGAGAGGAAATCCCAAACTATACCGATGCCCTCGCGCAAGGTCTGTGCCTGCCGTCCGCAGCCGCGGCGCTGGCGTATCTGACCGGAGAAGAAGATTTTTACTGGTATAACGATGACGGACAGAACGCGGATGTTTTGGCGGAGCAGCTCATGCAGGCACCGGGGTTCAGCGAAATCGCAGGCGCGCTGAACCTTTACCGCGACGAGCGGATTTTGGATGAGGGAGCCTACTTACGGTTTTTGATCGACGTGGCGGACAGCCAGACGATCAGTGTGCTTTACGGTTAGCCGGCATCAGCAGAGCAGCGATCGCATAAATTGCGTGGACGCGGCGGAGAGAAGACCGGACAAAAATCGGGACGCACAGTTTTTTGCGAAAAACGCGAAACCGCGGGGATGGCAGTTTGGGGAGATGTGCGAGGCTTGCGGAGAAAAGCGGACGCGCAGGAGAAGCCGCGAAGAAAAAAGTGAGAAAAGAGAAAGGAAACGAGAGCGATATGGAAGTTTTTGATCTTGCGCCGGTGAAGTTTGAAGAGGAGGAGATGCTGGTCCTGGACCAGACGAAGCTGCCGGCAGAAGAGGTTTACATAAAAATGGAGACGAAGGAGGACGTCTGGGACGCGATTCATACGCTGAAGGTGCGCGGCGCGCCGGCAATCGGCGTGGCGGCGGCTTACGGACTCTATGTTTCGACGCGGGATTTTGCGGGAACGCGCGTGAAGGAGTTTCGGGAATATGTGCGGGAGACGAGCGCGTATCTGAACACCGCAAGACCGACGGCGGTCAATCTTTCGTGGGCACTGAAACGCTGCGAGGACATGCTGGACAAATATATTTCGGCGTTTGATAACGCGGCGGACGGATTCCTCTGCACCTGCGAGCATTGCGCAGGCGATCAGGTGGACGACGCCAAGCTGCTGCTTCTGGACGAGGCGGAAAAAATCCGCAAGGAGGATGAAGCAGCCTGCCACGCGATGGGCGAGTACGGCTTGTCGCTGCTTTCGCCGGGCATGGGAATTTTGACGCACTGCAATGCGGGTACGATCGCGACGGCGAAGTACGGCACCTGTCTGGCGCCGATCTATCTCGGGCAGGAGCGCGGCTACAACTTCCGCGTGTTCGCGGACGAGACGCGGCCGCTGCTGCAGGGGGCGCGTCTGACGAGCTGGGAGCTGCAAAAGTCCGGTGTGGACGTGACGCTGATCTGTGATAATATGGCTTCGATCGTGATGAAGAACGGCTGGATCGACGCGGTGGTGGTCGGCTGTGACCGCATGGCGGCGAACGGCGACGGGGCAAACAAGATCGGGACGTCCGGCGTGGCGATTCTGGCAAAGGAGTACGGCATTCCGTTCTACATGTATGTGCCGACGTCTACCATTGACCTTGCGACACCGACCGGCGCGGAGATTCCGATTGAGCTGCGCAGAGGCGAAGAAATCTACGAAATGTGGTATGAGAAGCCGATGGCGCCTGTCGGCGTCAAGACCTACAATCCGTCCTTTGACGTGACGGACCACAAATATATTACGGCAGTGATCACCGAAAAGGGGATCGTCCAACCGCCGTATGATGTAAATTTAAGAAAGCTGTTTGAGGAGTGAATATGAGTCAATCAAATACAAAACAGGAGCCGCGGAGCTTCCTTGACCGCTACGCGAAGATTTTGGTTGTCGTGGCGGTTCTGTGCGGCGCGACCTCCGGCAACTTCGGCGCGCTGATCTCCGCACCGGCCTCGGTGACCGGATTCTGGAGGTTGCTGATTGCGCTGCCTTTCTTCGCAGTACCGATTTTTGCCAAAGAGGAAAGCCGCAAAAAGCTTTTTGCAGTCTCAAAAAAGAACCTGTTTCTGGCCTTCTTGTCGGGCGCTTTTCTGTTTGGACACTTTTTTACCTGGTATACGGCAGTTAAGAGCACCAATGTGGCCAGCGCGGCGGTATTGGCGTCGTTCCATCCGCTGATCGTGATTTTCATCACGGTCTTTATCTACCACAAAAAAGTTTCGTGGAAATCCATCGCAGCAATCGTGGTCGCCCTCGGCGGCGGCGCCTTGATTATGTGCAGCGATCTTTCGGCGTTTACGCAGGGCGGACAGACGAGCGGCAACCTTTTGGCCTTCGCGGCGGGTCTGTGCATGGGTGTTTACTTTGCCTTCGGCGGTAAGGTCAGACAGGAGGTTGACGGCTCGATTTCGGTGCTGTTGATCTTTACCTCCTGCTGGATCTGCTTCACGCTTTCCAATCTTATTCCAGGCACGCCGCTGCTCGGTTATCCGATGACAGACTATCTGTATATGATCTGTCTGGCGTTTATCTGCCAAATCGGTTCCCACGCGGTATGGAACCTGTGCATGGGGCATGTCAGTTCTCTGTATGTTTCGACATGGGAAACCGCGGACCCGGTATTCGCGACGCTGCTGGCGATTCTCATGGTGAAGCAGATTCCGTCAACGACGGAAGTCATTGGCTGCGTGATCGTTGTAGCCGCGCTGCTGCTATACAACAAATCTGAACGGGAAGCGGAGCAGACACATGTATAAGGTTAGATTACAGTCCTTCGAGGGCCCCTTTGATCTTCTGGTCTACCTGATTGAAACCGCCGAAATGAGCATTTATGATATCAAGATCAGTCAGATTACCAATCAATATCTGGAATATATGCAAGCCATGAAAGAACGCGATGTTTTTGTCTCGACGGAATTTATGGTGCTGGCGGCCTCTTTAATTGAGATTAAATCGAAGATGATTTTGCCGCGGGTATCGCAGGAGGACGGCGCTTTGCTGGAAGAGGATCCGCGGACGGAGCTGGTAGAGCGTCTGCTCGAATACAAACGCTTCAAGCAGGCGGCGCGGTTGTTTGAGGAACGCGAAGAAAGCGGTACGCGTATTTTTGAGAAGCCGCAAGAGGATATTTCAATCTATCTGCAAAATCCGGATGAATATCTCAGTCTTGACATCAAGCAGTTCGCGGCTGCGTTCCGTCTTTTTATCGAGAAAAAACACAAGGTCGAGTCTGTCAAAAAGCATTACGAGCGTGTCGAACGCGAGCGTGCCTCCATGGAAAAGCGCATGAGCCTGATCCTCAAGGCAGTGCGCCGCAAGATCGGTCAAGTATTCAGCTTCAAAGAGCTGATTCAGAATACAAAGGATCGCTATGACATCGTCGTGACCTTCCTTTCTCTTTTGGAAATGGCGAAGGAACGCGTGATCCGCGTCGATCAGCAGGTAAATTACGGTGATATTACGGTGTCCGCGGGCGAGCGGGTCCATGAAGATACAGTATTGGAAAGCTATGATGCCGCGGAATCGGGAAGTTATGACGAAGAACCCGCGTCGCCGCTCGGGGAAGCCGCGGCAGATGTAACAAGAAGCGCGGCAGCCGCGCCGCGAACCGGCAGACAGTGGGAAGCGGGAACGAAAGGAGGCGGAAAACGGCAATGACAAGTAAAAAAAGTATGAAATCCGCGTTCGAGTCGATGATGTTCGTTTGGGGGCAGCCTTTGGAGGTCAAGACGGCAGCGGATGTATGCGGCATCAGCAAACAGGAGGCCTACGCGTGTTTCAAAGAGCTGCAGGAGGAATATGAGCAGGAGGGCAGAGGGCTGCGCGTGCGTGAGGTGAACGGCGCGTTCCAATTTGTGACCCTGCAGGACAACGCGGACTATATCGAGCGCCTTTGCACGCCGGTCAAGACCAAACGCTTATCGCAGTCAGCGCTGGAGGTACTGGCGATCATTGCTTACAAGCAGCCGGTGACGAAGGGTGAAATCGAGGCGATTCGCGGCATCAAATGTGACCGTGTCATCGAGGGCCTGGCAAAAAAAGAGCTAGTCGCCGAGGTGGGGCGCTCTAACGCGATCGGCAGACCGATTTTGTACGGAACGACGGACACCTTCCTCAAGAATTTCGGATTCACATCGATCAAGGAGCTGCCGGAAATCGACGATATCGAGGGCGTGATGCAGACCGATACCGAGGCAGACCACACAGGCGAAGAGAACGATCCGGTCGCGGCGGGGCAGATGACGATCGAATTTTGATAAATGCGCGCCTCATAACGACAAAATAAGACGAGCTTCGTGCGGAAAGTCAGTCATAAAACTCCTAAGAGCAAGTAAACTGTTCTTAGGAGTTTTTGTTATGATAAAAGAAATCTTATTACGGAGGAAGATCCCGCTGCTTCTGGTACTCGCGCTGACGTTTGGGGTGCTGGGCGGTCTGGCGGATTATCTTGGCCCAGCAGTACGGATGGATGAAAATGAGCTTCACCCGCCCGCGCTATCGCAGCAGGAAACGGCAGGCAGCGCGGCAGCACCCGCCGTTTCCGCGGCGGGAGCCGTCCTGATCCGCGCAGACACCGGAGCGCTCTTATTTGAAAAGGATGCGGAGAAACGACTGTATCCGGCAAGCACTACCAAAATCATGACAGCGCTGGTGGTGCTGGAGATTTTGGAGGAACTGTCCTTGGGCGCGGACAGCCGCGTCATCGTTCCGGCAGAGGCGGCCGGACTGGAAGGCTCTTCAATCTATCTCAAAGCCGGAGAAAAGGTGATGATGGAGGAGCTGCTTTACGGCATGATGCTGCAGTCCGGTAATGATGCGGCAACAGCGGCTGCGATCTGCGCGGGCGGCAATTTGTGTAACTTCGTCGCGCGCATGAATCGAAAAGCGGAGGAACTGGGCTGCACCGGCACCCACTTTACCAACGCCTGCGGGCTCTTCGATGAGAATCACTACACGACGGCCAAAGATCTGGCATGTATCGCGGCGGCGGCGATGCAGCGCGAGGATTTTAGAAGGATCGCCAGTGCACCGCGCTGGCAGAGCGCCGAGAGCGAACGGAATTTCTATAATAAAAACAAAACGGTCCGCCAGTATGAGGGCGGGGACGGTGTGAAGATCGGCTTTACCAGAGCCTCCGGACGGACGCTGGTGGCCTCGGCGACCAGGGGCGATGTCTCGCTGATCGCGGTCGTGCTGCGGGACAGCAATTGGTTTGCCGATGCCTACGCGATGCTCGACTATGGCTTCGCGGTAACAGGTGCAGGGAGAGCGGCGGCAGAGAAAGGGGCGCAGATGCCTTCATAGACTTCGCGCCCGCGGCAGCCAAGCAACGGATGAGAGGGTCTTGCATTGACAGTCATGCCGCGATGATTGGCAGAGCATTTACGACATGCTTTTAGTAAAAGGGTGTCCGGCGTAGACGGTGTGGGCATCCGACGATGCTGCCGCAATGTGATCCTGTGAGAGAGCGGTAAGCGGAGAGAGGGGATTTTATGGAATATCGATGTGTCGATGTGGGTACGGAAAAGTGCCCATGTATCTTAATGGAAGCCGGGCAGTGCTATACCTGCCGAATGTGCCGGGACGGCGTGTGTGCCTGCGGCGAAAGCTGGCGCGGCAGCTGTCCCTATACGACCTGGCTGCAGCAGGGTGGGCGCATACAGGATGCGCCGCGCGTTTCCGAAGCGTTAATCCTTTCGGTGCGGGAATACGCCCCGCACCTGTCAGTGGTAACGCTGTCCGTACCGCGCGGTCTTGCACAGCGCTGCCGTACCCTCGGCACCTACATCATCGTCGAAAGCCTCGGCTGGCAGATCCCGCTCTCTGTCCTGCGCAGCACCTATGCGGCAGGCACTGCATCCCATACTACCCCTGCTGCTGCGTCAACGGCGAGTGCTGCACCAGCAGGCTCTGCATCAACTGATATACAATCTGCTTCTATCAAAACTGATACAGATCTGATTCCAGCATCGGCGTTCCCATCAGCAATTGACGCAGCAGGCGGCGGGCAAATCGAGATCGCGATCCAGCCGATCGGTCCCAAAAGCAGGGCGCTCCTGCAGGACCTGACAGCGCCTTGGCGTATCCGCGGACCATTCTATGGCGGCCTGACCGCATTGGGGCGCGGCGCCCTGCATCCGGCGGACCCGCTGCTGGTCATCGCCAAGGGAACCGCTATTGCGCCACTGATCAACATACTGGAACGATTTTGTCAGGCAGGAACGCAAGACATCTCTTCTGCTTGCCAGGCACAAGACACAGCTGCCGCTTCTCAGGCAGAAGCCACAGGATCAGATTTGCAGCTTTCGACAGTTGGTACAGCATCAGCTGCGTCTGCCATCTCTGGCGCGCAGGCTGCCCGAGCAGCTGCGGCGGAGAAGAAACAAAGGCTCGCGTCTGGGTTGAGACTGCTGATTGACACCGATAAGCTGACCGCGGATTTTCTTACGGATTATCTCAAGACACAGGACGGGCAGCCGATCCCCTGGCAGCCGATACGTCTGGCATCAGAGATGGAACGGGCGGCGGTGCTGATAGCAGAGAGCAGGCAGACTTTATTTTTGGCATCGCCCTACTACGCTGCGCAAGCTAAAAAAGCGTTCCTAAAAAGCGCCGCGTTCGATGGCGCGGCGCGCGTGCAGCACAGCACCTGCGGTCTCAAAGATCGTGAGGTTGCCATAAGCCAAGCGCGGAACCGCTGCCTGCTGCTGCCAAATCATGCCAACATCTGCTGCGGCATCGGCATCTGCGGCGCCTGCAGCGAGACAGATGGCGACGGCGTGACGGTGCGAAAATGTAAGTGCGCGCAGACGGAAACTGTGGTAAGATAGTAGCAGTAACAAATCGATAGGCAAAAAAAGAGGAAGATAGGATGAAAAATCTATTGCAAAATACCACACAGCTGGCGCAGGCGATCTGGGCGCATTATCTGTCGCTGCAGCTGGCGAGCGGGGCATATGCGGCTGTCGACGCGACCTGCGGCAGAGGAAACGATACGGTATGGCTGACGGCGCACTGCGGGCGCGTCTATGCTTTTGACATTCAGTCGGAAGCGATCGCCAGCACCCGCGAGGCGCTGCAAGCGGCAGGCATCGCTGATGCACGGGTTCTCTCGCAAGCGCAGGCATCACAGCTTGCAGCAGGCATGCGGGATGTGCAGGTATTATCACAAACGCAGGTGCATGACAGAGTACACAAGGGATCTGATCAGGCAGAGGCGCCTGCAGTTCTGCCTGCCGTTACGCTCATTGAGGACAGCCATGCAAACCTCGCGCGCTATGTCAGCGAATCCATCGGTCTGATCGTCTTTAACCTCGGTTATCTGCCGGGCGGTGACAAACAGCGCGCAACGCAGGCGGAAACTACGCTTGCGTCGCTGCAGGCTGCTTTGGACAAGCTGAGCGTCGGCGGGCTGCTCTCTGTCACCATGTACTGGGGGCATGAAGCAGGCAAAACCGAGCGCGCGGCCGTACTGCGCTGGGCGGCGGCGCTCGACCGCAGCACCTATCACTGCGTGCATACGGATATGTGCAATCAGCCGAACTGCCCGCCGGAGATCCTTTTTGTTACCCGCAAAAAATCGCGGGGGTCTCTTTCCGCACAGGATAGCAGGGAAAGCGACGGGAACGGGCATGCGCGCTGAAGAGGACACAGAAGAGGAAGAAGCCGGGCTTTGCCTTTCCGTCCTGATACTAAAACTGCCCTCCCTTGCATACCTATAAAGGAAGGAACGCAAGGGAGGTTTTTTATGGGCAAAATTGTGATTATCGGCGGCGGCTGGGCCGGGTGCGCGGCTGCCATTCGCGCACGCAAGCAGGGACATGAGGTACAGCTTTTAGAAAAAACGGATCTGCTTTTGGGTCTTGGTAATGTCGGCGGCATCATGCGCAACAACGGACGCTATACCGCGGCCGAGGAAAACATCGCGCTCGGCGCGGACGAACTCTTTGAAATTACAGACCGGCTCAGCACCCATCGAAATATTGATTTTCCGGGACATCGGCACGCGAGCTTCTATGATGTCGCGCTGGTAGAGCCTGAGGTGCGCAGACTGCTGACGAAGCTGGGCGTGGAGCTGCATATGATGACGCGCGTCGTCGATGTCGAGCTGGCGAACACCGCAGCCGGCGCACCGTCTGCGTGCGTGGAAACAGCCGGCGCGGAGAGAAAAACAAGAACGCAGCGAGAAACAAAGTCAGCAAGCGCGGCTCAACAAGACGCGGAGCTTGCCGCTGCTGCAGTACCGCAAGAAGCAAAAGCCACGCTTGCAGTGGAGTGCTCGTCTGCCTCTGCAGCAGCGCAAGGCATGGAGCCCGCGGGTGCAGCCCGGCAAGAAAGCAGCAGCCCGCGCCGCCTGCGCGCGGTCGTCGCGCTCACACACGCGCATGGCGGCGAGTACCGCAGAGAGATCTTTGACGGGGATGTGTTCGTCGAAACGACCGGTTCGACCGGCCCGATGGGAAACTGTACGAAATACGGGAACGGCTGCGCGATGTGCATCCTGCGCTGTCCTGCTTTTGGTCCGCGCGTCAGTTTAACCGAAAGAGCTGGTCTGTGTGACATCAGCGGGGAGCGCTCAAACGGCATGCCGGGCGCTTTCAGCGGTTCCTGCAAACTCGAAAAGCGCACGCTCAGCCAGAAGCTCCAAAAGAAGCTGAACCAGGACGGCTTCGTCGTGATCCCGCTGCCGCCGGAGCTGGTACATAAGGAAAAGCTCGACCAAAAGGTCTGCCAGCAGTACGCGCTCGACCCGTTCGCCGAAAATATCATTCTCATCGATACCGGGCACGCAAAGCTGATGACCTCCTATTTCAATCTCGAGGAGCTGCGCCGAGTCGATGGGCTGGAGAACGCACGCTTTGTCGATCCTTACGCGGGCGGCAAAGGAAACTCGATGCGCTACATGGCAGTAGGACTGCGTGACGATACGATGCGTGCGCGCGGCATCGAGAATCTATTCCTCGGCGGCGAAAAATCAGGATTTTTCGTTGGTCATACGGAGGCGATCACGACCGGCAGCCTCGCAGGCTATAACGCGGGGCGTATGGCAGCGGGCACGGACGCGGAACAGCCTCTCCTGCGCCTGCCGCGTACGCTGGCAGTCGGTGACATCATCGCCTTCGCCAATGAGATGCTCGAAACACCGGAGAGCTTCCAAAAGCGTCTGACTTTTGCTGGCGGCTTGTATTTTCAGCGCATGCAGGAGCAAAAGCTCTACAGCACAGAGCGCAGACTGATCCAAAAACGTGTCTCCGCGGCCGGACTCGCAGACGTTTACAAAACAAATAAAATGTGATAAAATCAAAAATAAACAATTTCTTAACAATAGAAAAAACGAGGAAAAAAAGGAGGCGCGGAAGATGAAATTGCTGATTGGCATACTGTTTCTGTGTTATCCGCTGTTGGTCGTCCTGACCGGAAGCGCGATGTACCGACGGCACTATCAGAGTTACACTATCATGAAAACGCTTGCAAGCACCGGTTTCCTGCTGATTGGGGCGGTGACCTGGCTGACAAGCGGGCAGGCAATCTATCTGGCGCTTCTGCCTGCCTATCTGTGCTGCTTCATCGGCGATGTGCTGCTGGCATTGAGCAACGAGATCGATAATGAACTCAAAAATCCGCAGTTTACCTTGGGTGTCGCGGCATTTGCAATTGCGCATATTTTTGTTATAATAGAGTTCGGCAAATTGCTGCACTGGCAACTCAGTCTGAGCTGGGTGCTGGTGCCGCTGGCTCTGTTTGCGTATACGTTCTATACAGCGACGGCGGCAAAGGACCGTTTTTGCTACGGCCAAAACGCTGTGCCGAGCCTCGTCTACGCAGTCGTTGTCGGTCTGTGCGGCGGCATGGGCTGGGATCTTGCTGTATCGCACAGCGGAGAACCGGCGATGCTGCTTATGGGGCTGGGTGCAGTATGGTTCATGATTTCGGATTTTATTCTGGCGCACAAATATTTTTGCATAATCAAAAAACAACGGACAGGCGCAGGCGTGCTGCTCTTCTATTACGGCGCGATGGGCATGCTGTCTGCGTTTCCGCTGCTGTTGTGAATTGCGCGGTGCGCTGACGCAAACCGTGTGGGCGATAAAGACCGCGCATCAAAGGGAAAAGAACGCAAGACAGAACCCTGCGCACAGAAACAGATACAAAAGAAAAGATACGAGGAATACAAGCATGAGAATCAACAAATACATTGCGCAGAGCGGCCTTTGCAGCCGTCGGAAAGCGGATGAACTGATTGCCAACGGGAACGTGAGGGTCAACGCAGCAGTGCTGCGCGAGCCGGGCTATGACGTACAAGAGGGAGATCGGGTCGAGGTCAACGGACATCTGATCGAGACGGAGGCAGAGTCGGTATACGTACTGATCAACAAGCCGCTCGGTATGGTGACAACGGTTTCCGATGATAAGGAGAGGCTGACGGTCATGGAGGTCGTCAAGGACATCGACGCCCGGCTGTTTCCGGTCGGCAGGCTGGATTACAACACCGCAGGCGCGCTGATCATGACCAATGACGGAAATCTGGCCTACCGTTTGACACATCCGAAGCATGAGGTTTACAAGACCTATCGTGCGCGTGTCGCGGGCGTGCTTTCCGCGGAAAAGGTGTCGCGTCTGCGCAAGGGCGTGGATATCGGAGGCTTTGTGACCTCTCCCGCAAAGGTGCAGGTGATCAAGGGCGGACAGCGCTCGACGATTGTGGAAATCTCTATTCACGAAGGTAAGAACCGTCAGGTGCGCAAGATGTTCGCGGCCGTCGGCAATCCGGTGCAGGAACTGGAGCGCGTCGCGATCGGAGAAATTCACTTAGGGCATTTAAAACCGGGACACTACCGCAAGCTGACGCGCGCGGAGATCGAATATCTCAAAAATTGCTGATGTGCTGCTGCGGGAAGCGTGAAGCGACGCGCATAGACCTATCGAATTTTGCTATGCGCACTTCTGCCCCCCGCATGCGGACAGGAAGCGAAGAGATCCGAATCGTTACAATTCACAATTCTATGGATATGACTGATGATATGACTGACAGGAGCAGCAAATGACACTGAAAGATTTACGTATTGGAGAAAGTGCAAAGATCACTGCTGTCGGCGGCGAAGGCGCGCTGCGGCAGCATTTTTTAGATATGGGCGTCGTACCGGGCGCGGAAATCAAGCTGATGAAACTGGCGCCGATGGGCGACCCGATGGAGTTTCGCGTTCATGGCTATGAATTGACCTTGCGGCTTGCCGACGCCGAAAAAATTGAGGCTGACCCGATAGCCTGCGAAATCGTCTGTCCAAAGTCCGCGGCAGATGCGGGCAAAAGCGGAGAGAAACAGGAAGATCAGGATAGACGCGGCCGCAAAAAGGAAGCGCGCGCGGCGGCGAAATCTCACCACCCGGGGCTTGGCGAGGGCGGTATTTACCATGTCAAGACGGATGGCAATCCACTGCCGGAAGGGACGACGCTCACCTTCGCGCTGGCAGGCAATCAGAATTGCGGTAAGACGACCCTGTTCAACCAGCTCACCGGTGCCAACCAACATGTCGGAAACTTTCCGGGCGTGACCGTAGATCGCAAGGACGGCGTGATTCGAGGCCATGATAATACCCTGGTAACCGATCTTCCGGGCATCTATTCCATGTCGCCATATACCAGTGAGGAGATTGTGACCAGACAATTCCTGCTCGATGACAAGCCGAAGGGCATCATCAACATCGTTGACGCGACCAATATTGAGCGTAATCTTTATCTGACCATGCAGCTGATGGAACTTGACATTCCGATGGTGCTGGCACTCAACATGATGGACGAGGTGCGCGAAAACGGCGGCACGATTCGCGTCAACGAGATGGAGGAAGCACTCGGCATTCCGGTCATTCCGATTTCCGCGGCCAAAAACGAGGGGATCAGTGAATTGATCGACCACGCGATTCACGTCGCGCAGTATCAGGAAAAACCGGGACGTGCGGATTTTTGCGACCCGCAGGATCATAATGGCGCGGTGCATCGCTGTCTGCACGGCATCATGCATCTGATCGAGGATCACGCGGTGAAGGCGGGCATTCCGGTTCGTTTCGCGGCAAGCAAGCTGGCGGAAGGCGACCAAATGATCCTGCAGCAGCTAAAACTGGAAGAAAATGAAAAAGAAATGCTGCGGCATATCATCTGTCAGATGGAGGAGGAACGCGGCATGGATCAGGCCGCAGCGATCGCGGACATGCGCTTTGCCTTCATACAGCAGATCTGCGGGGCAACGGTCGTCAAACCGCACGAAAGCAAAGAACACGCGCGCAGCGTCAAGATCGATCAGATCCTGACCGGAAAGTACACCGCGATTCCGGCCTTTGTCGGCATCATGGGCTTGGTTTTTTGGCTGACCTTCGGCGTCATCGGCGCATGGCTCTCCGGCTTGCTGGACATGGGAATCAGCGCGCTGACAGAACTGACAGACGCGGGGCTGACTGCCTACGGCATCAATCCGGTCGTGCATTCCCTGATCATCAACGGTATTTTTGAAGGTGTCGGCAGTGTACTTTCGTTCCTGCCGATCATCGTGACCCTGTTCTTCTTCCTGTCAATCCTCGAGGACAGCGGCTATATGGCGCGCGTTGCCTTCGTGATGGACAAGCTGCTGCGCAAGATCGGACTTTCCGGCCGCAGCATCGTACCGATGCTGATAGGCTTCGGCTGTACGGTGCCGGGCGTGATGGCGAGCCGTACCCTGCCAAGTGAGCGAGACCGTAAGATGACGATTCTTTTAACTCCGTTTATGAGCTGCTCGGCGAAGCTGCCGATCTACGGGTTCTTCAGTGCGGCGTTTTTTCCAGGCAAAAGCGCGCTGGTGATGATCATCCTTTACTTTACGGGTATTCTTGTCGGCATCCTGTTTGCGCTGATCGCGCGCGGCGCGGTGTTCAAGGGGGAACCGGTGCCGTTCGTCATGGAACTGCCGAATTACCGGATGCCGGGCGCCAAAAATGTCGGGCAGCTGCTTTGGGAAAAAGCGAAGGACTTTTTGGAACGCGCCTTTACGGTTATCTTCCTCGCGACCATCGTGATCTGGTGCCTGCAGACCTTCGACACCAGGCTGAATGTGGTGACCGATTCACAGGACAGTCTGCTCGCGATGCTGGCAGGCGTGATCGCGCCGGTATTCGCGCCGCTGGGTTTCGGTGACTGGCGTATTTCGACGGCGCTGATTACCGGTTTCATGGCCAAGGAAAGCGTTGTGGCGACACTGACCGTTTTGACAGAAGGCATCAGCATTACATCACTTTTGACTCCGCTGGCGGCGGCGGCGCTGTTGGTTTTCTGCCTGTTATATACGCCTTGTGTCGCGGCCATCACCTCCATTAAGCGTGAGCTTGGCGGCAAATGGGCGGCGCTGGTTGTCGTCATGCAGTGCGTGATCGCGTGGCTGTGCGCCTTTGCGGTCTATACGATCGGAGGATTGCTGTAAGTTTTGCAGTCAGGGCCGCGGAAAACCGCGGCACGCGGGCGGCAGATCTGACTTCGGCACATGACGCAAAAAAAGATACATACGAAGTAAGAGCTGCCACGCATGGCAGCTCTTACTTTCAGGCGCCTTCGACGCGACGCAGGGACTATTGCTGCGCTGGCATCTCCCGCCGCATGACAAAAGTGTGCATAACGAAATTTGAGATTTCTACGTGCACATGGCGCTCGTCCATGAGCGCCGCTTCGCAAGACGCTTTTGTCGTGATTCTGAAAAAAATCAGCGCGCGACATTTCCTGCCGCATGAAAAACGGGTCCCGCGAAGCGCGGGACCCGTTTTCCATAAAAGATGTATTAGTAATTATCGTGTTTTCTGTGTTAGGTATAATCTTCGACCTTCGCGGAGAAAATTACTTTCTCTTCATTTCCTTCGGTGTTACGCAAGTTCCGGAAGCTCTTGCGACTACGATCGGTTCTTCTAAGAAGTCAGCAGCGGAAGCGTTGATGTCTTTTCTGGAAACAACAACTTTTCTAGCTTCGAACTTCATGTGTCTGGAAGTGTTGCCGATTTTGTCGATTTCGCCGTAAGCTTCGATATAGTCGCCCGCGTAAGTCGGAGCTAAGAATTCTACGTTATCATACGCGCAGAACAGACCTTCGTCTCCGTCTAATTTGATCAAAAGTTCGGTAGCAACGTCGCCAAACAGGTGAACCATGTGCGCGCCGTCAACTAATTCTCCGCCGTAGTGTGCGTCTTTCGCGGACATTCTTAATCTTAAAGTAGAAGTGATTTTTTCCATTTTTTCAATCTCCTTTTCATGCAATAAATTTATATTCTTCGTAACTCTATGTAAAAACAACAAAAAATATAGTTGCAAATTCTGTGCCAATGGTTTATCATTGAAAATAGGTAAAAAGTGAACCGATTTAGAATCACCCCGTTCGGGAAAGGAGCAAAACGAGAATGGAAATGACTTACGGTCTGAAACGGGTGGCAGAACCACAGTATGTCTTGCCGACATCCGCGTGGAAGCTGGACAACAGCCGCAATATCTACCCGAATGAACTGCGGATTTCCGTACGCAGAATACATTTGGAGGGCACCAGCTTTAAGCAGATCTGCACAGAGAGCAATTACAATGAAGAAAAAATCAAGCAAAAAATCATAGATATCATCATCCGCCGCGGCAAACTGCATAACCCGGTTACCGATACCGGCGGCCTGGCGTTCGGAACTGTCGAGGAAATCGGTGAGGAGTTTTATAATCCGCAGAATTTGAAGGTCGGAGATACCATCATCTGTAACGCGTCGCTGGCATCCGTTCCGATTCAAATCGAGAACATCCTCGCGATTGACCATGTGTTTAATCAGATTGACGCGTCCGGCTACGCGATTTTGCACGATCATGTGCCGATCATCAAGATTGAAGAGGACATGCCGGTCAATCTGCTGCTTTACACGCTGGATGAGTCCGGAACGCTGTACCGCCTGAGTCAGCTGGCAGAGGGACAATCAAAATTTTTGATTGTCGGCAATAATATGATCACGAATTTGATCTTTGGCTATGTGATTCGCCGTCAGGTCGGAGCCAAAGGAGAAATCGTCTGCCTTTTGGATAAAAAGACGGGCATGCAGGTCATGGGGGACGGCATAGATCAGCTCATCGTGCACGTGTTCAACGAAGTGCATTTTCTCAACATTCTTAAGCCGATTCACGCGGTCGAGCGTCTGAAACTCAATCAGCAGTTCGATCTCTCCGTCAACTGCGCCGAGATTCCGGGGGCGGAAACCATCAATATTCTGGCGACCAAAGCGGGCGGAACGGTGCTGTTCGCGAATTTGATCAACAACCTCAAGATTTCCCTGTATATCACAGAATCAATTTCCAAACCGCTGAATGTCGAGAACGCCGAGGGCTATCTGGAGGACTATGAAACCTTTGATATCGCGCTGGTCAGAGAGCTGGCGGATTACTTTGAGAATGCCGCGGTGATGAAGGTGGAAAGCGCGGAAAAGGACGAGAGCGCGGAGGCATCGGCGTCGCCTTACGACCGCTCCCTGATCGAGCAGAGCAAACTGGAGGATTTTGTCTGTGTCAGCAGGCCGATGCGTAATGTGCTGCGCGAAATCGCCAACGTATCCAAATATGACTGCAACGTCATCATCTTCGGAGATACCGGTGTCGGTAAAGAAAAGGTCGCGAATCTGATTCAAAAGAACAGCGACCGTAAAATGCAGCCTTTTGTCAAGATCAACTGCGGCGCCATCTCGCCGAACCTCATAGAATCCGAGTTTTTCGGCTATGAAAAGGGCGCGTTCACCGGCGCGAACACCGGCGGCAAAAAAGGCTATTTTGAGATTGCCAACAACGGCGTGATGTTTCTGGACGAGATCGGCGAGCTGCCGCTCGAAATGCAGGCAAAGCTGCTGCGCGTCATCCAGGACGGGGAGTTCTATAAGGTGGGAGGTACCAGCCCGATCAAGACCAATGTCAGAATTATTTCCGCGACCAACCGGGATTTGGAGCGGTTTGTAGAGGAAGGCAAATTCCGCCGCGACCTCTATTATCGTCTGAACGTTGTGCCGATTCGCATCCCGAGCTTGTCAGAACGTGTGGACGACATCCCTGCGCTGGTCAAACATTTTCTCGCGAAATACGGAAAAAAATTCGGCATCGCAAGAGGCATCACAGACAGCGCGATGGAATACCTGCAGCAGCTCGCCTGGCCCGGCAACATCCGAGAACTCGAAAACTCGGTACAGCGCCTGATCATCTCGGCGAAGGGTGAGGATATTTCACTGATGGATGTCATGCACGAAACGCACAGCGAGCTTTTTGAAGGCGGCGGCTTCGGCGCGGAGGAAGAGGAACGCGCGCTCCCGGGAGGCAGCTATCCGATGGATACGGAAATTTCTCTGCAGGAGGCGGTCGATGAGTACGAAAAGGGCCTGATCAAGTACGCCTGCGAAAAGTACGGCTCGACCCGCAAAGCGGCGAAGGCCATCGGCATCAGCCAGACGCAGTTAGTCAGAAAGAAGAAAAAATACAATTTATAAGCTTTGGAAAAGATGAAAAAAGAGTGAACCGAAAAGTGTTCGCTCTTTTTGCATATGATTACAAAACGGTTCGGTTTCAAAAAAAGGGTCAAGAAATTTCAACGATTCTCTATTGGCACAAAACTTGCTATTAAATATGGAGTGGAAATATGTCAAATATAGATCTTTGCGCGCCGGCTGCTTCTTTCTTCGTAAAAAACAACGCATGAGCCGCGCCGTAAAGAGATGAATGATAAAAGCAAAAGCAAAAGGAGATACAAAAAGAAATGGAATTTAAAAAAGGCGATATTTACGGAACCCACCGCGTCATCAGCCCGAAAGGTGTATTGCCGCAGCCTGCGGACGTTGTGGACAACACAATGGAAATCTATAATAATGAAGTATTGATCGATGTACATACCTTGAACATTGACTCCGCGTCCTTTACGGAGATCTCCAACAGAGCGAACGGCGATGTAGAAGAAATCAAGAGAATCATCTTAGAGATCGTAAATACAACAGGCAAACATAAGAACCCATGGACAGGCTCCGGCGGCATGCTGATCGGCAGAGTCGCGGAGGTTGGCCCGGATTACGAAGGCGAACTCAAAAAAGGCGACAAGATCGCGACGATGGTATCCCTGTCTCTGACTCCGCTCAAGATCGATGAAATCATCGAAATCAGACCGGACATCGACCAGGTTGATATCAAAGGACAGGCAATCCTGTTCCAGTCCGGTATCTACGCGAAGCTGCCGAAGGATATCCCGCAGACGCTGGCTTTATCCGTACTGGACGTCGCGGGCGCGCCGGCGCAGACCGCGAAGATCTGTAAGCCGGGAGATACCGTTGTGGTCATGGGCGGAGGCGGCAAGTCCGGTATCCTCTGCTGCTGGCAGGCAAGAAAGCAGGTCGGCATCAACGGTACCGTTATCTGCGTAGACGGCTTCAAGAAATCCATCAACAGAGCGATGTCCGTGAACTGCGCGGATGAATATCTGGTCGTGAATGCGACCGATGCAGTTGCGATGTATGAAGAGATCATGGACGCGACCGAAGGTCAGCTGGCTGACGTTGTCATCAATGTTGTCAATATCCCGAACACCGAAATGTCCTCCATCATTTCCTGCAAGGACGGCGGACTGGTATACTTCTTCTCCATGGCGACCAGCTTCACGAAGGCGGCGCTGGGCGCGGAAGGCATCGGCAAGGACGTGACGATGTTAGTCGGAAACGGCTACACCAAGGGTCACTCCGAGGTCGCGCTGCAGGTACTCAGAGAAGACGAGCGCATCAGAAATCTTTTCGCGCAGCTGTACGCGTAAGATGTCTGTTATAAATTTAATAAAAAATCATTTTTCCTATGGTAAAATAAAAAGAGATGTTATATAATTAACATAGTAACTTATGCCTATCATCATGCGGCATAAAGATATATTTATTATTTTTTTCGAGGAGGAACACAAAAATGAAAAAAGGATGCCCTTACGGAACACACCGCGTTATCTCTCCAAAGGGAGTTTTACCGCAGCCTGCAGATGTTATCGACAACAACATGGAAATCTATGACAACGAAGTTCTGATCGATGTAAAGACTTTGAACATCGACTCCGCTTCTTTCACAGAAATCGTTAGAAGAGTCTTAAACAAAAAGCCTGCGGAAGTTACCACCCAGGAAGAAATGGACAAGATCGGCGCGAAGATGATGGAAATCGTTGCGCATGCCGGTAAGCACAAAAATCCTTGGACAGGTTCCGGCGGCATGCTGCTTGGTACCGTTGAAGAAATCGGACCTGCTTACCAGGGCGATTTGAAGGTTGGTGACAAGATCGCTACTTTAGTATCCCTGTCCCTGACTCCGTTAAGAATCGACGAAATCGTTGCGATGAGACCGGCAATCGACCAGGTTGACATCAAGGGTAAGGCAATCTTATTCCAGTCCGGTATCTATGGCATCATTCCGGATGATATGCCTGAAAAGACAGCGTTATCCGCTTTAGACGTAGCAGGTGCTCCGGCTCAGACCGCGAAACTGGTACAGTCCGGTCAGAAGGTTCTGATCATCGGCGGCGGCGGCAAGTCCGGTCTGCTGTGCTTACACGAAGCGAAGAAGAGAGCTGGCGTAACCGGTCTGGTTGTTTGCGCGGCTGGCTCCCAGAAGTCCGAAGACAGAGCGAGAGTACTTAACCTTGCTGACGAATACTTCCATATGGACGCGACCGACGCGGTTGGTTTCTACAACAAGTCCATGGAATTAACAAACGGCGAACTGTTTGACGTAGTTATCAACTGCGTATCCATCGAGAATACAGAAATGGCTTCCATCCTGTCCTGTAAGGATGACGGCGTTGTATACTTCTTCTCCATGGCAACTTCCTTCACGAAGGCTGCTCTTGGCGCAGAGGGCGTAGGCAAAGACGTCAACATGATCATCGGCAACGGCTACACCAAGGGTCACGCTGCGATCACGCTGCAGTGCTTAAGAGAGAACCCGGGTCTCAGAGCGTTATTCGAAGAAATGTACGCGTAGTCTAAGGACTATATGTTACGCGTGCCGCCGATCACGCGGCGCGCGTAAAATTGACTCTCACAATGAAATTTTAAGGAGAATTTAAAAAATGGCAATTAGAAATTGGAAAGACATTCCTCTGTTCAAGGATGTAACAGACGAACAGTGGAACGACTGGCATTGGCAGGTCGCAAACAGACTGTCAACGGTTGAAGAAATCGCGCAGGTTGTAAATCTGACTGAAAAAGAAAAAGAAGACATCGAAAAAGTTATGGGCGGCTTCCGTGTAGGTATCACACCTTACTACGCTTCCCTGATGGATCCGGACGATCCGAGAGATCCGGTCAGAATGCAGGCTGTTCCGACTCTTGCGGAAATGCACAGATCCGAAGCGGACGATATGGACCCGCTGCATGAAGACGCTGACTCTCCGGCACCTGGCCTGACGCACAGATATCCGGACAGAGTGCTTTTCCTGATCACTGACCAGTGCTCCATGTACTGCAGACACTGCACCAGAAGAAGACTCGCGGGTGAAACTGACGGCGCGAGATCCAGAGAAGATATCGACGCATGTATCGAATACATCAGAAAGACTCCGCAGGTTCGTGACGTACTGCTTTCCGGCGGTGATGCGCTCTGCGTAGAAGACGAAACTCTGGAATACATCATCAGCGAACTGAGAAAGATTCCTCACGTAGAAATCGTAAGAATCGGTTCCAGAACTCCGGTTGTAATGCCGATGAGAATTACCGACGATCTGGTAAACATGCTGAAGAAGTATCACCCAATTTGGCTGAACACGCACTTCAACCACCCGAAGGAACTGACTCCGACTGCAGCGGAAGCTTTGAGAAAGCTTGCTGACGCGGGTATTCCTCTGGGCAACCAGTCCGTACTGCTTCGCGGCGTCAACGACTGCAAGCACATCATGAGAGAACTGGTACAGCTGCTCTGCAAGAACAGAGTAAGACCGTACTACATCTACATCTGCGACCTTTCCATGGGTATCGAACACTTCAGAACTCCGGTTTCCAAGGGTATCGAAATCATCGAAGGTTTAAGAGGACATACCTCCGGCTACGCTGTTCCGACCTTCGTAGTTGACGCTCCTGGCGGCGGCGGTAAGACTCCGGTAATGCCGCAGTACGTAATTTCTCAGACTCCGCACAAGGTAATTCTGAGAAACTACGAAGGCATCATCACGACTTACACAGAACCGAGCCTTCCGGATCTTCCTTGCACCTGCGACTACTGCACAGGCAAGAAGACCTACAAGTACGAAGGCGTTTCCGCTCTGGGTGAAGGTCCTGAGATCAAGACGATCGAGCCTGCACATCTTGCAAGACACGAAAGAAACAAACACTAAAATACAATGTTCATCCATAGGGAGGCCTCTGTCTCCCTATGGGTGTGCTAAAAGGAAATACAACATGGGTTTACTGCACGATTTATCAACCAAATACAAGACCTTGTCGATTGTCGGCATGGCGAAAAACGCCGGTAAGACGACAGCGCTCAACTATCTGATCGAGGAGGCTATCGACGAGGGTATCACGCTCGGCATCACCTCTACGGGCAGAGACGGGGAAACACAGGACTTGGTAACCGGAACAGAAAAACCGCGCGTGTACATGGAGGAAGGCATGCTGGCTGCTGTGCCGTCCCTGCTTTATGACCTGGCGGACGCCGGTCTTGAAGTTCTCAAAAAAACAAAATATTCGACAGCCATCGGAGAATTGCTCATTTGCAGAGTCAGAGACGCCGGTTATGTGCAGATCGCGGGACCGGTCATCAACGCGGAGCAGAAGCTGCTTTGTCAGGACATGCTCGCGCTTGGCTGTGAACTGATTCTGATCGACGGAGCTATCGACCGTAAAACCATCGCGTCACCGGATACGTCCGACGCGATCATCCTATCTACCGGAGCCGTACTTTCCCGCAAAATGAATAAGGTGGTAGAGGAAACGGCGCATATCGTGAATCTGTACCGGACACCGCAGATGGAAGACGGCATCTACAGAGAAGCGATTACCCAAAATAATTTTGACGATAAGATTATGCTTGTCAACGCGGACGGAAGCGTTCGCAAGCTCGACCTGGTGACAGGCCTGGGCGCGGCGAAAGAGCTTAACGGCGTGATTGACGAGGATACCAGATATATATATATTCCGGGGGCTTTCACCAACAGTGTCATTTCGGATATCAGCCTCCGCAATCTGAAACAGGTACAGTTCGTACTGAAGGATCCGACGAAAATTTTTGTTAACGCCATGGACTGGGGCATCTTCCGCAAGAAGGGCTTCCGCGTCAGCGTGCTCAAAAATATTGAAATCGCCGCGATTACGGTCAATCCATGGGCGCCGGCCGGTTATACGTTTGACAACCGGCTGCTGCTTTCGGAAATGCAGAAGGCGATACCTGATATTCCGATTATAGACGTGAGGATGTAGCTATGATACAGGGCAAAAACAGACGACTGGCGAATGTGAAAACAAGGCGGGAAACAGGACTGGATTATGTCATGTTCAGCCTCGACTTAAACACGCCGTTCGGCAAGAAACAATTGAAAGAAGTCCGTCCCTACTATCCGGGCGAGGAAGCGGAGCTGCGTGACGAGTTGGATCGCGTGGAGCAGATGATCGCTTTCGTAAAACAGAACCAGATACTCACCGATAAGATTCAAGAGGTCTTTATGGAAGTGAAGGACGCGACGCTGACGATCGAGCGCAGCGGCGCGGTAACGCTCTCAACGGTGGAATTGTTTGAAATCAAATCTCTGCTTTTGCAGATGCGGCAGCTGCGCAAGCTGACGATGGAGCACGAAATCGGAGATTATCAAGGCGCGCACTGCTGCTGCGTGGCCGAGCCGTCTGCGGACAGCGCCGCGAGCGAAGCGCGCGCGGAGAATATGCCCGCGGCGCGCGCGGAAGGAGAAGCGGCGGTCGATACGGTGCCGCAGGAATATTTCCTTGCGGATACCGAGGATCTGCTCGACGAACTTGACCCGCGCAGGGACCGCATGAACACCTTCTATATCTACAACGAATTCAGTCCGAAGCTGGACGCGTATCGGACAAAGAAAAAAGAATACGAACAGCAGATCCGCAGAGAGCAAAAACAGGCTCGTGAGGAGCTGCGAAAAAAATACGGCGTACAGCTGACGCCGAAATTCGATATCGTGGTCGCCAAATCCCACCCGGACTTCGAGATGATTCAATCGCTTGAAGAACTCGAAATGACGGATCAGGACTATATGAGCGTGACGCTGCAGCTCAAGCCGACGGAGAAGATCTACGAATTCGTGCAGGCGGCAGAGGAGCTCAATGCCGAGATCGAACAGGAAGAAGAACGTGTGAGGGAGATGCTTTCCCGCAAGATTGCTGAAAAAGAGGCGGTGCTTCTCGAAAACTGTGAGAAGATGGGGGCGCTGGATCTGGCGCTGGCCAGAGCGATCTATGCAATGAAGCACGATTTGACAAAGCCGGAGATTGTGGAGGAGCATGTGATTTCCTTCGAAGATGGGCGCAATCTGCAGGTGGAGGACATCATCCGGGAAAAGGGCAAGACCTTCTGCCCAATCTCGCTTTCTCTCGCGGACGGCGTGACGATGATTACCGGCGCCAATATGGGCGGCAAAACGATTTCTCTGAAGTTGGCAGGTCAGATTCCGATTTTGGCGCAGTACGGCTTCTTCGTTCCGGCCAAACACGCAAAAATCGGCCTTTCCAACTATATGCAGATTCTCATCGGCGACTCGCAGTCTGTCGAGCGCGGGCTTTCCAGCTTCGGCTCAGAGATGGAGGAACTCAAGGAGATTTTGGATAAGGGACAGGAGCGCAGCCTGATTCTCATCGATGAGATCGCTTCCGGCACCAACCCGACCGAGGGTACGGCACTGACCAAGAGTCTGGTCGATTACCTGATTGAAAAACCGTATATTTCCTTGATCACGACGCATTTTGAGTCTGTGACCGAGCGGAAGGACATTGTGAATATGCAGGTCCGTGGCCTTGCCGACTGCAACTTCACGCTGCTCAACCGTGAGATCCAGCACGCGAACCGCCGTGACAGGATTAATATTATATCCAAATATATGGACTACCGTCTGTATAGAGTAGATAGCGAAGCACAAGTTCCAAAGGAAGCTCTCAGCATTGCTGCCATGTTAGGAATTAACAAGGAGATTATTGAGGGAGCGAAAAAATATATGAAATAAGGAGAAAAAGGATGAAAAGCAAACTGAACATTGACCCAAAAGTTGTTGACAGCGCTCGCCAGCATGCCGCGAATATCGCGCATGACATGCAGGATTTTATCGATCGCCACACAACGGTATCGACAGAGCGTACGATTGTGAGACTTTTGGGAATCGACGGTGTCGATGAACTCGAGACACCGCTTCCAAACGTGATCGTAGACCATATCAAGGACGCGGGCGCTCTGCCGACAGGCGCGGCGTATTGGATTGGGAACGCCATCGTTCAGACCGGCAAAGATCCGCAGGAGATTGCGGAGGAAGTCGCTGCCGGCAAGCTGGAGCTGACCAAGCTTCCGACCTGCACGCAGGCAGAAGCAGCGGAGGCAATCAAACCGGCGATCAAAAAAACCTTTGAAAGAATCGATATGCAGAAGGCAAAACGTCAGGAGTATCTGGATACCATCGGCGAAGGTCCGGAGCCATACATCTACGTTATCGTAGCAACAGGTAATATCTACGAGGACGTGATTCAGGCACAGGCCGCGGCAAGACAGGGCGCGGACATCATCGCGGTAATCAGAACCACCGCGCAGTCCCTGCTCGACTATGTACCTTACGGCCCGACGACCGAAGGTTTCGGCGGTACTTACGCAACACAGGAAAACTTCCGCATCATGAGAAAAGCGCTTGACGAGGTTGGCCAGGAGGTAGGCAGATACATCAGATTATGTAACTACTCCTCCGGTATGTGTATGCCGGAAATCGCAGCGATGGGCGCGCTCGAAAGACTCGACGTCATGCTCAATGACGCGATCTACGGTATCCTGTTCCGTGACATCAACATGCAGAGAACGCTGGTTGACCAGTTCATGTCCAGAGTCATCATCGGCTACTGCGGCATCATCTTCAACTCCGGTGAAGATAACTACCTGACGACAGACGACGCGATCGAAGCGGCGCACACCGTAACCGCTTCCCAGTTCATCAACGAACAGTTCGCGGTACTGGCGAACATTCCGGAGAACCAGATGGGTCTCGGCCACGCTTTCGAAATGGACCCGAGCACCGAAGACGGTTTCCTGCTCGAATTATCTCAGGCGCAGATGGCAAGAGAAATCTTCCCGAACGCGAGATTAAAATACATGCCGCCGACAAAGTTCATGACCGGCAATATTTTCAGAGGACATCTGCAGGATGCACTGTTCAATCTGGTAACCGTATGGACGCACCAGTCCCTGCTGCTGACCGGTATGCTGACAGAAGCAGTTCATACACCGCTGATGCAGGACAGATACCTCGCGATCGAAAACGCGAAGTACATCTTCAATAACTGCAGACATCTCGGCGATGAAGTAGAGTTCAAGAAGGACGGTATCATTCAGAAGAGAGCGCAGGAAGTTCTGGGCAAGGCTGACGAACTGCTCGCGCAGGTTGAAAAAGAAGGACTCTTCTCCACCATCGAAAAAGGTATTTTTGGCGGCGTAAAGCGTCCGTTTGATGGTGGTCACGGTCTGGAAGGCGTTTGCACCAAGGGTGAAAACTACTTCAATCCGTTCATCGAATTGTTTATGGATCATGAATAGGGAGGTGCGCAGCAATGACAGAAAATAAAGTAACAACAGCAACGACTCAGGTTGATTTGACATGCGTGAAGCCTTATGGCGACGCGTTGAATGACGGTAAAGTGCAGTTATCCTTCACGCTTCCGGTTCCTTACGGCGAAGAAGCGGAAGAATGCGCGAAGCAGTACGCGAAAAAGCTCGGTTTGGAAGAACCGAACGTATGCTATTACTGCGAACTGACAAAGGGATATACTTTCTTTAATATTTACGGTAACGCGCAGCCAACCATCGACTATACCGCGATCAAGGTTCCGAAGGTAGAAGGTACCGTCATGGATCGTGTGGAATGCGGCGAGTGGATCGGCGAACACATCGGCAGAGATATCGTTGTGGTCGGCGCGTCCATCGAATCCGACGCGCATACCGTAGGAATCGATGCGATTATTCAGATGAAGGGCTTCCACGGTCACTTCGGTTTGGAAAGATTCAAACATGTAGTCGCTTACAACATGGGCTCTCAGGTTCCTTGTGAAGCATTAATCGCAAAGGCAAAGGAAGTCAACGCGGATGCGATTCTGGTTTCCCAGACCGTAACCCAGAAGGATATCCATATCAAACAGCTGACCAAGATGGAAGAATTGATGGAAGCAGAAGGTCTGCGTGACAAGATCATCCTGACCTGCGGCGGCCCGAGAATCTCTCACGAGCTCGCGCAGGAATTAGGTTATGATGCCGGTTTTGGTCCTGGCAAGTACGCGGAACACGTCATGTCCTACATCATGCAGGAAGTTGAAAAACGCGGCTGGCAGAACAAGCCGAAGATCGCGGACAGATAATATCATAAATAAAACAGACTGACTCTTGCCCGGCGCTTACTTGCCGGGCAAAGAATTCAGGAAGTTTAAAATAGCTATACAACTTGACAGTAAGCTGCAAACGCGGTAAAGTATTAAGTGATGTATATGTAATACTTAACAGGAAGGTGAAAACATGATTAACAAAATGAAAACTGCTCAGGAAGCAGTAGCCGGCATTCAAGACGGTATGACCATCATGGTCGGCGGTTTCCTCGCGACAGGATCTCCGGAGATCTTAATGGACGCACTTGTTGAAAAAGGTGTCAAGCACCTTACCGTCATCGGCAACGACGGTGGTCTGGATGCAGGCCAGCCTGCAGGCGAATTCGCTGCAAAGACAGCGAGAGGTATCGGTAAATTGCTGGAACACCACATGGTAGACCACATTATCGCCTCTCACCTTGGTGTAAACCCGAAGCTGAACGAGCAGTTCGCGGAAGGCACCCTCAGATACACGCTGGTTCCGCAGGGAACGTTAGCGGAAAAGATCAGAGCGGCAGCTTACGGTCTCGGCGGCGTTTTGACTCCGACCGGTGTTGGTACGCCGATGGAAACAGAGCTCGATGAGCTTGGCAGAGAAAAGAAAGTCGTAGAGATCAACGGCAAGAAGTACTTATTCGAACTGCCGCTGTTCGCTGATTATTCTCTGATCAGAGCTTCTGTTGCTGACAAGTTCGGTAACTACTACTGCTCCAAGGCGACCAAGAACTTCAACTACGTGATGGCAGGCGCTTCCGATCACACCATTATCGCTCCTGAAAAGCTGGTTGAAATCGGTGAAATCGATCCGGATTACTTCGCAGTAGCCGGCGTACTGGTAGAATCAATCGTGGAAGGAGAAAAGAAATGGCAGATTTAAAAGTTAGAATCGCGAAAAGATGCGCGAAAGAATTTAAAGACGGCGAATTCGCCAACTTAGGTATCGGTCTGCCGACCATGGTCGCAGACTATATTCCGGAAGACATTACTGTTACCTTCCACTCCGAAAACGGATTCGCGGGTATCGACGCAGTTGCGGACGCTTCCAACCTCGACGTTGATATCATCAACTCCGGCGGAACTTATGTAACCGCTGTTCCAAGAGTAAAGTATTTTGATACAGCGGAATCCTTCGGTCTTGTCAGAGGCGGACACGTCAAAGCAACCGTTCTTGGCGCGATGGAAGTTGCCGAAAACGGCGACCTTGCGAACTGGATCGTACCGGGTAAGAAAGTTGCCGGTATGGGCGGCGCCATGGACCTCTGCGCAGGCTGCCCGGAAGTTATCATTACCATGCTGCACACCCAGAAGGGTAACCATAAGATCCTAAAGAAATGCACCCTTCCGCTGACTGCGGAAAAATGCGTCACCAAGATCATCACCGAAATGGCTGTGATGGAAGTCAGAGAAGACGGTATCTGGGTAACAGAACTGCACCCTGACTACACTTGGGATGAGCTGCAGGCTGCGACAGGCTGTGAGCTGCACAAGGATCCTAATATGAAGGCTATGGAAGAAGAGTAAATGCTTGTTAAAACCGCCTGTGGCGTTGTTGGCTTCAGCGTTCTTCGGTGCTCACATACTATCATGTATGCTCCGCGCCTCGACGCATCGCCGCCTAGCCACAGGCGGTTTTTCCTGCGCATTTCTATGCAGTGGACGAAAAATCCTGCGTTTCTGTGCTCGAGAATGATAAAAACACTAGAGCGGCTCGTAAGAGCCGCTTTTTTGCGTGCTGTTTTGGCTGGAAATATCGGATTAGAAAGATTGCCGAAAAACTTTAGAAATGATATAGTAAACACATGTAACCTTTCTTGCAGAAACGGTGCTTATCAGGGTGAAGACCTTTGATCAGAAACCGGAAAGGAGATGAAGAAGATTTGGACGATAAACAGATCGTGGAACTGTTTCTTTCACGTGATGAAAACGCGATCCGGGAGAGTGCCGCCAAATACGGAGCACGCCTGTATGCTTTGGCTCATGGGATCGTCGCGGATCGGCAGACGGCCGAAGAATGTGAACACGACACATATCTGGAAGCATGGAACCGCATCCCGCCGCATGAGCCAAAAAACTATCTGTACGCGTTCCTTGCGCGGATCACGCGTCATATTGCTTTGAACTGCTGCCGTGATCGTGCTCGGCTGAAACGCAGCGCATTTTTGTGTGAGCTCAGCAGGGAGATGGAAGCGTGCATTCCCGCACCGGATGATATGGACAGCCGCATCGACGACATGATGCTGCGGGAGATCCTCAACGGATTTCTCGGTGGATTGCCGGAAGAAAAACGGAACCTTTTTATCCGCCGCTACTGGTATCTGGATTCCATCGCAGACATCGCCGAGCGCTTTGCGCTGTCCGAAAGCAAAGTGAAAACGACGCTTTTTCGCTGCCGCAGACAGCTGCGGGAACATCTTGAAAAGGGGGGTTACAAAATATGAGAGGCAATGATTTTTTGGATAAAATGGAGCTGATCGATCCTGCTTATGTGGAAGCAGCGGACGACAAGCCGAAACGGAAGAAAAGACAGCGAGCCACATGGGGCGCACTCGCAGCCTGTTTTGCGATCATGGTCCTGGCAGGAACCGGGATTCTGCAGGACTTTTGGGCGCAGGATGGACCGCAAAGAGATCCGGATCTGCCGCTGCTGACGATCTCCGAAGAAGCTGAGGGAATGGGATATGAGGGGTATTTTGCCTATGATATCTCGGAACTTGTGAACGCAAACCCATGGAACGAGGAAACGGTGATCGACACGCTGCCTGTTTTCCAAAATCCTTTGACTTATGACAAAAACGATGTCGCCTCGGGAGGCGACGAGGGCAAGATGCGGGAGCTTTTGCTGGATACAGCTAAAAGCCTCGGTCTGAATACCGATCAGCCGGAAGTGGATGAATCCGAAGCGCCGGCCAAACTGAAGATCGCATCCGCAGGGCTGGAGATTGCAGTGGATCAGGCGTTGGGGGCAGAAGTCCGTTTCCGTCCTGCGGTCTCTCTGCCGGAAACCTATCATTTCACGCATTATGCATCCTACGCGGAAAAAGCGGCGGCAGCGGCATATTTGCAAGACCGGTACCGCGATTTTATCGGCTTTGACGATCCGCAGCTGAATCTTGCGATCGGGGATTATACGATCTACGGACAGCAGACTTACGATGTCCTGTTCTTTGAAAACGGAAAAGATACGGAAGAGAAGATCCTGAACTACAATTTTGATCTGGCGGCCTTTTACTGTGATGACAACGGCGAACTGTTCATCGCGCGGAAATGGCAGGCAGATCTCTCAAAGAAACTCGGAGATTATCCGATCATCCGCGCAGAGGAAGCGAAAGAACTGCTGCTGAATGGAAATTATATCACCACGGTACCTTATGAGATCTCGGGGGAGGAGCAGGTCAAAAAAGTGGAGCTCATCTATCGAACCGGCCGGCACGAGGCATGTTATATGCCGTACTACCGTTTCTATGTGGAACTGCCGCAGGAAGCGCGCGAAAACGGCTTAAAGAGCTACGGAGCCTATTATGTTCCCGCGGTAGAAAGCGCCTATATTTCCAATATGCCGCTGTGGGACGGAGGATTTAACGAATAAGCTACAAATGGGATTAAATGCAAGGGAAGAATTTTGCTGCCTGACGGGAGATAAATCCCGACAAGATTTGACTTCAGCCCAGTTCGCATTTCAGGTTGTTTCTTTGCCAAAAATCAAGTATACTAGGAATAGCAAGTGTGGGACAGACGAAAACACAGACTTCTTGAAAGGAGTGCGAAGGAATGAACGATACCATAAAAAAGAAAATCGCCATCGGCGTGGAGGATTTCAAAACAATCATCAATAAAAACGGATATTTTGTGGATAAAACTCTGATGATACAGAGCTTGATCGAAAGCCAGGCGATGGTAACTTTGTTCATGCGTCCGCGGCGTTTTGGCAAGACGCTGAATCAGTTTATGATTCGCCGTTTCTTTGAGGATGAGAGAACACGCAGCGGGGAGCGAATTGACA
>OLSK01000379.1_pt1 | contig 40960 bp, 35 predicted proteins | sample 1672781 | NCBI WGS metagenome assembly OLSK01 (sample SAMEA3136723, study PRJEB25190) | human gut metagenome | biome: human gut; feature: human-associated habitat; material: faeces | place: Austria | collected 2013 | reverse complement strand
CCGTTGTTCCGTGTCAGTGGTGGCGCATTATAGGGAGTTATTCCGGCCTGACAAGCGAAAAATATAAAAACTTTATCGTTCGCTCATTTTTCAGGCAAAACATCTTAAATATAGTCTTTTCCGTCTAACTTATAGACAAAAACGAGCCCCGAAGGGCTCGTTTTATCATTTACTGGACGGCGACAATCCGGTCTTCATTAACTTCCAGGCGAATCACTTTACCCGGAACCAATTCACCAGACAGTATTTGCTGTGCCAGCGGGTTTTCGATCTGCTGCTGGATAGCACGTTTCAAAGGACGTGCACCATAGACTGGATCGTAACCGTTCTCGCTCAGCAGTTTCAGCGCCTCGTCAGAAATGTGGATTTCATAACCACGTTCTTCCAGACGTTTGTACAGACGTTTCAACTGAATCTGCGCAATCGAGGCAATGTGCTGTTCACCCAGCGGATGGAAGACCACCACTTCATCAATACGGTTAATGAATTCCGGACGGAAGTTATGGCTTACCACACCGAGCACCAGCTCTTTCATGTGCGCATAATCCAGTTCACCGAAGCGTTCCTGAATCAAATCGGAACCGAGGTTAGAGGTCATAATGACAACCGTATTACGGAAGTCGACCGTTCTCCCCTGCCCGTCAGTCAGACGACCATCATCCAGTACCTGCAACAGAATGTTGAAGACATCCGGATGCGCTTTTTCCACTTCATCCAGCAGGATGACGGAATACGGACGACGACGCACAGCTTCGGTCAGGTAGCCACCTTCTTCATAACCGACATATCCCGGAGGCGCACCAACCAGACGAGACACCGAGTGTTTCTCCATAAACTCGGACATATCGATACGGACCATCGCCTCGTCGCTATCAAACATAAAGTTCGCCAGCGCCTTACAAAGCTCAGTTTTCCCCACACCCGTTGGGCCGAGGAACAGGAATGAACCAATCGGGCGATTTGGATCCGCCAACCCCGCACGGCTACGGCGAATAGCGTTAGATACCGCATCAACCGCTTCGTTCTGACCAATGACGCGATGGTGCAGTTCTTGCTCCATACGCAGCAGTTTTTCGCGCTCGCTTTCCATCATGCGAGAAACCGGAATCCCCGTCCAACGCGCCAGCACTTCAGCAATTTCGGCGTCGGTCACTTTATTACGCAACAGACGCATAGTTTTGCCTTCGAGCTGCGTTGCGGCTTCCAGTTGCTTTTCCAGTTCCGGGATTTTGCCGTATTGCAGTTCAGACATCCGCGCCAGGTCCCCCACACGGCGAGCCTGTTCAATAGCGATTTTCGCCTGTTCCAGTTCCGCTTTAATGGTCTGCGTACCAGAAAGCGATGCCTTCTCTGCTTTCCACTCTTCTTCTAACTCGGAGTACTGACGTTCTTTGTCGCTCAGTTCTTCGTTGAGCATATCCAGGCGTTTTTTACTGGCTTCATCAGACTCTTTCATTAACGCCTGTTGTTCCAGTTTGAGCTGGATGATACGACGATCGAGTCGGTCGAGTTCTTCTGGTTTTGAGTCAATCTGCATACGAATGCTGGATGCTGCTTCATCGATCAGGTCGATGGCTTTATCCGGCAGCTGACGGTCAGCAATGTAGCGATGAGACAACGTCGCCGCTGCAACAATTGCCGGGTCAGTAATTTGCACATGGTGGTGCAATTCGTAACGTTCTTTCAGGCCACGCAGAATCGCAATGGTATCTTCAACAGAAGGTTCGGCAACAAACACTTTCTGGAAACGACGTTCCAGCGCAGCATCTTTTTCAATGTACTGGCGATATTCGTCAAGCGTCGTGGCACCTACGCAGTGCAATTCACCACGCGCCAGCGCCGGTTTCAGCATGTTTCCGGCGTCCATTGCGCCATCGGCTTTACCCGCGCCGACCATGGTATGTAATTCGTCGATAAACAGGATGACGTTGCCTTCCTGTTTGGCAAGATCGTTAAGCACGCCTTTTAAACGTTCTTCAAACTCACCGCGATATTTCGCCCCAGCCACCAGCGCGCCCATATCCAGCGCCAGTACGCGGCGGCCTTTCAATCCTTCCGGCACTTCGCCGTTGATAATACGCTGCGCCAGACCTTCAACGATGGCAGTTTTACCGACGCCGGGTTCACCAATCAGTACCGGGTTATTTTTAGTACGACGTTGCAGCACCTGAATGGTACGGCGAATTTCTTCATCACGACCAATCACCGGATCGAGTTTGCCCTGTTCGGCTCGTTCGGTAAGGTCGATGGTATATTTTTTCAAAGCCTGACGTTGGTCTTCAGCACCTTGATCGTTCACGCTTTCACCTCCACGCATTTGTTCAATCGCTTGAGTAATGTTGGCGGTGGTCGCCCCTGCTGCTTTCAGGATGTCGGCCAGCGTGCCGCGAGACTCAAGTGCCGCCAGAACGAACAGTTCTGACGAGATAAAGTTATCACCACGTTTTTGCGCCAGCTTGTCGCAAAGATTAAGAACGCGCACCAGATCCTGTGATGGCTGGACATCACCACCAGTACCTTCAACCTGCGGTAAACGATTTAATGCCTGATTGATATCTGTGCGCAACTGGCCAGCATTTATGCCAGCGGATGTTAATAAAGGACTAACCGAACCCCCTTCCTGATTCAGCAGGGCGCTCATTAAATGAAGTGGTTCGATGAATTGGTTGTCGTGCCCGAGTGCAAGTGATTGGGCATCGGCAAGAGCAAGCTGGAATTTATTAGTAAGACGATCCAGACGCATAACTCCTCCCATAACGGATCAAAGTTGCTACTGGAGATTAAATGAGGTCATCCCTCAATTATTCAAGGTTATTGACCAGATTAATGTGAAAAGAAAATCACGCGTACCGGATCGTCTTGATTCTTTAGGTTATATCAGCCAAATGAAACTTGCCATACGACCGGTGGTCTTGTCGCGACGATAAGAGAAGAAAGTCTCATTTTCCGTATATGTACAACGGTCGCCGCCGAAAATTTGCTCAACACCCACGTTCGCCAGACGCTGCCGGGCAAGCTGATAAATATCCGCCTGATACTTATCACCATGCTGAATGAAAGCTGCACTTGCTTTAGCGTCTACTGCCATAAACGCCTCGCGAACCTCCACCCCCACTTCGAACGCGCGTGGACCAATTGCCGGCCCTAACCAGGCGAGAATATTTTCCGGATTATCAGCAAAACAGGAAACTGTCTCTTCCAGCACGCCTGCGCACAGTCCACGCCAGCCAGCATGAGCGGCGGCGACTTCCGTTCCCGCTCGATTGCAAAACAGCACAGGGAGGCAGTCGGCAGTCATCACTGCGCAAACCGTGCCAGGCGTATTGCTATAAGAGGCATCTGCTCGTTTTGAGGCATAAGGTTCGCCAGTAAGCTTAAGCACATCTTTGCCGTGTACCTGCTCAAGCCAGACCGGTTTAGAAGGCAAATTGCCCGCAGCAAAAAGTCGCTTGCGATTCTCCACAACGTGATCCGGGTTATCGCCACAATGGGCACCGAGGTTGAGCGAGTCATACGGGGGCAAGCTCACGCCGCCGATACGAGTAGAGCTACAAGCCGCAACACCCTTTGGCAGCGGCCACTGCGGGACAATCAGCTTACTCATAACCAGTCCACTTCATCCTTATGTTCTTCGAAATCGGCGCGCATCACCTCAATCAGCTCCACCATATCTTGTGGAATAGGCGCATGCCATTCCATTTCGATGCCGGAGATCGGGTGATAAAGACGCAGCATGGTTGCATGTAGCGCCTGGCGGTCAAACTTACGCAGCGTGGAGATAAATGCTTCCGAAGCACCTTTTGGCGGACGCGGACGGCCACCATAAACCGGATCGCCCACCAGCGGATGAGTGATATGGGCCATATGCACGCGGATCTGGTGCGTACGTCCAGTTTCCAGACGCAACCGCAGACGCGTGTGCACACGGAAGTGTTCCATGATGCGATAGTGAGTCACCGCCGGTTTGCCCATCGGATGCACCGCCATGTGAGTACGTTTGGACGGGTGGCGGCTGATTGGTTCATCTACTGTACCGCCAGCGGTCATATGACCAATTGCCACCGCTTCATACTCACGAGTAATTTCACGCCTTTGCAAAGATTCGACTAAACGCGTCTGAGCCGGAACGGTTTTTGCCACAACCATCAGGCCAGTGGTGTCTTTATCCAGACGATGGACGATGCCCGCACGCGGTACATCGGCAATGGGCGGATAGTAATGAAGCAACGCATTCAGTACCGTGCCATCCGGGTTACCCGCGCCAGGATGTACTACCAGGTCGCGTGGTTTATTAATGACGATGATATCTTCATCTTCATAGACGATATCCAGCGGGATATCCTGCGGTTCAAAACGCGCTTCTTCTTCAATCTCAGCGTTGATGGCAACCTGCTCGCCACCCAATACTTTTTCTTTCGGCTTATCACAAACTTTGCCGTTAACCAGCACTCGCTGGTCGAGGATCCATTCTTTTATTCGCGAACGTGAATAATCCGGGAACATTTCGGCCAAAGCCTGATCTAAGCGTTGACCGAGTTGGTTTTCGGACACCGTTGCAGTGAGCTGTACTCGTTGTGCCATATATACTGCTTCTTCGTTTATCGTTGGGGTTTTACGGCTTTGCCGTTTAATATAGTGTGCTATTGTAGCTGGTCTTAACCGGGAGCAGGAACAGAGAATCTCCCGTATTACATTTTGAGGAAAGTCAAAACGTCATGACGCGCATGAAATATCTGGTGGCAGCCGCCACACTAAGCCTGTTTTTGGCGGGTTGCTCGGGGTCAAAGGAAGAAGTACCTGATAATCCGCCAAATGAAATTTACGCGACTGCACAACAAAAGCTGCAGGACGGTAACTGGAGACAGGCAATAACGCAACTGGAAGCGTTAGATAATCGCTATCCGTTTGGTCCGTATTCGCAGCAGGTGCAGCTGGATCTCATCTACGCCTACTATAAAAACGCCGATTTGCCGTTAGCACAGGCTGCCATCGATCGTTTTATTCGCCTTAACCCGACCCATCCGAATATCGATTATGTCATGTACATGCGTGGCCTGACCAATATGGCGCTGGATGACAGTGCGCTGCAAGGGTTCTTTGGCGTCGATCGTAGCGATCGCGATCCTCAACATGCACGAGCTGCGTTTAGTGACTTTTCCAAACTGGTGCGCGGCTATCCGAACAGTCAGTACACCACCGATGCCACCAAACGTCTGGTATTCCTGAAAGATCGTCTGGCGAAATATGAATACTCCGTGGCCGAGTACTATACAGAACGTGGCGCATGGGTTGCCGTCGTTAACCGCGTAGAAGGCATGTTGCGCGACTACCCGGATACCCAGGCTACGCGTGATGCGCTGCCGCTGATGGAAAATGCATACCGTCAGATGCAGATGAATGCGCAAGCTGAAAAAGTAGCGAAAATCATCGCCGCAAACAGCAGCAATACATAACAGAAACCTGAAACACAAAACGGCAGCCCTTGAGCTGCCGTTTTTTTATTCTGTCAGTTGTGAAACTGAAGCGATTTAGTCGCTATCGATCTCATCAAATATGGCTCGCTTTGAGATATTCCTCAAGTAAAAAAACACCTCTTCCTGCGATTTCTCACAAAAAAGATTCGTTGACAAAAAGTGACAAAATTATGAGATTTTCATCACACATTTTGACATCAGGAACGGTATGCTGAATTCACCAAGACGGGAAGACAAGAGGTAAAATTTATGACAATGAACATTACCAGCAAACAAATGGAAATTACTCCGGCCATCCGCCAACATGTCGCAGACCGTCTCGCCAAACTGGAAAAATGGCAAACACATCTGATTAATCCACATATCATTCTGTCCAAAGAGCCACAAGGGTTTGTTGCTGACGCCACAATCAATACACCTAACGGCGTTCTGGTTGCCAGTGGTAAACATGAAGATATGTACACCGCAATTAACGAATTGATCAACAAGCTGGAACGGCAGCTCAATAAACTGCAGCACAAAGGCGAAGCACGTCGTGCCGCAACATCGGTGAAAGACGCCAACTTCGTCGAAGAAGTTGAAGAAGAGTAGTCCTTTATATTGAGTGTATCGCTAACGCGCCTTCGGGCGCGTTTTTTGTTGACAGCGTGAAAACAGTACGGGTACTGTACTAAAGTCACTTAAGGAAACAAACATGAAACACACACCGTTTTTCTTCGCATTCTTTTTTATCTTCCCCTGAAAGGGAGGCGTTTCGTCGTGTGAAACAGAATGCGAAGACGAACAATAAGGCCTCCCAAATCGGGGGGCCTTTTTTATTGATAACAAAAAGGCAACACTATGACATCGGAAAACCCGTTACTGGCGCTGCGAGAGAAAATCAGCGCGCTGGATGAAAAATTATTAGCATTACTCGCAGAGCGGCGCGAACTGGCCGTCGAGGTGGGAAAAGCCAAACTGCTCTCGCATCGCCCGGTACGTGATATTGATCGTGAACGCGATTTACTGGAAAGATTAATTACGCTCGGTAAAGCGCACCATCTGGACGCCCATTACATTACTCGCCTGTTCCAGCTCATCATTGAAGATTCCGTATTAACTCAGCAGGCTTTGCTCCAACAACATCTCAATAAAATTAATCCGCACTCAGCACGCATCGCTTTTCTCGGCCCCAAAGGCTCCTATTCACATCTTGCCGCTCGTCAGTACGCTGCCCGTCACTTTGAGCAATTCATTGAAAGTGGCTGCGCCAAATTTGCCGATATTTTTAATCAGGTGGAAACCGGCCAGGCCGACTATGCCGTCGTACCGATTGAAAATACCAGCTCCGGTGCCATAAACGACGTTTACGATCTGCTGCAACATACCTGCTTGTCGATTGTGGGCGAAATGACCCTTACCATCGACCACTGCCTGCTGGTTTCCGGCACCACAGATTTATCTACCATCAACACGGTCTACAGTCATCCACAGCCGTTCCAGCAATGCAGCAAATTCCTTAATCGTTATCCGCACTGGAAGATTGAATATACCGAAAGTACGTCTGCGGCAATGGAAAAGGTTGCACAGGCAAAATCACCGCATGTTGCTGCGTTGGGAAGCGAAGCTGGCGGCACTTTGTACGGTTTGCAGGTACTGGAGCGTATTGAAGCGAATCAGCGACAAAACTTCACCCGATTTGTGGTGTTGGCGCGTAAAGCCATTAACGTGTCTGATCAGGTTCCGGCGAAAACGACGTTGTTAATGGCGACCGGGCAACAAGCCGGTGCGCTGGTTGAAGCGTTGCTGGTGCTGCGCAACCACAATCTGATTATGACCCGTCTGGAATCACGCCCGATTCACGGTAATCCATGGGAAGAGATGTTTTATCTGGATATTCAGGCCAATCTTGAATCAGCGGAAATGCAAAAAGCATTGAAAGAGTTAGGGGAAATTACCCGTTCAATGAAGGTATTGGGCTGTTACCCAAGTGAGAACGTAGTGCCTGTTGATCCAACCTGATGAAAAGGTGCCGGATGATGTGAATCATCCGGCACTGGATTATTACTGGCGGTTGTCATTCGCCTGACGCAATAACACGCGGCTTTCACTCTGAAAACGCTGTGCGTAATCGCCGAACCAGTGCTCCACCTTGCGGAAACTGTCAATAAACGCCTGCTTATCGCCCTGCTCCAGCAACTCAATCGCCTCGCCGAAACGCTTATAGTAACGTTTGATTAACGCCAGATTACGCTCTGACGACATAATAATGTCGGCATAAAGCTGCGGATCCTGAGCAAACAGTCGCCCGACCATCGCCAGCTCAAGGCGGTAAATCGGCGAAGAGAGCGCCAGAAGTTGCTCAAGCTGAACATTTTCTTCTGCCAGATGCAGCCCATAAGCAAAAGTAGCAAAGTGGCGCAGAGCCTGAATAAACGCCATATTCTGATCGTGCTCGACAGCGCTAATACGATGCAGCCGAGCGCCCCAGACCTGAATTTGCTCCAGAAACCATTGGTATGCTTCCGGCTTACGTCCATCACACCAGACCACAACTTGCTTTGCCAGGCTACCGCTGTCCGGGCCGAACATCGGGTGTAACCCCAGTACCGGGCCATCGTGCGCCGCCAGCATGGCCTGTAATGGTCCATTTTTCACTGATGCCAGATCAACCAGAATACAATCTTTCGGTAAAGGCGGTAATTTGCCGATAACTTGCTCAGTAACGTGGATTGGCACACTAACAATCACCATTCCGGCATCGGCAACAATATCAGCCGCTCGATCCCAGTCATGTTGCTCCAGAATCCGCACCTGATAACCCGATAGTGTCAGCATCTTCTCGAACAGGCGTCCCATCTGACCGCCACCGCCGACGATAACCACCGGACGCAGTGACGGACAAAGTGTTTTAAATCCTTTGTCGTTTTCACTGGAGTAAGATTCACGCATCACCCGACGCAAAACATCCTCAATCAGATCTGGCGGTACACCCAGAGCTTCCGCCTCTGCGCGCCGCGAGGCCAACATAGATGCCTCGCGCTCCGGAACATAAATAGGCAGTCCAAAGCGGCTTTTCACCTCGCCCACTTCAGCAACCAGTTCCAGACGCTTCGCTAATAAATTCAGCAGCGCTTTATCGACTTCATCAATTTGATCGCGTAATGCGGTCAATTCAGCAACCATAATAAACCTCTTAAGCCACGCGAGCCGTCAGCTGCCCGTTCAGATCCTGATGAATTTCACGCAGCAAGGCATCGGTCATTTCCCAGCTAATGCAGGCATCGGTTACGGATACACCGTATTTCATTTCACTGCGCGGTTGCTCGGAAGACTGATTGCCCTCGTGGATATTACTTTCGATCATCAGACCAATAATTGAGCGATTGCCATCTTTGATTTGAGCAACCACGGATTCTGCCACCGCAGGCTGACGGCGATAATCTTTATTGGAATTACCGTGGCTGCAATCTACCATCAGAGACGGGCGCAGTCCCGCCTGTTCCATCTCTTTTTCACATTGCGCAACATCCGCAGGGCTATAGTTCGGCGCTTTACCACCGCGCAGGATCACATGGCCGTCCGGATTCCCCTGAGTTTGTAGCAACGCAACCTGCCCTGCCTGGTTAATGCCAACAAAACGGTGCGGCTGGGCGGCGGCGCGCATAGCGTTAATTGCTGTTGCCAGACTGCCGTCGGTGCCGTTTTTAAAACCAACCGGCATGGAAAGCCCGGAGGCCATTTCACGGTGAGTTTGCGATTCCGTTGTACGAGCACCAATTGCTGACCAGCTAAACAGATCGCCCAGGTATTGCGGGCTATTCGGATCTAACGCTTCCGTCGCCAGTGGCAGTCCCATATTCACCAGCTCAAGCAGCAATTTACGCGCGATCTGCAGCCCGGCTTCTACATCAAAAGAGCCATCCATATGGGGATCGTTAATTAACCCTTTCCAGCCGACAGTGGTACGGGGTTTTTCAAAATAGACGCGCATTACCAGATAGAGGCTATCGCTGACCTCTGCGGCAAGGGCTTTAAATCGACGAGCATATTCCAGAGCAGTTTCCGGATCATGAATGGAACAAGGACCACATACTACCAGCAGACGAGGATCGCGCCCGGCGATAATATCTGAAATGGTTTTACGCGAGTCAGCAATCTGGGCTTCTTGTTGCAGGCTCAATGGAAAAGCGGCCTTCAGTTGTTCCGGAGTCATTAAAACCTGTTCGTCGGTAATATGTACGTTATTCAGCGCGTCTTTTTGCATGATGGCGATCCTGTTTATGCTCGTTTGCGATAGTTGATCCTCAGCGAGGATGACGTAACGATAACACATAAAGTAAAGTTTTCAATCCATATTTCGTACATTTTTATTTACACAGGCAATTTAGTCGCGATTTCAACCCTTACTTCTGTATAGATAAATTTACACTCCCTTTGAAAACAATCCGCTATGCTTTGAAAAAGGAGAAAGAAATGATGAAAAAGTTTATCGCCCCCTTGTTGGCTTTACTGGTTAGCGGATGTCAGATTGATCCTTATACTCACGCGCCAACCTTGACCAGCACCGACTGGTATGATGTTGGTATGGAAGATGCGATATCGGGCAGCGCCATAAAAGATGACGATGCATTTAGCGATTCACAGGCGGATCGCGGTCTATACCTTAAAGGATATGCCGAAGGACAAAAGAAAACTTGCCAGACCGATTTTACTTATGCCCGAGGACTTTCCGGTAAAAGCTTTCCTGCCAGCTGCAACAATGTTGAAAATGCCAGCCAACTGCATGAAGTATGGCAAAAAGGGGCTGATGAAAATGCCAGCACAATACGATTAAATTAATTAAAACCCCACAAATAAATTAAACATAAGATTTTACTCATTGTGTTTTATTTCTCACATTGATGACGATCGCATGAAAAAATGATATTTTAATGAGCATTCTGAAAAAATATCGATGCATTTCGAGCGAAGATGGTGGGGATCCCTGAATGCGTTTTTCTCACCGACTGTTCTTACTTCTGATTCTCCTGCTGACGGGAGCACCAATACTCGCTCAGGAGCCTTCTGACGTTGCGAAAAACGTGCGTATGATGGTTTCCGGTATTGTCAGTTACACCCGCTGGCCTGCGCTATCAGGGCCACCAAAGTTATGTATCTTTTCATCTTCACGTTTTAGTACCGCCCTACAAGAGAATGCCGCGACATCTTTGCCTTATCTGCCTGTCATCATTCACACTCAACAAGAGGCGATGATTTCAGGCTGCAATGGTTTTTATTTTGGCAACGAGTCACCGACATTCCAGATGGAATTAACCGAACAATATCCGTCAAAGGCGTTATTATTAATTGCCGAACAAAATACCGAGTGCATTATTGGTAGCGCCTTTTGTCTGATCATCCACAATAATGACGTCAGATTTGCCGTAAACCTGGATGCCTTATCGCGTAGCGGTGTAAAGGTCAACCCGGATGTCTTAATGCTCGCACGGAAGAAAAATGATGGATAACGATAATTCTCTTAATAAGCGCCCCACGTTTAAAAGAGCATTACGCAACATCAGTATCACCAGCATATTTATCACTATGATGCTGATCTGGTTGCTGCTTTCCGTGACCTCGGTGCTGACCCTGAAACAGTACGCGCAAAAAAACCTGGCACTGACAGCAGCAACAATGACTTACAGTCTGGAAGCAGCTGTCGTTTTTGCCGATGGCCCTGCAGCAACTGAAACACTGGCAGCGCTGGGCCAGCAAGGGCAATTTTCAACTGCAGAAGTACGTGATAAGCAGCAAAATATTCTGGCGTCCTGGCATTACACCCGTAAGGATCCAGGCGATACTTTCAGCAATTTCATAAGCCACTGGCTCTTCCCCGCCCCCATCATTCAGCCGATTCGTCACAATGGTGAAACCATTGGCGAAGTACGCTTAACCGCTCGCGACAGTTCAATCAGCCATTTTATCTGGTTTTCGCTCGCCGTACTGACCGGTTGTATTCTGCTGGCATCAGGCATCGCAATTACCCTCACCCGCCATTTGCACAATGGCCTGGTGGAAGCACTGAAAAATATCACCGATGTCGTACATGATGTGCGTTCCAACCGCAATTTTTCCCGACGAGTTTCGGAAGAACGTATCGCTGAGTTTCACCGCTTCGCTCTCGACTTCAACAGTCTGCTGGATGAAATGGAAGAGTGGCAGCTTCGTTTACAGGCTAAAAATGCGCAGCTTCTACGTACCGCGCTACATGACCCATTAACCGGGCTGGCTAACCGCGCAGCGTTTCGTAGCGGCATCAACACGTTGATGAACAATTCCGATGCCCGAAAAACGTCGGCGTTACTATTTCTTGATGGCGATAATTTCAAATACATCAATGATACCTGGGGTCATGCGACGGGCGATAGAGTCTTGATTGAAATCGCAAAACGGTTAGCTGAAGTTGGCGGGCTGCGACATAAAGCATACCGCCTGGGCGGCGATGAATTCGCTATGGTGCTCTATGATGTACAGTCAGAATCTGAAGTGCAGCAGATATGCTCAGCACTGACACAAATCTTTAATCTCCCGTTTGATCTTCATAATGGTCATCAGACCACCATGACATTAAGCATTGGTTACGCGATGACCATTGAGCACGCCTCTGCGGAAAAATTACAAGAGCTTGCCGATCACAATATGTATCAGGCCAAACACCAGCGTGCCGAAAAGCTGGTGAGATAACAAGGATATATCGATATGATAAAGCACCTGGTAGCACCCCTGATTTTCACCTCACTAATACTGACTGGCTGCCAGTCCCCTCAGGGAAAGTTTACTCCTGAGCAAGTCGCCGCTATGCAATCTTATGGATTTACTGAATCCGCCGGCGACTGGTCGCTGGGCTTATCAGATGCCATTCTGTTCGCAAAAAATGACTACAAATTGCTCCCGGAAAGCCAGCAACAGATCCAAACCATGGCAGCCAAATTGGCCTCGACAGGGCTAACACATGCCCGTATGGATGGACACACCGATAACTATGGTGAAGACAGTTACAACGAAGGCTTATCATTGAAACGGGCGAATGTCGTGGCCGATGCATGGGCTATGGGTGGACAAATTCCACGCAGCAATCTCACCACACAGGGTTTAGGAAAAAAATATCCCATAGCCAGTAACAAGACCGCCCAGGGCCGCGCCGAGAACCGCCGCGTCGCAGTGGTGATTACTACCCCTTAAAACACCAGCAAACAGATAAAAAAGGGCCAGCCAATTGGCCAGCCCTTCTTAACAGGATGTCGCTTAAGCGAAATCTTAGTTAAGACGCTCTTTGATACGAGCAGCCTTACCAGTACGCTCACGCAGGTAGTACAGTTTAGCTTTACGAACAGCACCACGACGTTTGACAGAAATGCTGTCAACTACCGGAGAGTGAGTCTGGAAGACACGCTCAACGCCTTCGCCGTTGGAAATTTTACGAACAGTGAATGCAGAGTGCAGACCGCGGTTACGAATAGCGATAACCACGCCCTCGAATGCCTGCAGACGTTTTTTGGAACCTTCAACAACCCATACTTTCACTTCCACGGTATCACCCGGACGGAAGGAAGGTACGTCCTGCTTCATCTGCTCTTGTTCAAGTTGCTTAATAATGTTGCTCATAATTTAATCTCTTATCCTGGGTAAACTGATATCTCGGGGGCTTACGCCATCCCATCATGTTTATGTTGCTGTTGTGCGTGTTCCGTTTTGAACTCCGCCAGCAACCTTGCTTGCTCTTCAGTCAGAGCCAGGTTTTCCAGAAGTTCAGGTCTTCTAAGCCAGGTACGGCCCAGCGACTGTTTCAAACGCCAGCGACGTATCTCGGCATGGTTGCCCGACAGTAACACTGGCGGAACTTCCATCCCTTCTAACACCTCAGGCCGCGTATAGTGCGGGCAATCCAGCAATCCTTCAGCAAAGGAATCTTCCGTTGCCGAGGCTTCATGTCCCAGTACTCCCGGAATAAACCGGGAAACGGAGTCAATCAGCGTCATTGCTGGTAACTCACCACCACTGAGAACGTAATCGCCGATTGACCATTCTTCGTCAATTTCGGTTTGGATCACGCGCTCATCTATACCTTCGTAGCGACCGCACACCAGAATCAATTTTTGATTCGTTGCCAGTTCGCTGACGCCCGCTTGATCAAGCTTGCGTCCCTGTGGTGAAAGATAAATCACCTTTGCGCCTTCACCCGCCGCGGCTTTTGCTGCATGAATGGCGTCCCGCAAGGGTTGCACCATCATTAACATCCCCGGTCCGCCGCCGTAAGGACGATCGTCCACGGTACGGTGCCGGTCATGCGTGAAATCGCGAGGACTCCAGCTCTGGATGCTCAGCAGGCCATTTTTAACTGCCCGGCCAGTTACCCCGTAATCGGTAATTGCGCGGAACATTTCAGGAAACAGGCTAATTATGCCAATCCACATAGCGCCGTCTTTTACCGTTTATCCGGTGGTTTAAAAACCAGGATCCCAATCTACTTCGATTGAACGAGTAGTGAGATCGACTTTCTTGATAACCTGCCCATCGAGGAACGGTACGAGACGTTCCTTGATACCAAACGCATCTTTCAGGTTTGCCTTAATGACGAGAACGTCATTAGATCCGGTTTCCATCATATCGACGACTTTACCGAGATCGTAGCCTTCAGTGGTTACTACCTGGCAGCCCATCAGGTCTTTCCAGTAGTAGTCCCCCTCTTCAAGCTGAGGCAGCTGCGATGAATCCACGACAATTTCACAATTCGTCAGCAGGTTCGCCGCATCACGATCGTCAACGCCTTTCAGCTTGATGATCATGTCCTGATTGTGGTGCTTCCAGCTTTCCAGCTGGACTTGCTGCCACTGACCCGCCTTCTGGATAAACCAGGGCTGATAGTCAAAAATGCTTTCGGCGTCTTCGGTGGAAGAAAACACTCTGAGCCACCCACGAATACCGTAAGACGAACCCATTTTTCCCAAAACGATGGGATCAACAGGTGCTTGCGCGGTGAGTTGTTTGCTCATCATGACCACCGTGACAGATTAAGCTGCTTTGTTTACTTCTTTGATCAGCGCAGCAACGCGATCAGAAATAGTTGCGCCCTGGCCAACCCAGTGAGCGATGCGATCCAGATCCAGGCGAGTGCCTTCTTCTTTTTCGCTAGCGATTGGGTTGAAGAAACCAACGCGCTCGATGAAGCGACCGTTGCGTGCATTACGGCTGTCAGCGACAACAACCTGGTAGAACGGACGCTTTTTAGCGCCGTGACGTGCTAAACGAATAGTTACCATAACATCCTCTTGTGTGAATAAAACAACCGGACCCCATCGAGGAACGGAGTCCGGTGTCATATTAAAAGCCCGAAAATTTTACTGATTTCTGGAGAAAATGCAATCAGCAGTTAATAACTCTGTCGCATAAGGTCATTTAGCGACCAGGAAATCCCGGCGGCATCATCCCCTTCATGCTTCTCATCATCTTCGCCATTCCGCCCTTCTTCATTTTCTTCATCATGCGCTGCATGTCGTCGAACTGTTTCAGAAGACGGTTAACGTCCTGCACCTGCATACCGCAACCGGCAGCAATACGACGCTTACGCGAACCTTTGATGATTTCTGGCTTAGCGCGCTCTTTCATCGTCATCGAGTTGATGATGGCTTCCATACGCACCAGCACTTTATCGTCCATCTGCGACTTAACATTATCCGGGATCTGCCCCATGCCCGGCAGCTTGCCCATCAGGCTAGCCATGCCGCCCATATTTTTCATCTGGCGCAGTTGCTCAAGAAAATCGTTGAGATCGAAGCCGTCGCCTTTTTTCAGCTTGCTGGCTAATTTCTCTGCCTGCGCGCGGTCAACTTTGCTTTCGATATCTTCGATCAGCGACAGTACGTCGCCCATGCCGAGAATACGCGACGCGATGCGGTCCGGATGGAACGGCTCCAGCGCCTCAGTTTTCTCGCCAACACCGAGAAACTTGATCGGTTTGCCAGTGATGTGACGAATAGAGAGCGCCGCACCGCCGCGGGCATCGCCGTCCACTTTGGTCAACACTACGCCGGTAAGCGGTAACGCTTCATTGAATGCTTTTGCCGTATTGGCCGCATCCTGACCGGTCATGGCGTCAACCACAAACAGGGTTTCAACCGGGTTAATCGACGCATGGACTTGTTTGATCTCGTCCATCATCGCTTCGTCAACGTGCAGACGACCAGCGGTATCCACCAGCAGCACGTCGTAGAATTTCAGTTTGGCTTCTTTCAGCGCCGCGTTAACGATATCTACCGGCTTCTGACCAACATCAGAAGGGAAGAAATCAACGCCCACCTGCTCTGCCAGCGTCTCAAGCTGTTTGATTGCCGCCGGGCGATAAACGTCGGCAGAAACCACCAGCACTTTCTTCTTGTGCTTCTCGCGCAGGAACTTACCGAGTTTACCAACGCTGGTTGTTTTACCGGCACCTTGCAGGCCCGCCATCAGCACGACCGCAGGCGGTTGCGCCGCCAGGTTCAGGGTCTGGTTCTCTTCGCCCATCGCCGCAACCAGTTCGTTACGGACGATTTTGACGAACTCCTGCCCCGGCGTCAGGCTCTTATTAACTTCATGACCAACCGCTTTCTCTTTTACGCGATTGATAAACTCACGCACTACCGGCAGAGCGACATCCGCCTCCAGCAGCGCCATGCGCACTTCGCGCAGCGTATCTTTTACGTTGTCTTCAGTGAGGCGTCCACGGCCACTGATATTGCGCAGCGTGCGCGACAAACGATCGGTTAAATTATCAAACATTGTCTCTCGCCTGGGGTGGAAACGGTTGGCCGCAATCGCGACACATCATCAGTATTTTGCCGCAGTATAACATGAAGGCGTCTTTGTTGTTATGCAACGGTTGGAGCAGCGTTCACCTGACGCTATACTGCTTCTCTTTCTTATTGCTCAAACTGTCGACATCACTATGCCCGTTTTTGCTCTGCTCGCGCTTGTCGCCTACTCCGTCAGTCTTGCGCTGATTGTTCCCGGTCTGCTGCAAAAAAACGGCGGCTGGCGGCGCATGGCTATTATTTCTGCGGTCATTGCGCTGGTCTGCCACGCAATCGCTCTGGAAGCCCGCATCCTGCCCGACGGTGATAGCGGACAAAACCTCAGCCTGCTGAACGTTGGTTCATTGGTCAGTTTGATGATCTGTACGGTAATGACCATTGTGGCTTCTCGCAATCGTGGCTGGTTGCTGCTACCCATTGTCTATGCCTTTGCGCTTATCAACCTGGCGCTGGCGACCTTCATGCCCAATGAATACATCACCCATCTGGAAGCAACGCCTGGGATGCTGGTGCACATTGGCTTATCGCTCTTTTCCTATGCCACGCTAATTATCGCCGCCCTGTACGCGCTGCAACTGGCGTGGATTGATTACCAACTGAAGAACAAGAAGCTGGCATTTAACCAGGAAATGCCGCCATTGATGAGTATCGAGCGTAAAATGTTCCACATCACGCAGATTGGCGTGGTGCTGCTAACGCTCACGCTTTGCACTGGCCTGTTCTACATGCACAACCTATTTAGCATGGAAAATATCGACAAGGCTGTGCTCTCTATCGTGGCGTGGTTTGTCTATATTGTGCTGCTGTGGGGACATTACCATGAAGGATGGCGTGGACGCCGCGTCGTCTGGTTTAACGTTGCGGGCGCGGTAATTCTGACACTGGCCTACTTCGGCAGCCGAATTGTCCAGCAGTTAATCAGCTAAACCCAGAAAAGGAGTTTCCCCTGGAACACATTTCTACTACTACGTTGATCATTATTCTGATCATCATGGTGGTCATTTCAGCCTATTTTTCCGGGTCCGAAACCGGAATGATGACCCTCAACCGCTATCGTCTGCGACATATGGCGAAACAGGGTAATCGCTCGGCCAAACGCGTCGAAAAATTGCTGCGTAAGCCAGACCGCCTGATAAGCCTGGTGTTAATCGGCAATAACCTGGTCAATATTCTTGCCTCCGCGCTCGGCACTATTGTTGGGATGCGTTTGTACGGCGATGCGGGCGTGGCAATTGCGACTGGTGTGCTGACTTTTGTCGTACTGGTATTTGCTGAGGTATTGCCGAAAACCATTGCCGCGCTGTACCCGGAAAAAGTCGCTTATCCGAGTAGTTTTCTGCTGGCTCCGCTGCAAATTTTGATGATGCCGCTGGTCTGGTTGCTGAATGCTATCACCCGTATGCTGATGCGCATGATGGGTATCAAAACCGATATCGTGGTTAGCGGCTCTTTGAGCAAAGAAGAGTTGCGCACTATCGTGCACGAATCACGCTCACAAATTTCCCGTCGCAATCAGGATATGCTGCTGTCGGTGCTCGATCTGGAAAAAATGACCGTTGATGACATCATGGTGCCGCGCAGTGAAATTATCGGTATTGATATCAACGATGACTGGAAATCGATTCTGCGCCAACTCTCCCACTCACCTCACGGGCGCATCGTGCTCTACCGTGATTCGCTGGACGACGCCATCAGTATGCTGCGAGTACGTGAAGCCTGGCGGTTGATGTCGGAGAAAAAAGAGTTCACCAAAGAAACCATGCTGCGCGCCGCGGACGAGATCTATTTTGTGCCGGAAGGTACGCCGCTCAGCACGCAGTTGGTAAAGTTTCAGCGCAACAAAAAGAAAGTCGGCCTGGTCGTCAACGAGTATGGAGACATTCAGGGGCTGGTGACGGTTGAAGATATTCTGGAAGAGATTGTCGGCGATTTCACTACGTCGATGTCGCCAACACTTGCCGAAGAGGTCACGCCGCAAAACGACGGTTCGGTGATTATCGATGGCACCGCCAACGTGCGGGAAATCAACAAAGCCTTTAACTGGCATCTACCGGAAGATGATGCCCGCACGGTTAATGGCGTCATTCTTGAGGCACTGGAAGAGATCCCTGTCGCAGGCACCCGCGTGCGTATTGGCGAGTACGATATAGATATTCTCGACGTACAGGACAATATGATTAAGCAGGTAAAAGTTTTTCCTGTGAAACCGCTGCGCGAGAGTGTGGCGGAGTAACGAAAACGGCCCTGCATTCGCATGCAGGGCCGTGAATTATTACGAAAACAGAAATTACGCTTTTGCTTTCGCTACAGTTACCATCGCCGCACGAATCGTACGACCATTCAGCGTATAACCCTTCTGCATAATGCCCAGTACGTTACCTGGCGCAACGTCATCAGATTCCACCATTGCGATAGCCTGATGCACATTCGGGTCCAGCGGCACGTTAGTTTCGGCGATCACTTCAACACCAAACTTACGCACAACATCCAGCATCGACTTCAGCGTCAGCTCAATGCCTTCAACCATCGCGGACATATCCGGGTTAGCTTTATCAGCCACTTCCAGCGCACGATCCAGGCTATCAATCACCGGCAGCAATTCGTTGATGAATTTCTCCAGCGCGAATTTGTGGGCTTTTTCAATATCCAGTTCAGTACGTCGACGCAGGTTTTCCATTTCGGCTTTTACACGCAAAATGCCGTCACGTTCACGGGTCTGGGCTTCAGCCAGCTGAGCTTCGAGATTCGCAATTTTTTCATCGCGCGGATCCACCTGCTCAGCAGAAGCTTCTGGCTCAACTGCCTCAATCTCTTCGTGCTGATCCATGATAATTTCTTCCGGGGCTTGCCCCTCAGGCGTTTTCTGTTCTTTACTACTCATGAATTTCTCCGCGTTTTTTTCGCATTCATCTCGCTAACTTCGCTTATTATGGGGATCAGTTTCAGGGTTTCAAGGGAAGCACTCACATTGTCATCAATCTTCGCAACAAGGACCTCGGAAAAATGAATAATCATTTCAAGTGTATTGGCATTGTGGGACACCCACGGCACCCCACTGCACTGACAACACATGAAATGCTCTACCGCTGGCTGTGCACAAAAGGTTACGAGGTCATCGTTGAGCAACAAATCGCTCACGAACTGCAACTGAAGAATGTGAAAACTGGCACGCTCGCGGAGATTGGGCAACTAGCTGATCTCGCGGTAGTCGTTGGTGGCGACGGTAATATGCTGGGCGCGGCACGCACACTCGCCCGTTACGATATTAAAGTTATTGGAATCAACCGTGGCAACCTGGGTTTCCTGACTGACCTTGACCCCGATAACGCCCAGCAACAGTTAGCCGATGTGCTGGAAGGCCACTACATCAGCGAGAAACGTTTTTTGCTGGAAGCGCAAGTCTGTCAGCAAGATTGCCAGAAACGCATCAGCACCGCGATAAATGAAGTGGTGCTTCATCCAGGCAAAGTGGCGCATATGATTGAGTTCGAAGTGTATATCGACGAGATCTTTGCGTTTTCTCAGCGATCTGATGGACTAATTATTTCGACGCCAACAGGCTCCACCGCCTATTCCCTCTCTGCAGGCGGTCCTATTCTGACCCCCTCTCTGGATGCGATTACCCTGGTGCCCATGTTCCCGCATACGTTGTCAGCACGACCACTGGTCATAAACAGCAGCAGCACGATCCGTCTGCGTTTTTCGCATCGCCGTAACGACCTGGAAATCAGTTGCGACAGCCAGATAGCACTGCCGATTCAGGAAGGTGAAGATGTCCTGATTCGTCGCTGTGATTACCATCTGAATCTGATTCATCCGAAAGATTACAGTTATTTCAACACATTAAGCACCAAGCTCGGCTGGTCAAAAAAATTATTCTAATTTTACGCCAGCCTCTTTACTGTATATAAAACCAGTTTATACTGTACACAATAACAGTAATGGTTTTTCATACAGGAAAACGACTATGTTGGCACAACTGACCATCAGCAACTTTGCTATCGTTCGTGAGCTTGAGATTGATTTTCATAGCGGCATGACCGTAATAACTGGCGAGACCGGCGCGGGTAAATCTATTGCAATAGATGCCCTCGGTCTTTGTCTCGGTGGTCGCGCTGAAGCCGACATGGTGCGTACCGGCGCTGCTCGCGCTGACCTGTGCGCCCGTTTTTCTCTGAAAGATACGCCAGCGGCTCTGCGCTGGCTGGAAGAAAACCAGCTTGAAGACGGGCATGAATGTTTGCTTCGTCGCGTGATCAGCAGCGATGGTCGCTCCCGTGGTTTCATCAACGGTACAGCTGTTCCTCTGTCACAACTGCGCGAACTGGGTCAGTTGCTGATTCAGATCCATGGTCAGCACGCTCATCAGTTACTCACCAAACCCGAGCACCAAAAGTTCCTGCTTGATGGCTATGCCAATGAAACCTCTCTACTCCAGGAAATGACAGCACGTTATCAGTTGTGGCATCAAAGCTGCCGTGACCTCGCGCATCATCAACAGTTAAGTCAGGAACGCGCTGCCCGTGCGGAACTGCTGCAATACCAATTAAAAGAACTTAACGAATTTAATCCGCAGCCCGGAGAGTTTGAACAAATCGACGAAGAGTACAAACGTCTGGCGAACAGCGGTCAATTGCTGACCACCAGCCAGAATGCATTGGCATTAATGGCCGACGGTGAAGACGCAAACCTGCAAAGTCAGCTTTACACGGCTAAACAACTGGTGAGCGAATTGATTGGCATGGACAGCAAACTGTCCGGCGTACTTGATATGCTGGAAGAAGCTACCATCCAGATTGCTGAAGCCAGCGATGAACTGCGCCACTACTGCGATCGTCTGGATCTCGATCCCAACCGACTATTTGAACTTGAACAGCGCATCTCAAAACAGATTTCGCTGGCACGTAAACATCACGTCAGCCCTGAGGCATTGCCACAGTATTACCAGTCGCTACTGGAAGAACAGCAGCAACTGGACGATCAGGCCGACTCACAAGAAACGCTTGCGCTGGCGGTAACGAAACATCATCAGCAGGCACTGGAAATCGCGCGCGCATTACACCAACAACGCCAGCAATATGCAGAAGAACTTGCACAGCTGATCACCGACAGTATGCATGCGCTCTCAATGCCGCATGGGCAGTTTACGATCGATGTTAAATTTGACGAGCATCACCTGGGCGCTGACGGTGCCGATCGTATTGAGTTTCGGGTAACCACCAACCCAGGTCAGCCAATGCAGCCTATTGCCAAAGTCGCATCCGGTGGTGAATTGTCCCGCATCGCACTGGCAATCCAGGTCATCACGGCGCGTAAAATGGAAACCCCGGCACTGATTTTTGATGAAGTGGATGTAGGGATTAGCGGTCCAACAGCGGCAGTTGTCGGCAAACTGCTGCGTCAACTCGGCGAATCAACTCAGGTGATGTGTGTTACCCACCTGCCACAAGTCGCGGGATGTGGTCATCAACACTATTTTGTCAGCAAAGAAACCGATGGTGCGATGACAGAAACGCATATGCAATCCCTGAATAAAAAAGCGCGGTTACAAGAGCTGGCGCGCCTGCTTGGTGGCAGTGAAGTCACACGTAATACACTGGCGAATGCGAAAGAACTGCTTGCAGCGTAAACTTTTTTCCTGCTTCACGGTCAGAGTAAACAGCAAAACGCCGTAAGACCGGAAAGCAAAAGGTTTTAAAGTGATGAAAGGTCTATTATCATCGGCATATTACAGATGAGCCACGTACTGCTCGGGCCCGAAAAGGAATCAAATCACTATGCGCTGTAAAACGCTGACTGCTGCAGCAGCAGTACTATTGATGTTGACCGCAGGCTGTTCCACTCTGGAGCGAGTGGTTTACCGTCCTGACATCAACCAGGGGAACTATCTGACCGCTAACGACGTATCCAAAATACGTGTTGGCATGACGCAACAACAAGTTGCGTACGCATTGGGTACACCGCTGATGTCCGATCCATTTGGTACGAATACCTGGTTCTATGTCTTCCGCCAGCAACCAGGTCATGAAGGTGTAACGCAGCAAACGCTGACGCTGACCTTTAACAGTAGCGGTGTGTTGACCAATATTGATAACAAACCTGCGCTGAGTGGTAACTAATAATAAAGTTGCTCTCAAAGACGTTAAAAAAGGTGCTCAATGAGCACCTTTTTTCTGTCTGTTATTTATTCGCTGATTTTTCTGCTCGTTGCCTGCGAAGCTCTTTCGGATCGGCAATGAGAGGGCGATAAATCTCCACCCGATCGCCATCATGCACACTATCGCTTAGTTTTGCCGGACGGCTGTAAATGCCGACTTTGTTTTTAGTTAAATCGATATCGGTACGCAATTCCAGCAAGCCACTGGCGCGAATAGCTTCTTCAACCGTCGCGCCCTCCTGCAGCGTCACGCGCTGCAGGTACTGCTTCTCAGGTAGCGCATAAGCCACCTCAACGGCAATTTTACCTGGCACTGTAAACCTCTTTCGCACGAACCGTAAAAGCCTGGACCATATTAGACGCCAGCTCTTTAAACACGCGACCAAAGGCGAGTTCAATCAACTTATTGGTAAACTCAAAGTCGAGATGAAACTCGATACGACACGCCTCCTGGCTCAGCGGCGTAAACTTCCATCCACCAATCAATTTCTTGAACGGCCCATCCACCAGATTCATAAGAATACTTTGGTTACTGGTCAACTGGTTGCGGGTAGTAAACGTTTTGCTGATCCCAGCCTTAGAGACATCTACCGCCGCAGTCATCTGCCCAGGAGTGGACTCCAGAATCCGACTTCCGGTACAACCCGGCAAAAACTGAGGATAAGACTGAACGTCATTCACTAACTGATACATTTGCTCCGCGCTGTAGGGTACCAGTGCGGTCCGGCTAATCTGAGGCATAACAATTTCCATCAACAAAAATCCAACAAATAATATCATTTATCCTGCTGTAAAAAAAACGCTATCCCGGCGCTGGGTAACATCGGGTTCATGCTAAGATAGAGCCTTGTCCCCCGCAGGATTGATATGGGGTGTTTTCGATTTCAGATTACCGATGATTCACGACGCTTATGACGAAGAAAAAAGCACATAAACCTGGTTCAGCGACCATCGCGCTTAACAAGCGCGCCCGTCACGAATACTTTATCGAAGAAGAGTTCGAAGCGGGACTTGCCCTGCAAGGCTGGGAAGTTAAATCCCTGCGCGCAGGAAAAGCCAATATCAGCGACAGCTATGTCCTTCTGCGTGACGGAGAAGCGTTCCTGTTTGGCGCAAACATCACGCCAATGGCAGTGGCCTCCACGCATGTGGTGTGCGATCCTACCCGTACCCGCAAGTTACTTCTCAACCAGCGCGAACTGGACTCATTGTACGGTCGCGTCAATCGAGAAGGCTATACCGTAGTGGCGCTCTCCCTGTACTGGAAAAATGCCTGGTGCAAAGTGAAAATCGGCGTCGCCAAAGGTAAGAAACAGCACGATAAACGTTCAGATATCAAAGAGCGCGAATGGCAGGTGGATAAAGCGCGTATCATGAAAAACGCCCACCGTTAAACCTGCACTCCAATTATTGACCAGTTCCTCACCGCGCCTCCCTCTCCGGCGGCGCGAATGAACATCTTATTGGCTATCACATCCGACACAAATGTTGCCATCCCATTGCTTAATCGAATAAAAATCAGGCTACATGGGTGCTAAATCTTTAACGATAACGCCATTGAGGCTGGTCATGGCGCTCATAAATCTGGTATACTTACCTTTACACATTGGGGCTGATTCTGGATTCGACGGGATTTGCGAAACCCAAGGTGCATGCCGAGGGGCGGTTGGCCTCGTAAAAAGCCGCAAAAAATAGTCGCAAACGACGAAAACTACGCTTTAGCAGCTTAATAACCTGCTTAGAGCCCTCTCTCCCTAGCCTCCGCTCTTAGGACGGGGATCAAGAGAGGTCAAACCCAAAAGAGATCGCGTGGAAGCCCTGCCTGGGGTTGAAGCGTTAAAACTTAATCAGGCTAGTTTGTTAGTGGCGTGTCCGTCCGCAGCTGGCAAGCGAATGTAAAGACTGACTAAGCATGTAGTACCGAGGATGTAGGAATTTCGGACGCGGGTTCAACTCCCGCCAGCTCCACCACTTTTTAGTTGTTTGAAGTACAATGAAGTCTACTAAGCCCGCATGGAATCAGCCTTGCGGGCTTTTTTACGTCTATTGTCGTCCAGTGAGAATTGCTGAGAACTATCACATATGGCACCCTGAATGGGACCCACTAAGAAGGGTCCAAAAACCGAGGGTCCCAAAATGGCAAAAATCGCTAAGAAGCTCACTGACACTGAAATCAAAAGCACCAAACCAGCCGACAAAGAAATCAACTTGTTTGACGGAGATGGTTTGATACTACGAATCGCTCCCCTCTCGAAAGGAGGAAAGAAGAATTGGTATTTCAGGTATGCAGTGCCAGTGAGTAAAAAAAGAACCAAAATGAGCCTTGGGACCTATCCTCACCTTACACTGGCAAGAGCCAGAGCCTTACGAGATGAATACCTTTCCTTGCTTGCTAATGGCATTGATCCCCAAGTTCATAACAACGATAAAGCTAATGCCTTAAAGAATGCTACTGAACACACTCTCCAAGCCGTGGCAAGGAAATGGTTGGATGAGAAGGTAAAGACCTCTGGTATCTCACAAGACCATGCAGAAGACATCTGGCGAAGCTTGGAGAGAAATATATTTCCCGGCTTGGGTAAGGTTCCTATCAATGAGATCCGACCCAAACTCTTAAAGCAACATCTCGACCCTATTGAGCAACGAGGAGTCCTCGAAACCTTACGGCGAATCATTTCCCGATTAAATGAAATATTTCGCTGGGCCGCGACTGAAGAACTTATCGAGTTCAATCCGGCTGACAACCTTGGGCAACGGTTCAGTAAGCCTAAAAAACAGAATATGCCAGCATTACCCCCTTCCGAGTTACCCCGCTTCCTAATGGTGTTAAACAATGCCTCAGTTCGTATGGAGACAAGATTGCTGATTGAATGGCAATTGCTGACCTGGGTTCGTCCAGGGGAAGCCGTTCGTGCGAGATGGGCCGATATAGATACTGAAAAATCGATGTGGAACATCCCGGCTGAGTTTATGAAAATGAAGAAGCCTCACAAAGTTCCACTAAGCAAAGAAGCTTTGCGAGTCTTGGATTCAATGAAAGCCATCAGTGGGCACAGAGAGTGGGTTTTCCCCAGTATCAAAGCTCCACTCAATCATATGCATGAACAAACAGCGAATGCGGCCATAATCCGTATGGGCTTTGGTGGAGAGCTTGTAGCCCATGGAATGAGATCTATTGCACGAACGGCCTCAGAGGAGTCGGGTAAGTTCAGGACAGATGTCTTAGAAGCGGCCCTTGCTCACTCGAAGAAAGATGAAATAATTGCCGCATATAATCGCGCAGATTATCTTGCAGAACGAGTGGTTCTCATGCAGTGGTGGAGTGATTATGTGCAAGCTCAAAGGCTAAAAGCCATTGCAGCTTAATAATTAAAAAACACATAATAAACAAAGGTAATTACTAGGATTGCATCTCTATTTTCAACGAACAACTTAGAACCATACACCCAGCATTAACCAATTAAAGCCCTGTTTTAGCTTCTGAGATTAAGCAATAGCTGGTCAAATAATTTCAGAAGCTTTTTTTTTGATCCAAACCAAACAACACTACTTAACTCATTGTATATATTGTTTTTTTATGTTAGCAATAAATACAATGTACAGCATACATGCATATGTTGGGGCGGTAGCATTTAAATGTACAATTCTCATCCGTAAAGTTCACACAGCATTTATGAATAAGGTTGGTCTATGAGTGAAAATAAACTGTTTGATAATTATGAGATTATAGAAAGAAATCTACTAAAAACAGAATCAAATAGAAATATTCCTGAAGTAATTCTTACCCTTAAAGATGGAGAGAGTTACATTATCAAACATTGGCCAAGAAATACCTCAAGTGATGAACAAGTTCTTGAAAGTATTTGGCAACATGAATTACGACAACTACAAAGGTTAAAGGGATATCCTGGAGTAGGAGATTATATAGTAAATCCTGTTGAATCAAAAAAAACAAATGAAGGGTACTATCTTGTTTTAAATTCTGATGGTAGAGTACCTACTTCTTACTTATTGAATAAAAGAACATTATCTCTCCCAAGAAAAAGCCACTGGCTCACCCGTTTAAAAGATCCGGCAGTTAGAATCAGATTCTGGAAAAATATCTGTAGAATTACAAATGCTATTGGTTTGCTTCATGCGCAAGGGTTGTTACATCGACATTTAGATGAAAATTCAATTCTAACATATGATTATGAATCAGATGATTATAACGATTTTCAATTGACCGGCTTCGAGTGGTCAATCCGAATGCCTACACTTACCAGAGCTAAAATTGAGCCTGTTGGTGAACACGGTAAAATATCAACTTTTGCTACAGATTGGATCGATTTAGGAATTTTAATAGCAAACTTTTTAAAAATAGATATAAATGAAATTAAATCTCTGCAGTTCCCAGCAGAATACTTCATTTCTAAGTACGATCTGACAATTAGTGAAGTAGCTATAATTCGTAGTCTATTAGGAATCCAACCTATTCAGCAAAATGCTATAAAAGAACTTCTTGGTGAAAAAGATATTCTACAGTTTTTAGATGGTATAATTGATGAGCTTACTGAATTCTATAAAAAAACGAAAACTATTCATGGGTTAGCAATAAACACTAAGTATGAACAATCTGATAATACCAAAGATAAAAAAGAGCTATTTCACTGCATACAAAAAATAATCTTTGAGAAAAGTGAATTCACAATATCCAGAGATGACTCTGATATAATAAAGAGTTTCGTAAGCGAAGATTTATCAGATTCACCAGTATTATTTGTTAATACCTCAGAACACAATCGATATGATGTAGTATTGAAAGGGAAAGAACTTTTTTATGTACTAACACCATTTCAACCTGACCATCGAACGAGTGACAAAACATGGGATTTAGGTTATTCACAATATGCATATTTAGAGTTGCCAAATAGATTCTTTGGTAAAGATAATTACATTGAACTAAATAGTAATAATATATCATGTTATACTCATTACGAAGCCAGGAAATTTTTGAATAGTAATGATAACTCATTAAGCCTACTGTCTTGGGAAATGATTTTCAAAGATATAGGTAAAACTAAAAACAAAAGAAATGAAGAACATCTTCGATTATTGGAGGGCCTAACTGCCGTTCATATTACAAATATCGCATATGCAAAAGCAGAAATTTTCCCTGTAGAAAACATCAGTGAAGAAAGCGAACCAGATAATATTAGCTCATGGATCTTTAAATTCATTCCCAAATTTGACGAAACAACGGAGGAACTGTCTAAGTCGCTAAGTATCGACTCACCATCTGTCAGGCTTGAAAAGATTATAAATAGTAGTGAAAACAACGATAAGGTATCCTGGAGTTTAGTAGACAATAATGATTTCAGTAGAGTTGACGAAGAGATTCTTTTAGAGTTTTATGGCTATGAAACAGATCAAGACAATCAAGAAATATATAGCTTCATCTCTAAAAAACCTCTTCCAGAATGGAGGAATTTTTATATTGTTCCCGACTCGATTGAAGGAACTCTGCGCCAAATAACAAGACATGCAAATACATTGGATATGCTTGAAAATCATATCGAATTGATGAATGTAATTACTTCCCCTAATTCAAATCTCACAGTAAGCAATGAAGATATAATTGCAAAAGATATAATGGACTCATTGGATGAATCTAAACAAAGAGTTTTTACAAAAGTATTATCAACATTGCCAATGAACCTTGTACAAGGTCCACCGGGAGTAGGTAAAACTCACTTAGTCAAAGCAATTTCTAAATTTATCTTTAAAGAAGAACCTAATAGCAGGATACTCTTTACCGCACAGAGTCATGCAACCGTTCAACATCTATATCACGAAGTTGTCAAAGATTTACTTACTGAAAACAAACATACAAATGATCCCATAATTATTAGATGCAACAAAATATCTGGCGAAGATAATATAATATTAAACAGTGCCGATGAAACTGGATTAGAATATTTGCGGAAGTTCGTAGAAAGCCCTTTATACAAAAACTCTTCCAATCAAAGTTTAAAAAGTAATATTTCCAGTTTGCTTAAAGCTCCTCCAGTAAAGAGATACCCACTAATTAATCAACTAATTAAATCAGCAAGCTTAATATTTGCTACAACTAATTCAGATTATGTAGAGAGAATGATAAAAGAAAGAGCACAATTTGATTGGTCGATCATGGAAGAAAGTGGAAAGGTTACAGGTATAGAATTAATAAGCCCACTTTTATTATCCTACCGACGATTAATGATCGGTGATCACAATCAATTGCCACCGTATCGTTCAATTGAGTTAAGAAACATTTTAACCAATAATACAAAACTTAAAAACACCTTTGAAGAAGTTGACAGCATAAGTAATTTTAAATTAAAAAATGAACTAATGCGTAATAGTCACTTTTCATCAATAACCGATGATCAAGCAAGAGAAATAGGATTACGGGCAGCCAAATATGTAAATCTATTTGAATCTCTTATTATTGATGATGAAAGACAAGACGTAATGTATGAAAAAATAAAGGGAAAAGATTATAAAAGAAACAATAAATTATCCTCAATGCTGTCAGTCCAGCACCGTATGCATCCTCATATTGCAGAAGTGATTTCAAATGTTTTTTATAACAACAAATTAGTTACCGATAAAGATAAAGAAAGGAAGTATCTTACAGAAGATTTTCAATCAGTACTTAACTTAAAAGAGGAATCTCACCTCACAAATACACCAGCACTGGTATGGATTAGTCAACCAGATGTACAAAAAACTAAAGGTAACAGAGCAGGAGAGCATACACCAATCTGGTCAAACGAAAGTGAATGTAAGGCAATCATAGATATTCTCAAAGATTTGGACAAGAACTCCAACCCAACAAAAAAAATAAAGTTGGCAATTCTTTCTCCATACTCAAATCAAGTTAAATTAATTTCAAAGCATATTGAAATTGAAAAGAAAAAAAATCAATTCAAAACACTTTTAAATAATTACATTCCACCAGATGATAATGATGGTTATTGCCTTACTGTTGATTCGTTCCAAGGTGGCGAAGCTGATATTGTCTTAATTTCATTAGTACGAAACAATGGTAAAAGCACAATTAAGAGTGCATTAGGATTTTTATCAGATCAACGCCGTATAAATGTTTTACTTAGTAGAGCAAAGTACAAATTGATCATAGTCGGTTCATATGAACTCCTCAAGGCTTGGTCTAATCGTATATCCAGAGAGAACTCAAAAGAATATGATTTTATTCCAAGACTAACTGATAAACTGGATTTGTCTTTAAATGAGAGAAAGCTTTCATTAATTACATCAAACTTTATAACAAACAAAGGAAATAAAAATGAAAAATAAAAACATATATGTTAAAATTCCTTTTCATTATGGAGTTCATAAATTCAAAATATTTAAAGGCCATAGATGGGGAGCTTTAGATCATTTTTTACTTCAAGAGATTAGCCTCCAACCCTATCCTATAGAAGAGCTATCATTAAAATCTAATCTTCCACAACGGCTCATAATTGAAATAATATTGCCATTTATGAAATTGGGTTGGGTTGAATTAGTTGAATTGAATTCTAAATACAACTTCAGGATTACCAGCAAAGGAAGGAGTGTTGCTAATCGTGAGGAACTCCCTTATGAAAGAGAGCCACTGGAATCTACTCGGAAGTTTTTAATAGATCCAATCACAGCAAAATGTTATCGAGTAAATGCAAGAAATCAAAACTATCAGATATATCCTACATCAAGAGCAAATGAATTACTTAAGAATAAACACTCGATATCAACAGAACTCAAAATTAAAAACCCCAAACATTCACCGTTCACATCAGACATTCTAAATTGTGTTGAAGATACTGACGAAGAGGTTATAGGGTATGAGGAAAGAGCTAATGATAGACCTTATTATCAAAATAGAACTTTTGCTATAGCACAAGTTGATGAAGCAGATAACATAACGGGTGTTCCATCTGATATCTCAAAAGAATTAGCCGCAGATATTATCGCTGCAGCTAATATGAAGCGAAGTGAAATAAATACTAATATAGACTCTCTTAGCAAGAACTCAAAAATAAGCACTTATAATACCGAGTCTTTTGAAAATAGATTTGAAGAACACTATATTAATGAAACTGAATTCCGAATAATATCAGGTTCAGACAGCCATCGAGATCATCTTATCGCGATGATCGATAAATCTGTTAGTAGAATCATTATCCATTCAACTTTTATACACTTAAAAAACTTTGAATCAATCTTTCAGAAATTAACTGATGCTGCTAAACGCGGAGTTCAAGTTGATATCTTATGGGGCCAAGAAGAACCCGATGATGAGAGAAGTATCGGAAGTTATAACCAATTTCTTGAGGGCCTTAAGTCTTATAGAGAAGAAATTATAAAGCTTGGATTAACCTCCCTTTTTACAATACATTCAGATCCAACAGGTTCTCATGCAAAGGTTATAGTATGCGATACAATGGAATTCGGATATTGTTCAACCATCGGTTCATGTAACTGGTTAGCAAGTGGATTTAATAGGTATGAATGCTCTGTTTTCGTAACAAATGATACCTTGACGACTGAAGTATTAGATATTTTGAGCATAATTTCTAAAGGAAAATCTAGAGTATCTAACAACTTAAGCAAATCTATTTCAGCCATTTCATACGAATTGAAAAAAGCTTGTGAGCATTTATCATCAGAAGATTCTGCGAACAAAAATGTAAGAATTAAAATCATCACAAAAAATGAGCATCATGATTTTGTTTTAGATGCAAGAGACAAAGCAACAAAATCAATATTTATTGCGAGTCATAGAATTAGTAATAATGCAGAAAGACCTATTTTAACTCCCTTGATAACATCAATGACAGCCAATAGCAGTCTTAATATTAACATGTATTACTCATCTCTTAGCGGAGGTATCAATTCACAGCAACTTGATGACATGAGTAACTCTTTAAGAAAAAATGGAATTACTTTAGAGAAGAAGAAAGATCCTATTTCTCATGCAAAAATATTATCATGGGATAATGACAACATTTTGATCACGAGTCTTAATTGGCTTTCAGCCTCAGCTGACGGAAACCCATATGATGAGCTTGGCATCTTTATAGAAAGAAAAGATATATTTTCTTTAATTTCGCCTAATTACTGAAACAAGCTATGGGATATCTTGTAGAAAGATATCCTATTGTACTTATGTTATTTGCAAGGTAACTATATGACTGAAGAAATTAGCAATAGCAATAGCAATAGCAACTATCCCAATAAAGAAAAAAAATGGAAAATAATCATCAAAAATATTTTTTTCTTTATTGCATGTTTAATTGCTCTTTCAATTAGCATATTTTATCTAATCAAGAACGTAAAACATTATCTAAAACCTCTAAGCACCGATATAATCCCTGATTACATTAGCATCCTCCCTATTATTGCAGGCGGTCTTTTTATAGCACTATGGTATATTTACCGAGGTAAATCCGTTAAATCATTAAATGATGCAATATTATTTGCATCAGCAAGCTATGCTTTATATTTATTTTTATTCGATTATGAATTTTATAAAAGTTTTACAGATTTGCAGTACATTGCAGAACACCTCTATCAAATTGGTATAAAAGTTTTAATACTTATTTCAACTGTTGGTAAAACTTTAATAACAATAGTCGAATTTATAAATGACAGACATAAAGAAAACCAGGTAATAAAGCAAAAGAAATTGAATGCTGAACCCAAAAATGATGGACCTTCGGCTTCTGTTATGAATAATACACCATCAAATACTGCAATACCAGACTTAATAACTCACAATAACTTTTATTACAAATTAGTTCTATTTGTAGCGATTGGAATGACAAGTGCACCTTGGGTTTTTATTTATTTACGCGACTATATTTAACTTGATAAAGAACCCATCCTAATGAAAAAATCACTATGTAAAAATCCATCATGCCTAACCAACCAGAGTACTTCGGAAAAAAACCAATACATTTAAATTGATTGAAGCAACAAGTGCAAGGAAAAAAGCTATCTTCATATACCCTCCTCATTATTAATAAATACAGTTATAGCAATTTCAATCTCAAAGTCAACAATCCCTCTAAATATAAGCAAGAGCTAATTTATAGAAGCGGTTGCACCGTTCTATAAAGCTCTTGCTTTTCTTGCTTCCTTTCAGTCAGACAATAAAAGAAATCAAAACAATCCATCCTATAGATTGACAAAAAACTCATTCGTTATATAAGTGATATATAAAGCATATGGATTATGCTAACTAATTAATATCATACAAAATGGAGTTTATATGCATAAGATAAATTATAGCGATGATATAGATCTATCCAAAACTTCCCGCCGTGGTAGTTTTAATAAAAGTAAAATTCCTTCAGAAGCAGTAAGAAGCTATTGTGTCAGTGTCCGATTGAATGTTGAAGAACTGCAACTCCTTAATATAAAGCGAGGCTCTTATAAAAAAGGCGAGTGGCTTCGCATGGCTTCCCTTCAAAAGTTGCCTCCTGTTATACCAACGATTAATACCAAAGCCTGGAAAGCTTTAACTGATATATCGCAAAAGCTAAATCGAATTGCGACCCATATAGATTGTAAAAGCAAGGACAGTCAGCTTACCCATACTGAATTGTTCGCTGTGAAGCGACAACTGGAAGAGCTTCGCACGAATCTTTTAAGTGACAGTATATGGAGCCTCCCGAATGAAGGGTATGCGGAAGATTCGCAGGGGTAAGAACTTTGCTGGTGTGGTCCAATACGCATTGAAACCGGGAGCACATCATAAATGCGATCCAGTCGTAATCGGGGGCAATATGCTGGGTGACACCGCCCATGAAATGATTGCAGAGTTCGATAGCACCAAGCATCTTCGCCAGGATGTCGCAAAACCAGTTTGGCACAACTCGCTTCGCTTACCTGATGGTGAATCATTATCGAATGACCAATGGGCAAGGATAGCTGACGACTACATGAAGAGAATGGGATTCAGTGATACTCATGTTCGTTGCTATGTGCTTCATGACGATCCGGCTGGTCAGCACATACACATTATCGCAAGTCGCATAGACCTCAATGGAGGGAAGCTCTACTTGGGTAGGAATGAAAACCTTATCAGCACACGGATCATTAGTGAACTCGAAATCGCTCACGGTCTGACAGTGACCAAGCCAGCCCCTTCCATTACACCAAAGCAACAGAAGCGAAGAAAAGTTTCCCGTAATGAACAGATGCTTGCAGAACGGACTGGCCTTCCCTCCCCTAAAGAAGCTCTACAACAGATACTTGATAAAAGTTTGGCAGATACACCTGATCTTTTAACTTTTATAAAACGACTGGAAGAAGCTGAAGTCGGCTGGACGGCTAACATTGCTTCTACCGGTAAGATGAACGGCTTCTCATTCGAATACCGCGATATCGCTTTCAAGGCATCCAAACTTGGAAAGGCATACTCTTGGGTAAATCTTCAAAAGCAGCTTAACTACAACCCAGATCACTTAGAAGCTCTGCGAACAACAAAGGGAGTTATCCCTGCTCCTGCTCCTGCTCCTGCTCCTGCTCCTGCTCCTGCTCCTGCTCCTGCTCCTGCAATAGTTTTGAAAACCGCTGAGAGAAAGGAAAGTATCGGTAAAAAAATTGCAGAACTGGAACTACGGCTCAGAGAAGACAAACGGAACGAAATCGTAGAAAAGATCCTTCAAAAGAATGCAGCCAAACAGCAAAAGCATCTCAGGCTCACCGGCTGGATTCCCTTTTTACAACGGCTCATAGAGCTTCTCAGAAAATATGGAAAGAGCATCCTCCACAAGGTTCCTACAAACTTCTCAGAAGTCTATTCAACACATCATCTGAAACCTACAAGAAAAATTCGTTTATAGACAGCTAGTTGTAAACACCTTTCGTAACCTAACTCAATTGCTTAGTAATAAATTTGTGTTTAGTCAAGAAAATATTGATCGTTATTACAGATCGATAATCTAGCTATGATAGACAATAACTATCAAGTAACAATCATCGATCGGTACAAGCAATTTTACTAAAGCGAGTCGGTCATCGAGAATCCCTACAAACAGCAGTAAATCTTCCACCCTGGGGTTGCTATGAAAAACGAAACAATTAAGTGCCCGTTCTGCTTTCAGGAGAGTCCGTTTGGTGTCCGTGTCTGCACTGGCTGTCATTCAACTATTAGATATGGAGCCGTTTCAGCCTGGTTAGCTTTACTAATAGGAATTGTGCTGTTAGCGATTGCTTTTCTTATATTCGCTATCAGTCAAAATTTTATATTAACTGTCGTTATCTATTTTGCGTCAGCAATTTCTTTAAGATTTTTTTTACGTAAGAAATTTGCACACAGAGCCGTTTTCACACATAAAAGCTAACCCTGTCCAAATATAATAAGGAAGATAAAATGAATAAATTTATTGTTACATCATTTTTTATTGCAATATTTTCAATTTCTGGCTGTTCTACATCCGGCAACCAAAAAATCAAAAATGAAACGGCACAGAGTCTACAATCAAAAATAATTAAAAACAAAACAACTAAGGCAGAGCTAGTTGCTCAACTTGGTGAGCCTGATACCAGAACGACTCTTGACGATGGCAACGAGCAATGGAGATATTTCATGTATAACAATCAGTTCAATGCCTCGACTTTTATCCCTGTTGTTGGTTTGCTAACTGGCGGTTCCCAGACTCAGTCTAAAACTCTCGAAATCGACTTCAATGGAGAAACCGTAAGCAAATGGACATTCTCTACTGATAATAACAATACAAAATCTGGCATTCTTAATTAATCGTTTCCTGGACAAGAAAATGAAAACATACTCAATTCTCGCAGTTATCCTTTCTACTTTTCTATTAACAGCCTGTAATTCAGAACCTTCTGAAAAAGATATATTTAATGTTTTTAAAAGTGTTGTAGACAGGTCAAATGCAAGTATGAAAGCTCTGAACTCAAGTATTCCCGAAAAAGATCTTTTAAGAATCGATTATGTGAAGAAAGTAAGTTGCACAGAAGAAGCAAACAATGTTTATAACTGCATTGTCGATGCCTCGATTAGCAATATGAAACAGACAAAGCCTGTTAAGCTTGTGAAAGCTGATGGTATCTGGAAAGAAATACAACAATAGAAAGCCATATTGCTTTAAAGCCCCTAATAGTAGGGGCTTTTATTTGAATATTCATTAAATATTTAGCTGTTTATTATAATTGTTACAGAAACCTTGTGCATCTTCAAGTGTAGTGTATTGAGTCGCTTCTGGACCATCATAAACATCATTAGTCCCTTCATAGTAGATAAAAATGACTTTTTTACCTTCGACTTCTTTTATCTCTGCGGTAAGTCTTTTTTGAGAGGTTTTAAAATCACCTGTTGGGAGTGGTGATTTTGAGAAGGGATTTTTTCCATAAGCCATGAGGTTGTTCTCTTATAAACCAAATGAGCTATAAGTATGATGCTATCCGTTGGGAAAATCAAACAAAAATTAGATTACTTAACAATATACAATTCTGGTTTCATTAATCGAAGTCTTTCAATCATTTCCTTAATATCAAAGAGAGTAATGTCCTTGCTATTCGCTCTGACACTAACTAATCTTATAGCTCTTTTTTGTTTGTCCAGATACTCTAAAAATTTGATGTAATCATTTCGTTTTTTCATATAGTATATTTTCATGTTAATATTCTCTTGCTCTGTTCGATACCATGCCTGCTCTTCATCCCAGAGAGTAATGTCCTCAATATTCATATAGCGGGGATAATGCACCTGAAAGCCATTTCCCAGAAGTATTTCAATACCTCGTTTCATTTTATCAATGTGGGATAAATGTATATCCCTGATATGAATGTCAGTAGACTTTATTTTGCCCCTGTGCTTCATAAATATTTCAGGATGTCCAAAATAACCCATTCCCGATAAAACATGCTCACCTTCAAAATTTAAAAGATCTGGATTAATACCTGCTTCAAACAATCGATCTATTATTTCAATTTCATAATCATAATAACCCGATTTCCACAGTGCGGTTTTACCAACGAAATTTCGGTGGTTGATATCAACACCATTTTTAATCAACCAGTTCACTTCATCAACGCTTGTAGCTTCAAATAAAAGAGTCTGGTCAAGCATCCCCCTATGTGTAGAAAGTGGTAAAACCTCTGGCTCTAACTCTAACCATTCTGTTCTTATCATAATTAATCCTGCAAAAATATTATCGTTTTCTTTTATTTAGCGCGAAAAAAGATAATATTCAAATAAATTACAGATTTATATTTATAATAATTAAAGCCGCAAATTTCTAACTTTTACAACTTCGTGAGTAATTTCTTTCTCTATAACTCTCATTTCATACTGAGCTTTAAAAATTGTATAGATTTCTTCTGCTTTTTCTTGATTGTTGTCAATATAGTTCACGAGAGAGTTTAGCTCTCTGATAACAGCCTCCTTATTGTTCAATCGCTGCAACAAAGTACTTGTAAGGCATTTGTATACAGAACTGAACATCGTCATAATGTTGTCTATGTTACGATTAGAGCGAATGTATAGCTGTCTTGGGTAGAAATACTTTAAATGATAGCCAACAAAAAGCAGGTATAGCTGGTATGAGAAACTTTTATCGCCTGGCTGGTATCTTTTTGAGATATACTTATCGACAATAATGATAAGTTGCTCTTCTAGAGTAAACTCTAGATTGATGATGTTTTTGTCCATAAAATGCATCCTTGCATAATGAAATAGTCTTCCTGACCATATGTTTATATTTATCTCATTTATTTAACTTGTCAATAGGTGTAACCTATCAACTATTATTTTTTATTAAATGGTCTATTCAATTGTTCCATAGTGAGACCATGTCTGTAAGCATTATACTGCCAATAGCTAAATTGCTCTTTGTATCTATTGTTCTGTTTTTTCAACATTTCGTTTTCGGCTTTAAGGTTTATTATTTGTTGTGCCGCAATAGTTAAGTTAGCTGGTTTCTTTAGACCAGATTTTTTCAAATTGGACAAACTTTTCTTTATTCTATATGCTTCAACAACTTCATCATGAGCACTTAAAGATTGCCTTGTGATAGTTCTGTTTAGATTCTTATACACTGATTCACATAAATCACTCCATGTGATTTTACCGTCCCAAGTCAGTATAATGTGTTTAATTGCTTTTATTTCACTCCTGTTCAAATGTTTTGCCATAAGTATCTCCTGTTTTAATTATTCAAAAGCTTATTAATTCTTTCCAAATTTTTTTCATGGTGTTGCAACCATTTGTCTGCACCATAATCACCATTTTCATAAGCGATCTGAGTTATTCTCTTTAATTGCATTACTTTCTCTCGGACAGATTGCAGCCTAATTCTATCTACTGAGTTAAAGTCCGGTGTTTCATTATCACATTCAATAAGATGATTAATTTTTGTACAAGGCTTGATTAAATAGTTATGTACACAGTAACCAAATTCAGTTAAGTGTATTGCACCTTGATTAAGGTTATCAAAATCAATTGTCAATTCATTTGTGGGTATTGACTCCCTTTGACAGTAATTACTCCTATTCAATTTAATAGCTTTGATTTTATCTAACATATCTTCTTCTGACACATGGTTATAAACTCTGTTCTGATTCGCATTGATACGACCAGACCATTTAGCTATATCCAGTTCAGACATTTCACCATAATGGGCTATTGTGTTTAAAAGGTGCCGTGGCTGGTGTGAGCGAATAAGTAGTGGTTTACCTTCATCATCATAATACCCATATCGGGAAAATATATTTTTATAATTCATCTCATAGCTTTTTTTTCTTTGTATGTCACTGAAAAAGAAACTTTTAGTAGGTTTGTAAAATGTGAAAATTGAAGTCATTCTTGATAAAGAAAATTGATCAGTATTGAGCAAGCATAAAGCATTACTAAATTTTATGGATTTTTCTTTATCATACCATGGAAAATCCCTGCTAAAATTAGAACTAATAATTTCCCACAAATTACTCAACGAATAGTTGTAATCATTGTGGTTTAAGAAACTTTTCCCACCATCCAAACTCGTTCTTTTAATTTTTAAAACACATGATTTATGATCAAATAAATTATACCCCAGTGCATGGCAAACTTGTACAACGGTCAATTTAGCTTTTTCATCAACTGTTGGGCAAAGCTCATGTCGGTAAAATTTATCCGGGTACTTTTCGCACCAGTGAGCAAGTGCTCTTGCATTTTGTGATAAGGAAAGTAATCTTCTAATCGCTTTCTTTGCAACTGGTATCATAACCCGTGGAATCCATTTGATATTAGGGCCATACCCTTTTACCGAATAAAATCTCAAACCATATCTTTCGATACCCTTGCCATCTATTTGTGTAATCTCACAATCAGCAGGTAAGGCTAAAATTTCAGAAATTCTGCTCGGACAACAAAGTAGAAGTGCAAATACTGAACTGGTGAACTTATCCCTTGGACTCAGTAACTCATCATTTTGAGAAAAAATATCAGCAATAGCGAGCAATGCTTCTTCATCTGGTAACTTATCGCTTCGGTGATAATCCTCAATCTCAGGAAGATAATTGTTTTTGACTTTCTGTTTTACATGGTTTTTCCATGAGATATATCCTGACTTCACAAGATTATGTTCACACAGAAACTTTGATATTTTTTCAAGCTGTATTCCACATTTAGCCAAAACGTTACCTTCAAAATATTTACTCCCGATCTGCATTGCCTCATCGAAAACAACGGCTGTAACATTATAAATGAGACCAGTGTTCTGAACCTGCAAAAGGGCCTGTTCGAGACATCGCAAGGCCATCATAATAACCCCATAATTTTTTAATGGTTTCAATGTGTGTTGATATCTGATATATGCTTTCGCAAAATTGATATAATCTTCGTGCATTGCATCAATGGAATCAAAGATTTTATTTCCAATCCCTATTTTTCTAAATGTGACATATCCTTTCCAGGCATACTGCTCCCAATCCTGAGTTTGGGTTAGTCCGGACAGTTGATAGCGACAAAATTTTATGAACTCATTATAATTTTCTTCTACAAGAATATGTTTTTTTGATTTGAACAAAATAATATTATTCATAGTTGATTCACCTCACTGCGATCAATCGGAATAAAAAATATACATTGATTGCAAGGGAATCCTGAATTCTGACTCTGGCATCTACTTGAAGAAAAAAATTTGAAATGACAACTCTTTTTCGATTTGATTCCGTTCATAAAAATATCAGCGACAAATGACAATTGTTCTGAAACAGCGGAATCAATCCTTTCAACACTGTCAGCATGATTTTTAATATAAATACCCGCACTTGAAGTAGAGGAATGATCCAATAACTCAGCTATAGTATTAACATTATGCCCATTCTTAGCCAGCATAGTTGCTATTGTATAACGAAGCCTACGAGGCGTAATATTTAGTATCGAACCGGTACGGTTGGATATTATATTCCCATTATTAACAATACCTTTCAATGCTACATTAGCAATTATAGGCTTCGCATATAATTTATTATATTCCAGAAGAATTGAACCTGTTATGGATAAATCTGAGAGTTTTTCCTCATTTAAGAAAATAGGAACTTCTCGTTTAGAATAATCATCAAGAGTTTTTCCAAGAGCTTGCTCAACGAGTTTCACTGATTGATTAGCTTGCAATTGAACAATTGATGCAACCTCTGATATTATTGCAAGTTCTCGATATCGTAGTTCTTTACCCCGTTGTTTAACTCGTGGCACTGAAATTACATATTCTACTTTGCCATTATCTAAGTTCTTTTGAAGAAGGTCTTTATATTTCAACATAACTAACTGCTGAGGTCTTCTACCTGTAAGGCTGATCAATAGTGATATTGCGTAATGTGGCAGTGACAGTTCACCTTTTCTATATGCATGATTCATAGCCTTAATCAAAGAAGTATGTTCTTCTTTAGTTAGTGGTCCCCCTGTTGGATCATCTTGAAGCACAGACTGACCAGATTTTTTTATCTTTAGGTCCAAATGCTTTAACAGTTCTACCGCACTTTCATCTATTCCTGGATATCCTAACTCAAACCATTTAATCAAAAATGGTCGTAAAACGCGAAGTGATGCTGGGGCTTTTGATAATTTCTTATTTTGATATTCAATTAGAACCTTATCATCAATATGAGTAGGAGATAGTTTACGGATAAGACTCTCCATATTTCTAACAATATTTTTCACATACAAATAGCTGTTGCTATTAAAATAATATTGTACTGTATATACAAACCCACAAACCAAATTTTCGTTCATAGCAAATATTAAGTTTGTAAGATTGATTCCGTTATTTTCAATCGAACTGACGATTTTATGTTCATGCAAAGACATTTTATCCGAGTTGTATTTAATTAAATTATTCATCAAATTCTCCTTTGAATAGTTGCTCTTGTTGCTCAAGTGCAGTTTTTTTCGATAGCTCAAAAATATGCCTGCGATTATAAATTATGGTAATGACTCCAACTTATTGGTAGTGTTTTATGTTCAGATAATGCCCGATGAC